>Ga0114939_10001622_pt1 | contig 17557 bp, 16 predicted proteins | sample AshMeaCrysSpring_FD_87196 | JGI IMG/M metagenome (GOLD analysis project Ga0114939, IMG submission 87196) | Groundwater microbial communities from Big Spring, Nevada to study Microbial Dark Matter (Phase II) - Ash Meadows Crystal Spring | ecosystem: Environmental > Aquatic > Deep subsurface >...
TCGGCCGAAATTCCATTTACAGTGAACCTTTCGCTGGACATGGGTCCGCGCCTGGATTTTAAATATCCTATCAAAGACACATCGCATGCTTTAGCAACACAGATCAGGGACGCCGCCCCATCTCCGGATCGAAAACAATTAGCGTTCACCGTGTTGAACAGGCTCTACGTAATGGACTATCCAAACGGAACCCCCAAACGCGTGACCTCTAACAATGTTACCGAAGCCAATCCCATGTGGAGTCCCGACGGAAAACAACTCGCGTTCGTAACATGGGAGGATAGTAATGGCGGTGACATTTACAAAACCGTGTTCGCTGCAAAAGGTCCTGTCACTACAAAACTCACCACCGAGTCTGCTTTCTATATCGATATCAACTGGGCACCTAACGACAGGATCATATTCTCCAGGGCAAGCGCAAGGATGTATAAAGAAGCGATCAGTCCATTTGTTTCAGGATCTGAAATGGAATTATGTTGGATGCCGGTATCTGGTGGCACCATAACTGTCATAGACAAGGCGGCAGGAAGGGGCAATCCTCATTTCTCCAAAGCTTTTGCGGATCGGATCTTTTTGAACGGCTCCGGCGGTAGCCTTATTTCTATGAAATGGGATGGCACCGACGAAAAAACACATATTAAGATCACCGGCATTACTACATATGGTTCAACTCCGGATGAGGATGAAAATATCATGAACATCAAGCGTCCCGTTTATGCCAGGAATGCGCAGGCCTTCATCAATCATTGCATGATGCCACAATCTGCAGGGACAGAAAGAGAAATGCAGATGCCATCGTCTGCATCGGTGATCACCATGGCGCCACAGGGGTTCAAAGCACTTGCACAAGTGAACAACGATATTTTCGTAGTTACGGTACCGCAAACCGGCAAACCTGTAAGCATTTCAGTGGCTGATCCTTCTTCCAGCAATTATCCTTCAAGACGACTGACAGAGATCGGCGGAGAATTCCCATATTGGGAAGGCAATGGACATAGAGTTCACTGGTCAATCGGAAACGGACATTTTGTGTACGACCTGAAAAAAGCTGAAGCCTTTGAAGACTCAGTCAAGATCGCAAAAAAAGCAGAAGAGAAAAAGAAAGCTGCCAGTTTGGATTCTGCGAAAAAGAAAATGGATTCCGTAATGGCGAAAGTGGATACCAGTGCAAAAAAATTACTTGACTCAGCACTCGCCAAAAAGGCTACTGATTCTGCAAAAAAAGCCGATGCGAAGATCCCCAAATATGAGCCGGAAGAATTCCAGGTGAAGGTCTACTATCAACGTGATCTCCCAACCGGGACCATATTGCTGAAGAATGCAAGGATCCTTACCATGAAGCAGGATGAAGTGATTGAAAATGGTGACATCCTCATCGTAAATAACCGGATAAAAGCAATTGGAAAATCGGGGACATTAAATGCCCCGTCCAATGCGAAACAAATAGACTGTTCAGGCAAAACCGTGATGCCAGGTTTTGTTGACATCCACTCCCACATGTGGCCTTATTGGGGACTACACAAAAGCCAGGCATGGGTATATGCAGCAAACCTCGCTTACGGCGTAACAACTACACGCGACCCTCAAACCGCAACTACGGATGTATTAACATACGGAGATATGGTTGAGGCAGGTCAGATGGTTGGACCGCGGATCTATTCCACTGGTCCTGGAGTTGGTTTCTGGATGTACAACCTTAAAGATCTTGATCAGACCAAACGTATTCTCAAACAATACAGTAAGTATTACAATACGAAAACGATCAAGATGTACCTTACCGGCAACAGGCAACACAGGCAGTGGATCATTATGGCTGCGAAGGAACAAAACCTGATGCCTACTACAGAAGGCGGCCTTGACTTCAAACTGAATATGACCAATCTCTTTGACGGATATCCTGGACATGAACATTCATTACCGATCTACCCCTTGTACAAAGATGTTACGAAGACAATAGGAGATGCAAAGATGACGGTAACACCAACATTGCTGGTTTCTTATGGTGGTCCCTGGGCTGAGAACTATTATTATGAAACGGAGTCGCCCACCAACGATCCAAAGCTGAAACATTTTACGCCGTACGAAGAACTGGCAGAGAAGAGCAGGCGGAGGGGTGCCGGATGGTTCAGGCCTGAAGAGCATGTTTTTCAAAAACACGCCGAGACCATGAACAGCATTGTTAAGCATGATGGTCTTGCTGGCATTGGCAGTCATGGACAGTTACAGGGGTTGGGATACCATTGGGAATTATGGTCTATCGCCAGTGGTGGCATGAGCAATATGGATGCACTAAAAGTGGCAACCATCAAAGGAGCAGAATCCATCGGCCTTGATAAAGATCTCGGCTCACTAGAAGTAGGTAAACTGGCAGATATCGTTGTACTTGATAAGAATCCGGCAGAAAATATTCGCAATTCAAATACCGTGAAACTAGTGATCATGAATGGGCGGGTATATGAAGGTGACACGCTGAACGAGATCTATCCCGGCCAGAAAAAATTGAAAAGGGAATGGAATGAAATGGCTCCTGTTATTAATACGTCAGTGAAAAATTAATTAAAGCAGCCATTATTTCAGCAGTGAGCAGTAAGCAGTGAGCAGTGAGCTTACTGCTCACTGCTTTCTTCTGCTCACTGCTTTTCACAGTTCCCCACGCTTCATCTGCGTCATCGCATAGTCGGCAGCACGGGCCGTGATAGCCATGTATGTTAGACTTGGATTCTGTGTAGAGGTGGACGTCATACATGCGCCGTCAGTAACAAACACGTTTGGACAGGAATGCAACTGGTTCCATTTATTGAGTACTGAAGTTTTAGGATCATGCCCCATTCTTGCACCACCCATTTCGTGAATATCCAAACCAGGGGCCTGCTTTGAGTCACTCGTTTTAATATTGGTAAATCCCGCCTTAGTGTACATTTCAGTGAACTGCTCAATAAAATCCTTCACCATCTTTTCATCATTATCGTCGTAATCAATGTTTATGGACAGCTGTGGTATACCCCATTGATCCCTCCTGGTATCTGACAATTTCACATAATTAGTCTCCTTGGGAATGGTTTCTCCCATCATATGGGATCCAACTGTCCAAGGCCCGAGGTCTTTCTTACTAAGATTCTCTTTCAACTGCTCTCCAAAACCATCATAGTCGCGTTGGATGCCACGTCCTGATCCGAATCCGGCAGCATAACCCCGAAGGAAATCCGTCTCCTGCTTCTTCACATTCCTGAACCTGGGTATATAAGCACTGGTTGGCCTTCCGCCATCCGTTTTGAAATCCTTATGACCTTCATATTGGGCACTTATACGTGTCCGATAGTTGTGAAATGCTACGTATTTACCAAGCAACCCATACTCATTACCCAGCCCTTTCGGTGAATCTGATGAATATGAATTCAACAGGATCAGGTTTGTATTAAGCGTTCCTGCATTGACAAAGATCACCCTGGCATAATACTCAGTGGTTCGTTTCGTTTTTGCATCGATCACGCTCACTCCTGTTGCCTTGTTCATCCTGGAATCGTGAATGATCGCTTTAACAACCGAATCAGTTTTTAACGTCAGGTTTCCGGTACGCTCCGCCCATGGCAGGGTTGACGAATTACTTGAGAAATAACCACCGAATGGACATCCGCGCTGACAGAGGTTTCTGCCCTGGCACTGCGCCCTGCCTTGGTCAAGGTGTATCTGCTGGGGATTGGAGATATGTGCACAACGTCCGTAGATCACATGCCTGTCAGTATAATTTTTAGAGACCTGTTCCTTAAAATAAGTCTCCACACAATTCAGTTCCCATGGCGGTAAAAACTCACCATCGGGGAGGATATCCAGCCCATCCCTATTACCAGAGATCCCCGCAAACTTCTCTACATAGCTATACCAGGGCGCCAGGTCTTTATACCGGATCGGCCAGTCTACAGCAAATCCATCACGTGCCGGACCTTCAAAATCATATTCGCTCCAACGTTGGGTTTGCCTGGCCCACAATAAAGATTTTCCTCCCACCTGGTATCCTCTTATCCAGTCAAAAGGCTTCTCCTGGATATAAGGATGCTCCGTATCTTTTACCATGAAATGCATGGCATCTTCTTTAAAAGCATAGCACCTGCTCACTACCGGATTTGCTTCTTTGATCGCATACGGAACTTCCCCCCGGTGTTCAAATTCCCAGGGCATCAAATTAGTAGTAGGATAATCTTTAAGGTGCTTCACATCTCTTCCACGTTCCAGCACCAGGGTTCTCAGCCCTTTCTGACAAAATTCCTTAGCCGCCCAACCGCCACTGATCCCTGAACCTATTACGATCACATCATATGTATTTTGTCTGCCCATTCTAATAGATTAAGTATTAAGCGGATTGATTGACCGGAACACACCCATGCCAGCGACCCGGAACTAATTCGTATACCTGTACCTGGGTAAGATAGAACTTGGAAGAAGTATAGGCCCTGATGGTAAGGCTCTTCATCCTCTTATAAAAAGCCGCAGCCTCAGAATTTTCAGGCTTATTATCTTCCATTGCTTTCAGGATCTCAGCACGCTTTGACATACTTGCTTCAAGAAACGAACTACCCGTATTCCTTTTGGTAAAATTATTGAAGGCATCCAGGCCTTTTATGAACTTCAGTTGATCTTCTTTACTGGCACAGTCGTCTATCATCGTCATAACAAACTGATGTGCATAAACATCTTTAGCGCCCGGAGTAGAAGTTTTAGGGATCAGTGTTTCGGCAAGTTCAGCCAGCATCTTCTCCTGTTCCCCGGTCAGCTCATAATTCTTGAGCAGAAAAGATGCCTTGGTCCTGTCTTCCAGGCAGGAAGGAACTATAAGTATACCCGCAGAACCAACCAATATCTGCCGAATGGCATGGCGTCTGTTCATGAGAAAATGGTTTGTATCTCAATATAATAAATCCAGCCCATGTGCCGCCTATCACGGAATTTCAACCTCTTTTGATAAAATCCATAACTTCACAAACCCTTAATCGTGATTTATGAAGAAACTATTTCTTGTGACCTTACTATTTGCATCTGTGCAGGGTTTTGCCCAGGTGAAGTTCACCATCAACGGCAATGTGGCAGGTGTGAAAGACACTGTTGACAAAGTCTATGTAAATTACAGGTTAAACGGAGACTGGAAACAGGACTCTGTTGCTGTCACTGATAAAAAGTATACCATCTCCGGAAGTATGGACGAAGCCTCGATCGGTTATTTCCGGGCATCGTACAAAAGAGCTGTAGCCCAGCGGATCAACCAGAAAAGGGATGTTACATCCGTTTACCTGGAAGGCACTACCATTACAGCAGTGCACACAGATTCTTTTGCCAATGTGAAAGTAAATGGATCCAAATCACATGATGCTTATGTGGCTTTGAATAATAAGATGAAACCCTTTACTGCCGAGATCGAAGAACTTAATAATGAATACCGTGCACTCGCTGCCAATAAAGATGAGGCCGGAATTGCCAAACTGGAAGCGAAATATGATGGCATAGAGAAAAGGCAGAAGGAAGTATACAAATCTGAATTTTTAGCCAATCCTTCCTCTCCAATTGCTATGTATATATTAGAAAGATACGCAGGCTATGATATCAACGCCGATGAGGTAGACCCTTTGTTCGCAAAATTGCCCGCATCTGCGAAGGAATCAAAAACGGGCAAAGAGATGACCCAGAAACTAAATATCGCCAGGATCACGGGTATCGGCAAACTTGCACCTGACTTTACACAAAACGACACGCTTGGAAATCCTGTGGCACTTAAATCATTTCGCGGTAAATACCTGTTGATCGATTTTTGGGCAAGCTGGTGCGGACCCTGCCGCAAGGAAAATCCAAACGTGGTGAAAGCGTTCAACAAGTACAAAGACAAAGGCTTCACCATACTCGGTGTATCACTTGATCAACCGAACGCCAAAGACAGGTGGATGAAAGCGATACATGATGACCAACTGACCTGGACCCAGGTTTCTGACCTCCAATACTGGAAAAACGCTGTTGCCGTCCAGTACGGGGTGCAAGCCATTCCGCAGAACTTTCTGCTTGACCGGGAAGGAAAGATCGTAGCTAAAAATTTACGGGGTGAGGCCCTGGACAAAAAACTTGATGAATTATTGAAATAAGAAATCAATTAATGAAGAGAGCAGCCCGTGTTCGAGGCTGCTCTTTTTTTGCCGTTACTTAAAGAGGCACATAGTTCAGTAATACCACACCACTCTTAAACGTGCGTGTGTTCACCAGTTTAAGATCGAGCTTCTTGCTTATACCATGCAGAAATGAAGATCCATACGGAATGGCAACAGGATCCAGCATAAGGCTATACTGATCGATCAACCCATGGTCTGCAAGCTGGCTGATGATACTGCCACTCCCAAGTATGGTCATGTCTTTGGTACCCATTTCCTTGAGCCGTTTCACTTCTCCATAAATATCATGCTGCACTATACGGGTATTTTCCCATGACGCGGTATCTAACGTGCGTGAAAAAACGATCTTTTCTGCTGCTGTCATGCCTTCTGCAACAAGCGGAGCCATGGCCCTGGCTTCACTGGTTATCCAGAACGACGACATCATTTCATATGTGACCCTGCCGAACAGGAGAATACTATCCTTTTGGGCATTCTCTGCAGAAAATGCACTTTCCTCTTCACCATGCCTGTGCCAGCTTATATCATCTTTCAGACCTTTGTAAAAACCATTCAGTGAAATGAAATTAAAACAGGATAAGGTGGGCATACTATTTGGTTTTCTTTTTCTTCTCCAGGTTCTGCTGAACGCGGAACTTGACAATGTCCTTGATAAGTTTCACCGGGATCGGTTTATCCAGTGGAAACTGCACCGTTCCTTTTGATGTTTGATATCCTTCCAACTGGTCGGAAAATGCTTCAATACCTACAGCACCAGGATAGAACCCAAGATGGTTCTTGAAGGCCGCAAAATGAACCAGATTGCCGTTCAACTTAAACGTAGGTATACCATAGTTGATACATTCCTCCGCGCCCGGCGCATGCTTACTGATCAGAGCCCGGATCTGATTTAATTTCTTTTGAATATCATCCGGGTATTCAGAAATATACTGGTCTATGGTTTCGGTTTTCTTCACTGTTCTGCCATTTCTTTTACTAGTTGCAGTGCCCTTGGAAATGCCTCGTTAAAATAATCCTTGTACTCCCCTACTGAATCAAGTGTAACATCAAGGGAAGTCAGATCTCCCTTTCCAGAAAGATAATAAGATTCCCTGGCCCCCGCCCAATCTGTTTCTAATTCAACACCATCTTTTAACTCTCCCAAGTGTTTAAATATCATTGTATCTGCATGAATAAGTTTCTCAATAGTACTAAACATTCCGTTGCCCTCTGAACCAAGAAACCTGATCTTGCTTCCTTCTTTCCAATCGCTCTCGGCATATGACCCGGGAGCAAACGCCGCCGTCCACTTCCTGTAGCTGTCATCGGACCATAAAACCTGCCATACCCTTTCCCTGGGCGCATTGATATCAATGTGAAACTTAAGGTGATCCATATGTATTCGTTTATGCTTCCATTAATTGCTGAATATTGAACTTCTTCATTTTCATAAAGGCCTGGACTACCCGGCCCGACCGCTCCGGATCCCGCATCAACTGCCCAAGCACTTTTGGAACTATTTGCCAGGAGACTCCAAAGCCATCCTTTAGCCAGCCGCACATGCTCTCGCTTCCTCCTTCAGTCAGTTTATTCCAAAAATGATCGATCTGATCCTGGGTCTCACATTCCACAACAAAGGAGACCGACTCATTGAACTGAACACGATGATCAGCCGAACTATCCATACACATGAAAACATGGTCATCCAGTTTGAATTGGGCATGCATCACTAAACCTTCATCTTTCTGTCCGGGAGGATACCTCATGATCCCAACTATGGAGCTTTCACTGAAAATTGATGTATACAATTCTATAGCCTTTTCAGCATTGCCCGCCTGCGCATCGGTGAAAAGAAGCATTGGCGTGAACTTTTGTCCCACATCTGCCAACTTTCCCATCGCCAACTGCCAATTGAGGCCGTATTTATCTTTCAACCATCCATATCGGGAACTCCAATCATACTTATCTAAAGGCATTAACGCCGAACCGCCTTCGATCAGCGTATGCCAGTACTCATTCACTTCTTCTTCAGTTTCACAAACCACATAGAAAGAGATCGATGAATTAAAACTGAATTCCGGGCCGCCATTCAGACACATGAATTTTTCACCGGACGATCTGAAGATTGTCACCATCGGATTAACATCTTCGATAATGGAATCACGGAATACTGAGGAGTAAAATCTTGCAGCATCCTCTGCATTGCCATTGAACCAAAGGCATGGATAGATCCTATTTTTCATAGCCGTTTATTTGAAGAATTTCGAAGCACATAAACCTAGTTATATTTGCCGGAATTCGAAATGACCGGGCGTCATAATCCATGAACGGTAACTTATTGCAATGATGAGATCAGCATTTTTATTACTTCTGCACTTTGCCTGTCAATCAGCTTTCAGCCAAACCACAAAAAATGTGGCACACAACTCGAATGCCTGGTTCATGTATTTTGGTAATCATAAACTGAGCAGCAAATGGGGACTGCACCTGGAAGCACAGTTACGGCGGAGCGATTTTGTCAGTAATCCACAGCAATTACTGCTCCGAGGAGGCGTAAATTACTATGTTAATTCACAGGTCTTTTTTACTGCTGGCTACGCTTTCATTGAATCTTACCCTTATGGCGAACAACCCTCAAAATCTTCTTTCCCTGAAAACAGGATCTGGGAACAGGTACAGATAAAAACCCAGTTGCAACGGTTCGAATGGATCAGCCGATTCCGACTTGAACAGCGTTTCGTACAACAACCCGTTGAAACAACTCCCGGTGTTTATGAACCGGGAGAGTCCATTTACACCAACCGCATGCGGATCTTCAATCGCCTGTCAATTCCCTTCAAAGGCAAGATCATCATGGATAAATCGGCCTATTTTACCATGTATGATGAGATCATGTGGAACTGGGGAAAGAATACGGGACCGAATCTGCTGGACCAAAACAGGCTATATGCCGCTTTCGGTTATGCATTCCCGATAGTTGGCAGGCTTGAACTCGGTTATCTTCTGCAGTCGATCTTCAAATCTGACGGCATACGGGTGGAGCAGAATCATACTTTTCAGCTTGGGCTGTTCAGTAATATCAATTTTTACCGAAAGAAATAAGGGCAAATGGCCAGGAGAACTGAGAAAAGTATAATAAATAGTGCATTTTTCCCTTCTGGCTACCTGATTCTGCATTTCGATATTTTTACTAACTTAGACCTATTATGACACTTTTTGTAGCAGGTTTACCGTACGACATCGACAATGCAGAACTCGAAGAGATTTTCGAAAAATTCGGAAAAGTCAGATCTGCAAAAGTTACTCTCGACCGTGAAACCGGTAAAAGTCGTGGGTTCGGATTCGTTGAAATGGAAAACGATGAAGATGCGCTCCAGGCTATAGAACTGCTCAATGAGATATCGTTGGATCGCAAGGGCAAACCGCTGGTGGTGAAACAGGCCGAAGACAGGCCTTCTTCAGGTGGAAGGTCAGGCGGAGGTGGCGGAAGGCCCGGCGGCAATAGGCCGAATAACAAATTTAATAGATGGTGATCTCGCTATTGAGAGATAGTGAGATAGTTAGATAGAGAGATAGAGAGAAGAAGTAACTCTATCTCTCTTTTTTATTGCCTTAATCCTTAATCTACAGCTAATGGCAGTTCCTGTTTCTCCTGGCTTTGCTGCACCCACCAGTGTAAAAGAAAGAATCTTCATTTTAGACTCGCTTCGTGGATTCGCCATCCTGGGAATACTGCTTATTAATGTCAATGGATTCGCACTGGGCGCCTGGGATCCCACGATCTACAATGAAACGGGGCTTGACTATCTTACGTATTACCTGGTTCAACTTATTCCCCACGGCGCGCAAAGGGGGTTATTCTCCCTATTATTCGGTGCAGGTATCATACTTTTCATGCAGAACCTGGAAGCAAAGCTTGACAGCACAAAACCGGCGGATTATTTCTTCAGGCGGCAGCTCTGGCTCATCGCATTCTCAACCTTTGATGTCTATATCCTGCTGTGGGACGGAGACATTCTTCTTGACTATGCCATTATGGGGATGCTCATGTTCGCATTCCGCAATCTTCCCCCAAAAAAACTTCTGATAGGTGCAGCAGTATGCATGTGTATGATGCTGGCGAGAGGTAACCTGAATCTGTATCATGATAAACAGATCATCGCGAAAGGCGAATATGCAGCTTCGTTGGACACCTCAGTGACCAAGCTTACCGGTAAACAAAGCGACAACCTGCTCAAGATGCAGGAATTCAGAGCAGATACCCGCCCGGAAAAGAAAAAAGAAAGAGCGGAAAAATGGAGGGAGAAAATGAGAAGCAATTATTGGGAAGTCCGGGATGCCAGAACCGGCTACTATGTTGACACACTGACCCGCTATGTTTATCTCGAAGCCTGGGATATCCTTTGTATGATGTTCCTCGGCATGGCCCTGTTCAGATCAGGAGTATTGCTCGGACACTCGTCTATGAAGACATATGTTCTGATGTTCATCATAGGGACAAGCCTTGGACTGCTCCTATCTTATCTCCGGATAGAGCAGATGGAAAAATATCACTTCGACGACTTTGAACTCGCCAAACACAAACTATTTGATTTCTATGAGCTCACCAGGGTTCTGCGAACTATTGGATTCGTGGGCCTCTTGCTTATGTTGCACAAATCAGGCCTGTTTAGCTGGCTGTTCAGGCTTTTACAACCTGTAGGACAAATGGCTTTTACAAACTACCTGATGCAGTCGCTGATCATGGGACTAATATTCAATGGCTACGGACTGGCGCTCTTTGGAAAACTTCCAAGGCATGAAACATATCTCGTTGTTGGTGGTGTTTGGCTGTTTCAAATCATCTACAGCAACATTTGGTTGAGGTATTATCGCTTTGGGCCATTTGAGTGGCTATGGCGATCCCTTACCTACTGGAAAGTTCAGCCCTTCTTGAAATGATGGCATTATTTAGCCTTCACATATTTTTTTACCCTGGCATCATTGATCCTGCCCTTCCAATTCAGGCCAAAACCAAAATCGTACCTGTTACCTGAAGCATCCACATACGGCTTCATGTCGTGAGGTAGGTCTCCCCTTTGCAACTCCACGTTGAAAAAAGTAATTCATTCACAAGATTTCCTGACTTTTGCCCATGGCATATGCTCTGCTCGGTTTTATAATTTGTGCGTCCCTGATATTTTTTACAGGAAAGAATCTTTCCAAATATGGAGATATAATAGGTGAGCACCTGGGCCTGGGGAAAGCCTGGATCGGGTTGATCATGATGGCCTCCGTGACGTCCCTGCCGGAACTTGTTGTAGGAATAAGTTCTGTCACTATTGTAGGCTCAGCCGACCTTGCCACCGGGGATGTTTTGGGTAGTTGTGTTTTCAACCTGATGATATTATCCGTACTGGATGTTTTCGTAAAGAAAGAAGCCCTATTCTCGAAAGCCTCGCCCACACATGTCATGGCGGGGTCTATGGGTATCATACTTGTTGCCATGGCGGGTTTAGGCCTCTACCTGCCCGTTGAAATTTCCATCACACCATGGATAGGCGCTACCAGTATTGCATTCATTATCGTCTATCTATTTGCCATAAGGGTGATCTATTCATTTGAACGGTCCAATAACACAGCTACCAATACAACGGACCATCATTTTCCCGGAGCCATTACTTTAAAAAAAGCATTAACGCTCTATGTCCTGAATGCATCAGTGGTAGTTGGCGCAGCTTTGTTCCTTCCAGGTTTTGCTGAGACTATTGCCTTGGAAACCGGCCTTGGCGAATCCTTCGTCGGCACTTTGTTCCTTGCTGCCTCTACTTCCTTCCCTGAAATGGCAGTATCATTTGGCGCACTACGGAGCGGAAACTTTGATATGGCAGTAGGCAACCTGTTGGGCAGTAACATTTTCAATATCCTTATCCTTGCAATCGATGACATTTTTTATACGAAGGGACATCTGCTCAAACAAGCCTCTGATATCAATATCGTTTCTGTATTCTCGGTTATCATCATGACGGCCATTGCTATTGCCGGGTTTGCGTTTCATAAGAGAGAAAAGAAGAAATTCCTGCTGGCAACAGATACTTTTCTGATCCTTTGTGTATATATCATTAATCTATTAATACTCTACCACCTCAATAACTAATTCCTCCCTGAGTTTTGTGCACCTGACGGCTATTTCCTATATTTGAACAGACCCCAACTTCGACTGCTGTCTTCTTGAATAGAAGCACGTATCACTATTTTGTTTTAACCAGCGCTTATGAAAGTAGAAGAACTTTTAGCGGGGTATAACCACGGCGTGGCATGGGACGAAATGCATGACGCCAACTCCGTAAGACAGCATTATCAGCCCATCATGGAGCGGCTTGCATCTATGGAATTTCCCAGCATCAAGCAATACCATCAAATGGCCAGTGAACTGTTTATGAGCCAGGGTGTGACTTTTACTGTCTACAGCGATGATGCTGGCATTGAAAGGATATTTCCATTTGACATTATTCCCCGTATCATCACAGGTGCGGAATGGGCCAAGATCGAGGCAGGCATTAAACAGCGACTTCGCGCGCTGAATATGTTCCTCAACGACATCTATCACGCTCAGGAGATCCTCAGAGATGGCGTGGTTCCGGCATGGCTGATCGCATCCTGCCCCCACTTCACCCGTGAAGTATTTGGGATCAACGTTCCCTACGACCTCTATGTACACATCTCGGGCATTGATCTGATCCGCGGGGAAGATGGAGGATTCTACATTCTGGAAGATAACCTGCGAACGCCTTCGGGTGTTTCCTATATGCTTGAAAACCGGGAGGTCACCAAAAGGCTTTTTCCCAACCTGATCAATACCAGCCATGTAAGGATGGTCAATAACTACCCGCTGCTCTTGCACTCTATCTTGTTATCTCTATCGCCCAGAAATCTGCGGCAGCCAACGGTAGTTATACTCACCCCGGGCATTTTCAATTCGGCTTATTACGAACATACTTTTCTGGCCCGCCAAATGGGCATCCCACTGGTGGAGGGTCGAGACCTGGTGGTCAGTAACCACAAAGTATATATGAAAACCACCAAAGGACTGGAGCAGGTGGACGTGATCTACAGACGCGTGGACGATGATTTCCTTGATCCGATAACATTCAAACCGGATAGTATACTCGGCGTGGCCGGACTGGTTGGCGCTTACCGAAAAGGCAACGTTGCGATAGTAAACGCATTGGGGAACGGCGTGGCCGATGATAAAGCGGTATACGCCTATGTACCTGCCATGATCAGGTATTACCTTAACGAAGAACCCATTCTTCCCAACGTGCCCACTTATTCCATGAACGATGCGGAACAGCGTGAACACGTTTTCAAGAATATCGATAGAATGGTGATCAAAGGCACCAACCAGTCGGGCGGCTACGGTATGCTGATGGGTAATAAGGCAACAGAAGAAGAGATCTTATCTTTCAGGACCAAGGTCCAAAAGACCCCGCGGGAATTCATTGCGCAACCCATTATCAAATTGTCAACAGTTCCCTGTTACATAGATGGCAAGATCAGTTCACGACATGTTGACCTCAGGCCATATGCATTATGCGGCCCTGCAGGCATTGAAATAGTTCCCGGAGGTTTAACACGGGTTGCACTGAAAGAGGGTTCACTGGTGGTAAACTCATCACAGGGAGGAGGAAGCAAAGACACCTGGGTAATTGATTAATTAAAGACGAATACTAGACCATGCTAAGTAGAAGTGCGGATGCATTATTTTGGCTGAACCGTTATATTGAAAGGTCTGAAGGCTTACTCAGAACGCTTCACACTACCTATGTGTTGTCTCTGGATAAAGGGCCACATATCAATAATAGCTGGAAGATCATTTTTGAGATCTTCTCTACTCTTAACGAAGAGGAAAAGAAAGAGTATGAGAACAACTCCGAAAAGATCCTGGAACATATCCTGATCGACAGTTCAAATGTCAACTCGCTTAGGATGATCCTGAACAAAGCCCGGGAAAATGCCAGGGGAATGCAAGACCACCTTACCAAAGAAGTTTGGGAGCAGGTGAATTATATGTATCACCGGATCAATGCGAAAACGATCGATGCCCAGCTTAAAACAAACAATGAGATCCCTGTCATAGAAAGTTTGTTGAAGAACTGCCTTTTGTATACCGGTATCGTAGACAGCACCATGTCAAGGGGTGAAAGCTGGGACTTCATGAATTTGGGAAAATACCTCGAGAGAAGCATGCTCACCATTGACCTGGTTGAAAAATATATCGTTGGAAATGACCTTTCCGAAGAAAAAGATATCCTTTACTGGAGGGGCCTCCTGTTCTCTCTTTCTGGTTATGAATTCCATCTTAAAAATTACCGAAGCAATGAGGCGAATTATAATGTGCTTCACCAGGCTGTACTGAACAGCAATTTTCCGCATTCGGTATTATACAGCCTGGAAAGGATGAAAAAGTATCTTGAGAATATCGTGGCAGCCAATGACCCAACTGATCAAACCGGCTTAACAAGGCAGTTTGGACGTGTTTACAGTTCAGTGCAATTCGGCGATGTTGACATGATCCTGAACACAGGTGTCACCGATTATCTTTCGCAACTGAGATATAACCTTTTCCAATTCAGCTGGAGTTTCAGCCAAACTTATTTTTCTTACTCATAAGAATAAAGAATGTCAGTTTTTAAGATCATACATATTACCAAATACCATTACGAGAAACCCGTTACTGAAAGTGTAAACGAGATCCGTATCTATCCTTTCTTTTCAGAAGAGCAGGAAATATTACAACATGACCTGACCATCACAAACTACCCCGACTTGCAGGTATACAGGGATTATTGGGGTAACCGGGTGGGCCTATTCAGCATTTTAGAACCACACGATCAGTTAGTGATCGAAAATAAGCTGTTGATCCGGACAACCCGGGATAGTGCGGTTGAACCCAAGCCCGAATCTGATTTTATACACCTCAAGGCAGAACAACAGCAAAATCTGCAATTGATAGAACTTGCCAAACCTGAATTCATTTCAAGACAGGATGAAATACAAAAGATCTGCGATTCGGTGTACGGCGAAACCAGGCCGGTGGCTGAAGTGATCGGAGAATGCTGTGCCTATGTCTACAATAATTGCACTTACTCAAAAGGCATCACTACCATAGAAACAACGGTGGATGAAATTCTTGAACACCAGAGCGGTGTTTGCCAGGATTTTGCCCATCTGCTCCTGCAGATCCTTCGCACCATGGAAATTCCCAGCAGGTATGTGAGCGGATATATTTGTCCGCACAAGAATGGCATGCGGGGCGAGGGCGCTACCCATGCATGGGTAGAAGCCTGGATACCAGGGTATGGCTGGGCAGGAGTAGATCCCACCAATAATATCTGGGTCACGAATACACATGTAAAACTTGCAGTGGGTCGAAACTTCACTGACTGCAGCGTTGTAAAGGGGACATTTAAAGGACTTGCCAGGCAAGACCTTTATGTATTTGTATCAGTTGGTTATGAAGACGGCGTAACATTCGAAGAAACGAACCAGGTGCAAATGGAAAAGCAGAAAAAAGCGGCAAAGGAAGAAGAGATCGCCAGGGCTGCGGAGTCGCAGTTGCAGCAACAGCAATAAAATTAGATAGTTAGATAGGGAGCATTCTTATTGCAAAATGCATATAGAATGCTCCCTATCTAACTATCTAACTAACGCTCTATCTTATTACATGCGCATCCGCATCCTCATTCTCATTCCTCCCTTCTTTCTTACAAAAGGAGCACCTGCAGGAGCGCCAGTTGGAGGCTTTGGTGCCGCTGGAGGCGGTTCCACATGATATGGATGATCAGAGATCACGGGTATCGCAGATTTGATCAGCCTGTGAATATCGCGGAGATATGTTTTTTCTTCTGAATCGCAGAACGATAATGCAATTCCCATTGCGCCTGCACGACCTGTACGACCGATTCGGTGTACATAAGTCTCAGGGATATTGGGAAGTTCAAAATTGATCACGTGTGTGAGGTCGTCCACATCAATACCACGGGCTGCAATATCGGTAGCTACAAGCACTCTTGTTTTTGAGTTCTTGAAGTTGGTCAATGCACGCTGACGGGCCTGCTGGGATTTGTTACCATGGATCGCTTCAGCAGGAATGTTTTCCTTATGGAGATCCTTCACTACCCTGTCGGCGCCATGCTTAGTACGCGTAAATACTAAGGCACGCTTGATCTTCCCGTCTTCCAGCAAATGCGCAAGCAGTTTCCTTTTATCGTTCTTCTCAACAAAGAACATCGCCTGCACTACTGTTTCTGCAGTGGTGGATACGGGAGTCACTTCAACCCTGACAGGATCACGAAGTATGGAATTCGCCAAACTTGAGATCTCTGAAGGCATGGTGGCTGAAAAGAAAAGGGTTTGCCTTTTCTGGGGCAGCTTTGCGATAACCTTTTTTACATCATGTATGAAACCCATGTCGAGCATCCTGTCTGCTTCGTCAAGGATGAACATCTCGATATGATCGAGTTGAATAAATCGTTGCTGCATCAGATCAAGCAGGCGACCTGGCGTTGCGATCAGGATATCTACCCCGTTGCGCAAGGCATTGGTTTGGGCGTGCTGGGAAACACCACCAAAAACTACGGTGTGTTTAAGGTTCAGTCCACGTCCATAGGCCGTGAAACTCTCATCGATCTGAATAGCCAGTTCCCTGGTTGGAGTCAGTACCAATGCACGGATCCCCCGGGCCTTTGACTTATTTTCTGAAAGAAGTTGGAGAACTGGGATCGCGAATGCGGCAGTTTTTCCTGTGCCGGTCTGCGCACAACCCAGTAGATCGCGCTGTTTCAGTACAACAGGAATAGCCTTTTCCTGGATAGGGGTTGGGGTTTTGTACCCCTCTGCCTCAAGCGCACTTAAAATGGGCTCAATGAGGCCTAATTGCTCAAATAACAAAGTCTAAAAATTTAAAAATGAACATCTGAATTTTTCAGATGGTATATAGTCTAACCTGAAATGACCGGAGAAACTTTGTCACGGAAGGATCTGTTCTGTCGGGCGGAGAGAATATATGAATGGTGCAAATATACAAAAAACTTTTTAAATGTGGGAAATGTGATACAAGTGATGAATGTGACTAATGGAATGTGGGATTGTGTTAAGACATTCCATTTATTCACCTGCCTATCATTTAACAATTAAAAAATTACTGTTAAGATGCTCTATTGCAGGAACTATAACGATGGAATCACGTTCTAATTGTCCTAAAAAACAATTAAAAAAAGCTTATGAAAAAGTTCTTCTCAGCAATTGCAGTAGTGTCCATTCTTTTCGTTTCGCAAGCCTCATTTGCTCAAACAAAAGACGTGGTTGACGTTGCAGTTGGATCTTCAGCACATACTACATTAGTTGCAGCCGTTCAAGCTGCCGGTTTAGTTGAAACATTGAAGGGCAAA
>Ga0114939_10001624_pt1 | contig 17548 bp, 19 predicted proteins | sample AshMeaCrysSpring_FD_87196 | JGI IMG/M metagenome (GOLD analysis project Ga0114939, IMG submission 87196) | Groundwater microbial communities from Big Spring, Nevada to study Microbial Dark Matter (Phase II) - Ash Meadows Crystal Spring | ecosystem: Environmental > Aquatic > Deep subsurface >...
GGAGGCTGTCGGCAAAAATGGGCAATGCTTTCAGTTGCTCCAGGCTATCGGCCTTCACCAGTTGCACTGCAGCGGGCACACTCAGCACGCCTTCTACCCCACTCACTTTTTTTATGATAGCCAGCATGTGCTTATATGCTGCAAAATGCTTTTGGCTAAAAAAATCCCGATCTTCCACACCTATTACCAGCACATTGCCGTCTTCGCCAAATTTCTTTTTAAAGTCGAGGTACTCCAGGTAGCGGGGGTTATCGGTAGGAATAGCCTTCGAAAACTCGTAGCCTATTTGCACTTTGGAGGCGTGCCAGCCCATAAAGGCTGTGGCAATTGCCAGTGTTACCAGGCCCGCAACACGGTATTTCAAAACTCTCTGGCCAATTTTATACCACATGCAAAACGTGTTTGTAAAAAAATGATGCCCCACCCGGGGTTCGTTTCAACGGGCGCAAAGAAAACCATTCTGGCACTAACAAAACCTGATGCAAGTTATTTTGACGGGCCAATACCCCCACCTTTGGGTTTCTTATCCGTTGCACCGCTTCCAATTATGGTACATACCACCCGCGGCATTGTATTGCGCACCACTGCTTTTGGCGATACCAGCCTGATTGCAACGGTGTACACCCGGCAGTTTGGCCTGCAGCAGTATATTATAAAAGGTGCCCGGCAAGGAAGCAAAAAAGGCCCCGGCAAGGCGGTTTTCTTTCAGCCGGCAGCCATGCTGGACCTGGTGGTGTACCACAACGAGCTGAAGCAACTGCAGTACATACGCGAGCTGAACTGGGCCGTAGTGTACGGCCAAATACTGCACATGTTGGGCAAAAACAGCGTAGCGGTGTTTATGGTGGAGCTGATAACCAAGTGCATACGGCAGCCCGAAGAAAACCCCGACCTGTACGACTGGCTCGAGGACCGTTTTGTACAACTGGACAGCTGCAGCAATGAAACGGCAGCCCGCTTTGCCATCCATTTTGCCTGGGCCCTGGCGGCAAGGCTGGGCTTTGCGGTAGATGGCAGCTACTCCGCCGACACCCCGGTACTCGACCTGCAAGAGGGCTGCTTTATAGCCGAAGCGCCCCAACATGGCCGCCACCTGAGCGGCATAGCAGCACAGCAGTGCAGCCAACTGATTAGTTTGCAAAGTGCCAACGATGCCGGCAATATAGCCCCTACCCGCCCCGAACGGAGGACACTGCTTAAGGCCGCCCTGCAATTTTACGAATACCATATACCCGACTTTGGCGCCATGAAAACGGTAAGTGTGCTGGAAATGATATTTTGAGCTGTTTACTTTGCCGCAACATGACCATCAGCGTTGTTACCCCCACCTACTACCGCCATGCCGAAGTACCCGGCCTGCTGAAAGCCCTGGCACAGCAAACCCTGCTGCCCCTGGAGGTGATATTGGTGGATGGCGCCCCGGTAGCAGAAAAACGCACCGAAGACTACCTGGCGGCGCATGCTGTTGATTTCCCCTTTGCTATCCGCTACATACGCCATAGCGGAGGAACGGCCATACAGCGCAACCGTGGCATAGATGAGGCCAAAGGCGATATCATCCAGTTTTTTGACGACGATGTACGCCCCGACCCGGGCTACCTGCAAGCGGTGGCCGATGTATTTGCAAACGACAGTACCGGCAGGCTGGGCGGGGTGGCAGGTTTCAGGCGCAATGCCTGGTTCGATGGTATGAGCACAGCCCGCTGGCGCTGGTACAAACGGCTGCGGCTGCTGAGTGTGTTCGAAGGCGGGCGCTACGACTACCACAATGGGTACCCCATCAACAACAACATGGTGCAGCCTTTTACTGGCACCCGCGCAGTAGACTTTATGACCACAGCCTGCAGCGCTTACTTACGCAAGGTATTTGGCGAAGGCCTGCGCTTCGATGCATTTTTTATAGGCTTTGGTGTACTGGAAGATGCCCACCTGAGCCTGAGCGCCAAAAGGCGGGGATGGCAACTGCTGCAGTGCGGCCATGCTACCGCAGTGGAACTCTCAAGCCCCTCGGGCCGCACCAGCCCTTACATTGTAGCAAGCCGCACCTGCTACAATTACTACTTCGTGTTCAAAAGCATCTGCGGGCCATTGACTGCCGGGCAGAAATGGCGTTTTTTCCGCTTTCAGTTGTTTGAACTATTCCGCGCATTGGGCAGTATGCTAAGCCACCCCGGCAGAGCAAGTTGGCTGTACTTTTGGGGCAAAGGGCATGGTATAGTGAAAACGCTGGTGAAGGGTTAGCGAACCTCGCTACAAAGGCTCTATCAAAAGGCCAAATCACAGCCTTGGTAACAGCCCCGGACCAAAGCGGTATGGAAAAAATGAAATTATATCATATATAAAATTTAATATTTGTATATGACCACTATGGCACAAGGGAGGTCCAAAGGTCCAAAGGACTCCTTGGGAGCCACAATGCCGAATTTTACTATATTCTTCTTAGTGAACGTTGTGCCTCCCGATAGTCCCGCATAGCTATCGGGATCGGGATTCGTGACTTTTTAAATAAATTCAAATTTTTCTTGAACGCTTTCTAGTTCTACACTACCGCACCACATAATCTTCGAAGCTACACTGCGGCCCGGATGAATGGGAATACCCAAGAGGGAAATTACATGGCAGGCTAACCGCTGAAATGCCACAACTGTATGACAAGGGAAGCAAAAAAGCAATTTCCGGAATCATATTCTGAGTACATTTGAGTATGGGCCTTAAAGACGCCATTACCAAGAACCGGGTATTATTTGAGCAGATTTGCCATAGCATGCTTTTTCAACGCTTTATGCGTTTGGCTCATCCCTCACCGATCGGTTCAACGAAGCCAAAAGCGATATTGACCTACTCGTTTCATTAGACCTGGCCGATCCTGTGGAGCGTGGCGAAATGCTCCTGTCGCTTTGGGAAGCCCTGGAACATTTCTTTGATGGCAAGGTTGACTTGCTGACCGAATCTTCTTTGAAAAACGCTCACCTGAAATCCAGTATAGACAAGGGAAAGACTTTGATATATGACGGAAAAACAGAAGAAGTATTTATCTGATATGGCTTACCCCATTGAACTGATCAGAAGATTCGAAAGCGACATTCAAACATTTGATCAATACTGCGCCGACCTTAAGACAAAGAGCGCTATTGAACGTCAGATTGCGATTGTTGGCGAGGCGCTTGCCAAATTTCTGAAAGAAGAAAATGCGCCGGCAATATCAAATAGCAAATAAATTATAAATCACCGTAACAGGCTGGTGCACGCATACCACAGCATCGACGACAGCATCATGTGGGCCATCCTGAAAGAATACCTGAACCCTTCCGCCCGGGAAATGAAACAGTGGCTTGAAAAATAGAAAGACTGCCTACTTCAGCACCTTCAATTTCACCAACTCCACGCGGTTGTGGGTAGCTTCCAGTATTTCAAACTGGTAATCGCCAATAATGATGTGCTCTCCTTTTTTGGGGAACGTGTCGTGATTGCCGATGATATAGCCACTCAGGGTTTCGGGGCTGCTGTCCGGGAAAGGAATGTCGTATTTTTCGGTAATGGCGTCCATCTCCATGCGGCCGCTGAAAACGTATTCGTAGTCGCTCACCTTTTGCTCGGTAAACACTTCGGTGTCGAACTCGTCGTGTATTTCGCCAAAAATCTCCTCCAGCAGGTCTTCCATGGTTACAATGCCGGCGGTGCCGCCAAATTCGTCCACCACCCAGGCTATGCTTTTGCGCTCGCGGCTGAACTTGCTGATCAGGTCGCTCACACTCATGGTTTCGGGCACCGTAGGTATAGGCAGCAGCACGTCGCTTATAGATGCGGGCTTTTTGAACATATCCAGTTGGTGTACATAACCTAGAATTGTATCAATATTGCCCTCGTACACCACTATTTTGCTCAGCTGGCTTTCTATCATCAGTTCCACCACCTCACTTACCGGCGCTTGCTTTTCTATGGCCACCACCTCGCGACGGGGCACCAGGCAACTGCGCACTTTCACGCCGGGCAGGCTGAGGGCATTCTCAAAAAGTTCCTGATTCAGATCCTGCGTTTCTTCGTCCATTTCGCGGGTTTGCATAAAATAATGCTCCAGGTCTATGCGGTTAAACGGGCGATTGTGCTCCTCTATCTGCAGGTTGAAAATATATTTGAGTATCCAGCCCGAAACCGACACCAGCGCCTGCGCAACAGGGCGGAAAATACGGTGAAAAAAGTCGAGCAACCCGGCAAACAGGCTGAGCATGCCATCATTTTTGGCCCTAAACAGCGCCCGGAAAGTAAACTCCACGATCATGATGCACAGGGTGGCCAGCAGTACACTTGCCAGCAATTTCAGCAGCCCGTTTTGATCTACCACCTGCAAGCGCGACAGTTTCCAAAAGGGTGTAAGGATGTTTTCGATATGCACGCCATAAATAACCAAAAACATATTGTAACCCACAATGCAGCTTGCCAGCACTTGAAAGGGGTTTTCGAACAGGCGAGCCAAAATGAGGCCGCTGTGTTTGCCCTGCTTTTTCTTTAGCTCCACTGTAAGGCGGTTGGCACTTACAAATGCCGTTTCCATACCGGCAAAAAAGCCAATGAAAAGCAGCGATATCAAAAAGATAGCCAATGTCATATTCAATTTATTTGGCAGCATGGCTGGCACTTCTCTTGGGGCACATAGCCTGCACACTGCACTACAATTTTAAGGTATTTGCACGGTACCGGCCAAAAGACGCTCCCTATTACCATTACTGCTGCACCGGTTTGTTTTGCAAAATGCCTTCAATGCGCTCCATCACCTCGGTTGTTAGCAGGGTTACCACATCCAGGCTCCCTAGGTTTTGAAGCAATTGCTCAGGCCGGGTGGCACCCAGTATGGCGGTAGTTACGTGGGGGTTTTTAATGGTCCAGGCAATGGCCACCCGGGCCAGGGGCACCCCCAGTTCTGCAGCCAGGTGCGTTAGCTGGCAAGTTATGGCGAGTCGGGCTTCGCTTAACTGCTTGTTGGCCAGCCAGTCGAAGCCCTGCAGTGCCATACGGCTTTCGGGTGGGGTGCCCTGGTTGTACTTGCCGGTAAGCAGGCCTGCAGCCAGCGGGCTCCAGATGGTGGTACCCAGCCCGGTGTTATTATAAATGTTCACGTAGTCTTTTTTTTTAGTTTTTAGCGGTTAAACATGTTGTACTCAGGCTGCTCCATGGCGGGGCCTATCAGGCGGTAGCGCTCGGCCATAGCATGAGCCTCCATTTTTCCCTGGCCCGTCCACTCGCTGGTGCCCCAGTACAGTATTTTGCCCTGATGGATCAGCGTATTCATGGTTCATACCACTTCATCAATAGGCATGTTGCGGTCGGGCCAGTGGCAAAAAAACAGGTCCAGGTAATCGAGCTGCAGGCGCTGCAGGGCCTCGTGACAAGCCTCTACCAGGTGCTTGCGGCTAAGGCCCTTTTGGTTGGGCCAGGCATTGGCACGGCTGCCAAAAAAAGCCTTGCTGCTTACCACGTAGCTGGTGCGGTCCCAGCCCTTGGCCTTCAGCACCCGCCCCATCATCAGCTCGCTTTGGCCCAGGGCATAGGCCTCGGCATTGTCAAAAAAGTTGATGCCGGCATCATAAGCCATGCCCATCAATTCATCGGCGGCGCTATCATCTATTTGATTATGAAAGGTAACCCAACTACCATAGCTCAGCACGCTGAGTTGCAGCCCCGTTTTGCCCATGCGGCGGTAATCCATAAAAGTTTGTTGTTGTTAGTTAGCAAAGAAACGGACAATCGGGCAGCCAATATGCCGGAGGCAGCTGGATGCCCAATTAAGCGCCAGGTGCTGCGTGTAGCCGGCAGCGGCACATAGAAAACCCTTGATACAACCTTCCCGAAACCTTAACGCCTTCCCGACTTCCCGGCATTCGGCCCTCAATTCATCAAAATCGTGTTTCTAAATCCGAAAATATTGCCACATTTTACTGCTTTGGCCTGCATTTTAAACATTTCGGGCGGGCGGCGGGTTTTACTTTTGTTCATTCCTTTTTTACCGCGACCATTTGGCGCCGAAAACCAACACAATATGATCAGAACAGGCAATCCGGTTATCAGCATCTATACCGAAATGACGCCCAACCCCGAAACCCTCAAGTTTGTGGCCAACAAACTGCTGTACCCCGGTAAAAGTGCCGATTTTCCGGATGAAGGCAGCGCGGCCCCCTCGCCTCTGGCCAAAGAGCTCTTCAGTTTTCCTTTTATAAAAAGCGTATTTATAGCCAGCAATTTTGTAACGCTTACCAAGACCAGCGAAACTGATGATTGGCAGGATGTGATACCCACCGTAAAGCAGTTTTTGAAGGAATACCTTGAAAACGGCGGCGTGGTAATAAACGAAGAAGAGTTTGCCGCCCAAAAGCAGCAACCCGCCAGCAACACCGTAGCGGCCGACGATAACGATGTAGTAGTACGCATTAAAGAACTGCTGGAAAACTACGTGAAGCCTGCGGTGGAAATGGACGGTGGCGCCATACAGTTTAAAAGCTATGCGGATGGAGTGGTAAACCTGGCCCTGCAGGGTAGCTGCAGCGGCTGCCCCAGCAGCATGATTACGCTGAAGGCCGGCATAGAAGGTATGATGAAGCGCATGATACCTGAGGTGCAGGAAGTGGTGGCGGATGCGGAGTAAGGCATCACCTTAATACTATATTGAAACACCCCGCAATAGCATGGCGGGGTGTTTTGTTTTTGCCTTGTGTAAACCTGTGCAACATTTTATGGGACACGGATTATGCGGATAGAGCGGATAAATACAAAAAAGCAAAGTGCTTCATAAGGCAATTCGTACCAATTCGTCTCATCTGCGGCCTTTATTTCGGCCGGGGTCTACCACCACAATATTGGGTTCAATACCACATTTTGGGCTTTTGATTTCACAAACAGTAATAAGGTCTACCACCACAATGTTGGGCTCAATACCTGGTACAGTTGTGCCATCTCGGCACTGTAATCCTTATGCCCCACCGGGTATATGTGCAATCCGGGAAGTGCAGTAAATGGTATAAAACGTTTCGCAACTCTATGTTAGATCATTTGCAAAATGAAGCCTTTCAGTTGTTGGCTCACCAAGGCGCTGGGCGAACCCAAAAAGTCGTAAAAAGTGCAATTATAGATTTTCTTAGTTGCACTTTTTGGCTTATCTGCAATTATGGAAAATTATATTTGCACTTATGAGCAACATTTATGTAGACCGTTTTGAAGCTGAAAACCTGGTGCAAAGGTTTGAATATAAAAGCTTTACACCCAATCCTGTGTGTGCTCAGTGGCATATCAGCCAGCCCGACCTGCTGCAACTTATGAGCGAAGCCGACCGGGCTGTAGGTCGCTTGGATGCATTTGCTGATCTGATACCCGACATTGATTTTTTTATAAAAATGCACATTACCAAAGAGGCCACATTAAGTAGCAAAATAGAGGGTACGCAAACCAGCTTTGAAGAAGCCTTGTTAAAGGCCGATGATTTGGGTCCTGAAAAGCGGGATGATTGGGGAGAAGTGCACAACTACATAGATGCGCTGAACATGGCAATTGCCAGTTTGGAGCAACTTCCCATAAGCAACCGATTGATTCGACAAGCACATGCCATACTGCTAAAGGGGGTTCGTGGCAAAGAAAAGCAACCGGGCGAATTTCGAATAAGTCAAAACTGGATTGGAGCCACGCTTAAAGATGCTGTATTTGTGCCACCGATTCATGAAGAGGTGCCGGCGCTCATGCAAGATCTGGAGAAGTTCATAAACGCTGAAATAAGCGGGTTGCCCATTCAGGTGCCGCACCTCATTAAAATTGCCATAATTCACTATCAATTTGAAACGATTCACCCTTTTCTTGATGGTAATGGACGCATCGGCCGGCTGCTGGTTCCGCTTTACCTAATTGACAAGAAAGTGCTGAAACAGCCCACTTTGTACCTCAGCGACTTTTTTGAACGGAAAAGACGCCTCTATTACGATTACCTCACAAACGTTCGTGAAAACAATGACATTTACCATTGGCTCAAGTTTTTTTTGGCAGGCGTTGTTGAAACAGCTCAAAAAAGTGTAGATACCTTTCAAAAGATAGTGGCCCTGCGAAACGATATAGAACTTAACCGATTACTAAAACTGGGGCGTAAGCAAAAAGATGCTAAAAAGCTAATTGATGAATTGTACAAACAACCCATAATGGATGCACAGGGCATAGCTGCTGTAATGGGTGTGCATGTGGCTACTGCCAATAGAATGATAACTGATTTTGAAAACCTGGGCATTCTTACCGAAATGACCGGCTACAAAAGAAATCGCATCTATGCCTTTCAGGAATACATCCGCCTTTTTTAACAATCATCAGTCATCTGCGGGTGGAACGTCATAATTATGATGCTATGTAGCCTGCAACTTTAGTTTATTAAATGAAAGGTGCTTCTAAAACTCTCGGCGGCCTGTAAGAAATTGAGTGACAAACCGAATAGCCCCCAAGAAATGGTGGAATAAAGAGGGTTCCAGAAAGTTGTAGTGAAGCATCAATGGATAATAGAACTGCACGTTAGAATTTCATGAATGAGCAAGCCAATATCATCTTCATGCTTGCAAAGCCATTTCTTTCGTGGCTTCCACATCCCAAAGGGATGATATGCTTATAGAAGACGAATGAAGAAAGGAATTCCACGACCCCAAGGGGTTGAATGTGTGGGCATATGCATCATCCTTGCCCATTTTTATGTTCGGGAAATTGCACAATAAACTACACCAATACCTTGTAAGCGACCCCTTCGGGGTCGGCATAGGCCTCTAACTACATTTTGTTTCTATGAACATTTGAACCCTTCGGGTTCAGGTAAACGCAGAAATAGGCAACCGTGGGGTAAAATGTTTGCTGGCTGGTGCAAAAAGGGAGCTATACACATGTAAGTTTTCGATTGCGCCAATTGCTAGTTGCTAGCATCGGGCATAACCCACAAAAGCGCGAAGAGTGAATTTATGATTACTTGGCAATTGCGCTTGTTGCCAAATCGCCTGGTTGAATGAAGGGGCATGAATTGCGCCCCTACCCGCTTATAGAAATTATCCAAAACAATATGGTGAACATAAAAAAACAAAAGCCTATCGCTCCAATTAAACGCTTCTTTTCTTTAGCAGTGGCGTCTCTAATGGCTTCATACATTACAACGGGCGCTAAAAACAAATAGACTAAAAGCCGGCATGCGGCCCAAACAAGAACACCAAAAAGCACCAATAAGAGAATAGCGTCCATAATAACCATTTAGCGTTTTGCTACAATCAAAGAATACTACAACCAGTTTGCCCAAAGTTAGCCAAATAGCCGGGCGCTTGCAACAGTGATTGGTGCGTATAGCTTGCAAACAAATTGTACAGGCCCGGCTTATATGTTTTGTAATTTTGCCTTACAAGGTCATAGAGGCGGCGCTAAGAATGGGCCAACGCCTGGCGGATGATGGGGGCGCAAACGACTGCAGAATGCAGCGCTTTTATGTTTTAATCCGCAAAAGCACACTCTTATTGAGGGTGCTTTTTTTGTGCCCGGTGCAGTCATGGATATCCAGGCTTCCTTTCGGGCCTCCACACAAATTGCTTTACTTTTGAAAATCAAGTCGGCTGTCGCGGTTAAGTGAAGGCCAGCACCTGGCGGATGATGGGGGCAGTAGCGGCTCGCTAAATGGCAGCGTGACCAAAGATTAATCCGCAAAGGCACTCTCTTTTCGAGGGTGCTTTTTTGTGCTCGGCAGGCTACTGCAATTGTCATTTAAATAATCTGCAGCCAAAAACATTGCATCATTCACTTGTTAGTCATTTCGATAACAGTACCCTACTGGAGCAAATCACCTCACCTCGTTTCAGAATTACGTATCCAAATCTGAAATGCTTGCACTCATTACGCTGGGGTAGCAAATAGATAGTACGGTTAATGCAAGGTGTGGACTAACAAAGGAGAAAGTAAAAATGCAGGAAAGCCTGTTGTCATTTATTCAGACAAGAAGAATAGCAGTTGAGGCAAGACGGCCCTTGCCCGTTGCCTTCACAAAACCACCACCTACGCTTCGCATCAGAACATAAACTGCTCCTTCACAATTTTTCCATCTTTTACCTGGTACACCGCAATTTCATCCATAGTCACGCGGCCCATGCCTTTTACCGATACATCCATACCCATGGCTACCGCAAAATGGTTGCCTGCGAATATGGGCTCGCCCACATAGCCGCCGTACACCTCTTCAATGGTGCTTTGAAAGTACCTTCCCTTTTCGCGGATGGCATCTAGCCCTTTTACATATGGAGTTGGAGAATAAGCCGGCTCCACGCTCTCTGCGTCTTCTGCATAGAGTTCGGTTTGGGCAGTTTCATACTGGTCTTGGCGGCAGAGTTCTACCAGCCTGTTGGCAATTTCCTGAACTGTCATGGTATGTTGTTTTTTGGAGCACCAAACTAATATGCACTTCCGAAGGATGCAAGCATTGACCAAAATGATAACAATGGCAGCAAATTTGCCATTTGCGCATTAGCTTTCACGCCCCAAAAGCCATCCATGCAAGACTACAAAATACCCGCCGGCGCATACATTGGCCACGTACACCTCAAAGTGAGCAACCTGCAGCGTGCCCTCGATTTTTACTGCGAGGTGCTGGGCTTTGAGCTTACCACCATGTATGGCGAGGATGCGGCCTTTATTTCGGCCGGGGGCTACCACCACCATATTGGGCTCAATACCTGGTACAGCAAGGATGCAGGCCCGGCGCCACAGCGCAGTGCAGGCCTGTTTCATACGGCCATCCTCTATCCCACCCGTGCAAGCCTAGCCAATGCCTACCGCCGCCTGCTTGCTGCCGGATGGCCCCTTACCGGCGTGGCCGACCATGGCGTAAGCGAAGCACTTTACTTAGACGACCCCGATGGCAACGGCGTGGAACTGTACTGGGACCGCCCCAAAGAAGCATGGCCCCGCTTTGCCGATGGCAGCCTGCATATGTACACCCGCGCTCTCGACTTGAAAAGCCTGCTGGCCGAAACCGAATAGAAATGACGAATTACATCCTGCTTCAAATAGACAGCACCGCGGATGCTGGGTACAAAATAGGATACCAGATAGGTTCGTGGCTACCCTTCGTGTTTTTGGTAGTGCTTACGCTAGTGGTGTTTGGTATCATCCAGAAACGGAAGAAATAAGCGATGCAACCCTTTTGGCACCAACTGCTTGATGGCCTGCGGCAAACCCCCCCCCTGGAGTTTATTGCCGTGGTGGCAGGCATTGCCAGCGTGTACTTCAGCCGCAAGGAAAATATCCTTTTGTACCCCGTGGGGCTGGTGAACACCATTATATATATATACCTGAGCCTGCAAGGCCACCTGTACGGCGAAGCAAGCGTAAACCTGTACTACACCATCATGAGCATTTACGGTTGGCTGCTGTGGAGCCGCCGCAACACACAGCACGAGCATACGCTGCACATTAGCTACAGCACGGCTGCACAATGGCTGCATCAACTGGCCTTCTTTGCGGCTTTTTATATCGGGCTGTTTGCCGCTCTTACATGGCTTCAGCAGGCCTTTGCCCCCGATGCTATACCCTGGGCCGATGCCTTTGCCAGCGCCACCGCCTACACAGGCATGTGGCTCATGGCCCGCAAAAAAGTGGAAAGCTGGTACTGGTGGATAGCCACCAACATAGCTTCCATGCCCCTGTACTTTGTAAAAGGCTATGCCTTTACTTCAGTGCAGTACTTCGTTTTTTTGATTATGGCGGTGCTGGGCTTATTGGAATGGCGCCGTCGTGTGTCACAACAACGGGCTGGTAAAGCCACCTTGTGACAAATAACGGCAAACGGTTTGCTGCTGCATTTTACTCAAAGGCAGCAGCAGCGTAGGCTCATGCATTTTCTTAAAAAAAGTGCTTGCAGATATCGTACAGGTGTGTTAGCTTGGTAGTTCCTTATCCACTTTACGGGTATCTCTCCATGCTTGCCGAAGATGCCCGTAGCAACACACACCGCCATGATTGACAAGGCACTCCTTTTTTTAGAAAAGGAAGTAAACAACTACTTCGACGCCCGGTTGGGCCCCAGCACCCAAAAATGGGTACTGCTGGGCAATATAGCCAAGCTTGCCGATGACAGTAGTGGGGGCGGTGGCGAAAACAACGCCCGGGCTGTATTGAGCCTTGTAAACATTGAAGAAGACCGCATCAGCAAAAGCCCAGAAAACTTTAGGCGGGTGCCCGATGGTATTGTGTACAAAAACCCCAAACTGTACTTCAACCTGTTCGCACTTTTTGCCGTTACTGCCACTACCTATACCACGGCACTTTCCACGCTCAGTACTGTTATCCAGTGTTTTCAGGCTACTTATGTTTTTGAGCGTGCAACCAGTCCCACCCTCGATCCATCCCTTGAGAAGATTACGCTGGAACTGTACACGCTCAATTTTGAACAGGTAAACCACCTGTGGAGCACCCTGGGTGGCAAGTACCTGCCCTCTGTGCTGTACAAAGTGCGGGTGGTAGGCATAGAAGACACCGAAAAACAAACACCGGGCGAACTGATACGCGAAATCACCATCAACGACCGGCTGTTACAACCCACACCATAAAATCAAGTCACATGCGGTTTCGGGAGCTTTTTACCATCGAATTGCTGCACGACTATATGGCCGATGGGAAAGCTACAGGTCTGCTCCTTATGCCCACCGAAGACTGCCTGCATGCCCTACAAAAGCAGGGGCTTATATTTAAGTTTCACGGCAATAAGGGCTATATTATCAGCCGCACCCCCGAAGGCATCAAGCCAGCAGTGGAATTGCCCGATTCAATCGCTTTCCATTTTTTGCTGCAAATAACTGACACAGCCCTGGGTAGCTATACCAACCTGCCCATTGGCAGCAAGCGCTACCTGCTGCACAACCTGGTGAATGGCGTGGCTAACGGGGTAAAATACCTGTATCCGCCTCTTCCTGCTTATGATGCAGCGGCCTCTGCCACCCTTGGAATGCTGACAAAGCAGGGAGCCGATGTTATCGAATGCCTGGGCAATTTTGCCGGCGGCGCCCACAGCATTGGCAACACCGCACATTGGCGCAATTGCGGACAGGTGAGCTACCTCCATGCACCGCATCAACTTCTTTTCACAGGTTTGGCAGCCACCTTCCCTGTGGCGCCTGATGCCACCAACGTGCAGGTGCAATTGTTTGGCTACAACCTGGCTACCAACGCATATAAAATAGGCACCCCGGTGCTTGACAAAACGTTTGAAAATAAAAAAGCCGTAAGCCAACAGTCGGTAGACCTGAAGCAGTTGCCCGAAGGCCGCTACCTGGTGAGGGTAAACGGCATCGATACACCCATATACCATCGCCCCGCCGCCGATTGGACCACTAGCCTGGGCCTGGTGCAAATACTGCATCATAGCGGCACGCCTGCCGACTATCGCCTTGTAAACGCAGGCAACTTGCTGAGCCCGGTGTTCACGATCAGGCTGGCACCCGCACTGCGGCTATGGCGCTACAAGGCACGCACCGCCTTTGTAAAAAAAGTGTATGACAGCACCGGCGCCATCGAGTTTGACCAGGCCGGTGACCTGTTTACCAGCAAGCTGCCGCAGCGCGTACGCCAGCAGGCCTACGACAAAATATGCCTTGAATATAACAACACCGACCCGCCCGATGCAGCCAAAAAAATTGTGCTCGACAAAATTCAGGCACCCGACACGCTGCCGGTAGCCAAAGACCCGGTCACCCTGTTCCCTGTTATTCAGTCATTTCTTAATTACTAATCATAAAAACCACAACCATGGCCACGGATTATAAAACGCCCGGTGTGTATGTGGAAGAAATTCCCAAACTGCCACCTTCCATTGCGCAGGTAGAAACTGCCATCCCCGCCTTTTTAGGCTATACCGAAAAAGCCAAAAACAGTCGCGGCGAAGACCTCACCAACAAGCCCAGCCGTATTACCAGCCTGCTGGAGTACGAGTCCATGTTTGGCGGGCCACAGCCCGAAGTAAATCTGGAAATTACCCTTACTCAAACCACCGATGGCAGCGGCAAGGTGATAAGCGAGGTAATGAAGGTAGACTTTGCCGATAAGGCCAGCAAGCACACCATGTATTACAACCTGCAAGCCTATTTTGCAAACGGCGGAGGGCCTTGCTACATCATTTCGGTAGGAGCATTTAAAGCCAATGTGGGCGACGACCTGGATAAAGCAGACTATACAAAAGGCATGGCCGCGCTGGAAAAAGAAGACGAACCAACACTGATTGTGTTTCCCGAAGGGCAAAACATGGACGAGGGCGATTACTACGACCTGCAAAATACCTCGCTCGACCTGTGTGGAAAAATGCAGGACCGCTTTGCCATCATAGATATTCACGATGATGCAGTGGAAGACCTGAGTGAGGGCGAAGTAAAAACGGTGATAACTGATGCCCGCGACAAAATCACCTCATCCAACCTGAAATACGGTGCGGCTTATTTCCCCAATATCAAATCGGGCTTTGCATATAAGGCCGATGAAAGCAAGGTAAACATTAAGCACACCGTAGATGGCGGTAATGGCGCGCTCAACAGCAACAAGCTCGATACTCTGCAGGCCTCCAACTCGGCCGATTATAACAAACTGAAGGGCGCTCTCAACCGCTTTGGCATTACACTACCGCCCAGCAGCTATGTAGCCGGTGTGTACGCCGCGGTAGATAACAGCCGCGGCGTGTGGAAGGCGCCTGCCAACGTAGGACTGATTGCAGCAAGGGGCCTTGCCTATAAAGTAACCAACAACCTGCAGGACGACTTGAACGTGGACGCTACCAGCGGTAAGTCGGTAAACTGCATACGTGCATTTACGGGCAAAGGCATACTGGTATGGGGCGCACGCACCTTGGCCGGCAACGACAACGAATGGCGCTATGTAAGCGTTCGCCGATTTTTCAACATGGTGGAAGAAAGCACCAAAAAAGCTACCGAGCCCTTTGTGTTTGAGCCCAACGACGCCAACACCTGGGTAAAAGTGCAGGCCATGATAGAAAACTACCTCACCAACCTGTGGCGACAGGGTGCCCTGCAAGGCGCCAAGCCCGAGCATGCATTTTATGTGGCCGTAGGACTGGGTAAAACCATGACAGCCATCGATATACTGGAAGGCCGCATGATTGTGGAAATAGGCATGGCTGCTGTACGCCCAGCCGAGTTTATCATCCTGCGCTTTAGCCACAAAATGGCCGAGAGCTGATTGAAAATGACCCCTGACAGTTAGATGGCGTGAGGTTAAAATGCAAACGCTCCCCTCTGTCATCTGTCAACTGTCATCCGTCATCTGCATCCTGTTAACTAATCAACTATTCAACTTAAAAAAATGGCAACATATCCCCTACCAAAGTTCCACTTCCTGGTACAATGGGGCGGCACCAAAATCGGTTTTACCGAAGTGACCGGCCTCGATATGCAGGTGGAAGCAATTGAATACCGCGAAGGCAGCAGCCCCGAATACAGCAAAATCAAAATGCCGGGCCTGCACAAGTTCAGCAATATCACCCTCAAGCGGGGAACCTTCAATGGCGATCAGGAGTTTTATTCATGGATGAAAACAGTGAGTCTCAATACGGTGGAGCGCCGCGATATCACCATTAGCCTGCTCAACGAAAATCATGAGCCGGTAGCAACCTGGAAAGCCAAAAACTGCTTTCCGGTAAAGGTGCAGGCAAGCGACCTGAAAGCCGACGGCAACGAGGTGGCCATTGAAACACTTGAACTGGCCCACGAAGGGCTAAGCGTGGTAAGCTAATCATCATTTATAGAGCGATTCCATTATGCCACTCAATCCGTTTGCCGGTGGGTACTACCCGCCCGTTGCCTTCCATTTCAAGGTAGAATTTTTGAGCCTGGGCAACAATAACGACAGCCGCTTTCAAAGCGTGAGCGGCCTGAGCCTGGAGTACGACGTAGAAACCGTGAAGGAAGGTGGCGAAAACCGCTTTGAGCACAAACTGCCGGGCCGGGCCAAATACCCCGACATGAGCCTGAAACGTGGCATGCTTACCGACAGCGCCGTGATTAAGTGGATGCTCGATGCATTAAAAAATCGCATCATAAATCCGGTGGACGTAAACGTGAGCCTGCTCAACGAGTTTCATATGCCGCTGGTAACCTGGAAAGTACATAAAGCCTGGCCTCGCAAGTGGAGCGTAGCCGACCTGAACGCCAACGACAATGCCGTAGTGATAGAAACGCTCGACCTGTGCTATAGCTACTTCGACATAGAAGGCGAAGGCCTGCTGAGCCAGGTGCTTACGGGCGCCAACAGCGCTTCCAACGCGGGCATCAACCAGTTGCTGTCCAATTTGTAAACCATTGCTTTATGCCTATTGAAATACGAGAACTGGTGATAAAGGTAAATGCCAACCAGCCCCGGCAGGAGGGCGGCGAAGGCAGCAGCGCCCCGGCCGATGTCAATGGGCCCGCACAGCAGCCTGGTGCCGAAAAACTGGTGGCCGATGCCGTAGAACAAGTGATGGACATATTGAGGAATAAAAACGAAAGGTGATGAGTGAAGGAAAACTGGTGAAACTGCAGATCGTCAGCTTTATGAATGCCGACTACAGCGACCCTCCAAACAATATGGAGGAGCGCACCTTTACAGCCATGGTAAACCCCGAAAGCTACACGCTCGACTACAAAGTGGAATACCAGGAAAGCCAGGGGCAGGGTACCAGCACCGCACAGCAGCGTTTTACAGTAAAGAAGCCCGAAGAGATCAGTTTTGAACTGCTGATAGACGGCACCGGCATCCTCGATGGCAAGCCGCGCTCCGATGGTGGCGACATCAGCGCCGACATTACCAAACTGCGCGACCTGCTGCTGAAGTACGAAGGCGATATACACGAGCCAAAACATTTCCAGGTGGTATGGGGCACGGGGCTGTACAAAGGCAGGTGTACGGGGCTTAACATCAGTTACAAGCTGTTCAATCCCGGCGGAAAGCCCATCCGGGCAGTGTGCAAGGTCACTTTTAAAGGAAGTGTGGAAGACAACCTGCGCACAGCAGAAGAAAGGCGCAGCTCGCCCGACCTCACACACTACCGCGTGGTGCACCAGGGCGATACCCTGCCGCTGATGTGTTACCGCATTTATGGCAGCAGCGCCTACTACCTACAGGTAGCCCGGGTAAACGGACTCACCAACCTGCGCAACCTTCAGCCCGGCACCGAATTGTTTTTTCCGCCCATTGAAAAGAATACGCCGGTGAGGTGAAGTTGATTAGTGATTGGTTGATTAGTTGACCAGGGAGTGCTGAAAAGAACCAGAAGAAAAAGTTGAAAGTTGACGAGTTAACAAGTTGAGAAGAGCGGCCTGAAAAAACGTACGAACTCCTGAATATTGGATCGAACGAATGGAAAAAGTTGACAAGGGCGCATTGAAACGAACGAACGGAAATAGAGGAAAAGGTCTTATGTATGAGAAAAGGGTCTCTGTAAAAGTGTAAATTGGTTGTGCAATAAATCAATTCACTTTAAAAAACAGAAGACCCATGGCACAAGGTACGATTTTAGACTTTTCAGGCA
>Ga0114939_10001625_pt1 | contig 17544 bp, 12 predicted proteins | sample AshMeaCrysSpring_FD_87196 | JGI IMG/M metagenome (GOLD analysis project Ga0114939, IMG submission 87196) | Groundwater microbial communities from Big Spring, Nevada to study Microbial Dark Matter (Phase II) - Ash Meadows Crystal Spring | ecosystem: Environmental > Aquatic > Deep subsurface >...
ACATCCAAAATCCAAAATTCTCAGGGGACGGTGTTTGTTGTCATCGCAGCAGAAGGTAAACCAAAGGTGACAGCAAGGGCTGTGACGCTAGGAGAACGGGTTGATGGCAAAGTGGAGATTTTATCTGGACTGCAACCGGAAGAGCGTTATGTGGTGCGGAGTGGTAGACCATTAAAGGAAGGTGTCCCCGTGCGACTGTCAATTATTTCCGAGGGAATGAGGAATAGGGAATAGGGAATAGGGAATAGGGAATGGAAGGGAGACAACGGAGACAATGAAACCGCTAGAAGTAATCCAAAATCCAAAATCCAAAATCCAAAATTTTGCTGGTAGTGGCTTTAGTATCAGTGGGATTTCTATTCGTCAGCATATTGGGACGCTAATGCTGACTTTGGCGGTGATTGTTATGGGTTTCTTTTATATCAATCGCTTACCAGTAGATTTACTGCCATCGATTACCTATCCTCGGATTGGTGTAAGAATAGCGGCGCCGGGAGTCTCTCCAGAAGTGGCGGTGGATGAGGTAACTAGACCTCTAGAAGAAGCTTTTGCGGCTACTGAGGGGGTGGTACAAATATTTTCCCAAACCCGTGAGGGACAGGTGAGTTTGGATCTGTTTTTCCAGCCTGGTGGCAATATTGACCAAGCGCTTAACGATGCGACGGCGGCGTTTAACAGAGCTAGAGGTACTCTGCCAGAGACAATTGAACAACCACGGCTGTTTAAATTTGACCCTTCCCAACTGCCAGTTTATGAATTTGCATTGACTTCACCGACATTGCAAGGGGTGGATTTGCGGATGTTTGCAGAGGAGGAACTAGCAAGAGAATTGGGTGTGGTGGCTGGGGTAGCGTCCGTGGACGTGTCGGGAGGGGTAGAGCAAGAGGTACGAATAAATCTTGATTTGGAACGTTTGCAGAGCCTTGGTGTGGGGTTGAATCAGGTATTGGAGGGACTGCGAAACCGCAACCAAGATATTTCCGGTGGGCGGATTTTGGGTCAGAATAACGAACCCCTAACCCGGACTGTGGGAAGATTTCAAAACGCTGAGGAAATTAGAAATCTGTCTTTTGAAGTCTCTTCTTCCCCAGTCCCCAATCGCCGGGTATATCTCCGCGATTTCGCCGAAGTCATAGATGGCACCGAACAACAGCGGCTGTTTGTCTACCTGAATGGGGAACCAGCAGTGAAAGTCAGCATTCGTAAGCAACCGGATGCCAATAGTATTACGGTAGTTGATGGTATAAAAAACCGTTTAAATCAACTAAAACTGGCTGGGGTTATTCCTCCGGAAACCTTGCTGACGGCGACTTTGGACGAATCGAAGTTTATCCGAAATTCTGTTGCTAATGTTACTAGTTCTGGATTGATGGGGGCGGGATTGGCGGCGATCGCAGTCTTGTTGTTCTTGGGTTCGGTGAGACAAACTTTGATTATCGTCTTAGCGATTCCCCTAGCTACCCTAGCGGCGATAGTATTTATGGGGTTGTTTGGGTTATCAATTAACGTCTTCAGCTTGGGTGGTTTGGCGTTGGGGGTGGGTATTGTGGTAGATAACTCCATCGTGATGTTGGAGAATATCGCCGAGGGTGCGGGAATGACTCCCGGTAAGGATACGAAAACGCGGTTAAATTCCCAGGAATTAATCAATCAAGCTGAAATTAGCAGTCGGGAAGTAGAATCGGCATTATTGGCTTCCACTAGTACTAATTTAGTGGCGGTGCTACCGTTTTTGCTGATTGGTGGGTTTATTTCCCTGCTGTTTAATGAGTTAATCCTCACCATAAGCTTTGCAGTTGCGGCTTCAATTTTGATTGCGGTGACAGTTGTCCCGATGATGACTTCGCGGATGTTGGCTTGGCGGTTTTCCAGTGGTTTGAGTAGATTTGTGCTGTTGCGCTGGTTTAACCGTAGCTTTGCAGCAGCGAAGTGGGGATATGGGAAATTTTTGGCGGGGGTAGTGCGTTGGCGGTTATTAACGATTGCGATCGCTATCCTGGTACTGGGTGGTAGTAGTTGGTGGTTAGCACCCCAACTTCCCCAGGAAATCCTTCCCCGCATCAACACTGGACAAGCGAGTTTATTTGCTCAATTTCCCCCTGGTACACCATTATCAACTAACGAAAGAGTCATGGCGGCAGTGGATGAACTGCTCCTGAAACAACCAGAGACAGAATATGTCTTTTCTAGCGTCGGTGGGTTTCTGTTTGGTAGCAATACGAGTGAGAATCCTCTACGGAGTTCCAGCACCATCACTCTCAAACCGGGTAGCGATATGGAAGCTTATGTAGAACGAGTCAGCAAAGAGTTTGACAAGTTTAACCTAGCAGGAATTCGCCTTCGTCTTGCTCCCGGACAGGTGCGGGGTTTGATTCTCAACAATTCCCCAGTCCGAAATGCGGATGTGGACGTGATTATTCAGGGAAACGATACCGACAGTTTACAAAGCGCCGGGAGAGAAGTTTTAGCAGCTTTGGAAGAACGCGCTACTCTAGTAAGATTTCGTCCCGATGCTGACGCTCGTCAACCGGAAGTGCAAATTCGACCAGACTGGGAGAGGCTAGCCGCGGTAGGATTGAGTGCTAGAGATATTGGCAGTACAATTCAAACTGCGATTCAAGGTAGCGTACCCACCCAATTACAACGGGGAAATCGCTTAGTAGATGTGCGTGTGCAGTTAGATGAAACTTCTGTCCAAGCGGCTTCCCAGTTAGAAAGATTACCTTTGTTTGGCAGTAACAATCGTCAAGTCCGCCTCAGTGATGTTGCTAGTATTGTCGAAGGACAAGCTCCTGGTGAGGTGCAGCGGATTAACCAGCGTCAGGTATTCCTAATTGCGGGTAATTTAAACGAAGGTGCCAGTTTGAGTGATGCAATAGCACAGGTGAACGAAGTCCTCAAGAGTATAGAGTTACCAGAGGGCGTGAGTGTATTACCCAGTTCCGCTACTGAATCTAACCAGCAACTACAAGGTTCCCTGACTATCTTAGGCGCCCTCGCTAGCTTTCTGGTGTTTGTGGTGATGGCTGTGCAATACAATTCTCTGGTTGACCCGTTAGTAATTATGTTTACTATTCCTTTGGCGTTAGCTGGGGGTATTTTCGGACTCTATATTACCAAAACATCGATTGGAGCGACGGTGGTTGTCGGTGCAGTTTTATTGGTGGGTATTGTAGTTAACAACGCCATTATCATGGTGGAACTGGCGAACCAAATCCGCGAACGGGAAGGAATTGATCGGAAAACAGCGATTTTACGGGCTGCACAAGAGCGTTTGCGTCCGATTTTGATGACGACAATTACCACGGTGTTGGGGATGTTTCCCTTGGCTTTGGGTATTGGTGAAGGTTCGGAATTTTTGCAACCTTTGGGTGTGGTGGTGTTTTCTGGGTTGTCGGTAGCGACGCTGTTAACGCTGTTGATTATTCCCTGTTTTTATGTGTTACTGCATGATATTTTTGGCGGAAAATGGTTGAGGTGAAAAAAATGAACCGCAGATGAACACAGATTAACGCAGATGAGTTATCTGTAGTTCGCGGTTTCTCTATTTTAGGAACCACAATTTTTGTCTGGAAAGCCATGCAGTAATTCGAGCAAATCGATTGAAATTGAGATTTGCAGAGGGAGTAATTCCTGAAGGTAATCGCACAATAAAGGTGCTACCTTGACCCAATTCTGATTTGACTTGGATGGTACCTCTGTGTGCTTGTACAATGGCTTGGGCTATTGCTAATCCTAATCCAGAACCACCTGTAGTGGGGGAGCGATCGCTATTGACGCGATAAAAACGGTGAAAAATTTGCTTTTGGTCGTGAGGTGAAATACCAATACCTGTATCTTGGATTTCAATCACAGCATGACCGTTACTGCGGTCTAAAATAACTGTAACTTTACCACCAGCGGGAGTATATTGAATGCCGTTGATAATTAAGTTAGAAATCAACCGATAAAGTTGGTCTTCATCTCCCATTACAGTTAGAGGAATCTGTGTCAATATAGTAAACTGCAGCGCTACCTTAGCATTGATTGCTAAAGCAGCTAATTCTTCAATTAAATCGCTAATAATATCATGAAGATGACAAATTTGTGGCTTGACTGGGATAGGTTGTTTATCCATCCGCGCTAGTAGGAGCAAATCTGTGACTAAAGTTGTCAAGCGCTGATTTTGACGCTGTAAAGTTGCGAGAATTTCTTTGATTTCATGTTCATCTAATTGCGTCATTAATAAGGCTGATTCTACGGTTGCTTGGGTAGCAGCTAAGGGTGTTCGCAACTCATGAGCAGCATCGGCTGTAAATTGTTCTATTTGTCTGTAGGATTTGTATATTGGTTGCATGGCTAAACCAGCTAACCACCAACTCGCAACAATTACCAAACCGAATGATATTAACAAGCCAGATTTCACAATCCATCGAACTATTCTGAAGTAATTGAGGAAATCTGTGAGATTACGTCCTAACTGTAAATATCCCCAATCTTTTCCCGTTTGGGTGTGTATTACTAGAGATATTTGATGATAAACAATACCTTGACTATCCTTTAAGGTTTGCCAGCGTTTCTGGTTGAATTCTTGTGGGAGTTGCGGAGTACTAGTACCGGCGATCGCAATTAAACGTCCTTGTAAATCAAAAAATCTGATGTAGTAATCACCATGATTAACAGGACTGAGAATATGACGTTTGGGATTTACTATTTGTTGTTCACAGTTTTCTGTCAATATACAAAGATTAGGTAAAATCTGTTTAACAACCGGCTCTATTTGTCCTGGATTCTTTAATTTTAGTTCTAAACTATCGTGGAGTGTTCCCGCGATAGATTCGAGTGTGTTATGTATATATTCTGAATTAGAATGGAGCATCACTCTGTAAATGCTAATCCCCAACAAACTTAAAATGACACTCATAACTAAAGCGTAGGATAAAGTTAAACGCCAGCGAGTCTTTTTAAACAAATTGTGTTGATTCATGGTGTCAAATTTAAACGATACCCCACCCCATGCACAGTTTCAATTAAATTCACACAGCCTATTGATTCTAGTTTACGTCTGAGTAAACGTATTTGCGCTGCTACTACATTACTTGAAGTATCTACATTCACTTCCCAAATTTGATTGCGAGCTTGTTCCGTAGTAATTATTTGATTCGGGTGTTTCATCAAATATTCCAGCAGTTGAAATTCTTTATTAGTCAGTGAAATTAACTCCTGACTACCATCTGATTCTTGACGGTATAAACTCCGGGTTCCATAGTCTAAAATCAGGTTTTTCACCTGAATTTGCTGAGGTTGGATTTGGGGATAACGTCGTTGTAATGCTCGTACCCTTGCAAGTAACTCCTGCATACTAAATGGTTTAACCAGATAATCATCTGCTCCAGCATCTAAACCAGTTACTCTATCTTCAATTCGTTCTTTTGCTGTTAACATCAATACTGGTAAGGAGTCTTGTCTTTGTCGCAGCCTTTGCAGTAATTCTATTCCCGATAACCCTGGTAGCATCCAGTCAAAGATAGCTAATGTATAGCTTGTATGGGGGTTGGATAAATATTCCCAGGCTTCAGATCCGTCTAGAACTAAGTCAACCAGATACTTGTGTTGGTTGAGGGTACGCTTAATAGCAGAACCTAAATCTGGCTCATCTTCTACTAGCAAAATTCTCATAGCATCAAAACGAAATACACACAGATAAATAATAATTTACCTGTATGGATTCAAAGTTAACTAACTAACTAAACATTTATTCTAGTTTAGAGGTAGGTGTTTATCCAAGCTAACCCTAGTGGTGATTGGTCATCATTCTAATAGATACGAAAATAGACTACCCCAATAGGAATTGCGGTACTACTGCCAACGAGAGTAGCAGATAACCGATAGGAATAAGGAATCATGACTTTTGTTCTTTTGACATTGTTCAACTCAACAGTAAGTTTAGTTCCTGGAGTAACTGGTTCTGAGAAAGATACTACTACTTTACTGCCGTTAATAGAAGTAGTGATGTTAATTTTCTGCCCAGACTTAGTTGATACTTGGATATCATCCTTCACAGTTAAACCATAGGGAACTTCAAGATGAAGTTGAGAAATTGCGCTGCTATTTTGGGGTATATGCACTTGGATGGTATGTCTAACATTTGTCTGCCAACGAATCGGAGGAAATTGTCCGTTACTATCGATATGGGGAAATTTACCATGATTTTCTCTAGCGCTTGTGTAACCAGCGGGAATTAATGCCAATGTCAAACAAGTTATTACAACGGCGGACATAAATGTCTTTTTCATATCTAACCTCTCCACAATCAATCCCCTGAATTAAGCTCAAGTTCACCCTGATAACATGAACCGCTTGTTTAACAGATTAATCAATAGTTATGAAATTAAGATGAAATTTTATCTGCTAGAAATTAGATACCCGACTTCTTAAAAAAGTCGGGTATCTGAGGATTTCTATTCTCACCAATCAAATAGGACTACTATAGCAATTACCAATAAAAACAATCAGACTAAACTACATTCACCCAGAAATTAGCCCTGATAATTTTCCCGTTCCGGTTAAACTGTCCCCATAGCTTGTATTTCCCTGGTTTGGGAAAACTGGTCATAAAATGAACTTGTCCAGCGGGAGTACCTTTGATTGCATGAGCGTGAATGTAGTCTGCTGCTGTTAATTGGGATGACTGTTTGATGATAACTAAATGTCCTCGTTCTCCCAAATAAGCTTGCAAATCGGTGATGGGTTGATTGTTAGCGGTGTTCTGTAAGTTAAACATGAGGGTTACTTCTTCACCCGCTTTAATTATTGGTTGAGAAGCAGTGAGAAGAGCTTTAGTATTTCCGAAAGTTTTAGTGGTATTTAGGTCAACTTTTGCTGGAGAGGTTGCTGTTCCAGGAATTTGGGTTTTCAACACAGAAACTTGCTCTGGTTTCTGAGCAGGTTTGTAGTCACTAAAAAGTGTGTAACCACCGGCTGTTGGGAAGGTAGTTTGGACTTCAAAACGTCCTTTTTGCTGATAATTAGGATGCAGATGACTAAAATATTGTAGGTTATCACTGACAACTATCAAATGCATCAGCTTTTCTTGAAAAGTTTCAAAATTATCGATTGGTTTCCCATCTAAGTCTTGAACATCAATCACCAAAGATATAGGTTTCGTGGCGGTGATATTTCCTGGAACAGTGAGTTTAGCTTGAGTAACTTTGGTATTTTCGGTATGTTCTTGATGACTGTCTGGGGATTTATTCTCATCAGGTTCATCCATTGAATGTTCCCCATGATGATTTTTATCGGAAACGGGAGAAGCAGCGGTTGGTGTTTCCTTAGAATTGACTTGTGATGAGCAAGCTTGAATGATGAATAAGGTGGAAGCGATACTAATCCATACGAGCCAACGTTTCATAAAATTCTTTCAATTATTGTTTAATAGTAAACCGACCGTTTACTTTTTCACCGCCCATATCCGCAGTCAATTTCACCTGATATTGACCAGGTGCATTTCCTGGAAGTGATGCATTATATTGTTTCCCCTTAGCATCATAGTTGAAATCTAAAGCTTTTTCAGTTCCATCTGGTAGTTGAACTTGAGCGTTTACTTTGGCATTTGCTACTGGTTCGTGTTTGGCTCCTTTTTCCAGATAGAAGTGCATGTGAGTACCTGTATCTTCTTTTTCTGCTACCAGTTCTAAATGATAGTCACCTGTTTCTACAACTTGACCACCATGAGAATGTTCCCCGTCTTTGTGGGAGTGAGAATGTTCGTCTTTGTTACTATGCTCTTTGTCTGATTTTTCTGATGGTTTTTCTGATGATTTCCCAGGTTCAGTTTTTTCATTTTTTGAAGTGTTTTCTGCTTGAGCAGTAGCTTCTGTTTTATCTGTTGCAGCATTTCCTTGAGTTCCACTACTGCAAGCTCCCAGAAAAAATAAACTCATGCTACCCAAAATAATTAAACTTGTTTTCGCAAATTTCATAGCTTGATTACTGTTCATTGACTCCTCAGAACTTATTGACACTAATGGAGCTAATAGATATAAAAATTTAGTGCTGTGACTACTTTCTCAAATGAAGATGAAATCAGGATGAAATTTTCTGTTATTGAATTTGAAAAAATTGAAAAAATCGTCGGTGCTGCGTAAATATAAGCTAAAGCTATAGATTTACCGATATGAGTTTGAATTTTTTGAATTACAAAGCTTTACTTTCTAAAATATTGCTTTACATTTTGTCAAATTATTGACACCATTCTCAATTAGTTACGAATTGACAAGGCTTTCAGGCTATGGTAAGATTTTTCATAATCTTTGGCGACGTATGTAAATATTGCTAAATAAAATTTTTCGTAGTCTATAAGGTTTATTGCTTCGTGAAAGTAGCTTCGTAATTGTCATGATCTATTGAAAAAAACATTAAGTAAATCTGTATTTTGTAAATAATGGACAAGAGTATTTTTACTTTACTTAACACAGGCATTGACATTTTGTTTTTGTGAGGTAAAGTATGTACCTTGTATTGTTGGGTTAAGCGATCGCATCTCCTGACCGATGGGAAGTTAGGACGAGCATCTCTATCCTGGATGCTAAAAAGAAATAATTCACCACAGATGCACACAGATAAACACAGATAAGACATTTCCTACATATGCATAAAGAATTGCTCTTGAGGAACTTCCTCTGGTTTCTTGGGAACTAAATGCTTACCAAATTTCGCATACAATGCTGGTAAAACTACTAAAGTTATCGCTGTGGAAGTAAACAACCCACCAAAAACAACAATAGAAAGTGGTTGCAAAAGTTCTTGTCCCGATCCTCCTTGAAATACCATCGGTGCTAAACCCAAAGAGGAAGTTAAAGCCGTCATCAAAATTGCATTTAGTCGTTCCATTGAACCTTTGATAATTACTTCTTTCAACGGGATTCCTTCAGCAAATTTACTATTGTAGTTATCTACCAATAACAAACCATTACGAGTCGCTACTCCAAACAGGGAAACAAACCCGACTAAGGACGCTACAGAAATTACTCCTCCGGTTAATGCTACGGCAATTACACCTCCTACCAAACCAATGGGTAAGTTAATCATAATCATGATGGTAGAAGGGATAGATTTTACGGAAAGATACATGAGTACGGTAATGGCAATGAACGCGATGATGCTGAAAACAAGAATATTTTGAGTAGCGCGTTCCTCGGCTTCAAATTGACCTGCATATTGAATAAAATACCCTGCAGGAACTTGGACATTACGTTTAACTTTAGCTTCGATGTCATTGACAATGGAGCGTAAATCTCGACCCTTAGCATTTGCAGAAACAATAATCAACCGGGATACATTTTCCCGATTGATTGTATTCGGTCCAGTACCTTTATCAATTATCGCGACGCTACCTAAAGGTATTTTCTGTCCGTCGGGGGTGTCAATTAATAAATTTCTAATTGTTTCTAAATTTCGCCGTGCTTCTGGTTTTAACCAGACCACAAGGTCAAAGGATTGTTGGTTTTCTAGAACTTGAGAAACCACTTGTCCGTTGAGTGCAGTTTCAATGATTCTAGAAATTTGTCCTACCGAAAGACCATAGCGACTTGCAGCGTCTCTATCAAACTTGATTTGAATTTGGGGTACGGGAATCTGAGGTTCAAGATATAAATCAACAACCCCATCAACAGTTTTCATCTGTGCTTCTACTTGTTGTCCAATTTCTCGTAGTTTTGCTAAATCGGAACCAAAAATTTTCACGGCGATCGCACTCCGAACACCAGACAAAACTTCATCCATGCGGTGAGAGATAAAACCTCCGATATTGGGTGCAGCACCTGGTATTTTCTCAAATTCTTCCCGCATTTTTTCTAAAGTTTTCGAGCGGTTTTTCATCCCTTCAGCACTTAATTCAATATCAATATGGGCAATGTTCACACCTGCTGCATCTCCATCTCCAGCAACACGTCCAGAACGGGTTTGCACAAATTTAAACCGGGGGTCATTTTTTAGCGATTCTTCAATTACATAACCAGCTTTAGTAGATGATTCCAAAGACACTGTAGGATATAAAGCCAAGGTGTTTACCATTGTTTGCTCTTGAAACTCTGGTAAAAAAGCCCTACCGAAATAAGGAATAATTACGATAGCAGCTATTGTTAATGCTAAGGAAGTGCCAATAATTAATAGGGAATTACGGAAGGAAAAGTTTAAGCAAGAGGCATAAATTGCTTTACAAAATCTCGCTAACCAAGGTTCTCGTCTTGTCACCTTGACATTAGGTAATAAAATTGCACATAAAGCCGGAGAAACCAGAAGGGATTCTAAACTAGAAACTACAACTACCACTAAATAAGAAATCCCCATTGGTGTAAAAATCCGTCCTTCTACACCCGGTAAGGTAAAAATTGGTGAGAAAACAATTATCCCAATAATAGTTGCACCAATTAGTGAATCTCGTACCTCTTGAGAACCTTCAAAAATAATTTCTAGCGGGTGTAGAGGATTAGCAGAATCTTTATTTTCCCGCAGCCGTCGATAAGTATTTTCGCCATAAACAATAGCATCATCAATTGCCGTACCGATAGCTACTGCCAAACCCCCCAATGTCATGGTATTTAATCCAATTCCCAACCAAGAAAGCACCAACAGTCCAAATAATAATGTCAGGGAAAAATCTAGCAAACAGACTGCAAGGGTACGCCAATTCATTAAAAAGGGAATTAAAATTATTGCGGCGATAATACTACCTTGTACTAACGATGAACGGACATTTTCGACGGAAGATTCAATATAACTATCTTGGCGGAATGTAGTAGTAACTTTGATGCCTTTTGGTAAGCCAGCTTTAACTTCTTTCATCGCTGCTTCCACCGCACGGGTGACAGAGGGAGTATCGGAAAGTGGCTGTTTATTCACCATTAAAATAATTGCTGGGTTGCCATTAAAACTACCATCACCTCGTTTAATTGCACCGCCAATTTGCACTTCGGCAACATCTTGCAGTCTAACGGGAACTCCATTACGTGCAGTAATAGTTGATTTTTGCAGGTCTGCAATTGATTCTATTCGCCCAATACCTCGAATTAAGGTTTCTGAATCTGGCGTAATTAAATAACCACCCGGTGCGTTAAGGTTAGCATCTTTTGTGGCATGAGCAACTTGTTCTAAAGTTACATTAAATGCTGCTAGTTTATCGGGATTAACCAACACTTGAAATTGCCGAGCTTCACCACCAAAAGTTAACACTTGACTCACACCCGGAACAGCTAAAAGACGATTTGTGACTTGCCAATCAACAATCCTCTTTACTTCCATCAAGTCAATTTTGGGTTGGAGATTATTAGTTTCTTCTGCAACAGTAAAAGCATATTGCACAACTAAACCGATAGGCGAAGTAGTGGGGGAAATTTGCGGTGTTTCTACTCCTGGTGGTAGTTTGCTCGTGGCTTGTTGCAATCGTTCAGTGACTAACTGACGGGCTTGATAAATATCTGTTGACCAATTAAATACCACCCTCACCGCCGAAATTCCCGCCGCACTAGAGGAACGTACTGCTGTTACTCCTGCTGTACCATTAATTGCACTTTCAATTGGTAAAGTCACTAAAGATTCGACTTCTTCCGGTGCAAGTCCTGGTGCTTCAGTTTGAATTTCAACTTGTGGTGGTGCAAAAGCTGGTAAGACATCTAACGGCATCTGGGGAATGACGTAAAATGTCCATAATGAAACAATTATTGTTGCTAAAACAACGAGCCAACGTCGGTCAATCACCCATTTAACAATATTACTCAGCATCTTTTATATTCTAGATTCTGGATTGTTTATTTTTAGATATAGACACTTGTAAATTTGCTCTGGAGTCTGAAATTTGCTGTAGTGAACGCATTAACAAGCAATTTAGATGACTCCATTTATTCTAAAAGTCAAGTTAGACTTGTTTAATAGCTTTTCATGCTGAGATGAAATTAGGATGAAATCAGGATTTTATTATCAAAGTAAATCACGCAGTGTTAAACAGTTTACGGAAACAAGCCTAGACGAATCCACAACTGTCTGGCTGTTATTTGTGACTGACTGTTCATTGCTAAATTATCGACTGTGGTTCTACCAATAGCGCTTGTACCCACAATCAGTCCAGATGTAACATCCATCTGAAAATGGTTCTCCCATTCATCTTGTCTGGGATGAAAAAAACGAACTTCGGTATTAGAGTCAGCATCTATTCCACTGATACGATTTCCTTTGCGAAGATTGCACGAGCGACAAGCAAGAGCTAAATTTACTTCATCATCCGTACCTTGTCTGCTAAGTGGTACGATATGCTCAACTTCAAATGGGAAGTTAAACACAAGCTCAGGTGCATGACAGTATTCACAACGATGATTAGCCCTGTCTGCAACTAATGTATAGTAGGGATTCATTGGCTTGATTGTTGCAGTAAAGATGCTGTTCGGGCTGTCGCAGCACTCAGTTCAGCCTCAACGAGACTATCTAACTCAGCTTGCAGTTCGGTCGTCAGTAACTGTCCTTCATCCCGTGCTTGCCGCCATAAATTCATTAGTTCGGACAAACGTTTTTGTTGCTCGATACTGAAGAACTGGTCAGGACGAAAGCTTTGGAGTAGGAGTAAAGCGCTAAATTCAGTCTCACCTAATTGAGCAGTTAAAGCATCTAGAGCTTCACCAGCAGTTTTACCAACAGACTGCTTGTCACCGGCGATCGCACGATAAGACTTCTTACCACTATCATCAAATATAGGTAAGATTGCTACTGTTGTCATGTCCTACCTTCAAAGTCATATTTATTTATTATAAGCAACTCTAACCCGCTAACTTACCATCCTGTCTTTATCAACTTCCTGTGGTGATTCACTAGCAGAAAAATGATGGTGTAATCCATTGTACTGAGCTTCATCTAAATGAACTAATTCTGCAGATTGGACAACCATTTCTGGTTTTTGGCGACGTCTCGTCCAGAGCGTCCCACCTAAGAAACCAACAGAAGCAATAGCGGCTCCTCCCCCTACCCCTGCTAACAATAAAGGAAATGGAAAATTGTTAGTTTTAACTTCCGTTTTTTCGGCGTGGGAATCTCCTTCTTCTGAATGGTCATGTCCGTGTTCCTCACTTCTACTACCACCCCGTAAAGACTGAGCATAAAGTTGTGGCGATCGCTGAATAACAATTAAATCCCCCTCAAACAAACCAGTCTTTATCTCCACCATGTCCCCAGAAGTTTCCCCTAGGGTGACTTCCACAGAATCAAACGCATTGCCATTTTGCACGTAGACTAATTTTTTCCCATTAGCATCGACAACAGCAGAGGTAGGAATCGCCAAGATAGGTGCAACAGTTTTATCGGTGATTACCTCCAATTCAGCAAACATTCCGGTCTTTAGTTCGCCACTAGAATTATTTAATTCAGCTTGTACAGGTACGACTCGTGTTTCTCCTTGTACCCCTGTTCCAATTAGTGTTATTCTGCCTTCAAAAGTCCGGTCAGGGACGGAAGCAACTTTGACTCTTACCCGTTGTCCGGTTTTAACTTTGTCTAAGTCTTTTTCGTAAATATTTGCTGTCGCAAATACCCTGCTGTCATTGACAATAGTCATTAATTTCCCACCCGCATCTTGCAGCGACTGACCAAGACTCACAGGACGCTCTGCTACTGTACCGTCAATCGGAGCGGTTATCGTTACCAGTCCTTTAGCATTAGCGACGCTTCCCAATTGTTGCAGCCTGGTTTTATAAGTAGTATTACTAAGATTTAGTTGTGATTTTGCTACCTCAACATCTGATTGAGCGCGTTGCAATTGTGCTTCAGCTTCCAAGACTTCCCGACGACTTTCGGCTCTTTTGAGTTGCGCTTGGGCTTCTGCTACACGCGATTGAGAATCGCGCAATTCCCGCAATGGCAAGTCTACTTCTGCCTTTTTCAGTTCACTTTCGGCTTGGACTACGGCAGGACTTCCATTTGCTCTTGCGAGTTCTGCTTTTGCTCGTTCTAGCTTGGCTTGGGACTCTAGCATTTGCCGTCTGGGAAGCGCTCCACTTGCTACCAGTTCGCGATCGCGATCGTATTGTTCTTGGACAACTCTAACTTCCGTGTTAGCTTGTGCTATTTCTGCATTGGCTATTTGTTGCTGACGGCGGAGATTCTCTTGCGCTACCTTTAAAACTCCCCGTTGGTTGACCAAACCCAAGTCGCGATTATATTGGGACTGAGCCGCTGCTAGTTGAGTTCGCGCCTGTGCTAGCTCAGCATCGGAAATTTTTTGCTGGCGTTCTAGGTTATCTTTTGCCAGTTTTAAGTCTGTTTGCGCTTTCTGCAAAGCTGCTTGAGCATCTGCTTGTTTTTCTTGGGAGGTGACGCGCAACTCCACTAACTCCGGTGAAGCGACAACGGCAACAGCTTGACCTTTTTTGACCTTAGAGCCTGGCTTTACCAACAGTTCCACTACTTTACTGGTGAGCGGTGCTGTCACCTCAACTTGCCCTTCGGGTAAAGCTTCTATCTGCCCTGTCGTTTTAATCCCCACATCTAGCCGTTGTCGCTGCGCTGGCTCGACTTTAATTCCTAACCGTTTAGCGGTTTCAGTGTCAACTTTAATCGGACTGTTGGCTTCACCACCACCTTGAAACGAACTCGCTCCACTGTGGTCATGTCCTGCACCTGCTAATGCTACCGTGGGAGAAGATAGCAGTAGTAGGCTGAGAATTGCACAAGATAAGCCTTGCAGTGGTGCAGTTTGAAAGAGCGAATATTTAGAGGTAGGCATGGCTAGCAGTGTCTGGGAATTAAGAGTCTTTTAGCACGGTCAAAGCGCTAGTTACTTGGCTGCAATATGTCCCAGTCTTTCATGGAAGTATGAAATTAGGATGAAATCTCCGATAGTTCTCAGTTTTAGGGATGCTGGGTTAGGGTTTCGGCGTTGGTGAACGTGAAATATAAATTTTATAGAATTAACGGGGAATAGAGAACTCAAGAGCAGGGAACAGGGACTGCCTTTGATGGGAGGTTTAAACAGATATACTAAACTGCTAGCGAGTAACGGAATGCTCTACAATTTCCAGCCATTGATGTTCGTGTGAGGGGAAGCGTGAAAGGACAGCAATTTTTCCATAGTTTCTGGCTCAGCAGTACCGTCATGGTATTGGCAAGTCAACCGGCTTTAGCTAACGTGGTGCAAGTTAGTGGCGTGAAGCTGGTAAATAAAGCCAAAGGGCTGGAAGTGATACTAGAAACTCCCAACAGTGAATCGTTGGCGTTAGACCAGACAAATCGCATCTCTACATCCAGTCAGGAGCGCACCTGGATAGTGGATATTGCTAATACCCAACTTAGTCAGCCAGAAACAGAGAATTTTCACGAACTCTTACCAGTACAAGGGATTACTGCCGTGCGTGTCCAGTCTCATGATAGAGGTATCCGCGTCACTGTAATTGGTCAGGACGATATACCCACAGGAGAAGTCAAGAGAACAAATGAGGGTATAGTTCTCAGCTTAGCGGCTGTCAGGGCGCCTCACAAGCAGCAGTCAGAGGGAAATAACCCTGATGTGGGACAAGAGAATCCAGACCGCTCAGAAGCTCTGAAAGATGGGATTTGGCAAAAATTAAAACAACCAAACACAATACAAGCAGCAACTCCCCTTGTTAGCGCTATAGCTTCCCCCCAAGAAGCTAACAAATCAGGGGAAGATGGGATTTTAGAGAAATTAAGACAACCCCGCACAAATCAGGTAACAGAAAAAGATCTGCTCACACCAACAGCAAGAGCGGGGGAGAATGGGGTTAGAAAAGTTAGAGAGTCCGCTTCTAGAAATACCCCACAACAGGCAAAGAAACCTTCAGCAGTATCAGAAATCAGAGAAATCTCCACCTCAAGGGACACCCTATTAAACGAGCGTCAGCCATCCCGGACTCTTAATACCTCCCAAGCACCAAAACAAGTTGCACCTGCTAGACCTAATCTAGCTCCCCCGGTGGAGGTTCCTGATTACCTCAATCCTGACCCCAATCCCCTGAAGTTTCCCACACGTCCCAGGGAAGTCCAGGTTCAGGGAACCCAGCCAGTTTCTTTAGAACAAGCCCTAGAGCTAGCACGGCGTAACAATAAACAGTTACAGGTAGCAATATTAGAACTAGAACGGGCTAAAGCAGCCCTACGAGAAGCACAGGCTGGTTTGTATCCCACACTGAACGTCCAGACGGGTATCACTCGTCAGCAGTCTGCTGCTAGTCAACTGAGTGTGGAGAACCAAATCCGCCAGCAAGAACAACGACCTCCCCAATTGCGCCAAGAAATTCCAGGAGATCAACCATCGACTACTTTCAGTGGCACCGCGCAATTGAGTTACGACCTTTATACCTCTGGCAGAGGTTCCGCTAACAGAGGAGCAGCGGCAGAACAGGTGCGATCGGCGGAGTTAGAGGTAGAACGTTTATCCGAGGAAACCCGCCTTGATGTTGCTACTGCTTATTACAATTTACAACTAGCAGATGAGCAAGTCCGAATTAACCAGTCCGCAGTGCGGAATGCTGAGGCTAGTTTACGAGATGCACAAGCCCTAGAGCGGGCTGGTGTTGGGACTCGCTTTGATGTGCTACAATCCCAGGTAAACCTAGCAAATGCTTTGCAAGACTTACGGACGGCTCAAAGTGACCAGCAAGTCGGTCAGCGTCGCTTGGCAAATCTTCTCAGTCTGGCTCAGTCGGTGAATATTTCTGCTGCCGACCCAGTAGAATTAGCGGGACTGTGGGATTTCCCCTTGGAAGAGAGTATTGTCCGTGCCTTTGCTAACCGTGCGGAACTGCAACAGGCTCTGGCGGAGCGCAATGCGAGCGAGCAACGGCGCAGACTGGCACTTTCGCAGTTGGGACCGCAAATTAGCTTAAACGCCCAGTACAACTTGCTAGATGTGTTTAATGACAGCATCTCCGTCACCGATGGCTATTCTGTGGGAGTGACTGCGACGCTGAGTTTGTTCGATGGTGGAGCCGCTAGAGCTAGGGCTGCTCAGGAAAAAGCTAATATTAACATTGCCGAAACCCGCTTTGCTAACCAGCGCAACCAAATTCGCTTTGACGTGGAGCAAGCTTTTTATAACTTGCAGTCCAACCAAGAAAATGTCAATACCTCCCGATTAGCTGTCACACAAGCTGAGGAAGCTCTGCGTTTAGCACGGTTGCGCTTCCAAGCGGGCGTAGGTACTAACACTGATGTCATTCGTGCTGAAAATGACTTGACGAGAACTCAGGGTAATCGTGTCCGCGCCATTATCCAGTACAACCTGGCTTTGACGCAATTACAACGCGCTGTCTCCACTGGGGGACCTCGCTAATTGGGGATTGGGGATGGAAAATATTCTTTCCTATTCCCCTTTCGGTTTATTGTATCCAAAAAAAACCAAAATTTGAGTAAATACAATATATACATTAGGTTTTTATTACTTATTTACCTTCAACCGCAAGAAGGCTCCCGCCATAGCAGAACTGGCGCTTGGCGGTGAGATGAATTGCGGACAGGGTTCTGTGCTACAATAGTTACATCAGAGCAAACAACGTAACCATGTTGGTA
>Ga0114939_10001626_pt1 | contig 17544 bp, 12 predicted proteins | sample AshMeaCrysSpring_FD_87196 | JGI IMG/M metagenome (GOLD analysis project Ga0114939, IMG submission 87196) | Groundwater microbial communities from Big Spring, Nevada to study Microbial Dark Matter (Phase II) - Ash Meadows Crystal Spring | ecosystem: Environmental > Aquatic > Deep subsurface >...
ACCTGAGCAACTACACGGAGCCGGACAAGACGGCGATCATCCAGATCAAGCTGGAGCCCGCCACCCCCGGCACGCTCTACGTCGACAACATCTACTTCTGGGGCACGGCGGGCGGTGGCGGTGGCTTCACGCCGATCACCTTCGACTCGGCGGCGGTCACGTACACGCTGACCGGCTTCGGCGGGGCCGAGGATGCCACGGTGGTGGCCGACCCGACCAACGCCGGCAACAACGTGGCCAGGGTGGTGAAGTCGGCAACGGCCCAGTTATGGGCCGGCACGACGGTGTCTACAGGCCCCAACAGCTCCGTCGACACGATCCCGTTCACGGCGACCAGCACCAGGATGACGGTGCGGGTGTACTCGCCCAGGGCCGGCATCCCGGTGCGACTCAAGGTGGAGGACGCCGCGGACCCGACGCGTTCGGTCGAGACAGAGGCGCTCACGACGCAGGTCAACACCTGGGAGACGCTGACGTTTGACTTCGCCAACCAGGCCGCGGGCACCGCGGCGCTGAACCTCGCCTTCACCTACAACAAGGCGTCGATCTTCTTCGACTTCGGCACCGCCGGGGCTGACGGCGGCGGCGGCACGTTCTACTTCGACGACGTGACGTTCCAGTGAGTCGCACATCGATTCGACGTCGTTTGGTGCAAGCCAGCTCCTCGCTGCATCCAATCCCGCCCTGATGTCCTGAAAGCATCAGGGTGGGAACCCCGAGGCGACCTCGCTTCAATCGAGGTACGTTGTGATCGACCGCGGCGGCAGTGCCATCACGCTCGTGGCATCGTCGATAACCAATGCGAAGCGCTGAGATTGATCAGTGCGGTTCATCACCACGATCGCCGATGAGCCATCGACGTTGCGAAACGCTGCCGCCTCGAGTTCCGGCCGCGATGCAGTACAGAGCACGCGGCGCGCGCCGGGCCGCACGAAGCGCGCAAAATGCCCCAGGTACCAGTACGAACTCTGCAGCGTGTATCCGTCGAACGCTGCATTGGTGTGGATCGGGGCGCTGCAGAAGTTGCCTACGTGGTTCGGTCCGCCCCGGTGGTCCAGCAGCAGGTTCCAGTCGATCCAGCCGACCGTCCAGCGGTTCAGGTCTTTGATCATCGAGCGTGCGTAGCGCTCGCCCAGCTCCCACGAGCCGTGATGCGGCCCGCCCTCCTGGCAGCCTTCGGTGAATAACAGCTGCTTATCGGGCCAGGCATCGTGGACCTGCTGCACGTGATCGAAGCAGTCCTCGCCGTACCAGTGGAACCCGGTGCCCCAGACGTAACGCGCGGCAGCGGGATCCGAGTACACCGTATTGGCCCGCTCCACCATCAGGTCGCGGTTGTGGTCCCAGATCACGATCCGCACGCGTCCCAGGCCGGCGGCCTCGAGTTCCGGGCCCAGGAAGTCGCGCACGAAATCGCGTTCTTCCTCGGCGGTGTACAGGCATGAGTCCCAGCGCTGCGTGGCCATGGGCTCGTTCTGCACCGACACGCCCCAGATTGGCACGCCTTCGGCCTCGTAGAATTCGATGAAGCGTGCGTAGCAGCGGGCCCACGCTCTGCGGCACTCTGGGCGCAACCTGCCGCCGTCGTTCATCCGGCCCGTGGTCTTCATCCATGCCGGCGGGCTCCAGGGAGAGGCGAGCAACTTGATCGGCTGACCGGCGACGCGCTGTGCTGCGCGAATGAAGGGCAGCAGCGCCTGTCGGTCGCGGTCAATGCTGAAGCTCGCAAGCGCCATGTCGTCGGGGGCCTCGACATGGGCGTAGTTGCCAAGTGCGAAATCACAGCTGCCCATGTGCACCCGGCACAAGGAATAGCCATGACCGCGCCCGGGATCGAAGCAGGCTTCCAGCACCTGCTCGCGGAGGCTGGCGTCCAGCGCCAGCCAGTTCACGGCCGCGGCCTCGGTAAACGCGCCGCCGAAGCCCTCGATGCGCTGGAACGTGACGCTCGTGTCCACCGTGACCGACGGCAGCCCGGCCGCTCCGGACTGCTGCGCGGGCGGCGGCTGTTCCGCGAGGCGCGCTCCCGTGTCGCGGGCCGTAAGAATGCAGCGAACTGTCCTGCCGTGGCTCATGGGCCACCCTGCCTGCGGGCGAAGGCGCCGGTCGGCGGCGAGACCGTCCGAAGGATCAGAACTTCCAGCCCAGGTTGAGCTCGAAGCCGTCGAAAGACGGCGTGCCGTCGGCGTTCTCGAAGTCCACCCAGCGGATCTTGTAGCCACCGTCGAGAGCGAAAGTCTCGTTGAAGTCCCAGCGCATGCCGAGGCCCGCCTGGTAGGCGAAGCCGTTGAGCGTCTTCGTATTCTGGTAACCCGTGCAGATGTAGCCGTACCAGGGATCCCACCAGCAGCCGACGGTGGGCGGCTCGTCGACGATGTTGGTATCCACCCAGTTCCAGCCTACGCCGCCGCTCACATACGGCGTGAGCGGGCCGGTCAGGATGTCGTAGGCCACGTCGAAAATCAGCGACGTGGTGTCGAGGCTGCCGCGGGTCTCGAAGGACTCGCCGGTCTCGTCGCCCGCGATCTCGACGTCGTAGTCCTTCGAGTCGTAGGTCAGCGTCGAGCCGAACTGCAGTCGGTCCGAATAGTGCCACGCGATGCCGAGCATGAAGCCCGTGCCGCTGTCGATGCCCGCCGTCGTCCCGCCCTCGAAATCCACGTCCGTCGAGTTGCTGACGGCCGCGCCCGCGCGCGCTTCCCAGCGTCCTGCGCGTGGTGACGGTTTCCCGGCCGCGGCAGCGCCGCCGGCGAGCGACTGCTGCTCGACGAGACCCGCCGAGACCGCCGCCGAATTGATCACGTCGGGTTGTTTGAGGTTCTCGACACGGATGTTCTCGGCGACCAGCGCCAGGTCATCCATGCCGAGCCGGCGATACGCCTCGGCCGCGACCTTGAGAGCGCCGTTCACCGCGGGCGCTCCGTCGTACGTCTCGATCAGCCCGCGCGCGCGGTTGAGAGCACCAACGTACGCGCCGCGCTTCATGTAGTACTTGGCGACCTCGAGCTCGTAGTCCGCGAGGCGATTGCGCAGGTAGACCATGCGCTGGCGCGCGTCGGCGGCATAGGGGCTCGCCGGGTAGCTCTGCACCAGCGTCTGGAACGACTGGAACGACTGTCGCGCCTCCAGCGGCGGGCGCTTCGACATGTCGGCATTGAAGGCACGTTCGAGCCAGTTCGCCCCGCCCTCGAAGGATACGAGTCCGCGGATGTAATAGGCGTAGTCGACGCGCGGGTGCGTCGGGTTCTCACGGATGAACTGGTCGGCCTGGTCGATTGCCGACTCCGACTCGCGGTTCTTGTAGTACGCGTACATCAGGTCGAGCTGTCCCTGCTTCGCCGGCTCGCTGAACGGGAACCGGGCCTCCAGCAGTTCGAGCTTGCGGATGCCCTCCGCATAGTTCCCGCCCGCGATGTCGCCGACCGCATCGTTGAAGATGCGCTCCGGCGAGCCCTTCATGTCGAACTCCTTGTCCCGGCGGAAGGTTTCGCAGCCGGCGAGCGCGACCGCGGCCAGGGCAATCAGCAGGAACAGCGGCAGGCGTCGGACGGAGAGATGAAAGTGCACGCCGGCAGGGGCCTGTCGGTCGAAGGGGGCGCGAAGTATATCGAATCAAGCCCGACCCCGGGGTGGCTCGCGGGCGCGGCCATGCGCTACCCGCGCGGTTGCGCGACAATCCGTGCCCATGTCCGGCCCCGTGCTCGAAATGACGCTGACGATTCCGCCGGAACAGGCCGGGCTGCGCCTCGACCAGGCCCTTGCGGCACTGTTGCCGGACTACTCCCGCAGCCGGCTCAAGGCCTGGATCGAGTCGGGTGAGATCCGCGTCGACGGTGCGCCGCGGCGTCCGAAGGACAAGGTCCTCGGTGGTGAGTCGATCGAGCTCGCCGCGACCCTGCCGGAGGACACGCGCGCCGAGGCGCAGCCGATCCCGCTGGCGCTGGTGCACGAGGACCGGCACCTGTTCGTCGTGGACAAACCCGCCGGGCTCGTCGTGCATCCGGGCGCCGGCAATCCGGACAGTACGCTGCAGAACGCGCTGCTCGCGCTCGATCCCGGGCTCGCGTCATTGCCGCGCGCCGGCATCGTGCATCGCCTCGACAAGGACACGAGCGGGCTACTGGTCGTCGCGCGAACCCTGCCGGCGCACACGGCGCTGGTACGCATGCTCGGCGAGCGCGAGGTGCGCCGCGAGTACGAGGCGATCTGCCGTGGCGTGATGACCGCGGGCGGCACGGTGGATGCACCCATCGACCGGCATCCGACCGATCGCGTGCGCATGGCGGTGCGCGAGGGCGGACGCGAGGCAGTCACCCACTACCGGGTCATCCGGCGCTTCCGGGCGCACACGCACGTGCGCGTGCAGCTCGAGACCGGTCGCACACACCAGATTCGCGTCCACCTCGCCCATGCCGGTTATCCCATCGTGGGCGACAAGGTCTACGGCGGACGTCTCCTGCTGCCGAAAGGCGCCACCGAGTCACTGCGCGACGCACTGCGGGAATTCCCGCGCCAGGCCCTGCATGCCGCGAGACTCGCGTTCGATCACCCGGTGACCGGCAAACCGCTCGAGTGCCAGTCGCCATTGCCCACGGACATGCGCGAACTGCTCGAGGCGCTTGCGCGCGACGAGGCCTGGGCATGACGGCCACCGCGATCGGCTGGGTCGAGCCCGAGTGGCCGGCTCCGTCCCACGTACGCGTCATCTCGACCCTGCGCGGCGGCGGCGTGAGTCATGGTCCGTACGCTTCGCTCAATCTCGCCGCGCACGTTGGTGACGATGCCGGGGCCGTCGCTGCGAACCGGATGCTGCTGCGCGAGGCCGCGCACCTTCCGGCCGGGCCGCTGTGGCTCGAGCAGGTGCACGGCACCGAGGTCGTGCGCTACGCTGGTTCCGGTGAGCCGCTTGCACCGCGCGCGGATGCGGCCGTCACGTTCGAGGCGGGCCGGGTGTGCGCTGTGATGACCGCCGACTGCCTGCCCGTGGCATTCACCGACCGTCACGGCACGCGCGTCGGCCTCGCACACGCCGGCTGGCGCGGGCTTGCGGCCGGCGTACTCGAGGCGACGATCGCGGCGCTCGGAGCGCCGCCGGCCGAACTGCACGCATGGCTCGGACCGGCGATCGGCGAGGGCGCCTTCGAAGTTGGCGCGGAGGTGCGCGAGATCTTCCTGAGTCGTTCCAGCGAGATGGCGCCGTGCTTTCGTGCCAACGCGCGTGCAAGGTGGCAGGCTGATCTCTCCGGACTCGCGCGACTCGTGCTCGCTGCCGCGGGCGTGACTTCCGTGCACGGCGGCGGCTGGTGCACCCACAATGACGCCGGGCGCTTCTATTCCTTTCGACGCGACGGCGTCACCGGTCGCATGGCGACGCTCGCGTGGCTCGCATGACGCGCGTGCTAGTCTGAGCCGACCACCTTCGTTCACTGGTCCCCGTGAGCACCCTCGGTCTGATCGTCGTCTTCACCACGCTGAGCGGCTTCGTAAGCGCGCTGGCGGCGTCCGTTTTTCTCGCGCTCGGCACCGCGCGGCGTGCAGCCGTGCTCCCGCACCTCGTGAGTTTCGCCACCGGCGCGCTGCTCGGTGCGGCGTTCCTGGGGCTCATTCCGCATGCGCTCGATACCATGGGCGAGGGCGGTACCCACGCCGTCGGCCTGGCGCTGCTGCTCGGCATCCTCTCGTTCTTTTTGCTCGAGAAGTTCGTGCTCTGGCGCCACTGCCACGACGATCCCTGCGAGATGCACTCGCCCAGCCACGCCGCGCGCGATGCAGCGTCAGCCTCGCTGATCCTCGCGGGCGATGCCTTCCACAACGTGCTCGACGGCGTGCTCGTGGCGGCGGCCTTCATGACCGATCCGAGACTGGGCGTGGTGACTGCCGCCGCGGTGTTCGCGCATGAGATTCCCCAGGAAGTGGGCGACCTCGCGATCCTGCTGCACGGCGGACTGTCGCGTCGGCGAGCTCTGACCCTCAATCTGCTGGCCAGCCTCACCTCCGTGCTGGGGGGCGTGGTCGCCTACTTCGCGCTCGGTGCAGCATTGCACCTGCTGCCGTACGCGCTCGCGGTTGCGGCCTCGAGCTTCATCTACGTGGCCGTGGCCGACCTGATCCCGGGGCTGCACCGGCGCGTCGACCTCAGGGCCGGCCTGGAGCAGGTGCTGTTCATCGGGCTCGGCGTGGCGGTCGTCTACCTCACCCACCAGCAGATGCATTGACAGGGGTCGATTCCCGCCGCCGGGCGTAAGACGGATCCTCGGGATCGCCTGCGGTAGTGTGCATAACACACTGATTTGGCGAAGGTGCGCGCGGGTCAGGCGCTGCAAAAAGTCAGCGCCCGGGGCTTGAGGCACCCGCTGCCGCCCCCATCTCCGGGACAAACGCCCCCGCGGGAGAATCCGATGCGCCAGGACAAGCTCACTTCCAAGTTCCAGATCGCCCTGGCCGACGCCCAGTCGTTGGCGCTCGGTCGCGACCACCAGTTCATCGAGCCGGCCCACCTGATGCACGCGCTCCTCGACCAGGAGGGCGGAACGGTGCGCCCGCTGCTCGAGAAGTCCGGGGCGAAGGTGACCCTGCTGCGCTCGCGTCTCGGCGAGGCGCTCGACCGCCTGCCGAAGGTCGAGGGCACGGGCGGCGAGGTGCATGTCTCGAATGACCTAGCGAAGCTCCTCAACCTCACCGACAAGCTCGCGCAGAGGCGCGGCGACCAGTACATCTCGAGCGAGATCTTCATCCTCGCGGCGCTGGAGGATAAGGGCGCGCTCGGGCAGTTGCTCAAGGACGCGGGGGTGGTCAAGGGCGCCGTCGACCGCGCCATTGACGAAGTCAGGGGCGGCGAGAAGGTGACCGATCCCAATGCCGAGGAGCAGCGACAGGCGCTCGAGAAGTACACCATCGACCTTACCGAGCGCGCCGAGCAGGGCAAGCTCGACCCGGTGATCGGCCGTGACGACGAGATCCGCCGCACCATCCAGGTGCTGCAGCGTCGCACCAAGAACAACCCGGTGCTGATCGGCGAGCCCGGCGTCGGCAAGACCGCGATCGTCGAGGGCCTCGCGCAGCGCATCGTCAACGGCGAGGTGCCCGAGGGCTTGAAGGACAAGCGCATCCTCGCGCTCGACATGGGCTCGCTGATCGCCGGCGCCAAATTCCGCGGCGAGTTCGAGGAACGCCTCAAGGGCGTGCTGAGCGACCTCGCCAAGCAGGAAGGCCGCGTCATCCTGTTCGTCGACGAACTGCACACCATGGTCGGCGCCGGCAAGGCCGAGGGCGCCATGGACGCCGGCAACATGCTGAAACCCGCGCTCGCGCGCGGCGAGCTGCACTGCGTCGGTGCCACCACGCTCGACGAGTACCGCAAGTACGTGGAGAAGGACGCCGCGCTCGAGCGGCGCTTCCAGAAGGTGCTGGTGAACGAGCCCTCGGTGGAGGACACGATCGCGATCCTGCGCGGCCTGAAGGAGCGCTACGCGGTTCACCACAAGGTCGAGATCACCGACCCGGCGATCGTCGCGGCGGCCACGCTCTCGCACCGCTACATCACGGACCGCCAGCTGCCCGACAAGGCGATCGACCTGATCGACGAGGCCGCCTCGCGCATCCGTATGGAGATCGACTCCAAGCCCGAGGAGCTCGACCGCCTCGACCGGCGCATCGTGCAGCTCAAGATGGAGCGCGAGGCGCTCAAGAAGGAGACCGACGAGGCTTCGAAGAAGCGCCTGCAGGCGCTCGATGAGCAGCTCGCCGAGCTCGGCCGGGAGTATGCCGACCTCGAGGAGATCTGGAAGGCGGAGAAGGCAACCGCGCAGGGCGCCGCGCAGATCAAGGAGGAACTCGAGCGGACGCGGCTCGAGTTCGATGCGGCGCGCCGCGCCGGCGACCTGACGCGCATGTCCGAGCTGCAGTACGGCAGGATTCCCGAGCTCGAGAAGCGCATCCAGGCGGCGCAGGCCGCGGAGTCGAAGGCGCCGACGCTGGTGCGCAACAAGGTCACGGACGAGGAAATCGCCGAGGTGGTCTCCAAGTGGACCGGCATCCCGGTGTCGAAGATGCTCGAGGGGGAACGCGAAAAGCTGCTCAGGATGGAGCAGGCGCTGTCGAAGCGCGTGGTCGGCCAGGACGAGGCCGTCAGAGCCGTCTCGGACGCCATACGCCGCTCGCGCGCCGGCCTGTCCGATCCCAACCGGCCGAACGGCTCGTTCCTGTTCCTCGGTCCCACGGGCGTGGGCAAGACCGAGCTGTCGAAGGCGCTCGCCGAGTTCCTCTTCGACACCGAGGAGGCGATGGTGCGCATCGATATGTCGGAGTTCATGGAGAAGCACTCCGTGGCACGCATGATCGGCGCTCCTCCCGGTTACGTCGGCTACGAGGAGGGCGGCTACCTCACCGAGGCAGTGCGCCGCCGCCCCTACAGCGTGATCCTGCTCGACGAGGTCGAGAAGGCACACGCCGACGTGTTCAACGTGCTGCTGCAGGTGCTCGACGACGGGCGCCTCACGGACGGCCAGGGTCGCACCGTGGACTTCCGCAACACGGTGATCATCATGACCTCGAATCTGGGCTCGCAGCTCATCCAGGAGCTCTCGGGCGAGGAGAACTACGACAGGATGAAGTCCGCGGTCATGGAGGTCGTGGGCCAGCACTTCCGCCCCGAGTTCATCAACCGTGTGGACGAGGTGGTGGTGTTCCACCCGCTCGGTCGCGAACACATCCGCTCGATCGTGGACATCCAGGTGGGCTACCTGCGCAAGCGACTCGCCGACCGGGACATGGGGCTCGAGCTCGACGACTCGGCGCGCGATCTGCTCGGCGAGGCTGGTTTCGACCCGGTGTACGGCGCGCGGCCTTTGAAGCGCGCCATCCAGCACCAGCTCGAGAATCCGCTCGCGCAGGCCATCCTGCGAGGCGACTTCGGGCCCGGCGACCGGATCGTGGTGACTGCGCGCGACGGCGGACTCGCTTTCGAGAAGCAGGGCGAGCCGCCCGCGGAAGGGAAGCGACGGCGCGCCTAAAGCTGCCGCGAAGGCTGGCGGCGTGGGCCCCGGGGTTCAGGGTTCCCTGCCGCCGGGACGCCGTGAACCCATCCATAGGGGCTCGCGCGCGACGTCCATGTCGCGCGACGCCCGGCGGCAGGGAACCCTGAACCCCGGGGCCGTGCCGCGGAAGCGAGGCTTCCGTATCGTCGTCTGACGACGCGCCGGCGCAGCGCCGCCGCGCCGCGCCCGTATAATCCCGCGCCAAACATCCACTTCTACATCAGCCATGCCGATCTACGAATACGAATGCCAGAAGTGCGGCCACACGCTCGAGGCCCTGCAGAAGTTCTCCGACAAGCCGTTGCGTGAGTGCCCGGAGTGCGGCCGCCACCAGCTGAAGCGCCTGGTGTCCGCGCCGATGTTCCGCCTCGCCGGCAGTGGCTGGTACGAGACGGACTTCAAGTCGGAGAAGGAGCGCAAGCGGAACCTGCTCGAGAAAAACGAGAAGGAGGCCGCGCCGGCGGCCGAGAGCAAGGACGCGACGCCGGCTACGAAGGCAGCCAAGGAAAGCAAAGACGCGAAGCCCGAGGCGCCTGCCAAGCCGCGCACTGTGATCACCAGGCCCTCGAAGACCAGTGCGCAGCGCAAGGCGAAGCCGGCTGCGAAAAAGTCCACCGGCAATCGCGCGCGCAGGCGCTAAGGAAGCTCGTCCATGTCCACACCGCTGCCGCCCAGCCTCGCGCCAGACGAGGCGCGCGCGCACCATCGCGCCAAGGCGCTGCGCAACTACATGATCGGCGGGTTGCTGATCTGGATCCCGATCATGGTGACGGTGTGGGTGGTTCGGTTCCTCTCCGGCATCCTCGACCAGTCGCTGCTGCTCCTGCCGCCGTCGTGGCGGCCGGAGGCTCTGTTCGGCACCTACGTCCCGGGCATCGGCATCGTTCTTTCGCTGTTGCTGCTGTTCCTCACCGGCTTGCTGGTGAAGAACCTGTTCGGCGGCCAGATGGTCGCCGGGCTCGAGTCGCTGGTGCGGCGCGTCCCGGTCATCGGTGCCGTCTACGGGGGCGCCAAGACCTTCAGCGAGACGGTGCTCACCGACAAGGGCAAGTCTTTCAAGCAGGTGGTGATGGTTGAGTTTCCGCGCAAGGGGGTCTACAGCATCGGCTTCATCACCTCGCACGAGCTGGAGGAGGCCCAGGCGAAGACGGCGCAGGTGGTGACCTGCGTGTTCGTACCCACCACGCCGAACCCGACCACGGGATTCATCATCCTGGTACCAAAGGACGAGGTTACGTACATGGACATGACGGTCGACGAGGCCTTCAAGATGCTGCTCACGCTCGGCGTGGTCGTGCCGACGTGGAAGAACAAGCCCGGCGACGGTCTTCTTGCACCGCCACAGGGCGGCCCGTAACATCGCGCCCCTTCCGCAAATTCCGGCCCCGGGGCCCCGGTAGACCCGCCCCGCCGAACATGTCCATGCGTACCCATTACTGCGGCGAGGTCAACGAGCACCTCGTCGGTTCCTCCGTGTCCGTGGCGGGCTGGGTCCACCGGCGTCGCGACCACGGAGGCGTGATCTTCGTGGACCTGCGCGACCGCAGCGGACTGCTGCAACTGGTGTTCGACCCCGACGCAGCGGCCGTGTTCGCCGAGGCCGAGCGCGTGCGCGGCGAGTGGGTGCTGAAGGTCGAGGGCACCGTGCGGCCGCGCCCGGAAGGCACGGTGAATCCGAACCTCGCCTCCGGCAAGGTCGAAGTGCTCGCCACCGCCGTCGAGGTCCTGAACCGCTCCGAGCCGCTGCCGTTCCAGCTCGACGAGGAGGTGCGCGAGGAGACCCGCCTCAAGTACCGCTACGTGGACCTGCGCCGCGACGTGATGCAGCAGCGCCTGCGCCTCAGGCACTCGGTGACGCGTGCGATGCGCGAGTTCCTCGACGCGCAGGGCTTCGTCGACGTCGAGACGCCGATGCTCACCAAGGCGACGCCAGAAGGTGCGCGCGACTACCTCGTGCCGAGCCGCACGCAGGCGGGCAAGTTCTTCGCGCTGCCGCAGTCCCCGCAGATCTTCAAGCAGCTGCTGATGATGGCGGGCTTCGACCGCTACTACCAGATCGTGCGCTGCTTCCGCGACGAGGACCTGCGCGCCGACCGGCAGCCTGAGTTCACGCAGCTCGACATCGAGACCTCGTTCCTCACGCGCGACGAGATCACGGGCCTGATGGAGGGCCTCGTGCGCTCGCTGTTCGGCAAGGTGCTGGGCGTCAAGTTGCCCGATCCGTTCCCGCGCCTGACTTACGCAGAGGCGATGCGCCGGTACGCCTCGGACAAGCCCGACCTGCGCGTGCCGCTCGAGCTGGTGGACGTCGCCGACCTGGTGAAGGACAGCGAGTTCAAGGTGTTCGCCACGCCGGCCGCGGACCCTGCAGGCCGAGTCGCCGCGCTGCGCGTTCCGGGCGGCGGCGAGAAGCTGTCGCGCAAGCAGATCGACGACTACGCGGCCTACGTGGCGCGCTATGGCGCGAAGGGCCTCGCCTATGTGAAGGTCAACGACACGGCGAAGGGTCGGGACGGGCTGCAGTCGCCGATCCTCAAGTTCCTGTCCGACGCAGCGATCGCAGGCCTCATGGAGCGCACCGGCGCCCAGACCGGCGACCTCGTGTTCTTCGGAGCCGACAAGGCCAGGGTCGTGAACGACGCGCTCGGCGCGCTGCGGCTCAAGGTCGGCCAGGATCTCGGCATGGTCGAGGAGGGCTGGCGGCCACTGTGGGTCGTGGACTTCCCGATGTTCGAGTGGGACGCGGAGGCAAAGCGCTGGGCGGCGATGCACCACCCGTTCACCTCGCCGGTGGACGACGATCCTGCAGCGCTCAAGGCGAGCCCGGGCGGTGCGATCGCGCGAGCCTATGACATGGTGCTCAACGGATCGGAGATCGGCGGCGGCTCGGTGCGTATCCACCGCAACGAGATGCAGTCGACGGTGTTCGAGATGCTCGGAATCGGACCGGAGGAAGCGCAGAAGAAATTCGGCTTCCTGCTCGAGGCGCTCAAGTACGGCGCCCCGCCGCACGGCGGCATCGCCTTTGGACTCGATCGCCTCGTGATGCTGATGGCGGGCGCGGATTCGATCCGCGACGTCATTGCCTTCCCGAAGACGCAGACGGCGAGCTGCCCGCTCACCGACGCGCCGACCGAGGTGTCCGAACAGCAGCTTCGCGAGCTGCATATCCGCGTGAGGACGCCGGTCAGGGACTGATGGCAGGGGAGGTCGTCGTCCTCGTTCACGGTCTGTGGATGAACGGCCTCGAGTTCGGCGTGCTCGGCCACCGCCTGCGCAGCGAGCACGGCTTCGACATCCGGACGTTCTCCTATCCGACGCTGCACGGCGACCTCGGCACCGTCTGCTCGGCGCTCGCCGAGTTCACCGAGCGATCGTCCGAGGGCCGGGTCGTGCACCTTGTCGGCCACAGTCTTGGCGGCATGCTCGTACATCGAACGCTCAGCGAGTGCGGCGCGGGACGCCTGAACGGCAACGCCGTGCTGCTCGGCTCGCCGCTCAACGGCAGTCGAGCCGCGCGCGGTGTCGCCCGCTTCGCCATGCTGCGGCCGCTGCTCGGGCCGCTGGTGCTGGAGGAACTGGCCGAGCCACGCGGTCGCGCCTGGACCGGTGCCAACGCGCTCGGCGCGATCGCGGGCACGCTGCGCATCGGCACGGGTCAGTTCTTCGCGCATTTCGACGATGACAACGATGGGACCGTCGGCGTGAGCGAGACGATCATCCCGGGGCTCGCCGATCACCTCGTGCTGCCGCACAGCCACGTCGGCATGCTGTTCGCGGCGGACGTGGCCCGCGAGATCGCTCATTTTCTTCGCGAGGGCCGGTTCTCCGGTACGGCTGCGGCCAGCGACGGCGAGTCGCCGGGCTGAGATTCCCGTATCGTTGTCGGAGAACGTGAGAGGGGATCGCATGAGAGTTGCACGCCTGCCGGCGTCGGCGCCTCGATCATGGGTCCGGCCAAGTCATGACGATCAGCATCGAACAACTTCGTCGCTACGCGGTCGCACGATCGCTGTTCCGCCCGACGACACTCGGTCGGGCCATCGAAAAGCTGGGTTTTGTACAGGCCGACCCGATTCGCGCGCCGGCGCGCGCCCAGGACCTCACGCTCCGTCACCGGGTGGCGGGGTATCGCGCCGGCGATCTCGAGCGACGGTATCCGCGGTTGAAGCTGGAGGAGGACTTCTTCGTCAACTACGGGTTTCTGCCGCGCGCACACAGTGAACTGATGCATCCGCGAGCGGCGCGGCGGGCGTGGACGGCTGGGCGGCGCAGGGACGCCGAAGCCGTGCTCGAGTTCATCCGGGAGCGCGGTGCCGCGCATCCACGCGAGGTCGACGCCCGCTTCGCGCACGGCAAGGTGACCAACTGGTTCGGTGGATCATCGAACGCGAGCACGCAACTGCTGGAGGAGATGCACTACCGCGGGCTGCTGCGGGTGGCGCGCCGCGACGGCGGTACCCGCGTGTACGCCGTGCGCGAGAGCACGGGTGCATCGCCGGCGGACGACGCGGACATCGACGCGCGGCTGGACGCGCTGGTCGACATCCTCGTGAACAAATATGCGCCCTTGCTCGCAAGCGGCTTGAGCCACCTGTTGAGCCTGCTGTGTCGCGGCGTGCCGCAATGGCGCGAGCGGCGCGCGGCAACGCTCGCGCGCGCGAAGCACCGGCTTGCGCATGCGCGCGTGGGTTCCGACGACTGGTACTGGCCCGCCACCGAGAATTCAGCCTCGCGCCGCTGGTGTGCGGACGAGGCGGTGCGGCTGGTCACGCCGTTCGATCCGATCGTCTTCGACCGCCGTCGGTTCGAGATCTTCTGGGGATGGCCCTACCGATTCGAGGCCTATACGCCGGCGCCGAAGAGGAAGCTCGGTTACTACGCGCTGCCCTTGCTGTGGCGCGACGAGGTCGTCGGCTGGGGGAATCTGTCGCTCGAGGATGGCGCACTCAAGAGCTCGTTCGGCTACAGCGGGGGCGTCGAGCCGAGGGACCCCGCGTTTCGCGACGGCCTGTCGGCCGAGCTCGAGCGGATGCGAGTCTTCCTCGGCCTGACGGACTGATCCCTGGCGCATCGCCGGGGCCGCGCGATCGGAGGGCGCCCTTATCTTGCGGGAACCGTCGTCGGCTGGGGCGCTTGTGACGCGGCGTCGTCCACCCAGCCGCCGCCCATCGCCTTGTAAAGGTCCACGTGGGCGAGCAGCCGCTCGCGATGTCCCTCGCTGTAGAGCAGCTCGGCGTTGAAAAGCGAGGACTCGGCGTCGAGCACCTCGAGGTAGCTCGAGTAGCCCCCTTCGAAGCGCTTGCGGGCGAGTCGCGCATAGTCGCGCAGCGCCTCCACCTGGCGGCGCTGTGCGGCTGAGCGCTCCGCCGTCGTCTGGGTCGCGATCAGCGCGTCGTCGACGTCGGCGAATGCGCGCTGCACGATCTTCTCGTAGCTGGCGAGCAGCTGGCGCCGCTGCGCCTCGGCCTGCCGGTTGACGCCGAGTATGTCGCCGCCCTGGAAAATCGGGCCGGTGATCGTGCCCTGGTAGCTCCAGGTGCTCGAGCCGTCGTCGAAGAGCTCGTCGAGGTCGAAGCTCGCGACACCGAGCAGTCCGGTCAGCGAGATCGATGGGAAATAAAGCGCCCGCGCGGCGTTCACTCGCGCGTTCGCGGCGACCAGCGCCTGCTCGGCGGACACCACGTCGGGCCGCTGCATGAGCAGTTCGGACGGCAGTCCCGCCGGCACGACCGGCGTGTCGAGTTCCAGCAGGGGCCTGCCACGGGCGACCGATCCCGGGTTGCGACCGACCAGCACGGAGAGGGCGTTCTCCTGGCTTGCAATCCGCTGCCTGAGCGCCGGAATCGCCGCTGCCGCCACCTCGTACTGGGAGCGCGCCTGCGAGAGCTCCACTTTGGAAATCACGCCGCCCTTGTAGCGCTTCTCGAACACAACGAGCGCTTCTCGTCGGGTCTCGAGCGTGCGCTCGGAGGTCGCGAGCTGGTCGTCGAGCGACAGCAGCGTGACATAGCCCGACACCACGGCGCTCACCAGCTGCAGCACGGTGGCGCGGCGGTCGGCTTCCGAAGCCCGCCAGTCGGCGTCGGCCGCAGCCGTCAGGTTGCGGACGCGGCCCCAGACGTCGAGTTCCCAGCCGGCCGTGATACCGGCACTGCTAAAGCGGCGTGACTCATCGGCGCCCGGGCCGTACACGAGCTCCGAGCGGCTCTCCTCGCCGGTGTTGCCGGTGTAGCCGATGGCCGGGAAGAGGGGCGCCCGCGTCGACACCTTGGCGCCCTGGAACTGGTCCACGCGCGCGGCGGCGATGCGCAGGTCCTCGTTGTTGGCCAGCGCTTCGGCGACGAGGGCGTCGAGCGTCGGGTCGCCGAACCGTGCCCACCAGATCGTGTCCGCCGGCGCCTGCGACTGCGCCAGGGCGAAGCGGTACTGCGACGGCACCGCGAGATCCGGACGGCTGTAGGGCTCTCCCACGCACGCGGTGAGGGCACAGGCCGGGAGGATCAGTGAAAGCCGACGCATGGCTCAGTGACCTCCCGTGCCGGTCGCCGGCGCATCGGGCTCGGGCGCAGGAGGGGAGGCTGCGGCCGCCGGTTCCTTCGGCGGGAAGAACCTCTCGCTCAGCTGGCTGATCAGCACGTAGAACAATGGCACGAAAAACAATGCGAGCGTGGTCGCGCCCACCATGCCGCCGATCACCCCGGTGCCGATCGAGTGCCGTGCGGCGGAGCCCGCACCGCTGGCGATGGCGAGCGGGATGGCGCCCGCCGTGAACGCGAGCGACGTCATCACGATCGGTCGCAGGCGTGCCTTCGCGCCCTGCACGGCCGACTCGACGATCGACAGGCCCTTGGCGCGCTCGAGCACGGCGAACTCGACGATCAGGATCGCGTTCTTCGCGGCGAGGCCGATCAGCGTGACGAGGCCGATCTGGAAGTAGACGTCGTTCTCGAGGCCGCGCAACCAGACCGCGACCAGCGCGCCGAGCACGCCGAACGGCACGGCCGTGATGACGCTACCCGGCAACGACCACGACTCGTACTGCGCCGCCAGGATCAGGAACACCATGATCAGGCCGAACACGAACACCAGCGCCGAGGCGCCGCCCGCCTGCTTCTCCTCGTAGGCCTGTCCCGACCACGCGATGCCGTAGCCCTCGGGCAGTTGACCGGCGAGCGCCTCCATCGCGGCGATGGCCTGGCCCGAACTGTAGCCGGGCGCCTGGCTGCCGTTGATCTTCGCGGCAGGGAAGCCGTTGAAGCGCGGCAGGAGGTCGGGGCCGGTCGTGAAGCGCGCCGTCGTGACCGCGTCCAGCGGGACCATTTCGCCCGACCGACCGCGCACGTAGATGGTGCGCAGGTCCTCGGGGCTGCTGCGGAACTCGGGCTCGGCCTGCAGCACCACCTGCCAGACGCGCCCGTAGCGGTTGTACTGGCTGACGTACAGCGAGCCGAACAGCGACTGCAGGGAACCGTACACGTCGGCGATCGGCGCGCCGAGGGTCTCCGCCTTCTCGCGATCGACCTTGACGCTGAGTTGCCGCGACGTCGGGTTGAACGTCGAGTTCACGCCGGCCAGCGCCCGATCCTGCTTCGCGCCGGCGACCAGTTGCTGCACCGCCTGCGCGAGGCGCTGCGGATCGCCGCCCGTCAGGTCCTGCACCCACAATTCGAAGCCGCCCTGCGCGCCGAGACCAGGGATCGGCGGCGGATTGAGGGGAATGACGATGGCGTCCTGGATGCCGGCGAGCTGCGGCTGGATGGCTGCGATGACGGCCTCGAGCGACATGTCCTTGCCGCTGCGCTCCTTGAAGTCCTTCAGGCTCACGAACACCGTCGCTGAGTTGGTCTTGTACTGGCTGTCGAGCAGGCTGTAGCCCGTGAGCACGGAGGCGAACTCCGTTGCCGGGTGCTCCATGACGATGTCCGCGATCCGGCGCGCGACGGCGTCCGAGCGGTCGAGGCTCGCCGAGTCGGGCAGGATCGCCGCAATCAGCATGAAACCCTGGTCCTCGGGCGGCACGAAGCTACCCGGCACGGCCCTGAACAGTCCCAGGATCGCGACAATGAACGCGGCGAACACGGCCACCGCGAGCACGGCTCGCTTCAGCACCCAGCGCACGCCCGTAGCGTAGCGTTCCGTCAGCCGATCGAACCACTCGTTGAATTTCTGCAGGACTTTTGGCGGATGGCCATGCGAGCCGTCGAGCAGCAGCGCGGCGAGCGCGGGGGTGAGAGTGAGCGCGACGAAGCCCGACAGGATCACCGAGATGACTACCGTGATCGCAAACTGCTTGTAGAGCACGCCGGTCGTGCCGCCGATGAAGGCCGTGGGTACGAACACCGCCGCCAGCACGAGCACGATCGCCACCACCGGGCCCGACACCTCGTGCATCGCGGCGAACGCGGCGTCGCGGGCCGACAGGCCCTTGGTCTTCATGTTCGCCTCGACCGCCTCGATGACGACGATCGCGTCGTCCACGACGATGCCGATGGCGAGCACCATGCCG
>Ga0114939_10001629_pt1 | contig 17499 bp, 9 predicted proteins | sample AshMeaCrysSpring_FD_87196 | JGI IMG/M metagenome (GOLD analysis project Ga0114939, IMG submission 87196) | Groundwater microbial communities from Big Spring, Nevada to study Microbial Dark Matter (Phase II) - Ash Meadows Crystal Spring | ecosystem: Environmental > Aquatic > Deep subsurface >...
AAGCGGGGCGAACAGACGATGTTTCGCTCGCATCCGGCATTTCAGGCGGAACGTCGCGTGGATCGGCAGCACCGCTGCGAATCCAGGTTTCCAGGGCGGCGATGTCCTCGTCGGACAGTCGGCCCCGCGGCGGCATCTCCAAACCTTCATAGCGCACGGCAGACACCAGCAGGCTGTTGTCGGGATCGCCTGGCGAGAGCGCGGGGCCGGAGTCGCCGCCGAGTTCCCAGCCGCCACGATGATCCAGTCGGAGGCCCCCTTTCTGCTCGACAGGTCCGTGGCATTCGATGCAGTGTTCGACCAGCAGCGGCCGGATCCGGCGTTCAAACCACTCGATGCCGTCGTCAGCTGCGGCTGGGCTGTGGGGAGACCAGCAGAAACCGAGCAGCAGTGCGATCAGCGATCGAAGCACGGAACACAATGGAGCGCGCCGTCCGGAAGATGGGCCGACCGTGATTTGCTGCGCGGGGCGCTCCACCATTGCGATCGATCTCGTGCGCGGGCTGTGGCTGTCCGATACGCGTGGTTAGCTCGCTGGTGAGCCCTCTATTCTAATCGGATATGGGTCGGCAAAGGCACCAAACGCGCCCAATCCGCCATCAACTTCCAGGTCGGTGCCGGTGACGAAAGAAGCGCCGGGGCTGGCGAGCCAAAGCACCGCATGGGCGACCTCCTCGGGTCGGCCGATGCGGCCGAGCGGATGGCGGTTTGCCAAGGCATCGCCTCCGCCTTGCGCGGCCAGCGAAGCGCGGACCAGGGGGGTATCGATCGCGCCGGGAGAAACCGAGACGACGCGAATGCCGTCGCGGGCGTATTCGATGGCCCACTGGCGGGCTTGCATGATCGTGGCGGCTTTGAGCGGACCGTACAGTCCCACCTGCCGCGCCGTGCGGTGACCCTGTCCAGAAGCGATGTTGATGATCACGCCGCTGCGTTGCTGCTGCATGACCTTCAACGCATGCTGTGCCATCCGGTGATAACCGGCAAAGTTCACCGCCATGATCCGCTGCAGCGTGTCTTCAGTGAGCTCGTGCAGGGGGCGATACGAATCAGGCGGCTGGATCGCCGCATTGTTTACCAGAATGTCCAGACCACCGAATCGTTCGACAGCCGCAGCGACCGCACGCCGCGCGTCGTCCGGTTGAGACGTATCGCATGCGACGAACAGGATCTCGGCCGGCAAGTCCCCTGCCCCGGAACGATTGATGTCAGCGCAGATCACTCGAGCCCGCGAGCCGTGGAATGCCTCCACGATTGCACGACCAATCCCGTTACAGCCACCCGTGACCAGCACCACGCGGTCACGATTGTCGAAGGAGACCAAGCCGGCGGGACGCGACGATGACATCGTTGGATCCATCAGCAAGAGGGAGGACCGTTTCGCCAGGATACGCGGAGGAGCGACCCAAGATCATCGGGGTGCGTCAGTCCCCTATTTCCATCGCGGTGGTGCGCAAGGGAACGATGGCAGGTGAGCAGCAAACTTAAGTCCCCTGTTTCGATGGCGGTGCGGATCGGGGAACTGCGGGCTGACGCCCGTCACTCACCAGGTTCAGGCATCGATGATCGTAAACTCACCGCCCATCGCGGTCAGTATCCTGCTGCCTGGCCATCTTTGCGGGACTCCGAGGCTCCGAAGTAGACGCCCTGCTTGGGATCGAGGCGGATCGCTTGATAGCCACCATATGAATTGAGGCTGAAACCGACCTTGTGGCCCATCTTCATCAGCTCACGAACCGTCTCATACGGGATGCCGGATTCGACATAGACCGTTCCGCCATCGGTCATGGTCGTGGTGAAGCTGGAGGAGCCCTCATGGTTGATCCGAGGCGCGTCGCCTGCTTCCTGAAGGTTCATATCGAAATCGACGATGTTCATGATGATCTGCACATGACCCTGCGGCTGCATCGCGCCACCCATGACACCGAAGCTCATGAATGGCTGACCATCCTTGGTGATAAAGGCCGGGATGATCGTGTGGAATGGACGCTTGTGAGGGGCATACACATTGAAATGATCTGGTTGCAGTGAAAACTGCGAGCCGCGATTCTGCAGTGCAAAGCCCAGTGTCTCGGGGACCAGGCCTGAACCGAAGCCGTTGAAGGTGCTTTGGATCAACGAAATCATGTTGCCGTCCTTATCGGCGACAGTCAGATAGGTTGTCTCGCCCTGCTGGAGCACGGGGTCGCCGGGTTCGTAACGAAGCGCGGCATTGGCATCCGAGATCAACTTGCGTCGCTGTTCGGCGTACGGCTTCGAAATCAACGCTTCCACAGGCAGTCGATTGAAGTCCTGATCCGCGTAGAACTTCGCGCGGTCCTCGTAGGCCAGCTTCTTGGCTTCCACGAAGTAGTGCACGTGTTCTTTGCTGCCGAAGCCATACCGCCGGAGATCGTAAGCCTCGAGAATATTCAGCATCTGCAGTACGGAAATCCCTTGTCCGTTCGGAGGAATTTCCCAGACATCGTAACCTCGGTAATTCGTCGATACGGGCTCGACCCACTGCGAGCGGTGATCGGCCAGATCGCGCAACGAGAAGAAGCCGCCGCGACTTTGCATGAAGCTGACGAGTGCTTGGGCAATCGGCCCACGGTAGAAGGCATCACGTCCATCGTGAGCCAATTGTTCCAGGGTTTGGGCCATCGGCAGATTGCGGACGACCTCGCCCTTGACGGGAGTCCGCCCCTCGATGGTGAACACAGCGCGAAAGCTTGCATCGTTCTCACGAAATGACCGACTGGCAACCTCCCAGTCGAATGCAACCTGTTCAGAAACGGGAAAGCCATCCCGTGCGTAGGTGATTGCCGGCTGCAAGATTTGCTCCATCGGCAAATTGCCGAATCGACCGTGCAGTTCAAACCAACCGTCAACACAGCCGGGCACGCTGACCGAAAGAGGTCCCCTCGTGGGAATGGCTTTAAGCTGTTGAGCGGCGAAATGATCGAGCGTCAGGTCGTACGGTGAGCGTCCGCTCGCATTCAGGCCATAGAGCTGCTTTGATTTTGCATCCCAAAGAATCGCAAACAAGTCGCCGCCCGGGCCGCACATCATCGGTTCGACAACACTCAATGTCGCGTTCGCTGCAATCGCGGCATCCACGGCGGAACCACCGCGGCGGAGGATATCGATGGCGACTTGAGTGGCCAGCGGATGGCTTGTGGCGGCCATCCCTTGGCGTGCGATGACCTCCGACCGCGTCGCATGGGGGCGTCCGGCAATTCGGTCGTGCGCAGAAATATGACTGCTATGCAATGCGTAGTAGCAGATCGCCAGCCAACCGATCCAGCAGCAGCGCCGACCCATCGGATTCACCCAGAATCGTAGGAATGATCGAATCGGTTCACGATAGCACAGCCCGCTGGTCTCGGCACACTGCCGGAGGGATCCCGGCCCCAAGCCGCGCTGCGCGCACTCGGCCGACGACTATACTGCTGCCCAGTCGCGCAAGGCGGGCGCGCCAGGGTCGGGCCGTGGGAGCGGTCCGCGCGGTGTGCTTGCAACTCGGAACGAAAGTCGATGCGTACGGGAATCCGTTTGGGTGATTATGAAGTCCTGATGCCGTTGGGGTCCGGCGGTGCCGGGTCGGTCTATCGGGTCCGGCATGTTGAGAGCGGCCGGGAGTATGGACTGAAGACGTTGTCGGTGGGTAACGAATTCAATGAGGAAATACAGAATCGCTATGTCCGTGAAGTGAGCATTGCTCAGCGACTGAGCAGCCCCTATCTGATGTCGTATACCGATAGCGGTTACGACGAGGCCACCGGCCAGTTGTATTACGTCATGGAGTTTGTTCCCTGGGGCACGCTGCATGACGTGCTGCAACGGCGTGGCCGTCTGCCATGGCGGGACGCGGTGGAGTGCGGAATCCAGCTGTGCCGTGGCCTGGCGGTTTTGCATGGCGAGCGGATCGTGCATCGTGATCTGAAGCCCGCCAATATTTTTCTGTCGGATGAGGGTCACCTGAAGATCGGCGATTTCGGCTTGGCTCGCGATCTGCAGAGCGAGCGATTGACGCTGGAAGGGAAGACCGTCGGCACGCTCCAGTATTTTGCTCCTGAGCAGGCGATGGGAAGAACGGACCTGGATGGACGGGCCGACCTCTACGCCCTGGGGTGCCTCCTGTTTGAGATGGTCTCCGGTCGCACCCCGTTTGCATCCGCCAAGTCGCAGGATCTGTTCGAATGTCACGTCAAACTTCCACCGCCAAAACTCCGTGAAGTCTTCGAGGACTGTCCCGAGGAATTGTCGCAGTTGGTCGACTGGTTGTTGGCCAAACGCCCGGCGGACCGGCCTCAGTCAGCCGATGAGACGGAACAGATCCTGACCAAGATCCTCGAGAGTTCCGCGGAGGATACACCGAGCTCACCGCGGGTTGCCGCACCGATCACAGTCGGTCGAGCGGTCGTCGATTCAACGCTGACAAAGCGATTGATTGAAGATGCTGGCAGTCCGGCGAAGGAAATCTCGACAGGCAAGTGGCTGTTGATTGCTGGAATCCTGATTGTGTTGGTCGCAGCCGCGGTGATGTTGCAGCGCTAGCGGGTCCGTGTTTACCCGCTCAGGTTCAATCCCTGAAGCTGTCGTTGCCAATGATCGGTGGCGTACGGGGTCTACAACGTGGATTAGCGGTCGTGCCCATTGGCATGTCGCGGGATTCGGCGGCAACCGGCACGACGGCCCAGTATCACCATCGACCAGTGGCAGCATCCACCAATGGCAACACGGCCACAGATCGCATGTCGGCGAATCGTTGCTCACGGAGCAGCGTGACCGCCGTTCGATGGGCGCTCAGCGCCAGTCGAGTCCTTCGTGAAGCCGATTGAAATTCTCTGGTCCATCGGCGGTGACTGCCACCATGTCTTCCACACGGACTCCGCCGTCTCGCCGTCCGTAAAGGCCGGGTTCCACGGTGACGACTTCGCCAAGGACGAAGGGCGGATTGGCGGTGTCGAGCAGGATGGGTTCGTGGACTTCCAGGCCAATTCCATGCCCCGTACCGTGGGACATCACGGGGTCGTCACAGATTTCGCCTCGCGCCATCCGGAAGCCGTGGGCTTCAATCGCCTGACAGCAGGCGCGGTACACCGCATCGCCGTTGGAACCCAGTCGGACTTCGGAAATGGAAGCCTGCTTCGCGGCTAGGACGGCGGCATGCATGCGGCGGACGATGTCGGTGGGATCACCGTGAACGACGGTCCGCGTGCAATCGCCCCAGTAACGCGTCGCCAGGTCCTGAGGAAAGATGTCGACGATTACCGGTTGCCCTGTCCGCAAAGGACCGCTGCCTGCATGATGGCAGTCAGCGGAATCGGGGACCGAGGCGACGATTGAGCCGTGATGATTTGAGAAGCCGCGCTCCAGCAAGTAGACGCTGATCATGCCGCGCACGCGTTCACTGGTTAGTGGTTCGCCGTCGTGCTTCAACCCGCCATTGCGATCGGCCGTAGCCCGCGCGATCAGGCCGCAAGCGTATTCCATGGCTTGCTCGGTGACGCGCTGCGCCGCGCGAAGCCACTCCAGTTCCTGGGCATCTTTCGCGCGGCGTTCGGCAACTCCCAACTCTGGGTCGTAGTCCAGAGCCAGCCCCGCCTGTTGCACATGCCACGCAAAAATGTAGGGCAGGGATCGATCGACGCGCACCCGATCGACTCCAAGCTGGCGCAAGGCCTGGGCGACGGCCTGCGCCGTCGCTGTTGCCCGATCACTGCTTAGACCTTCCGCCGGCGCGAACTCGGCGGGACACGCCACGCGCTGCACGGCCACCCGCTCCTTGGCTCGCTGCATTTCGATATCGCGGACAATCAGCAGGGACTGGCCGTCGTCGACTTGCATCCAGGCGGCAGGGTCACCGACTGCAAAGCGGATCCGATGGTAGAACGCATGGTTTTCTGCGGGAATTCCAGCAAACAGCGTAGCAGCAGCCATACGCATCAATCCTTTGAAAGGAACAACCACCGCTTTCGATGGCTCGCTTGCCCTCGAGTGCGCCCTGGATCATCAGATCCGCGCCGGCGGCTCGATGTGGCCGTCGTTACTCGACTCCCGAACGGCTCCGATAGCACAGCAACTCCCGGTCGCTGCGGAGAAGCAAGCAATCGCCCAGCAACACGGGACTAGCCATCAACTGTGCGTCCAGATCGTACTGTGCCACGACTTCGGGACGTTCCTTCAATTCGATGATGGTAACCCGCCCTTCGCGGCTGCAGAGCATCACGCGATTGCCAACCAGTAACGGAGAAGCAGAAAAGTTGCCTCCGATCCGCAATTGTGAAAGTTCTTCACCTGTAGCGCCGTCGATCGTGGTGAAAATACCGCGGTCGCTGATCGAGTACATCCGGTCTCCGTGGACGACGGGGCTTGCCATCGTCGGCGCACCGCGGGGCTGCCGCCAACGGATGTGACTGCTGCTGACATCCCCGAGCCCCGTGGGATCGACAGCGACGAACTCAGGCGTGTTGAATCCCGTGGAGAACACCATCAGCCCTGCCACATAACAGGCCATGGGAGTAGTCGAATAGCCATCGCCTCCGTCGGCGCGCCACAGTTCCTGACCGGTCCGCGGATCATAGGCCACGAGCCACTGTGCGCCCGGGATGATCGCCTGCGGAACTCCCTGAATCTGGAGGATCAAAGGAGTGCTGAAGGCCTTTTGGGTATCGCCGTCGGTCGATCGCATTGGGGGACGCTTCGTTTGCCAGGCGATCAAGCCGGACTTCAAGTCGACAGCCGCGATGTATTGCTGATCCATCCCATCGCAGACAAGCAGCAGGAGGTTTTCGAAGTTCACCGGGGAACTTCCGGGACCGACACCATGGTCAATCGCCAGTCGAACTTCCCACAAGCGTTCTCCGGTTTTCGCGTCCAGGCACCAAGTTCCATAACTACCGAAATGGCAGATCACTCGGCCATCGGCCACGCAGCAGGTGGGCGATGCGTAGCTATTCAGTGGGTTGATCGGCTGAGGCGCATCGGTGGTTCTCAACGGGATCTCGTGGAGCACGGCACCCGTTTCCAGATTGATGCAGAGGGCCCGCAGGTCGATCGATTCGGCGACCGTCTGAATGTCGCGGATCTCGCCGCGCGCCACGCGTTCGGCAAGTTGTTCGGTGGTCAGTTCATGCGTCAGGGCGGTCGTCAGCCAGATGCGACCGTCAACGACCACAGGCGATGACCAGCCCTTCCCTTCGATGGGCGTTCTCCACAGCAACTGCTGCGGGTCATCCAGCCGTTCCGGGAGTTGTCCGGTGGCGACCGAATTGGTCCCATCCGGGCCGCGAAACTGTGGCCACTCGATGGGCGGGTCGGCGGCCAGCGTCGGAACGGCGATCAGTAACGTGCAGGCAAAGGCACATCCGAGTTTCATTGCGAGTATCCAACGGCGGCGAAAGACGGGCCCCGTAACAGGATAGCCGACTGTGCTCGGGCGCGAGCCCAGCGGGAGCAAGAATCCGTCCATCCTCTCACGGTGCAACGACCCCGCTCGTTCCGTGTCCGACGAGGGCGGCGGGCCAGCCTCCAGATGTGGCGAAAAAAAGAGCTGGCCCGGTGCATGGGAGATGCACCAGGCCAGCTTGCCGTCTATTTCGGACTTAAACACCCGCTCGGGCGATTACTGCGCCAATCCGTCCTGACCGAGCATCAGGATCACCGGACCGCCGCCACCGCCAGACGATGGGTTGGCCGTGTATTCCGCGGTCAGGACCCGTTCGATCCGAGTCTGCGCGTCGGCCAAATGGGCTCGGCTGTACGGATCCAGCTTATCGCCGCAGGTCGCCAAAGCGTTATCGATCTGCGCCTTGAGTCCCTTCAGCTCCGCCGTGGCCAGAGTTGTGATTGGCTTGCTAGAAGCGGAACCGGTATCCGTTGCCAGAACCAGATCAAACAGCCGCTCGAGATGTTCCCGCTGCAGGTTGCGGCGGAGGCTGCTGATCGCAGGCTTCCGCGCTGTGGCGTCCGTGAGACAGCCCTGAGCCAACTCGGACCAGATCGAAGTGCGGACCTTGTCCATCAATTCGGGCAGGGTCAGCGCGTCTTGATCGGCGGCGGTTCGCATTTCGTTGTCGTACACGCGCCGCAGCACGGTCGGATTGAGAACCTGCGTCAGCGCGCTGCTTTGCAGGCCCAAGATTCGATCGTGAATCGGCCATGCGGCCTCGCTGCCCCGGAACCCTTGATCCATCCAGCGATCGTCGCTGAGTCGATTCAACAGATCCGGACTCAAGCCGAACGCACTGTCGACAAACATGTTGTCAATCACAAACTGCAGTGCGCGACGCTGCTGTTCCGCAGGCACCGGTTCGATCGGCGGGCGGTTTCCGGGATCACCCTTCTTGTCACGATGGACAAAGGCGCCGCCGATCCAGTTCGCCATCATCCCCACGGCGCGAGACTGCAGCCCGAGCGTGGTTTCGTAGCCCTTGCGGGCCTTGGCCCAGCTGTCGCCGTCCTTGACGAACTTCTCCAGCAGCCGACCGCGGTACACATTAACCAGTTTCATCTGCTCCGTTGCATAATCCAGCGGATCCTTGGCGAAGTCATAACGCCGGGCCAACGGGTCCGGACCGATCGTGTCTTCGTCGGTCGCATACTGCAACTCAGGCTCGCTGCACCGCTTCAGAATCTCGGGCAGCCGCTTGTCGTCCAGCGTGTAACCGTATTCGATCGCCCAGAAGTCGTAGGGGCCGATCGAGATCATCGTGTAGTCGCCCTGCTGTTCCCCGGCTTCCAGACGGAGGTTGATCGGGATGTAGTCCATCACCGAACCGGTCAGAGTGTTCTTGCCCTTGACCTCGCTGCTGTTGATCTGGCTAAGCGAGTACAGGGACGAAGCCTTGAAGTTGTGGCGAAGGCCGAGCGTATGGCCGACTTCGTGGGCCACCAGCTCCGAGAGCAGTGGACCGACAAACCAGTCCGGGATTCCGTCCAGGACGTCGCCTTTCTCGTCCTTCTTGGGCTCTTCCTTCTTCTCTTCGTCTTTCTTTTCTTCGTCCTTCTTCTCATCAGCCGCAGGCTGAGGTTCACCCTCATCCAACAGCAACGCCAGCTCGAGACCCATCCGAGCGACTGCCAGATCAAGCCGTTTCGCATCGCCGGCCATGCAGTAGCCATTGACCTGGCTGATCCGACCGAACAGTCCGTCATACGGCTGATCGCCGATCAGGCTGGAGTCGGCCGCGGCAATCGGATGGCCTGCCATCGGCATACGAGATTCCTGAGCAATCCGCTCCCGCAGCAGTTGCTGTTCGCTGGGCGGGGCGAGCCGCAATCGTGGATCCCAGCGGGGATGGCGGCTGAGCCATGCCAGCGTTTCGGGAGCCATTCCCTCCATCGCCAGCTGCGGCATCAGCTCTTCGTAATTGAAACGGTAGCGGCGGATCCACCCGTCGGTCAGAACTATGTCGGCGTCGAGGATCTGCCCCGTTTCCGGATGAACGCGGCTTGGCCCGATCGCAGTCCCCACGTCGTTATTCAACCAGCGGATGAAGTTGTAACGCACATCCTCAGGGTCTTTTTCCATGTGAGCGCCGGTCTCGGCATCCTGGTACTCGATCACAATCGCATCGACCAGGCCGACCTGTTCAAACGCCTTGTTCCAGTAATCGACCCCTTGCTTAACCCAGCGCCGGTAACGGACTGGCGTCGTGTGTTCGACGTAGAAACGGATCGGATTCTTGGGCGGGCTGAGCTTCAGCCGCGGATCACGCTTTTCCAAGTGCCAGCGATTGATGTAGCGGACACGTGTGTCGTCGTCGTTGTACTTCGATAGGTCCGTGTACGCCGTGGTGAAGTAGCCGATCCGTTCGTCGGCAACCCGCGGCTTGAAGCCGTTGTTCGGCTGTGGCACCTGGCTCATCGAGTAGTGAATGACCTGCAGCTGCTTGTTGACGCCGACGATCTGGAAGGCGATTTCCGCATTTTCCGGGAAGACCTTCGCGCTGGTAATCGTCGCCAGTTCCGGTCGAGTCGAGACGACTTGGCCGCCGAAGAACGTGCCGGCCGACTTCACGAACAAATCGTCGGCATCGATCACCGGACCCCCGTTGGGACGGCGAGTCAGAATCGGCACATCAAGCACCACGCTGTCGGTGAACAATCGGCGAACTGAATCCTGTGCTTCCTTTTCACCTGGCGCGCGGATTTCCAACTGGGGGATGATCAGCGCGAACCGATCGTTCAGCTCCCGCCATTCGACGATCAATTCGCCCGCCTGCAGACCCGCGTAACGTTCACCCGCGGAAACCGTCAGGGCGACGAAATACCGCTTGCCGGCAAAGTCTTTGGGGAGCTCCATCAGCAGCTGATTGTCCGCGTCGCGCTTGTAGAGCGTGACCAGACCCTGAGGCTTGCCCTGATCGGAGACGGGCACCTGGGTATAGCCGTTGATTACCTCGTCAAACGGCGGCAACTCCTTCTTGCCCGTGTCCGGCTTCTTGCCATTTCGCATCATTTCCGCGATGGCTTTCGGATCGGACCCTTCAAAGACGAGTCCCGCCGAATTGCTTGAGTCGCTCGGAGGCTCTTGAGCCCATGCGGGCATAAAGCTCGTCGCTGAAATGCTCGCGGCAGCAAGAGAGGCTGCCAAAACACGCCGTACGAGGCGCTTCATGATTTCAATTCCTCAGTCGATGCAAGAAGACAAATTGGGCGATCCACGAGACAAGAACCTTTCCACCGCCCGTCGAAACCTTAGGTTGCGAGAACCAAAAGAACGCAGACTTGGGAGTGGATCTGCCCGTAATCCGGGGGCGGGAAGCCCGAGTTCGGAGGCGGGATCGGAGCGATTCCCGTTCTATCTGGCACAACCGCTAAAGTCCATCGGCGAACGGGCAGGTTGCCGATACTCCCCTGGTTCCCTGCGGTCCTACGTTCCAATCCATGCCGCCGTTCGGCTCGGACCGACTCGCAAATACTTCCTCCCAGACGCCGCCCCTAAGACGCCTCGATCCGTCGGCAGTTCCGCTGGGTGCCTGAAGAGTGCCCCCTGAGAGAGTTCCAGTCCGTCAAGGGCGACACCAAATTGGGGGCATTGGGCAGGGGTAGGCAAAGTTTATCGACGCCTGCCCCGTGTCATGAAGGCCCGCCAATCAATTGGCCGAAAACACCGGCTGCCCCCGTTTGTATTCGCGGGCGTGGCGGAGAACCCGCGCGCCCCATGGGCGTGAGGAACCGAGGGACGCGGAGGCCCGATGGCAGGAGTGCAAACCGCGTCACGACGCATGTTCTGGCGGTGGCTTTGGTGCACCGGCACGACGTGCGTCGTTTTGTTCGGCGGGGCAGCCAGCCGATGTTCGCTCGCCGGTTCCGCCCGGGAAACGCCCATCGTCAAGGCGATCAAAGCGGCCTCGCCCGCGGTGATCAATCTGCACGGGCAGAAGACCGTCCGCACGACGACGACTCCCTCGGATGCCGGGCCGTTCAAGCAAGTCAATGGGATGGGCACCGGGGTGATCGTTGACCCACGCGGGTACGCGATCACGAACTATCACGTGGTCGAGGACGTTCGTGAGATCCGCGCCACGCTGGCCGACGGACGCACGACGACGGCCCAGGTGATCGGCTTTGACCCCACCCATGACCTGGCGGTCATCCGCCTGCAGCTCGATCAGCCCGTCGAAGCCATCGAGCTGGGAACCAGCAGCGACTTGATGCTGGGTGAGCAAGTGATTGCGATCGGCAATCCATTTGGATACGAGCATACGGTCACGACCGGCATTATCTCGCAACTGCATCGACACGTGCAGGTGAACGATACGCAGGAGTACCGTGACCTGATTCAAACCAACACCGAGATCAATCCTGGCAACTCTGGCGGTCCCCTGATCAACATCGATGGCCAGATGATCGGAGTTGTGGTCGCGGTGCGTGTCGGAGCTCAGGGTATCGCCTTTGCGATCCCGGTAGACGAAGTTCTGCAGACCGCTGCCGACGTGATCGAGCGGTCATTGACCCCTGCAGCGCGGCTCGGCGTTGAACTGACCGACCATTGGCAACCGTCCGAGGGTTGGCAAGTGCTCGTGGCCGATGGAGTGAAACAAGTTGCCGCGGCGCCGCGCGAGCTGGCACCGGGCGATCGTATCCGAGCCATCGAGGGACAACCGGTCGACACTCGGCTCGAGCTGCTCTTGGCGATGATGGGGCGGCAGCCCTCGGATGAAGTGCATCTGGATATCGACCGTGAAGGAACGGGGCTGAGCGTGGCGTTGGACATGCGAGCCAGTCCGGCTGGAAGGATCACGAACGCCGTTTGGGATTTGGTGGGCGTGGAGGTTGCGCCTCTGTCCGCTTCGTTCTTGAAGAAGCTCAACGCGAAGTACGATGGCGGTTTGAAAGTAACTCGCGTTCGATCCGGCAGCCCGGCCGCGCGGAATGGCCTCCGGGAAGGCGACGTGCTGGTGGGAATCCATCGATGGGCGACAACCACCGAAGATGATCTGGAATACATTCTGCAAACGCCCGAGCTGCAGTCGCAGGCGCCGGCAGAGTTCTACATCGTGCGGGCCGGGCAAACGCTGGTGGGGCGTCTGGAACTGAACGATTCCGCCAGTCGCTGATTGAACGAGAAGGCTCTTCAGCCAGAGGCACGCGGTTGGACGGTCATGCGACGCCGCGGAGCTGTCACGCCAGTAACTGGTGGGCCAGTTCGCCGTGGACGTCGGTCAGCCGATAGTTTCGCCCCTGAAACTTGTAGACCAGTTTCAGATGGTCGATGCCCAGCAGGTGTAGCAGCGTCGCCTGCAAATCATGGACGTGGATTCGGTCGGCCGTGGGAGAATAGCCCAGTTCATCGGTTTCGCCGACCGTCCCTCCCGGACGGAATCCACCCCCGGCCATCCACATCGAATACGCCTCAATATGGTGATCGCGGCCGATCATGTCGCGGACTTCGCCTTGCGGCGTGCGTCCGAACTCGCCGCCCCACAGGACGATCGTCTTGTCCAGCAAGCCACGTTGCTTCAGGTCGGCGACCAAAGCAGCGCTCGGCTGATCCGTTTCGCGACATCGCTCTTCGAGCGACTTACCCAACTCGGTGCCGGCATTCCCGTGATGGTCCCAGTCGGTGTGGTACAGCTGCACGAAGCGGACACCCCGCTCGACCAGCCGCCGCGCTAACAGGCAGTTATTGGCAAACGATGCCTTGCCCGGTGTCGCGCCGTAGGCATCCAGCGTCGCCTGACTTTCGTCACTCAAGTCCATCAACTCCGGCGCGGCCGTTTGCATGCGATAGGCAAGTTCGTACTGACTGATCCGAGCCGCAATTTCCGGGTCGCCTACCGCGGACAAGTGCAGGTCATTCAGTTGATTCACGGCCGTGATGAAATCACGTTGCCGCTGGCGGTCGATCCCCCCCGGATTCGAAAGATTCAGGATCGCATCGCCCTGGCCGCGGAGCGGTACGCCCTGGTGTTCGGTGGGCAGGAACCCACTGGCCCAAAGCGGTGCGCCGCCGCGCGGTCCCCTTGGTCCTGACTGCAGCACGACGAAGCCTGGCAGATCCTGAGACTCGCTGCCAATCCCATACGTCACCCAAGCGCCCATGCTGGGACGGCCCATGAACTGGGGCGATCCCGTGTTGACGAACAACTTCGCGGGACCGTGGTTGAAGACGTCCGTGGCCATCGTCTTGACGATCGTGATGTCGTCGACGATCCGCGACAGATGGGGCAACAGTTCACTGAGCTCCGCACCGCTCTGTCCATGCCGTGCAAACTTCCGGCGCGTCCCTAGCAGCTTGGCGTCCCGCTTGATGAACGCGAAACGCTTGCCAGCGACGAAGGAATCAGGAATCACCTGGCCGTCGAGTTCCTGGAGGCGCGGCTTGTAGTCAAACAGATCCAATTGGCTCGGACCGCCCGCCATGAACAGAAAGATCACAGCCTCAGCGCGCGGCGCATGGTGCAACCCGCGACTGCCGGGGACGAAGCCCAAGGGCTCCGCAGCACCCGCTTGATCGCGACACAGCATCTCGGCCAACGCCAAGCCGCCCAAACCGATGCGGCAATCGCGGAAGAAGTGCCGTCGCGTCACCGCGCGCCACGGGTCTACGGCAATCGGAGGACCATCGGCGGACATACTCGTCGACCTCGTCCTATTCGCGCGTGATGAACTCATCAAGATTCAGAAGGACTCGCGCCACAGCGACCCACGCCGCGAGCTCCCGATCGTCCGGATGACCCGGTATATCGGATTGCGTAGTAGCCAGCAGCGAAAGATCACCGACGAATTCCTTTGCTGCCGTCGGATCGGCAGCGAAGGCCTGTCGCTGTCCATCGAGAAACGTCTGTAACGCGCTGGACTCCGCGGTGGTCGGTTCGCGACTGACGGCGGACAGCCATGCGAATCTCAGCCGCGCCGGATCGCCACCGTCGACATGCAATGTCTTGACCGCCAAGCCCCGTGCGAACTCCATGAACGCGGCATCGTTCGCCAGCGTCAGCGCTTGCAGCGGCGTGTTCGAGCGGTTGCGGCGCGTGCATGCGACATTCGGATCGGGGAAATCAAACACCGTGAGGCTCGGGTGCAGACTGCTTCGCCACAGGTATGTGTAGAGGCCGCGCCGAAAGCGATCTTTGCCGCGGGCGGTCTTCCACGTTTTCTTGTCCTGCGTGAATTCGAAGACGCCATCTGGTTGAGGCGGCATCACCGGCTCGCCGCCGAGAGTCCGCGATAGCAGGCTGCTGGCTGCCAGGCCACTGTCGCGGATCGCTTCTGCGTCGAGTCGGATGCGGGCCTGCCTGCCCAGCCATCGATTGATCGGGTCGGCCGCGCTGGCGGATGGAGCGGCATGACTGCTTTGACGATAGGCCGCGGAAGTGACAATGCGACGATGCAGGGATTTCACCTCCCAATCATGGCGGATCAATTCGGCCGCTAACCAATCCAGTAACTCAGGGTGCGATGGTGGGTCGCCCTGAGCGCCGAAGTCATTCTCGGTGGCGACGAGCCCCCGCCCGAAGAACTTGATCCAGTCACGATTGACCAGCACGCGCGGTGTGAGCGGTTGATCTTCACGTACCAGCCACCGAGCCAGATCCAAGCGGGTCCGCGGTGCGTCGCCTGCGGGAAGCGGCGGCAAGACCTCGGGCACATCGGGCGAGACCTGCTTGCCTGGTCGAAGGAAATCGCCGCGGATCATCACGAACGTGGGCCGTGGCTGAGCCGCTTCGCGGATCACCAGTGTTCGAGCGAACTCGGGCTGCTGAGCACGAAGTTCGGCGATCTGCTGCAGCAGCGGAAATTGGTCCCGTGCGTCCTTGGTCCTCCGGTAGTAGCGCGCCAAGTCGCGACGATGCTGATCAGAACGATCGGCTTCGGGCAGGTCGAGTGCGTTCTTCACGTCGAACGGCAGATCCGCCCGCTCTTTCGCTGGAAGCTTCCCTTCCCAGCGACGTTGGGCTTGCAGCAAAGCGGTCGCATCTGCGTCGACCGCGCGCTCCAACTCGAGGATCTCGGCCGCAAGCTGGTCACGCTTCTCGATCTGACCATTGACCTGTTGCTCAGGGCTTGGGACCTCGAGCATCGGTTGCAACTGGTCCTGCGGATCGAAGGCCACATTGTTGAAGAAGGCGAACAGCTGGTAATACTCCCGCTGCGAGAGCGGGTCGTATTTGTGCTCGTGACATTGTGCGCATCCGACCGTCAGTCCCAAGAAAGCCGCGCCGGTTGTGTTGACACGATCCACGGTGGCCTCCACACGAAACTGCTCCGGATCGGCGCCGCCTTCCTCATTCACCAGCGTGTTGCGATGGAAGCCCGTGGCGATCAACTGTTCGCGAGACGGGTCGGGCAACAGATCGCCCGCAATCTGTTCGATGGTGAACTCGTCGAACGTTTGCCCCCGATTGATCGCAGCTACCACCCAGTCGCGGTAAGGCCAGATGCTTCGCGGCATGTCGCGAGTGAACCCGTTGGAGTCCGCATAGCGCGCCACATCCAGCCAGACACGGGCCCATCGCTCGCCGTAGGCGGGAGAAGCAAGCAACTGATCGACCACGCGCTCGTAGGCGTCGGGCCGTTCGTCGGCAAGAAACCGCGAAACCAGTTCGGGCGGCGGTGGCAGGCCCAACAGATCCAGATGGACGCGGCGAAGCTGGGTGGCACGGTCTGCCGAAGGATTTGGTTCCAGACCCGCATCGACCAACCGCTTTCGGATGAAAGCATCCAGCGGCGAGGGGGCTTCGGCGAGCGGCGGAGGATGATCCTGTCGCAGTGGCTGGAAAGCCCAGTGCTGCGATACACGGCGCTGAGCGGCGGGGGCCATTTCATCTTGCGGGACAACAGCCCCTGCATCGATCCAGCGTTGGATGACCGCGATCTGTTCGTCGCTTGGCGCCGGTTCACCTTCCGGAGGCATCGGGCTGACATCGCCCTGGCCAACCAGCGCCTGATAGAGCAAGCTGCTGGCGCTGTCGCCGGGTACGACCGCCGAACCGCTGTCGCCGCCATCGAGCGCACCGCGTCCCCAATCCAGCCGAAGGCTCGATTGCTGATCGTCCGCGCCATGACAGCCCGTGCAGTGCCGCTGAAAAATGGGCAGCACGTCATCGACAAACGAGACTTCTTCAGCGCGCGCCGGTTCCCCCGTGAGGAGGCTGATCGTCAGCCAGCCGATGATCAAACGCGAGAGCCGCATAGTGCATTGGCCAGGCACGGCCGGATGCAGCCGTGCTGAAGGCGGAACTCCAAGGGGAGGTGTGTCGCGGGGGGAGCTGCCTGTCAGGGCACTGTCCAGTTTGGACCGGGACGATGGGCTTCGTCCATAGCGTGCGCTGCACGAGCGACGAGATCGGGATGCAGTTGGGCCAAATTGTGCGACTCGTTCGTATCGGTATGGAGATCGAACAGTTGGATCGGGCCGGTGAACATCGGTTCGCGGATCGCTTTCCAACGGCCCATTCGAACCGCCTGTCGCGAGCCCTGTTCAAGAAACTCCCAATACAAATAGTCATGCTGGGCTTGCTCCGCCTCAGCGCCTCGAAGCGTGGGGAGCAGGCTGATTCCATCGATGCCCTGGGGTGGCGGGATTCCCGCGACCTCGCAGAGCGTCGGCAGCAGGTCATAGCCGACGCCCGGCTGGTCGGTGGTCGTTGCGGGGGCGATGTGGTTCGGCCAGACGGCGATCAGTGGCACGCGAATGCCCCCTTCGTAGAGCGCTCGTTTCGTGCCGCGAAGTGGGCCGGACGACTGAAATCTTTCCGAGGAATGCCCGCTCTCCCGATGCGGGCCGTTGTCACTGGTAAACAGCAACAGCGTGTTCTGATCCAGGCCAGCGGTGCGCAAGGCATCGCGAAGTCGACCGACATCGCGATCCAATCGATCGATCATCGCCGCATGACCTTGATCCTGGGCCGGCCATGGGCGATCCGCATAGGGACCAAGCTCGGGTACCTCCGTACCGTCGCCTCGCTCGCGCATCGCCTCGTTGTTGGCATGTGGCAGAGTTACCGGCAAGTAGAGAAAGAACGGCTGATCGCGATGCCGTTCGATGAAATCCAGCGCCCT
>Ga0114939_10001630_pt1 | contig 17488 bp, 16 predicted proteins | sample AshMeaCrysSpring_FD_87196 | JGI IMG/M metagenome (GOLD analysis project Ga0114939, IMG submission 87196) | Groundwater microbial communities from Big Spring, Nevada to study Microbial Dark Matter (Phase II) - Ash Meadows Crystal Spring | ecosystem: Environmental > Aquatic > Deep subsurface >...
ACAAAAACAATTTTGTGGAACAGGCATCCTGCCTGTTTGATTCCAACAAAAACAGTTTTGTGGAACAGGCATCCTGCCTGTTTGATTCCAACAAAAACAGTTTTGTGGAACAGGCATCCTGCCTGTTTGATTCCAACAAAAACAGTTTTGTGAAACAGGCATCCTGCCTGTTTGATTCCAACAAAAACAGTTTTGTGGAACAGGCATCCTGCCTGTTTGATTCCAACAAAAACAATTTTGTGGAACAGGCATCCTGCCTGTTTGACTCCAACAAAAACAGGCAGGATGCCTGTTCCACGGTCAATCATATTTTCTGTGACAGTCCTAACTTTTCCGTGACTATTTCATCTGCGATCGCACCCCGACCGGATTTTGTTGTAAATCTCTCTATTGCCCTTGCTGCGGCATCGAGATTATTAATTTTGATAAATTCATAATAGACATCTCCGGAAATAACATATTTACCTTTACTGCATAAAGCTTTTATATTATTTTCCGGAGATGTCTAATGACGATTTAAATCTCCAAGTACTGTTTTAGTGGTAATGCTTCAAACGCTTCAAAGTGTATTGGGGTCAATTCCTTGTTGCTGCAATCTAGCTAAAAGTTCTTGAAGTTGTTGTTGAGTTTGTTGTAGTTGTTCTTGTTGTGTCGTAACTATTTCTTCTGGTGTTTGGTATCTATTACCATTTTGGTCATACCAAAACAACCATTCTCGTGTTCTCCCTTGATAATTTCCCTGTTCTCTTCCAATACCTAAACCTATTTCTGGCATCCAAATTTTATCACCGCCTTGCAGAATATATTCACTATTAACTAAGCGATAAACTTCTAATCTTTGCCTTTTGCGCCGCAGGCGTGTTGGTGCAAAAATAACGTAATATAATATTCCTAATTCGGCATAATCTTTTTTCTTTTGTTCGTATTCTCCATTGTAGGTTTGGGAAACAATTTCTATTGCTAAAGTTGGGGGAATATTATCTTCTTCCCAAAATACATAACTAGAACGTCCATTTTCTCCAACAAATCTTTCTACTCCCAAACTTAGAAATCCATCGGGTACAATAGCCTCTTTATCTGGTGAGTAATAAACTCCCATATTAATGCCAAAATACCAATCGTCACGGTTTTGCCAAATTGATGACAAAATGGCTAAGAGTAAGTTGGGTATAAGAATTTGTAATTCGCTATCCACAGGTTTATCGTCTGAATCAGGTAATTCGGCGGAAGATGGTAGGCAGTGTAGGGGATTGTATTGGTACATAGTGTTATCCCTTGGCAAAAGGGTGCATTTATATTTTAGTACATATGATTGGTAGTGGGAGCATCTTCCTCCCTGCTGTGTTAAAAATGCTTATCCCTACCTCAACTGAACCGTATTATGCAATAATTCGCTCTTGTATGTAGTAATGCTTTTTATATCAGCATTCCAGGTAAATGAAAAAGTTATACCTTATTTTTTGTTTGACCTTAGTTCTTATTTCAAGCGTAGTTTTTTCTAGTATTTCCTATGCTCAAATAACTGACCCAATTCCTGAAAAAATAGAAAAATCAGAACTCGCTGTAGGACTACAAGAAGTTGTACAAATTCCCAAAAGTGGAACTGGGCGAGAAAAGGTAGCACGATTGAATTTTTTAACCCATGCAGGTGACGGTAGTGGCAGGTTATTTGTGAATGATATGCGAGGTAAGTTTTATGTGATTATCAATGGTAAAGCTTCTTTATACATGAATTTTAAAAATTTAGTCTGTTCAGGTTTTAGCTATGATACTGGACAACAGGGTTTTGCTTATTTTATTTTTCATCCAGAATTTGCTAAAAATGGCATTTTCTATACTGTACATAGTGAAGAAAAAGATAATCGTATTCCCGATTTCCCTGTCACCAAAAGAATTTTTGATAACAAAGATAATATTATAGAAAGTTCTCATCATGATGTAATTATGGAGTGGAAGACTGCTAACCCAGCAAGCAATACTTTTACCGGAAAATTTAGGGAAATAATGCGTATTGAGCAGCCCTACGAAGACCATAATACAGGACAATTAGGCTTTAATCCTAATGCTAAACCGGGAGATAGCGATTATGGAATGTTGTATATTGCGTTGGCTGATGGGGGTAGTAATGGCTTTCCTGTAAGTCATACAGACCCTCTCGATAATGGACAGGATTTGAGTACACCTTTAGGTAAAATTCTTCGGATTGACCCTTTGGGTAATACTAGTGCTAATGGTAAGTATGGCATTCCTCAAGATAATCCTTTTGCTAATGACGGGAATTCAAAAACCTTGGGGGAAATTTGGGCTTATGGGCTGCGTAATCCCCATCGTTTTAGCTGGGATATGGGTGGCGATACTCCAGAGAAGTCCCTACGCGATCGCAAAATGTTGATTGTTGATACTGGACAGGCTTTTATAGAAGAAGTAAATCTTGGTATCAAAGGGGCTAACTATGGATGGGGAAAACGTGAAGGGACTTGGGTTATAGATGAAAAAAATGAGAATGCTCTGTTCCCGTTACCCAAAGATGATACAAAGTATGGGTACACTTATCCCGTTGCCCAATATAGCCATCATATACCAAAGGGTTATCAAGGTTTTTATGGCATTGCAATTACAGGTGGTTATGTTTATCGGGGTAAAGCGATTCCTGAATTAGTCGGTCAATATATTTTTGCTGATTTTGGCAGTGATGCACGTTTTTTTCATGTATCTGTAGATGAACTTGTTAATGGTAAACAGGCAAAGATAAAAGAAATTAGGCTTTTTGATGGCAAAAAAGAAGCTACTTTTCTGCAAATTATTGGTAGCCCACGCAGTGATGTCCGATTTGGGGTAGATGAAGAAGGGGAAATATATGTTACATCTAAAAGCGATGGTAAAGTCAGAAAAATTATCTCCACATCACAAAAAGTATGAATCATGATTTTTTGGTATCGCGCAAATAAGTTCAAGATATTTAATGATGCTAATACTGGCGAAATGATTTCATTTTTATTATTAATTAATTCATTTATTTTCAGCATTGTCTTTGGTTTTTACACCCCAGTTAAAGCATCTGAAATATCTGAAATACAAGAGGAAACATCAGTTTCTCAATTATCTGATGTCCTAGTAACGGATTGGGCTTTTCTTGCGCTGCAATCTTTAATTGAGCGTTACGGTTGCCTTGCAGGATATCCAGATAATACCTATAGGGGAAATAAATCCTTAACTCGTTATGAGTTTGCAGTAGGATTAAAGGCTTGTATTAATAGAATTAATCAACAATTGCAAAATCAAATTGTACAAATTACGGAAGTAGATATTACAACTATTAAACGTTTACAAGATGAATTTGCCACAGAATTAAATTCTTTAAAAAATCGGGTAGAAACTTTAGAGATTAATTCTGCTGTTTTAGAATCCCAACAATTTTCCACCACAACTAAATTAACTGGTTCTATTGTCGTTGTTGCTAGCGGTATAAGTGGAGATACTGCTGATAGTAATCCCGATACCGAAATTGATTCTAACCTGGCATTAAATCATCGCACTCGCTTGAATTTTATTAGCAGTTTTACAGGTAAAGATAGGTTACTTGTACGTCTTTTCTCTTCTAACAGAGTACCAAACTTCAATGGTGCTTCTAATACTAACATGACCCGTCTTTCCTTTGAAGTAGGAAATACTAATAACAGCTTAGATTTAAATTTGTTGGAATACCGCTTTCCTATAGGGGAAAATTTGAATATTTACCTTTATGGGAATGCTGCATCTCACCATTACTACGCCACAGTTGTGAATCGTTATTTTGCTAGCTTTGGTGGCGCACAAGGTTCTCCCTCTCGCTTTTTGGAGCGTAACCCCATTTATCGGATTGGTTTTATTAGTCCCGCAGGTGTAGCAGCAGTTTATAACAATCAAAAAATTCGTGTGGATGTTGGTTATTTAGCAGAAAATGCTGAGGTTGCGGGTAAAGGACTTTTTGGTGAAGCTTATAGCGCTTTAGCCCAATTTTCCTTAAAATCATCACGAAATCTAGAATTGGGATTAACTTATATTCATAACTATTCTCCCGACGGTAATTTACTACATCGTACAGGTAGTAATTTTGCCAATATTCCCTTCGGTAATGGTATACCTTTGATATCCAATGCCTATGGAGTCGAAGCTTTTTGGAGAATTTCGCCAAAAATAGCTGTGAGTGGTTGGTTGGGATATATCAATGCTGAACGGGTTGATGCCGTAAAAGATAATGCAGAAATTATGAATTATGCAATCAATCTCGCTTTTCCGGATATGTTTAAAAAAAATGCCGTTGCCGGATTGGGATTTGGAATGCCACCGAAAGTAACACATAATACAATGCCAACCCGCGAAGATATTAGCACTGGGTTACATTTTGAAGCTTTCTATCAATATCCCCTTACAGATAATATTACGTTAATTCCTGCTATTATCTATCTTACTAATGCCAATCATAATGATACTAATGGTGATATTTTTGTGAGTACTTTTAGGATGATATTTACTTTTTAAACTTTTATAAATTACTACTTGTCAGCATCTAAATAATTCTAATACTTAGATACTGATATTTAAACAGAGTAGGAGGCGGGCGAGGAGATTAAAGAAGTGTAGGATGTAAATTAATAAGTAATATCAAATCCGGTAGCTTATGAGTAATAAAACCGCCAAGGCGCCAAGGACACCAAGGGAAGAGAAAAGAGAGAATAATACCGAAGAAGTGCGGATTTGATATAAATTCATGCAATTTTAAATTCAGGTACGTAATGAAAAAATTTACTTTACCAATAACTGCTGCGTACAGTTTATTACTAAGCTTATTCCTGCTACAGCAAAGCTGGGGCAACACTTCCCCTGTGATACCAGCTATTATGGACAATGACGCGAAGGTAGAAAAGCTATCTAGCGGTTTAAAATTTACAGAAGGACCCGTCTGGAATCCAAGTGGTTTTTTACTCTTCAGTGATATTCCTGCCGATACAATCTATAAATGGACAACTAACGGTAAACTTGCTGTATCTCGTCGTCCTGCAGGAAATCCCAATGGTAATACCTTAGATAGGGAAGGACGCTTAATTACTGCTCAACATAACCGCCAACTGACACGCACAGAAAAAAATGGTCAAGTCACCATCCTGGCTGAACGCTACGAGGGAAAACGTCTCAATAGTCCCAACGATGTTGTAGTTAAGTCGGATGGTAGCATTTATTTTACTGACCCCCCCTACGGTATTAAAAAGGAACAGGAAGAACTTGGCTTTTATGGTATTTATCGTTATCAACCAAATGGAACCATAACTTTGTTGAATAAAGAGATGGTGCGTCCCAATGGAATTGCTTTCTCGCCGGATGAGAAAAAATTATACGTAAGCGATTCCGACAAATTACACATCCGCGTATTTGATGTCAAGGCAGATGGGACATTAACTAACAGTCGGGTATTTGCAGAGTTACCAGGGGCGGCAGATAAAGGTGTCCCTGATGGTATGAAGGTGGATATCAAAGGTAATATTTACTCTAGCGGTTCTGGGGGAGTATGGATTTTTTCGCCAACAGGCCAACTTCTAGGCAAAATAGCTGTCCCAGAATCAGTTACAAATTTAGCCTGGGGAAATAAAGATTATAAAACCCTTTATATTACAGCAGGCAATAGTATTTACCGTATTCCTTTGAATATTGCAGGGATAAAACCAGGAAGGAGTAGTAATTAAAAATGAAGGCTAAAAGCTTGCTATTACTATGTTTGGGATTCTTCCTCGGAGCATTTTTTTGTTTAGATGTTACCGCAAATATCCCGGCAAAAATTACAGTCACCAAAACCAATTACCAAGGCTGGCAAAATTCTTATATTTTAAGTAACGCTCAAGTAGAAGCCGTTGTAGTTTCAAAAGTTGGACGGATAATGCAGTTTCGCTTCAAGGGTGGAGAACCTACATTCTGGGAAAATTCCCAGGTATATGGTAAAGCACCTAACATCAAATCAGAAGAATGGGGTTACTTTGGCGCTGGGGGTGATAAAACTTGGCCAGCGCCCCAATCAGAGTGGGAAAAAATCACAGGAAAAGGTTGGCCTCCACCAGCTACCTTTGATTCTGTCCCAGTTACAGCAAGAGTTAATAGTAGTGAGGTGACGCTGATTTCTCCCATTGACCCCTTCTATGGCATTCGCATCTACCGTAAAATTACACTTGAACAGGACAAACCCGTAATGAAAATAACCACGACTTATGAAAAAGTCACGGGCAAGCCCCAAAATGTTTCTGTATGGATAGTTACACAGTTGCGTGACCCCGTTGTAGTCTATGCAGCACTACCCCAACAGTCAATTTTTCCTGAAGGTTATAACAAGCAATCTGAAAATTTGCCAGCGAACTTAAAGGTAGATAACGGCTTATTGTCATTGAAACGCGATCGCAATAAATCCCACAAGATAGGCAGCGATGCTAGTACATTATTATGGATGGGCGAAAAAGTCACAGTCCGCATTGACTCACCAAGAGTTCCTGGAGCGAGTTATCCAGATAACAACAGTAGCGCTGAAATTTATACTAACTTAGACCCAAATACTTACGTAGAGTTTGAATTCCTCAGTCCCCTAAAAACACTGCGAATCGGGGAAAAAATTGATTTTACTACCACATATACTTTAATTAAGCGTATAAGTGATAATTCTGAACAAGAAGCCAAGAAAATTATCGGACTCCTGTAGACATCTTGCATTCTTAATAATTCAGGACTTACCCAAAAATTGTCAGAAAGCTTGATTTGTGTAACCGCTCCTGAGCCAAGAAGCCAAGATTTCGTAGAGCTTGCGTAAGTCCTATAATTGCATGTAGTCGAAAAGATATTGATGCCTAATATCTCAATATCATAGAAAATTTCAAAGCCTGAGGTAAACATAAAGTCAGGCTTTTATTTAAGTTTTATACAGCGCGTAGAGACGGCGACTACTCAAGTATTTCTGTTGCAGCAATTTGCTTAAATATTTGGTAGTAAATAAGTCTCGTTTTACGTTATTCACTATTCATTTTATTAATTTAATATCCTGCTGAGACTTTTTACTGTAACAATAAACAATTAATAAAATAAATAATATGACTCCAAATAAATACTTAATCGATTCGGGTATTGCTGGGTTAGGAGAGAAAAATCCTTCAATAGTACCAGCAATAACTAACATTGGAACAATGCCAAATACTAACTGTGCCGCTTGGGAACCATAAAATTTTAATGCATCACCGCGACGATATTTACCTGGAAATAATAATGCCCTAGCGATTAAAAAACCTGCACCCCCGGCAAAAAATATGGCGGGTAATTCTAAAGACCCATGAGGTAAAACAAAGGCCCAAAATGGATAAGCTAAACCATTTTGACCAACCAGGGTTCCCACTGCACCAATTAATAAACCGTTTAATATCATTAAGTAAGTTGTGTACAACCCAAAGGTAATTCCCCCAGCGATCGCCCCAAAGGATACTGATAAATTGTTAATCATAATACTACTAGATGCCAGTGGTTCTACCCCCACAATGGAACCCATCCATAATTTCCCCTCATCTCGAACCTTTGAAATTAATCCCTCTGGCACAACTAATGACATAAATACTGGGTCATGCCATGCATACCACCAAGCAATTAAAGCACTAAACATAAATAAACCAAAGGCCGCAGCAATGTAATAAAAATTATTCCGTATCACACCGGGTAAACCCCATTTGTAAAAATCCACCACCCCCTGCCATTCTTGCCGCCGAGAACCCTGATAAATTTGTGTATAGGCACGGGTAGTTAAAGACTGTAAACTTTGTATTAAAGTATTACCAACTTTTTGAGACCGAGCGCGGGCTAGGTCTGCTGCTACAGTGCGATACAGACTCGCCATTTCCCTAATCTCTTTGGCTGTTAAAGACTTTAAGCCTTTTTTCTCAACTTTTCTTAATAAATCATCTAAACGTTGCCAATTAGGCTCTCTACGTCCTATCCAGCGTTGAATATTCATAAAATCTGGAAATAATAGTTATAACTTAACTACAACTTAACTAAAGATAACTCTAATTGTCTAATAGTAGATTTAAGGAAATTTTAATTTTATGACCGAAAATTTTGAATCATCAGGTTCTATCCAACCCTTGAATGTGGGAAATGTTGTTAGCGCGGGAATGAGACTCTATCGCGCCAATCTCAAGGATTATTTTCTAATAGCTTTAAAAGCCTATTGTTGGATATTAATTCCTATATATGGTTGGGCTAAATTTTCCGCTTTATCAGCTTTAATTTCCCGTCTCGCTTTTGGACAATTAACTAATCAACCAGAAAGTATTAAGAATGGTCAAGATTTTGTTAATTCTCGTAAATGGTCATTCCTAGGTACTCTATTCTTAATGATGCTAGCCATAATAGGTATTGGTATTATTTCGGCAATTGCTTACTTGATTATTGGTATTGGCATTGGAGGTGTTATCGCCAATTTTGCTCAAGGTAATACAGGAGCTTTAGTTATTTCTATAATATTAGGTCTTGTTTTAGGTATTGTGGCATTGTTAGGAATATTATGGTTGTTTACTCGCTTTTATTTATATGATGTTCCCTTAGCCATAGAAGATGATGTTGACTCTTTATCTACAATTAGTCGTAGTTGGGAATTAACTAAAGGTCATGTATGGCGCATTCTTTTAATTAGTTTTATTGCCTTTTTAATTACCTTCCCTCTCCAAATTATAATTCAAGTTATGGGCACTATATTACAACTAGCGTTCGCCCCAGCAATGGCAAATAATTCTCCCATCGCATCTTTATTGTATTTGATTATTCTATTCACAATTAGTTTTAGTGGTGGTGCTATCATATTACCTTTTATGCAAGCAGTAAAAGCTGTTATTTACTATGATATGAGAAGTCGTAAAGAAGGTTTAGGTCTTAATTTACGCCCAAATAATTTATGAGTTAATGGCTAATTGCTAATTGCTAATTGCTAATTGCTAATGGCTAATGGCTAGTTGCTAATTGCTGATGGCTAATTGCTGATGGCTAATTGCTGATGGCTAAACTATATGGAGCATTGTATTCTAATTCTTGTCGTATGCTTTACTCTTGTGCTTTTTTGGAGTTGGTTTTTGCACTTTCAATTGAAGAAAAATTGAATTTGTAAAGCGGTCATTAAAACTCCAATTACCACACCAACTATAACTTGGGCTAAGGTATGTCGTTTAAAGATTAATCGAGATGCACCAACTAATGGAATTAAACCAAAAAACGGAAAGACAACGCTACCAAACTGATAAGCTAGTGCCACAAGTGGCCCACTTATGGCAGTAGTATGGACGCTGACTTTCCACCAATTTGTAATCAACGCAATCAGCAGAGTATTTGTTGTATAGCAAAACATCAGCCCTTGAATAAGACTTGATGCAACTAGTCTTTTTAATAGTAAAAAATCGATAAAGTAGCTGGCTGCACCCATCAGGAATGGGTTCATTTGTTGTTCGCGAATCTTAATATCGGCAGAATCCACCAAGCCCTGATTTTTGAGAAAGAAAATGTAAGCAGTTAGTAAAATGATCGAAAAGAAAATTGCCACCCCACCAACGAGCAATTTGTATGATAACTCACATCTTGCACCTTTACGCAAAAAAACTTATAAGAATAGAAATACGTGATAAATATTACACTAAAACCATGATTTTTTAGTCCTCTTTTAGAGGACTTTTAGCTATTAGACAGGGACTTCCAGTCCCTGACGGGTCAAAACTCAGTCAATAAATCAGTATGATACGCGCGTTTCCTTTATTTAGAGTTTATAACAGGTGCAAGATGTGAGATAAGTCGTCAGTTGGAGGGCAATCACTAAAAATGTAAAGGCGATCGCTGGTAAAATTAGCGGATGGAAAATAGCAGAGAGGATTTCAACAATGCGTTCTACTAGTGTGGATTTTTGTTCGCTGCTTGCCGTTTCCACCATTGTCAATGCCTCCCATAAGGTACTCAAGCTTCGCAATACTCAGTCAACTTGATTTGGCAGGTTTTGAGTTATTATGTCGATAAGTTCTTGTGGGGATTTTTCTGTAATCGCTGCTAGTAAATTGATGCCTTTTGTTAATAGGCGCTCGCTATCTTCAAAAGTGTTTTGGCTGGGTAAAACAAGCTGAATGGGATTACCTGCATCATCTTTGTCACCTTGAAATACCAATAAACGGGAATTGGGATGGTTTAATTTTTGCCAACCATTTTGGTGGAGGTAGCTAACGAAATCGGTGATTTGGAGAGAGTGGTTTTGTAATTCCTCTGTTGAAATTTGTTGTGCCATCACCACTCTCCTGTTTTGACTTTCTCTATTAAATCTAGCAACGATTCTGGAGTTAGACATTGCTGTCTAGGAATCCTAATTCTAACACTTTGACGATTGGTTGTTGGTTTGCCACTTATATATTCCCAATAACAACTTCCACGCAGACGCATTTCATCCTCATCGTATATTAACCATTGGGACGAATCTGGAGGTAAGGCAAATAAGATGAGAATACAAGGTACAGCCATCCGAAAATTACGGCGGCGAATAACTAAATCATTGTAAGTTTTGGCTTCTAAGTCATAAGTAATAATACTATCATCTCGCTGCCATTGGGTTGAGGCTTTTAATTGAAAACTAAGCGAGAAACCTGATTCTACCCGTCGATTATTACGAGTAGCAATTTCATCAAAGTTGCCATCTACGCCATAATCATATTCGCGGATAGAAAGATTTAAACCTGCTTTACCTGCGATGGCTCGGATATAGGCTCGACTCAATGATTCAATAATATGGGGTTCGGTTAACACAAAATTACAAAAGCTCTATGTAATTGTACATGATACCTGAAGAATAAATCTTAGCCCCACAACGAAGTTATAACAGGAGCAAATTCTGACGTATTGGTACTCTATGCCGCTTCACAAATATACTTAGTACGATTATCTATCGCTAATAAACCTTGCTAGTTATTACTTTATTATATTATCCTCACCGAAAAAATACCTAAAATATAGCCTTTCTTTTCTGCTGGAACTGGTTTATAGCCTGCGAAAAAATTTAAGAATTAACCAAGAATTAGATGAGGACGAGACTTCCAAGCTAATATGGTTTTATATTTTATAATTGATATCAATACAATAATATATCTATAATGAATATTTTTAATCGTATAAAATATCAAACACCAGAAAGCGTAGAATTAGAGTTTAATCTAGCAGGTATTGGAAGTCGGGCTTGGGCTTTGGTTATTGATTACCATATCCTAGGTTTAACTTTAGCTTTATTTGTTACGGGTTTTTTATATTTATCCTATCAATTATCGGATTTTTTTACTAAGATATTTAGTAATGTTGATAAACTAGAGTTATGGTTATTTGCCATTGGTTTTTTAATTATCTTTTTTATCTACACCAGCTATTTTGTCTTTTTTGAAACCCTATGGCAAGGACAAACTCCTGGTAAACGTCTTGCCAAAATCCGCGTAATTCGTGATGATGGACGCCCTGTAGGTTTGCAACATGCTATATTGCGATCGCTTCTGCGCCCCGTTGATGATTTTATGTTTATTGGTGCTTTACTTATAATGTTTACCAATAAAGAAAAACGTTTAGGTGATTTGGTTAGCGGCACTTTTGTTATTCAACAAGAATCCAACACAATCAAAAAACAAAATCTAATACTTTCCTCAGACGCTGAAAATTTAGCTGATAAATTACTGCAAATCTCTGATTTTTCTCAAATGCTACCGGATGATTTTGCTGTAATTCGAGAATATTTACAACGACGGGTGGGAATGACTCCAAAAGCAAAAATTCGTTTAAGTCAAGGTTTGAGTCAACAAATACAAGCAATTATTAATTTAGAAGCTTTACCCGATAACGTTACTCCTGAAGTTTTTTTAGAAGCTGTTTATCTTGGTTATCAAAGGGCTAATGGTTAATTGCTAATAGAATAATGGCTAATGGCTAATGGCTAATGGCTAATTGCTAATAGTTGATAGAGATATTAATTATATCAAATTTGGCTAATAGCACCCAATACAATAACATAAGCGCAAGCATTTTTCTTGTATCTCTTTCCACCCCTAACCCTCTACTACCCAGTCAAAAATTTTTTAATGAATCTTTACCCTGATTATTACGGTTATGTAACAAGAATAAATCTTAAACGCAGTAATAAAACCATTAACAATTAACAATTAACAATTAGCAATTAGCAATTAGCAACTAGCCATTATTCTATTAGCAATTAGCCATTAACAATTAGCCATTATTCTATTAGCAATTAGCAATTAGCAATTAGCAATTAAATCAGAAAATAAGATTGTTGTTTTATGTGTTTTTACTTAAATAAATGAGTATAAATTAAAAAATCATGAAGTATTCGTGAAGAGTTCATAATGAGAGTATATTTACGTAGATATACGTATTACTATAACCAGTGATTCCTAACTGTTGTAGGGGCAAGTTAATAAAGATTATTCATAAATTCATAAAGATAATCTATTATTACCCAACCTCACTCTCCTCCACACTATACGACTCTCTTCAACCATGCGAATGCTGAGTATTGGTAATATAGTCACAGCCAGCCTAAAAATCTACCGCTTACATTTATCTATATATCTTTCTCTGGCTATCCAAGCTTGTTTATGGTTATTTATACCAGTCTATGGTTTGGGTAAATTTTTTACAGCAACAGCAACAATGTCTCGGCTGGCTTTTACTGAATTAATTGGACAACCTGAAAGCTTTAAAGATATCAAAAATTACACTCAAACTCGTTTTCGTCTGTTTCTTTTTACTGGTTTGATTACAAATTTGATATTAATAACTACTGTCGTAGTGTGGTTATTTCTGGAACTCTTAATTTTAGGAGTCATAGCTTTTTTTACAGACAAATACTTTACTTCTCTATCTTTGGAATATAGTATTATTGCCTTGACGGCTTTTGTATTAATTACGGCAACCTTTGTTGTTGGTGTAAATTGGATATATTCCCGTTTAATAATTGCCGGAGTCCCCTTAGCAGTTGAAGATGATTTAAAAAGTTTTCAAGCAATTAAAAGAAGTTGGACTTTAACTAAGGGATTTCTAACAGCCTATAGAATTCAAGGCATTTTTATCATTGCTAGTTTAGTTATTTTACCCATTTTATTTTTGACCCAAATTGGTAGTTATGTAATTCATTTACTTGTGGGATATTTTTATCCACAATTATCTGAAAGTATGATGATTGTCTATACTTGGGTTCAGGTTAGTTTATTCTTAGTTTTGAGTTGCTTATTTCTTCCTTTTTGGCAGATTTTAAAAACTGTTTTATATTATGACCTGCGGACTAAAAAAGAAGGTTTTGGGTTAGATATATCTTCTCACAATACTAGAATTACTAGAATTACTAGTAATTCTAGTAATTCTAGTAATTCTAGTAATTCTCTAACTATTTTAAATCCAATTTATCTGCAAACTCCAGAAAGTGTTGAATTAGAGTTTAACTTAGCTGGGATAGGTAATAGGGCTTGGGCATTATTAATCGATTATTCTATTTTAGGTTTATCTTTATTTGGCTTTTGGGTTGGTTGGATTAGTTTAGCGATTAGGTTTTTGGAACCATTAAGAATCTACTTTTCTGATGATAAAATTGGTATTTGGTTGTTAGCGATTGCGACATTAATTAGTTATTTTACCTACACTGGCTATTTTGTTATTTTTGAAACTCTATGGTATGGACAAACTCCTGGTAAGCGTATTGCAAAAATTCGTGTAATTAGGGATGATGGGACACCTTTGACTATATTTCAAGCTACCCTGCGTTCGTTATTGCGTCCAGTGGATGACTTGATGTTTTTAGGTGCATTTCTGATTTTTTTTATTAGCCGAGAAAAACGTTTAGGTGATTTAGCTGCTGGCACCATTGTTATTGAAGTAGCATCAACATCGCTGACAAATAAGATAAGTATTTCCCAACAAGCACAATTAGAGTCCGAAAATTTATTATATAGAGTTAATCTATCTCAATTAACTCCTGATAATTTTAGCTCAATCAAAGAATATTTACAGCATCGTAAACTCATGCAAGTCCCAGCTAAACGACAGTTGACTCGGAAATTAGCCCATCAACTTTTAGATATTTTGCATTTAAATGAAATTCCTGAGACTTTGAGTGCTGAAGAATTTTTAGAAGCTGTTTATTTGGCATATCAAAAACAAGATATTAGGGAGAGTGCTTATCTGACTCGATAGTTGGTAAATTTAAAATTCGCCTCAGATCACATCTTGCATCTTTACGTAAAAAAACTTAAAAGAATAGAAGTACGTGATAAAAATTACACTAAAAGTTTAACTTTTTAGTCCTCTTTGAGAGGACTTTTAGCTATTAGACAGGGACTTTCAGTCCCTGACGGGTCAAAACTAAGTCAATCAATCAGTATAATACTTAGTTTACTTTATTTACAGTTTATAACAGGTGCAAGATGTCAGTCAACTAATTTTCCTCCCCATTTATAAGGGGAGGATTTGGGTGGGGTAGTTATATCAAAAATCTAATCTGGGGAAATCAGATTCTCGATAATACCGGGTCATGTCATCAAACTTCCGTAATTCAGCAGAATGTACTAACAACTCAGGAGCGATCGCTGTCCATTGGTGATTTAATTGAGTTAACTTGGTACTCAACAACTCTTTGTCCAAATCCTTGGGAATCTCTCCAAAATAACCTAAAGTCACGTGAGCTGTAAAATCATATTGTTGTTCGATACCTAATTTCATTAACTTGGAATTTTGATAAATAATTCGGCGTAAGTTGATAATTTGCTCATAGGATTCCTTATCTTTGGGGATTAAACATATTCTCAAAGCCCTGGGTGTAATTGTCAGTCCTAACATTTGCCAGTAAATTGGGGAATTATTAATTGTCTTGGAATTTTCGTATTGGGCAAATATGTCAGCAAAACAGGACTTTAACTCGACATGGAAATCAGGATGCTTCTCACAAGCATCGGCATAGGCATTATCCCAAATTAAATTAGCCAGGGTCAAATGAAAACTACTTTTAGGCACAAGAATAATAAAATTATCCCCAAAAGATAACTCCATAAGTTCCTGTTGGAAATTCTCTATCTGAGTGTAAAAGGTTGAATTTTCTGAATCATTCTCTCTTGGTAAGGTGATTATTGTATAACCTGGAAATGGCGCGGCTTGTCTTCTACCTGACGGTGAGGGTTGATACTTGGGAGATTGTTGAATATTCTGGACTTGAGAAATATATACCTCTGGTAGCGTCATCCGCGCCACGCGATTTAGGTAAGTTTGATAGTTATCGTCCACTTGTTACACCTTCGCGTTAGCTTAAAAATGATTGTATAAATAACTTCTATGAAATTACAAATAAAATTACATATCTTAAGTATCTTGCTAGTGCTTGCTTTTTTTATCTCTTTATCTTCAGTTTCCCAAATCCATGCCACTAGTAAAAGTTGTCCTAGGTTCTAAATTCTAGCTGGAAGGTTATTCTAAATTTTCCATATATAAATGCTATGACATTGGTTAGTTAAGTTATCAATATATAGATAGAATCTAGACGCAATACTAATATGCCGACTTACTTTTTATCGGGAGAGGATGATTTTGCAGTAGAAAAGGCGGTAGCTAATTTACGGGAACCTATTCTTGACCCTAATTGGAGTAGCTTTAACTATGCAGTAATATATCCAGACCAAACTGATGGGGCAATTGAAGCATTAAATCAGGCTATGACTCCTCCCTTTGGTATGGGCGCCCGTGTTGTCTGGCTAGTTAATACTACTATTTGTGAAAGTTGTCCTGAACAAGTCTTATCTGAACTCGAAAGAACTTTGCCTGTTATTCCTGAACAATCTTTACTGATTTTAACTAGCCGTAGCAAGCCTGATGAAAGACTAAAATCTACTAAATTACTGAAAAAATACGCCACATTCCAAAGTTTTCCACTGATTGCTCCTTGGGAAACTAGTTTACTGTTTGACACTGTTAAAAAAGCTGCTGTTGCAGTTGGTGTCAAACTCACACCTAAAAGCGTGGAATTATTAGTACAAAGCGTTGGTAATAATACTCGATTATTATATACAGAATTAGAAAAACTTCGCCTGTATGCCATCAATACAGATAAAGCTTTAGATGATACTGCTGTAGAAAAGTTAGTTAGAAATACTACCCAAAACAGTTTAAAGTTATCCTCTGCTATTTTAGAAGGGGATGTGGCTAAAGCTTTAATATTAGTTGTTGATTTACTCAATGCTGGGGAACCTAGTATACGTATCACTGCTACTCTAATTGGTGTATTTCGCACTTGGACTTGGGTTAAACTTATGACTGAGGCAGGTGTCAATGACCAACAGGTCATTGCTAAAGCTGCTGATATAGCTAATCCCAAACGAATTTTTATTTTACAAAAAGAAATTAGAAGCGTTTCATCGCGGCAGCTTCTGGCAACTTTGCCGATTTTGCTAGATTTAGAGGCCAGTCTCAAACGAGGTGCGGCGGAAATGCCTACTCTCCAAACAAAGGTTATTGAATTATGTCAGACTTTTAAATTTCGCTGATTATTTGGTCTCTAAATCCTTTTTATTCAATAAAGATAATGGATCTGTTACGTCATCTTTGTTGGGTTTAATAAATAAAATTTGAAATCTATATTTTTATTATGTGGTACTTCCGCCTGTATGTGGAATAAGCGACAGAAACAGGCAGGATGCCTGTTCCACAAATACATGACAAAGATCACAAGCGACAGAAACAGGCAGGATGCCTGTTCCACAAATACATGACAAAGATCACAAGCATCTTGCACCTTTACGCACAAAAACTTAGAATAATAGAAATAGGTAATAAATATTACACGAAAAATCTTATTTTTTTAGTCCTCTTTTAGAGGACTTTAGCTATTAGACAGGGACTTCTAGTCCCTGATGGGTCAGAACGAAGTCAATAAATCTGTCAATACTTAGTTTCCTTTATTTAGAGGTTATAACAGGTGCAAGATGTCAGATGAGGCGACAGAATATCTCCTAAATCCCCCATCCTTGGGTTAGATGACAATGCGTGTTTCAGGGGCGTATGGTATAAAATTACATCAGAAGTTTATGTTTGATTAAAAACATCAGTAAAATTAATTAGCTGCTGGAACTTCTGACTTCTAAAATAATTCAAAGTGTATTAAATATCCCTACTGTAGTTGTTGTCATAAGTCAAATGCTAAGAATTTCACATAATTATTTTCAACCTTCCAAGGAGCGGAAACTTACCCAAACCCTATTTTTATCAATTGCGACGGTTTTGGCTGTAGTTTCTGCTACTTTTCTCGATGGTGTAAAAGTTAACGCTCAAAATCCTCCTATTAATAATGCCGAAGTCAAAAGTTATGCTATTTCCTTATTAAAAATGGAACCTTTACGCCAAGGAGCATATGACGATATAAAAAAAATAATGGCAG
>Ga0114939_10001631_pt1 | contig 17481 bp, 14 predicted proteins | sample AshMeaCrysSpring_FD_87196 | JGI IMG/M metagenome (GOLD analysis project Ga0114939, IMG submission 87196) | Groundwater microbial communities from Big Spring, Nevada to study Microbial Dark Matter (Phase II) - Ash Meadows Crystal Spring | ecosystem: Environmental > Aquatic > Deep subsurface >...
GATACTTTCTGCAACCACACCGTGGGCTCATGGCTCATGATGTATCCTTCAGAAATTCATCAGCTCAAGCATTGGGCTCAGCATAAGAACCGATGGATGCGCCGTGCTTCAGCGGTATCCCTGATTGTACCCGGCAGCAAAGGATTTTTCGTCCAGGAAATCGAGGAGATCGCCCTCCTGCTGCTGGAAGATGCGGACGATATGGTGCGGAAGGGGTATGGATGGATGCTCAAAGTCACCTACAAAATGCATCCAAAACGCATGGAGGCATTTGTCAGGCAGCAAGGGCACAGGATGCCGCGAACGGCGCTGCGATATGCCATTGAGAAATGGCCGGAGGAGAAAAGAAAATCGGTATTGATTCAGACAAGAACTTGAATCATCAATTAATTCTTGGATGGACCAAAGTATCTTTTTAGTGCTGTGGTATTGGAGCGATAAATTCAAGGATAATCTTCGCGGTCTGCTCCCATCCCGGTTCCAGCATCAGGTTATGCGGTGCCTGGGGTATGATGACGGGTTTGACACCGTAGGTGGCGGCCATTTTCCGGGTGTCTTTTTCTGAAACCAGGAAGTCTTTTTCGGCACCGATGATGCAGAGGGGCGTTTTTATTCTTTTAGCGTCTGGAAGGTTGAGGGCCATCATTTCCAGGAAAACCAGGAAAGACTCATCCTGCATGCGTTCGATGGTATCCTCAATTTTCTTTTCAGGGGTGTGATCTGTAAACATGATTTTCCGCGCGTATTTCCGGTTCATCAACACCGGCTTCCAGCTCATCAGGAGATTGGATTGTATGAATCCAAGGGTAGCATGACTCATAAGTCTTCCCAGCACGGAGAAATTGCCATGCGGCGGCGCTGCACAAAGCAATACCGCTTTTTGGATCCTGGAATCCGCAGTCCGGGAGAGATAATGCTGAATGACGAACCCACCCATTGAATGGCCCACCAGGTATATCGGGCCTTCCAGTTGGTGAACCACTTCAGCCAGGTCCGCTACGTATTCATGCACGCTTTTGAATTTAAGGCCACCCCGGGGCCCGCTGCCGCCATGGTTGCGGAAACTCATGGCAACACTATTAAATCCCTGTTGTGCAAACCAGGGCAGAAGGTTATCCTCCCAGGCCCACGCACCCATGCAAGCACCATGCACGAGAAGCACGGTTCCTCTGGCAGGTTTTTGGTTGGCGGGAAAGCGCAGTATTTCGAGATTGGGCATAGGTTAGTTCCGGCGTCCCAGTTGTTTAAGGAGACGCGACCTGAATTTATGATAATCTACCGTAATGGTGTGGCGGGGGGTGTTGATTTGTTTGAAGTCCGGACGGGCGACTTCTTGTTCACATAACGCCTGGATATTGGCGGGCCTTTTCCATTTACCGGCCAGTTCCTTTGCCATGAGCTTACTCTGCAACTCGGCCCCTGGCCAGATGCATCCAAGGGGTTGGAAAAGGCCGATGAAATAGAGGTTGGGAATCTCCGCATGGAACATTTTCAGCCAGAGTTTGACTTCTCCTTCCCGGTAGTCTATCAAAGAATGATCAAAAAACGGATGCGTGATGATGTACCCGGTGCATGCAACGATGGTATCATAGTGGCCGGAGCTTCCATCTTTGAAATAGACCCTGTTTCCATCAAGCCGTTCAATGTCCGGCCTGGGATGGATTTTACCGTGCCGGATGGTGTAAAAAAGGTCTTCGTTGATGGTAGGGTGGTGATGGCCGATGGGACCTTCCGGTTCCTGCAGTCCGTACAAGCTGTTCCTTCCGTTTCTGATCCGAAGGCTGGTGGCGGATACACGCTGCCAGAGCCATTGTGGCATCCAATTGATTTTCTCGCTGAACTTATCCGCCGGCTTGCCCATGATGAATTTGGGTGCCACCCAGTATCCTCTTCGCCAGCTGAGGTCCACGGAGGCAGCCACCCTGCTGCTTTCCACCGCTACATCGCAGGCTGAGTTTCCCCCACCGATCACCAGCACCCGTTGATCTTTGAAGTCCGCAAATCTTTTTACACCATGAGAGTGCATGAACTTCCCGGTAAATACACCTGGGTATTGCGGCATGCGCGGATTCCAGTGATGACCGTTGCATACGGCCAGCGCATCAAATAATTCTTTCTGCTCTTCCTTTTCCCGGATGCTGGTGACTTCCCATTTCCCCTCAGGATTGCGCCGGCAGCTTGTTACACGAGTGTGGAAACGGATATGTGGGTACAGGTTGAAATGCCTTGCATATCCCTGGAAATAAGCCGCCAGTTGTTTGTGGGAGGGATAATCCGGATAGGAGTATGGCATCGGGTAGTCTTCGTACTGGCTCAGGGTTTTGGAGGAAATGATATGGGTTGTTTCAAAGACAGAACTATGGCCGTCCTGTTCCGTGAAAACCCAGTTACCGCCCACTTCCCCGGCCTGCTCGAAAACAGTCACTTTGAGTCCTTCGTCCAGGAGATTTTTGGCGGCCGTAATTCCGGAAGGCCCGGCGCCGATCACGCAGATATGTGGGGTCATTACTTTAGTAGGTTAAACCGATCGCGTCAAAAGTAGGCAAAGAAGATCAAAACGTTCCGGAGCCCTTGTCAATGATATTATTTTCCCCGCAAAAATTGATGTAGGCGCTGATACGATTGTTTGTACTCAAAGCTTGTAGCCGCAGAACTTGCAGAATTTGGCGTCTGGTGCGTGCGCGCCTTCTCCGCAATTGGGGCAGGCCCTGGAAACCGATTCTTCTTTTTTAAAGCTTTTAGACATTTCCACGGAGACAATGCCGGTTGGAATGGCGATAATGGCGTAGCCTAATAGCATCACAAGGGAAGCCAGAAACTTTCCAATGGGTGTGGTGGGCGAGATGTCTCCATATCCTACGGTTGTGATTGTTACGATAGACCAATACACGCTCTGCGGGATACTGGAAAATTTGTCGTTGTGCGGGCTTTCCACCACATAGATCAGTGCACCCATGACCACGCTGACAATCACCATAAAAGACAAAAACACCAGTATGCGTTTTGCGCTGGCTTTTAATGCCAGCACAATCTGCATCCCCTCCCTCACGAAATGGCTCAGTTCGAATACCCTGAAAACCCGCATGAGTCGCAAGGCCCGAATGACCAGCAGGAACCGCGACTGCGGCAGTACGAGGGAAAGGTAGCTTGGGAGGATGGCCAGCAGGTCTATGATGCCGTAGATACTCCCCGCGTATTTTAACGGCTTTTTCAGGGCGATCATCCTCAACCCATATTCTACCGTAAAGATGATGGTGATGATCCATTCCAGGTCCATGAGCAATTTGGCATGGCGTGCGTTGACCGCGGCAACGGATTGCAACATGACGATGGCGATGCTGATCAGGATAAGCAGCAAAAGAAAGACATCGAAAATTTTTCCGGCTGTGGTGTCTGCCTCAAAAATGACACGGAAAAGTTTCTCTCTCCAGCCTGTTTTTTTCTCAGATTGCATGCGGTCTTGCTTTTGTCATCCCAGGATTTCCCTGATCTTCCCCATGCCCTGTTTGCTCACCGGTATTTTCTGGCCGGACTTGAGCAGCAGCACATGGCTGTCTTTTTCGTAGGGATCAAGTCTGGTTGCTTCCGTGATGTTGACCATATAGGAGCGATGGGTCCGGATGAATTTGTTTTTGTCCAGGGTTTGTTCGAAATGATGCATGGTTCGATTTTTCAGCCAGGATCCTTTGGCCGTATGGATCTTGACGAAGTCGTCCGCAGCTTCCAGGTAAATGATTTCATCCACCGGGATCACGATGATGGAAGATCCGGACTTGACCACAATGCGGTCTTTCTGATGGGGCATCTGGGCAACATGGTCCAACAGTTGTTGAACCGGTTGCGGCGATTCTTTTTTTCCCAGACGCTCCCGCCATTTTTCGATGGCTTTTTGAAATCGTTCTTTACTGAAGGGCTTGAGCAGGTAATCCACTGCATGCTTGTCGAATGCTTTCAGTGCATATTCCTCAAATGCCGTTGTGAAAATCACGCTTGGCGCCGGATCCAGCAGTTCGAGCATTTCGAAGCCATTTATTTTGGGCATCTGGATATCCAGGAATACAAGGTCCGGTTTTTTTTCCTGTATCTTTTTCAACCCTTCGAACCCATCGCCACATTCTGCCACGATGTCAATGTCCGGAAAATCAGCCAGGTATTCTCTGACAAGGCCCCTGGCCAGCGGCTCATCATCGATAATAATCGCTTTACTCATATTTGGGGAATGGTCATGGTAGTGATAAATTGGTTTCCGGACGATGCGGCCTGAAGCAGGTCATTTCTTCCAAAAAGCAGGTAGAGCCTTCTTTGCAACGAACTCAGTCCGAATCCTGTCCCTCGTGAAGCGGAATTTGTTTCCGGGTCAAAGGGATTGATTACGGTCAGGGTTAGATGCTGTCCGTCGCAACCCGCTTTCAGGCTGATCTCAACTGCTCCCGTGGTGTCATAAAGTCCGAATTTAATGGCATTTTCCAATACTGGCTGAAGGAGCAGGGGTGGAATGCGCGCATCGGCGCAGTTTTCCTGCATTTCGATCAGTGTATTGAGCCGGTGACCAAACCTGATTTTTTCTATGTCCAGGTAGAGCCTGAGTTGGTTGAGTTCTTCGCTCAGGGGGACAAGTTCTTCCTGGTTCTTGCGCAAAGTGCCCCTTAGGAATTCTGAGAGTTGTTGAATCATGGTCCTGGCTTGTGCGGGCTGACTGCCTACCAGGGCGCTGATGGAATTGAGGCTGTTGAACAGGAAATGAGGTTGGAGTTGCTGTTGGAGTTTGAAGAGTTCCGCATCCCGCGCCAGTTTTTCCGCGTCCGTTTTTCTCTTCACCTGCATTTCTTTTTCTTCGCTGAGTTGGTTCAGGACGCCAAATAGGGTAAAGCAGCTGATTACGAGAAAGCCGGTCATCAATCTCACTGGAAAGTAGGTCTCCCAGAACGGCTGTTGGATCCCGGTTTCGAAGATGGCCATCCAGCTGAGCCGGAAAGCAGCATACCAGATAAAAGTAATGGCCACTACAAGGGCTAGCAGGTTCAAGTATTGGCTTCGGCCGGGAGAATAATACCGAAGGATGGTGACCATCACCAGGCAGGCACCTGCCAGTTGAAGGTTGGAGATAAAACTGTCCCAGAAAGCCATCCTTGCCGGGAACCCCATCGCGTAAAGGCTCCAGGCGTAAATCCCGGCCCAAAGGACCCAGAGATAGAATGCCCATTGGTAGCGTGCCAGGCTATGAAAGACGCCGGTGGCTTTTTTCTCCATCAAAGGGAAGCGATCATTTTATGTTCGAGGTTGTATTTGAGCATCGCTGCCCGGCGGTGGATGAGTTGCTCATAAAGCGAAGGGTCTTCTTCCTCTTTCACCATGGAATAAAGTTCTGCGCCGTCCACCAGTCCGTTCAGCTGTAAAAGTTCCGGGATATTGACGAATTCCCATCGAACGGACGCGTCATTTTGGGCAGCAGTCCCTTCTTCCTGGGCAAATGCCAGCGCCTTTCCAAATGCATCTTCCGGTGTGGGAGCCTGAATAAGCCTGATTTGTTCATCGAATTGCGCCTTGTGGTTTCCCTGCCCGCATACAATGCGGAAGATCATTTTAGTCAGATACCAGTTCATGTCCGTCCGTTTAATAGCTTTTTATTTCGATGCCACCGAACATGCTGAAACCTTTCAGGATGACGGTTTTATTGGGAACCTGTGTAATATGCGGGAACTGTCTTTTATCCTCCACACCGCCGAAAATTGCCACCGCTTCGGATTTGATTTCCCAGTTGTGAGGGATGAAAAGCTTGGTGCCTCCAAAAATGGTCACACAATCAATGACAACCGGTTCCGGCATGTCTGCATGCAGCAGGTTGACTTCGGCACCGCCAAAGACAGACACAATTTCTCCGCCCCTGAAGTTTTTGGAGAGGATGGTTTTTTTCACTCCACCGAAGATGGCGGATATATTCAACATATTTTCTGTGCTAGCGTCCGATCCCAGCCCATCTGAAATCGTGGTTGCCTGCGAAGGACCTGCGTTTGCTGTTGCATCCAGGGGATCCATGCCTTCATAGGAAGTACGCAACGGATCATTGGGAATTTCCGGACCTTTTTGCGCCGGAACCGAGATGCCCGTTCGATTCCTGCCAAAAACCATAAACAGGCCGATGCCGATGAAGACTGCGGGTATGATCATCCGGCGCAGGTTAAAATCCGGTAAAAGGTCATCCAGCAGAAAGAAGGTTCCGATGCCCACCAGGATCAGCCAGGTGAGGTTCCGGAAGCCTTCTTTGAAGCCGATGATCAGGCCGATGGCGATCAGGATAAATTCCCATTGAAAAATCCAGTCCAGAAAGTGAAATCCTGCCATTCTTGCCAATAAAAGACCGCCCACGACGAGAAAAATTATGCCTACCCATGTGCTCTTGCCTTCCGTGCTTTTTTGTCTTTGTTCCTGCCTATATGAATCGTTCATCTTGTTCTGTTTATAGGGCAAAACTAAGTCGGGCAGTGGCGCCTGAAAAGTTGAAATGGGCATTTGGTAAGGGAAAGTCGGTAAACGCCCCTTTGTGCCCGGTCAACAGAATCAGGGACACCAAACATTCGTCGATTTATTGGGGCGATTGAATTCCGCCTCAGGATAACAGTTCAAAGCGATCCCCGTCGAACAGTCCCAGATCGCTTATTTTCAAGTGGGGGATCACCAGCAGGGCCATGAAGGACAGGGTCATAAACGGGGCCTGCAGGGTGGATCCTGCATCTTTGGCTGCCTGGTCGATGAGGGTGTAGAGCTCGGCCACTTTGTAACCATCCTCCTGGCTCATCAGCCCCGCCACGGGTAGGGGCAAGACCATATCCAGGTTGTCTTTCACACAACTGATACCACCGCGGTGCCGGATCACTCCGTTGACTGCCCGGCACATGGATTCGTCATCCACCCCCACGCAAACAATGTTATGGGAGTCATGGGCAACGGAAGAGGCGAGGGCTCCCTGTTTAAGGCCAAAGTTTCTGATGAATCCTTTGGCAACAGGGGCTTTGCGGTAACGGTTAACCACCACAATTTTCAACAGATCCTGCGTAGGGTCTGCACACCAGGCAGCTAGAGGGGCAGTTGCCGCGCTTCTTTGGTTGACCAGGAAGCCATCCGGGGAGGATTGCAGGATTGGCTGGCCTTGACCTTTTCCGGTGATCAGCTGTCCGTCTGCCGCTTCGATCACCGGCCATTCATAGCGGAGATCCGTACCAGCCGGGAAGAGGAAATCGGTGTTTTCAAGCATGTTGCATTCAAAGTGATTGGGAATAGCCATCGGCACCTCGCGGGGCATGATCAGGCTCTCTCCATGCCGGGCAACCAATTGCCCGCCAATCCAGGTTTCCAGTACCTTAAATTCCCGTAGGTTATTGACCAGGATCAGGCTTGCGTCATCACCTTCGCGGACGAGTCCGAGGTCCAGGTTGTAATGGAGCACCGGGTTGACGCATGCCACCCGGATTACGTGGAAAGGATCGGAGCCCCTGGCAACTGCACGGGCACAAAGCTGATTGATATGTCCGGCAACCAGGCTGTCTGGGTGTTTATCGTCACTGCAGAACATAACCATCTCCGGATGACTATCCACGAGGGAGGCAAGGGCCTCGAAATTGCGCGCCGCGCTCCCTTCGCGGATCAAAATTTTCATCCCGTAGTCCAGTTTTTCCAAGGCTTCCGCAAGGGTAAAGCACTCGTGATCCGTACTGATGCCAAGCTCCGCATATTTCCGTGCATCGGTTCCCCGGAGTCCCGGTGCATGGCCATCGACCGGTTTGCCCAGGTTCCGGGCGGATTGGATTTTTGCCAAAACTTCCAGGTTGCCTTGCAACGCACCCGGGAAATTCATCATCTCACTGAGGTATTTGATCTCCGGCCTTTCCAGGAGTTTTTGCACAGATGGGGCATCCAGGGTGGCGCCAGCCGTTTCGAAAACGGTAGCCGGAACACAACTGGGGGCGCCAAAGTAGAACCTGAAGGGGACGGACCGGCCGTTTTGGATCATGAATTCCACGCCCTCCAGGCCGCAGACATTGGCAATTTCATGAGGGTCGCTCACCGTTGCCACAGTACCATGGACAACGGCCAACCGGGCAAAACTGGCCGGTACCAACATGGAACTTTCAATGTGGACATGGGCGTCAACAAAGCCGGGCAGGATATAGGGCAGTTGGGTATTTTGTGCTGTCTGAGGCAGGTAGTGGATGGCTGAAATCCGGCCATCCCGGATGTGGACTCTTGCGGGCCGGATGGTTTTGTTAAACCAATCTGCGTGCTGACCTGTAATGATTGTTTCGGTCATGTTACATGTCTTTGAGGAACGGTTTAAACGACGGATAAAAAATAGACACTGATCTCCAAGAGCTGACTATATTTGACTTCTCAAAAAATCACGTTAAGTTCATGAAAAAACACATACTTCCTTTCCTGTTGCTTTTTGTAGGGGGTGTTGCCCTTGGCCAGACCGCCGAAGAAATCCTGGGCAAGCACGTTGAAGCAATGGGCGGAAAAGAAAAAATGGTTGCGATGAAGACGGTGTATATGGAGTCCGTGGCTGTCCGGCCGAATGGCGACGAGGTGGTCACGAAAATGTGGAAGCAGGACAAGCAGGGGATCCGCAGAGAGATCAATTTTGGCATGGGCACCATCACAAGCATAGTAACGGACAAGGAGGGTTGGAGCAGCAATCCAAGGAGCGGCGGCAAGTTTGAAGCCATGACCCCGGAGATGATCCAGGCACAGCAGGCGGATCTCGACTGCGCAGGCCCGCTTATTGATTACGCCGCAAAAGGGCATAAGGCTGAGTATGTGGGTAAGGAAGACGTGAACGGCGTTTCATGTCATGTCATCAAACTGACCACAAAAGCAGGCAGGGAGATTACCTATTGTCTGGATCCCGTTACCTTTTATGTAGCCCGGATGAAAATGAAAGGGGGAGGAATGGGCATGCGGGGCGGCAATCCCAATGCACAGGGTGCACCGGCTCAGGACAGGGAATTTGTCACGGACTTTTCTGACTACCGTAAAACGGAGGAGGGCTACATTTTTCCCTGGACCACCACTATTGCAGGTATGGGTGCATCTTCGAATATTGAAAAAGTGGAGGTCAATAAATACATCGATCCCAAAACATTTAAACCGGAGTAAACATTTAATCATTCATCATTTTCAACAAACACAGATATGAAACTAATGAGAACGTTCGCCTTCGGACTCCTGGCCCTTGTAGTGAGTGGAACCCTGTTTGCCCAAACGGCCGATGAAGTGGTAAACAAGCATATTGAAGCCATTGGCGGCAAGGACAACTGGAAAAAAATCAACGCTATGCGGATGGAAGCCAGCGTAAATGCGCAGGGCATGGACGTGCCGGTAATTATTCACCAGGTGCACAACAAGGCATCTAAGCAGGAGTATACAGTTATGAACATGACCGGTTATTCCATTGTGACCACCGATGGTGGATGGAATTTCAACCCATTCCAGGGTCAACAGTCTCCGGAGCCTATGACCGCCGATGAGGTAAAAGTGGCACAAGACGGCCTGGATATCCAGGGTGAAATGCTGGATTATAAAGACAAAGGACATACGGTTGAATTGATGGGCAAGGAAGATGTGGACGGAACGGAATGCTACAAGTTGAAACTGGTCCGTAAAAGTGGCCGTGAATCCATCTACCTTGTTGATCCCAAGACCTATTACGTGGTGCGCACCCAGACTAAAGTGACGGTCAATGGACAAGAGGTCAACCAGGTCATCAACATGAGCAATTACCAGAAATTGCCTGAAGGCATCGTGATCCCCATGACAATGGAGAACGGAGCGGCACCTGCTCCCATCAATGTGACCAAGGTTGAAGTGAATCCCAAAATCGACGAATCGATTTTCAAAGTCAGCAAGTAGTTTCCTGAAGCCTTTGAAAACCCGGTCCGTGGCCGGGTTTTTTTTTACTAAAACGATTGCATATGTTGAGACATGTTTTGACCATCGGTTTTTTCCTTTCCCTGCTGCCCACCTTGCAGGCGCAGGTAAACTCTGCTACTTTTGGAATGCTGGAAGCGAGGCAGATGGGTCCCGGCACTATGAGCGGAAGGATCACGGACATCGTAGGGGTTGAGCAGGAAAACGGTAAGATTCTTTATGTGGCTACGGCAGGTGGAGGTATCTGGAAAAGTGTAAATGCGGGCGTGACATTCAAACCCATTTTTGACAAGCATTGCCAGAGCATCGGAGCCATCGCAGTAGACCAGAAAAATCCCAAGGTGGTTTATGCAGGTACCGGTGAAAGCAACATGCGCAATTCCGTGTCTGTGGGTGATGGCCTTTACAGGTCCACGGATGCCGGAGACAACTGGACAAGGATTGGTCTTGATTCCACAGAGCATATCGCCAAGGTGATCATCGACCCATCCAATTCCAGCACGATCTACGTAGCGGCACCTGGTCCTTTGTGGAGCGATAGCAAGCACCGTGGACTGTATAAGTCGACGGATGCCGGAAAAACCTGGGAGAAAATTCTTTATATCAACGAGAAGGCAGGTTGTGCCGATGTTTCCGTAGATCCCAAGAATCCCGGCATCGTCTATGCCACCACCTGGGAATTCAGGCGCCTGCCCTATCTCTTCAACTCTGGCGGCACCGGCAGCGGTATCTATAAAAGCCTGGACGGTGGTAAAACCTGGAAGGAATTGAAGAATGGCCTGCCGGCAAAGCCCTTTGGCAGGACGGCCCTGGCTTTGGCTCCATCTGCCCCCAACAACCTGTTGGCCATTGTGGAGTCCGCCAAGACGGGTTTGTATATTTCATCTGATGGGGGAGAGAACTGGAAACAGCAGAGTGCCACTCTGAACGTCATTTCCCGTCCATTTTATTTTAGTACGCTGGTAGTGGATCCGCAGGATCCCAGGAGGGTTTATCGCCCCGCCTATTCATTCTCCTATTCCGTGGATGGAGGGTATTCATTTACCGAAGCCAGCGGAGAAGGTGGCTGGGTGCACTCTGATCATCACGCGTTGTGGATCAATCCCAGCAATACCAGCCATATGTACCTGGGTACGGATGGCGGCGTTTACATGAGCCTGGACAAAGGCAACCACTGGACCTTTATCCAGAATCTGCCCGTAGGTCAGTTTTACCATGTGGATGTGGATCAGCGGGTGCCTTACAGATTATTTGGCGGACTCCAGGACAATGGTTCCTGGGTTGCTCCTTCATCTGCGCCGGGAGGTGTGGGGAATGGCGATTGGAAGCCGATTTACGGAGGCGACGGATTCTGGGTTGTGCCGGATCCAACCGATGATCATTTCGCTTATGCAGAATCCCAGGGTGGAGATATCAATCGCATTGATACCAGGACCCTGAAAAGTATCGCCATCCGTCCGCTTCCTTCCGCTTCTGACGGCAAGCTGCGCTGGAACTGGAATACGCCCATTGCTACCGGTAAGGCCAACCCGAAGAATCTTTATACCGGCGCCCAGTATCTCTACAAATCCAATAACCAGGGTAGAAGCTGGACCAGGATATCACCGGACCTGACCACGAACGACAAGAAAAAACAGGAACAGGAAAACAGCGGTGGACTGAGTGCCGATAACACTTCCGCGGAAAACCATACCACCATATTTACCATCGCGGAATCCCCTCTCGATGAGAATCTCATCTGGGTGGGAACGGATGACGGCAATCTTCAATATACCACGGACGGAGGCAAAACATGGACCAATGTTTCGAAAGAAGTAGCCATGTCAGGTATTCCCGCACAAACCTGGGTGAGCAGCGTAGAGCCATCGCCCTTTGACCGGAACACCATCTTTGCCAGCTTCGATAACCACATGTACGGTGACCACAAAACCTATGCGGCCGTATCCCGGGATATGGGCAAGACCTGGCAGAAATTCAGCAGTGAGGAGTTCACCGGCTTTGCCCATAAAATCAGGCAGGATCTGAAGAGTAAGGATCTGCTTTTCCTGGGTACAGAGATGGGTCTTTTCTCCAGCGTGGACGGCGGCGCCAGTTGGTTCCGCATGAAAAATAATATTCCCTGGTACGCGCTGGTCCGGGATATCCAGATCCATCCCCTGACCCATGACCTCATCATTGGCACGCACGGGCGGGGCATCATGATCGTGGACAATATCAGCCCCATGCGATCGCTTACCAAAGAGGTAGCCGACAAGGATGTGCATGTATTCGAGGTACCGCCTGTTATGCTGACCATGGGTAATTTTGGTAGCGGCGGTTTCCCTTCCACCGGCGGATGGGTGGCCCCCAATGCCCCGTCCATCCCACCGATCCAGTATTACCTGAAAGACCGGGTTTCATCGGGTAAAGTGCAGCTGGATGTGTATGATTCCAATGGGAAATTGGTGCAGTCGATCCCCGGCTCCGCCCGCAAAGGAATCAACAACATCAACTGGAACCTGCGTATGAAGCCGCCAAAAACGGCAGCCGGTTCCACCAAGCGTGACTTTGGCGCATTCATCGCCCCGCAGGTGCTTCCGGGAAACTATACCCTGAAGCTGAATGTAGCAGGTAAAGAATATGCACAGTCGCTAAAACTGGTTCATGACCCCAATTCCACTTTCACGCTGGCCGACAGGGAGTTGCAGTATAAGACTTCCATGGAACTTTATAAAATGCACGAAGACCTGGCCAGGATCGTGGCAGATATCAGCGAAAAGCAGAAGGCACTTCGGGAAGCGATTCCGGGCATTAAAAACGCCAAAGTGAAGAAACAGGCGGAAGCCTATCTGAATGAGCTGGAAACGCTTCGGGCAGAGCTGATTCCCACTAAGCAGACATCGATTTTTGCGGATGAAACCAGGCTTAGGGAAGATATAACGGAAGTCTATTCGGCTGTGGCCAATACCGAGGCTGCACCGAGTAACCTTCAGGTGGACCGGGTGAAAACACTCAGGGGGAAAGTGGATGGGGCGGAGGCAAAAAGAAAGCAGATTGAATCCATGTACGAGGGTAAGATCGGAAGCGCGCTTCCCAAAGTGGACGCCAGCACGGAGAAAAAGTGAATTAATATGATATTATAAAAAAAAGGCCTTCTTCGGGAGGCCTTTTTTTAAATCGATTCAGTCAGAGGTTGTTTGAGCGAAATGGATTCCTCAGATGGTTTAGAGGATGGTGGTGCTGACTGAGGTTAAGCGATTTTTTTCGTAGGATTTGGGTTGGCTTCTTGTAGGATTGGATTCGGTTTCTCAGGACCTGGTTTGGCTTTGTTTAGGGTTGGATCTGGTTTTCAGGGATTTGGAACGCTGGTCTTTTCAGTGGATTGGATTTGGATATTTGGTGTTTGAAACGAGTGCGTGATCGATTGCAATACAAAGATGGGAAAGCTTTAATAAAAGGAGGAATCTATTCGACCATCGGGCTAAACCCTTCGATTTCTGGGTATTTTTCTTCGATGATCGATCAGACCAATGGCCGGCATCCGTCTTAAAAACTCATTTCTAGCAGCTTACAGGTATGGGTAATTTTTCTGCTCAACCGGAATTATGAGCCGTACTTAAACTGTTGCAGCTTGTCATACGCGGTCAACTGAAGGATTTTCCGATGCAGATCTTCTGGTCTGAATGGTTTGGGAATAAAGTCTGTAAATCCCTTGTGCATCAGGTCATTATACATGTCTTCATAGACCGCGGCCGTAAATGCCACTATGGGCACATGATTGTTTATTCTCCTTATTTCCGCCACGGCCTGTGCTCCGTCCATTTCAGGCATTTCAAGGTCAATCAGCAAAAGGTCATACTCGTTAGCGTGAAATAGCTCCACCGCCTGTATGCCGTTCACCGCTTCGCTCACGGATACATTCCATTTTTCCAGGAATCGTTTGGCAACGATCATATTGATTGGATTGTCTTCTGCAAGCAGGATGCGAAGCCCGGCGAGATTGATCAGCTCTTTCAGTTTCTCTTCATTGACATAGGCCTTTTGACTCTTATTTATTTTAAGATCAAGGGTAAAGTAAAAGTTGCTTCCTTTACCTGGTTCGCTTTGCACACGAAGTTCTCCACCCATTTTTTCAACGAGGTGTTTGCTGATGGCCAGGCCAAGCCCGGTCCCTCCATATTTGCGGGTTGTTTCCGTGTCCGCCTGGGTAAAGCTTTCGAATATTTGCCTCAACTTTGCCGGAGCAATGCCGATCCCGGTATCACTGACGGAGAAAAGAATCTGCGCAGATTGGCTTTTCAGGGTTTCGGCTTTTACTTTGAGGGTAACCGTACCCTGTTCTGTAAATTTACGGGCATTGGATAACAGGTTATTCAATACCTGGTTCAGCCTCATTTCGTCCGCGATGACATTCATGTCCAGCGCATCATCAATGTCTACATGCATCCTGATGGAGGCATTGTTCGTACTGGTGATAAAAGGGTTGATGGCTTTATACAGGAAATCCTTGAGATTGAATGAATTGTTTTCCAATTCCATTTTGCCGGCTTCGAGCTTGGAGAAATCGAGGATATCGTTCACCAGGTGAAGCATATGTTCCGAAGAGTGTTTCAGTACCTCCAGGTAGGGTTTCTGCGTTTCCAGGTATTCTTCCTGCAAGAGGATATTTGAGGTGCCAATGATTCCATTTAATGGCGTTCGGAGTTCATGACTCATATTGCTCAGAAAGCGGCTTTTCACCATCGCGGCTTTTTCCGCTTTTTCTTTTGCTTTGATGATCTCAAACTCGGCAACTTTAATCTCCGTGATGTCAAGGATGCTGATTTTGCAGAAAAGTTCACCCTGATGCTGAAAGGGTACGATGTTTACGTACGCAAAAAAGAGCACTTCGTTCTGACGGATGAAGTCCATGTTACCATACCATGGTGAGTTCCGGCTGAAATGATTTTTACTGATCCCGGAAATATAGTCCTCCACCTGTGCGCCCAGCATACCTCTTGCCGGCTGGTTGATCACGGTTTTCTTCTCCGGGAATCCAAAGACTTCAAGAGACCGTTTGTTGCAGTCGGTTATTCTTGATGTGGTGGCATGGACGATAAATACCGCATCCAGCGAGGTATCATAGATAGTGTCCGCCAGCATTTTTTCTTCCAGGATCTTTTCCTCATGATTTTCCAGTGTTTTCAGAATGAGGTATGCAAACAGGGTGGTAAATAGCAATGCCAAAGAAAGATTGGTGCTGAACAGTCCGCTGTAGAGGTCTTGCGGTATTTTTTGAAGGTTATTCTGATAGGGAGCCAGGATAAATATAAAAACGGTTGTCAGCAATGTAATTACACTGGTCAGGATGACTTCATCTGAGTTCTTTTTGATATCGATCACAAAAATCAGGGCTAGCAGAAGCGGAAAAAAAAGCAGGTATTGACCGGAGCGCAGCCCTTCCACGTAACTAATGGTAAACAGGTACATATTGATGGTGAAGATGCCCGCGCGCTTAGCTTGTTGGAGGTGACCGTCTTTATTCATGAAATAGGCCACTGAGAGCAGCAGGGTGCCGCAGAGATTCACTACCGCACTGAAATACAGGGAATTAAGGAAGTTGAAGAAGAGGCTGATGAGGATGACACCAAGGCCAAAAACCAGGAATAGGTTCAGGCGAAGGATGTTTTTCTGGGTTTCCCTGGGGGTAGATTCGAGTATGCCGTTCTCTAAAATTCTTTTTGTGAAGGATACTAACCGTTCTAAAATGTTCGTTTTCATACCCTGAGGGGTTGGTTTTCAAGCGGAAAAGGATGAATCTACCCGACTAAAACGATTGTCAAAACTGAAAATTGTGATCCATGTTCTACGAAGAAAACCTTGAGGGATTTGAGTATTCAGATAAGTTCGATCGCCATTTCCTGATGGAACTCTATAGCGGCGATACAAAGACCGCGGAAGAAATCTTCGGATCTACCATATCACAGGTACGGATGGAATTACCGCTTATTGAGTCGCTCGCTGTGCGCGGGGATGTGGAAGGTTTACGTCGCGCGTTTCACAAAATAAAGCCTCTTTTCGGGTATACCGGCCTGTTATCCGTTCAGGACTATGTACAGGAATTCGAAACCAAGTGCCAGGGGCCCGTTTCGATGCCGGACATCCAGGTGACTTATGAAAATATCATGGAGATTTTGCGTGATGCCATTGATGGTATCGCGAGGGAACACCAAAAACTAATGGAATTTAATAACCGTAGAGCATGAAATTCACCAGCATCATCGTGGAAGATTTGCAGGCTGCTGCGGACTTCCTTAAAAAGTTCTGTGAGAAAAGCGGTATCATTGAAGTGCAGGGCCATTTTCTGAATGCAGAGGACGCCCTTGTCTATTTGTCTGAGAACCTTGTTGACCTGATTTTTTTGGACGTGGAGATGCCTGGTGCTTCTGGCTTTGACCTGATGGACCGGCTCGTATATACGCCCCAGGTAATCCTGACCACTTCCAAAACGGAGTATGCGTACGATGCTTTCCAGTACAACGTCACAGATTACCTGAAGAAGCCCTTTACCTATCAGCGTTTCCTGGAAGCAGTCCAGAAAGTGGAGAAGAAGAAGGAAGAGGACGATTCTGCAGCGAGCAATGATCATATTTTCATTAAAGCCGATGGCAAGCTGATACGCTTACTGAACGATGATATCCTGTACATTGAGAGTATGGGGGACTACGTGAAGTTTATAACGGCAGAGAAGAAATACATCACGCACAATACCATAAAAAACCTGGAGACTAAAGTGGATGCGCTTCGCTTCATGAAAGTGCACCGATCCTACATTGTGAACCTCTCCCGCATTGATGATATACAGGAAAACATGCTTTACATCAAGGGTATGATGATTCCTATCAGCAAAGCTCATAAGTCGAAAGTGCTCCAGAAAATCAACGTGATCTAGCCCATTGGGCCCGGGAACGCCAACTCCATTTGCAGAAGGCGGGCACTATTATGCATTTTTCCGTTAATTCAGTCCAGGGATCGAATAAAAGCGACCAGTGATCGAAATCATTTCCGAATCACGGAAAGCTTCTTTTTCTTTGAACTGTCTGATTGATGATTGTTTTAACCCTAAACCCCCTTTTCTACCCCTCTGTCCCAGACAGAAAACCCGGCCCTGTTTTTTGATTCGTACCCTGAAAACAGCCCGGACAACCCTAAAAAGATGAGCGTTACGCTCTACATTTTTGATCCCCGCAGCGATGCGGGGATTTTTTACTCCCCGAACTCTGAGATAGAACCACTGAAAAGCGCATCCTGATTGCGTGATTTTCAATATCATGGGGGAAAGGGTGCTGGGGAAAAACGGCTTATCGACGATTATCGACCCAAAATCGAAGGGTTTAGCCCGATGGTCGAATAGATTTAGAAAGACGCTGATAACGAGCCATCTTTGTATTGTCAACAACGAGAAATCCAATCCTGAAGAAAGCCAAACCGAATCCTGAGAAGCCTGATCCAACCCTAGAGAAAGCCAAACCGAATCCTGAGAAGCCTGATCCAATCCTAGAGAAAGCCAAACCGAATCCTGAGAAGCCTGATCCAACCCTA
>Ga0114939_10001632_pt1 | contig 17477 bp, 14 predicted proteins | sample AshMeaCrysSpring_FD_87196 | JGI IMG/M metagenome (GOLD analysis project Ga0114939, IMG submission 87196) | Groundwater microbial communities from Big Spring, Nevada to study Microbial Dark Matter (Phase II) - Ash Meadows Crystal Spring | ecosystem: Environmental > Aquatic > Deep subsurface >...
CCGGCGATGCTGGAGCGACGCCACCAGCAAGGCCGACCGCAGGTGGACATCAGCTTCCCCGAGATCGAGAAATTCGACCACCTGCCGCCCGCCAAGGTGGAAGGCGCATCGGCCTTCGTCAGCATCATGGAGGGCTGCTCCAAGTACTGCAGCTACTGTGTGGTGCCCTACACGCGCGGCGAGGAAGTGAGCCGCCCCTTTGAGGACGTGCTGGTCGAGGTGGCCGGCCTGGCCGACCAGGGCGTGAAGGAAGTCACGCTGCTGGGCCAGAACGTGAACGCCTACCGTGCCACCATGGGCGGCACCGCGGAACAAGCCGACTTCGCCACCCTGATCGAGTACGTGGCCGACATCCCGGGCATCGAGCGCATCCGCTACACCACCAGCCACCCGAACGAGTTCACGCCCTCGCTGATTGCGGTCTACGACAAGGTACCCAAGCTGGTCAGCCACCTGCACCTGCCGGTGCAGCACGGCAGTGATCGCATCCTGATGGCCATGAAGCGCGGCTACACCGCCATGGAGTACAAGAGCACGGTGCGCAAGCTGCGCGCCATCCGGCCGGACATGTCGATGAGCAGCGATTTCATCGTCGGCTTTCCCGGTGAGACCGAGGAGGACTTCAGCAAGATGATGAAGTTGATCGAGGACATCGGCTTCGACAACTCCTTCAGCTTCATCTTCAGCCCACGCCCCGGCACACCGGCCGCCAACCTGCCGGACGACACCCCGCACGAGGTCAAGCTAAGGCGTCTGCAGACACTGCAGGCTGCGATCGAGACCGGCATCCGCGACATCAGCGCACGCCGCGTCGGCACGGTGCAGCGCATTCTGGTGGAAGGCCCGTCGAAACGCGACGCCGAGGAGCTGATGGGACGCACCGAGTGCAACCGTGTGGTGAACTTCAAGGCGCCGAAGCGCTTGATCGGCCAGATGGTCGACGTGACCATTTCCGAGGCACTGCACTACAGCCTGCGCGGCGAGGTCGTGACCGCGCAGACCTGAGCGCGGCGCGGGCCAAGCGGTTTCAGAAAGGCATGCCGGGCATGCCCTTGAGCCCCTTCATGCCGCCCAGGCGCTTCATCATCTTCATCATGCCGCCGCCCTTCATCTTCTTCATCATCTCCTGCATCTGCTCGAACTCCTTGAGCAGTCGGTTCACGTCCTGAACCTGCACGCCGGCACCGGCGGCAATGCGGCGCTTGCGCGTGGCCTTGATGATCTCGGGCTTCTTGCGCTCCAGCGGCGTCATGCTGTTGATGATGCCTTCCTTGCGGCGCACATCCTTCTCGACGCGCTCCATGTCCATCTGGCCGGCCTTGGCCGCCATCTGGGTCGGCAGCTTGTCCATCAGGCTGGACAGGCCACCCATCTGCTTCATCTGCTGGATCTGGGCCAGGAAGTCGTTGAGGTCGAAGCCCTCGCCGCTCTTGACCTTGGCCGCCAACTTCTGCGCCGCGGCCATGTCCACCCCGGCCGCCACCTGCTCGACCAGGGCCACGATGTCGCCCATGCCCAGCACACGCCCGGCGTGACGTTCGGCATCGAACACCTCCAGCCCGTCGATCTTCTCGCTGGTACCGGCAAACTTGATCGGCACACCCGTGACGGCGCGCACCGACAACGCCGCGCCGCCGCGTGAGTCGCCATCGGTCTTGGTCAGGATGATGCCAGTGAGCGGCAGCGCATCCTTGAAGGCCTTGGCCGTGTTGACGGCGTCCTGGCCCTGCATGGCATCGACCACGAACAGCGTTTCCACCGGATTGAGTTCGGCATGCAGCTCGCGGATCTCGCGCATCAGCGCTTCATCGATGGCCAGTCGGCCGGCGGTGTCGACCAGCAACACATCGAAAAAGTGCTTCTTGGCATAGTCCAGCGCGGCGCGGGCGATGTCCACCGGCTTTTGCTCCGGCGTGCTGGGGAACCACTCCGCGCCCGCTTGCGCGGTGACGGTCTTGAGCTGTTCAATGGCAGCCGGGCGGTAGACGTCGCCGGAAACGGTCAACACCTTCTTCTTGCGTTTCTCGATCAGGTGCTTGGCCAGCTTGGCCGTGGTGGTGGTCTTGCCGGCGCCTTGCAGGCCGGCCATCAGGATCACGGCCGGCGGCTGCACTGCCAGATCGATGTCGGCCACGCCCTCGCCCATGGTGGCGGCAAGTTCGCGGTTGACAATGCCCACCAGCGCCTGCCCCGGCGTGAGCGAGCCCATGACCTCCTGGCCCAGTGCCTTGTCCTTCACACGGGCAATGAAATCCCGTACCACCGGCAGCGCCACGTCGGCCTCCAGCAGCGCCATGCGCACCTCGCGCAGCATGTCGGCCACGTTGGATTCGGTGATGCGCGCCTGGCCGCGGATTTCCTTGACGAGGCGGCTGAGTTTGTCGGTGAGGGCGGAGGCCATAGGGATATTCCGGCGAACGGAACCAAGGTTGGGTGTCAACGGCGAATTGACACGGTGCAAAACGCTAAACTGTACCCATGATTCTAGCGAGTGCCTCCTGGCTCCCCGTGACCCTGACCGTGGCGGCCGCAGCGGCTTACGTCGTGCCCGCGGCGGCGGTGCGTCGCTTGGCGCCGCAAGCTCTGCGCCGCGTCATGGCGCTGGCCTGGCTGCTGCACGGTCTGCTGCTGGCCGGCAGCCTGCTGGGCGACGCGCCGCACTTCGGTTTTGCGCCCGCGCTGTCCGTCACCGCCTGGCTGGTGGCGGCAGTCTATGCGGTGGAAAGCCATCTCTATCCGCAGTTGCAGACCCGCTGGGCCTTCTCGGCGCTGGGCGCCGTCACGGTGGTGCTGGCGCTGCTGTTTCCCGGCCAGCCGCTGCACCCGACGGCCTCGCCCTGGCTGCCGCTGCACTGGGCCCTGGGGATCGCCTCCTACGGTCTGTTTGCCGCCGCAGCCGCCCATGCCTGGCTGATGAACCGCACCGAGGAACGCATCCGCCTGGCGGCCGACCCACACAGCGGGCTGCCGCTGCTGACAATCGAGCGGCTTACCTTCCGTTTTGTCGGCGCCGGCTTCGTGCTGCTGTCGGCCACGCTGCTGGTGGGCGTGCTGTTCGGCGAGTCGCTCTACGGCGCCGCCGGGGCCCGCTGGAAGTGGGACCACAAGACCATCTTCTCCATCCTGTCATGGCTGACTTTCGCCATCCTGCTGATCGGCCGGGCTCGATTCGGCTGGCGTGGCCGCCGGGCTGCGCGCATCCTGTACATCGGCTCAGGGCTGCTGCTGCTGGCCTACGTGGGCTCGCGGTTCGTGATCGAAGTCGTGCTTGAGCGCAGCGCATGAAATTCCTGCTGTTGCTCGTCGTCGCGTTGGCGGTCGTGTGGGCCTGGCGTTCCAACCGCCCCATCCGGGACGAGAGCAAGGCCACCCGTCGGCCCCCCACTCCGCCGCAGCCTCAGGACATGGTGCGTTGCGCCTTCTGTGGCGTCCATGTTCCCAAGGCCGACGCCGTGGCAGGACGCGACGGCCTGTACTGCGGTACCGAACACCAGCAACGCGCGGAGACCTGAATGCAGGCAAGCGACGAGGTGCACTCCTGGTTCGGCCCCTCGCTACTGGAAACCAGCCCGGAGCCGCCGACGCCCGCGCCCACGCAAGCGGAACGGCTGTGGCGCGGCTTCATGACGGCACGCGTCACGCTCGGGCTGGTTCTGCTGCTGCTGCATGGCGTGCTGTACGCGCTGGGCCAGGTCGGCACAGCGTGGCTGCTGGCAGTCTGCGCCGGCTATTTCGCCAGTGCCCTGGTGGCGCGCCTCATCGCCCGCCCGCGCCGGCTCGGGCGCACCTTCGATCTGCAGTGGGCGGCCGTCATCGGCATCGACGTCCTGGTGTTCGCCGCGCTGCAGTTCCTGCACGGCAGCAGCATCAACTACACCCCCCTGTTTGCTCTTCCTATCCTGCTGGCGTCAGTGCTTGGCTCCCTGCTGCTGGCCCTCGGCACGGCTGCCGGCATCACGCTGATCCTGCTGCTGCACGCGCTCAGAATCTCGCTGCAAAGCCATGGCGATGTCGCCCCACACTTCATCCAGTCGGCCCTCACGGGCGCTGGCAGCTTTGTCATAGCACTGCTCTCGCACCAGCTGGCCAGCCGTCTGGCCAGCGAGGAGCAACGCGCCCGCCGCAGCCGCTCGGCCGCACGCATACAACAGCAGGTCAACGACCTGGTGATCGACTCGCTGAGCGACGGTGTGCTGGTGGTCGATGCGCGGGGCACCGTGCATGCCGCCAACCCGGCGGCACGCCGGCTGCTGCAGTCGGACAACCAACCCCTGCACAAGCCGCCCTTTTCGCTCGGCAGTGAGCCGGCATGGCAGCCGCTGGCCGACCTGGCGCAGCAGAGTTTTGCTTTTCGCGGCATCCAGCAGGCCGACATCAATATCCAGCACGCGGGGCAGGGACCGCGGCACATGCGCGTGCGCACGCGGCTGACCGCCCCCCGCGGCGCCGGCGGCAAGAGCCTTTGCGTGGTATTCCTGCAGGATCAGCGCGAGATGGAAGCCCGCATGCGCACCGAGAAGCTCGCCAGCATGGGCCGCATGTCCGCGGCCGTGGCACATGAGATCCGCAACCCTCTGGCAGCGATCTCCCAGGCCAACGCCCTGCTGGACGAAGATTTGAGCGATCCGCAGCTCAAGCGCCTGACTGGCCTGGTGCAGCAGAATGCCCAGCGCCTGGAGCGCATCGTGGAGGACATCCTGGATATCTCGCGCGTGCACAAACGGGGTCAATCGTCTACCACCACGCCGGAGACATTGGTACTGGACGAGAGCGTGGCCGCCATCTGCCAAGACTGGGTCCAGCAGGCGCAAGGCCAGCACCTGCTGCACTGGAGCCTGGCCACCGCCCCGCTGCGGGTGGATTTCGCGCCGGAGCACCTGCGTCGCGTACTGGTCAACCTGCTCGACAATGCGCGCCGCTATGCAAGCGGCCAGCCTGACGCGATCCAGGTCGCCACCGCGGTCGCGCCGCGCGGCCAGATCACGCTGGCGGTGTGGAGTGACGGCCCGCCGATGGAGCCTTCGGTCGAACGCCACCTGTTCGAGCCTTTCTTCTCGTCGGAGAGCCGTTCCAGCGGCCTGGGCCTGTACATCTGCCGCGAACTGTGCGAACGTCATGGCGCGACCATCGCCTACCAGCGCGTCCAGCGCACGGCGCGTGGTCAGCGTTTGGAGGGCAATGAATTTTTCGTATCCTTGCGCCGGGCACGTCCTGCCGGCGAATCTGCCGACACCATCAGCCCGGCCTCGTCCTCATGGCACTGAACACTTCCGCCCATCCCGCGCACATCCTGGTGGTCGACGATGAACCCGACCTGCGCACCCTTTACGAGCTGACCCTGCTGCGCGAGGGCTACCAGGTCGACGTGGCTGAAGACCTGGCAAGCGGCTGGCAAGCCCTGCAGCAGCGTCGTTTCGACGTCCTGATCACCGACATGCGCCTGCCCGACGGCTCGGGGCTGGAACTGATACGGCGCCTGCGCGAACAGCAACGCAGCGAGCGCTGCGTCGTCATCACGGCCTACGGCTCGGCCGAGAACGCCGTGGAGTCACTCAAGGCCGGCGCCTTCGACTACCTGACCAAGCCGGTCAACCTGCGGCAGTTCCGCGCCGTCATCGCCTCTGCTGTGCAAGACACCCAAGCCGCCCCGACCGAAGCGCCTGCAAGTCGCACGAGTGCTGCACCGGCGGCGCCCGCTGGCGCCAGCGCTCGCCCGGCGGCCGACGAGGCCCTGCAACGCCTGACGGGATCCTCGGCCGCCATGCGGCAGGTGAAGGAGCGCATCGCCAAGGTTGCGCGCAGCATGGCGCCGGTGCTCGTGTGCGGCGAGTCGGGCACCGGCAAGGAGCTGGCTGCGGTCGCCCTGCACGCCAACAGTCACCGGGCCGCCGGACCGTTCATCGCGGTGAACTGCAGTGCCATCCCGGAGACGCTGCTGGAAGCCGAGTTCTTTGGCGTCAAGAAGGGCGCCTACACCGGCGCCACGCAGGACCGCGACGGCTTCTTCCAGGCCGCACGCGGCGGCACCTTGTTCCTGGACGAGATCGGCGACCTGCCCTTGGCCATGCAGTCCAAGCTGCTGCGAGCCATCCAGGAGCGCTGCGTGCGGCCAGTGGGCGCCACGCAGGAAGAACCGGTTGACGTGCGCATCGTCAGCGCCACCCACAAGAACCTGGCCGATGAAGTGCAGGCGGGCCGCTTCCGGCAGGACCTGTACTACCGGCTCAACGTGATCGAGATCGACATCCCGCCGCTGCGGGAGCGTCGCGAGGACCTGCCCGCCCTGTGCGACACGCTGCTGCGGCGCATTGCCACCGAGTCCGGTCTGCCGGTGCCGCCCCTGTCCGAGTTGGCACGGTCCCAATTGGCGCAGCATCCGCTCAAGGGCAATGTGCGTGAGCTGGAGAACCTGCTTCACCGCGCCGTGGCCCTGAGTGACGGACAGGAGCTGCAGATCGACCCACCAGCCCAGGCCGCGGAAGCGGCTGCGCCCGCGGCGACGGCCGTACCCGCCGACAGCGCACCGGCGAGCAAGCTGTCGGACGAGTTGCCTGACGACTTGCAGCGTCACCTCGACCAGCAGGAGCGCGAGATCCTGGTCAAGGCGCTGCAGGAAACCGGCTTCAACCGTACTGCTGCTGCAGCACGGCTGGGCTTGAGCCTGCGCCAGATCCGCTACCGGATCGCGCGCCTGAACATCGACATGCCGCAAGACCATGACGCCGCCTCCGACGCCACCTGAACCGACCGGGGCGCAGGCGCTCTGGGACGAGGGCTGGTACCGATATGCGCATCGACTGGCATCGCCGAACTTCGGCCCGCGCCCGGCGGGTGCCGTGGTGGACCTGGTTGTCATCCACTCCATCAGCCTGCCGCCGGGCGAATATGGCGGCGATGGCGTGCAGCGCCTGTTCACCAACACCCTGGACTGGACTGCCCACCCCTATTACCGCAGCATCGAAGGTCTGCAGGTCTCGGCGCACTTCTACATCCGGCGCAATGGCGAACTCTGGCAGTTCGTCAGCTGCGACAACCGCGCTTGGCACGCCGGCGCCTCGCGCTACCGCGGCCGCGACAGCTGCAACGACGATTCCATCGGCATCGAACTCGAAGGCTTGGAGGGCGGCGTCTTCGAAGCCGCGCAGTACGAGACCCTGGCCGGCCTGTGCGCCGCCCTGCCCCAGCGTTACCCCATTTGCCATATCGCCGGACATGAGCACATTGCCCCCGGGCGCAAGGCCGACCCGGGCGCCGGTTTTGCATGGGTGCTGTTGCAGCAAGCGCTGGGATGGCCGACTCAGTATTTTCCCGAAGGCGTTGCGTCAATGCCGCTGCGCTGAAAATTTTTTTCAGTCTCCACCACGTCACCCGGCGGTGGCATGCACACCACCTGTGCATGTGCCGCGCGCAGTCGCCATGCGGTTGTGCGAGGGAAAATCCCCTCCAACGCTGGTGATTGCTGGCCCTCTGTGTGACGCGCCTGATGCGTCCATGCATTCGCAGCCGCCGCACCAGCAGCGACCACGCATTTCACCGCCTTGGTGCCTTACCGTTTTTCACCTTTTTGTCACGGGCCGCACGTGGTGACGCGATACACTACCTGTAGTGGCTTGTATTGCTGCAAGACCCCATATATAGTGTTTCCTGTTCGCGCCACCACCGCGGTTGGCGATGCCAGAGAAGACCAGAGACCGGACCCGAATAACCAACAAATCTGCTGACGACGAGGAACAGATGCAAACTGCCCAGACCACATCCCCCACACTCAACACAGGTGTCCTGACCATGCAGGCGCAGGAGAACACGGCAGCGCAGCCGCTCAACCACTACCAGATCATCCGCCGCAACGGCGCCGTGGTGCCGTTCGAGCCCAACAAGATCGCCGTGGCCATGATGAAGGCCTTCTTGGCCGTGCACGGCACACAGGGGGCAGCATCCGCCAGCGTGCGCGAGGTGGTGGACAGCCTGACCCAGGCGGTGGTGCGCGCCCTGATGCGCTCGCGTCCCGGCGGCGGCACCTTCCATATCGAGGATGTGCAGGACCAGGTCGAACTCGGACTGATGCGCAGCGGCCACCACGAGATCGCCCGCGCCTACGTGCTGTACCGTGAACGTCGCGCCCAGGAGCGCGCGCGCCAGACCACGCAGGAGGCACCGAAGGCGCCCGAGCTGCACGTCATCGACGGCGGCCAGCGCGTGGCACTGGATGTCGGTCGTCTGCAGCGCCTGATCGAGACCGCCTGCGCCGGCCTGAGCGCCGACGTCAAACCCGAACCCATCGTGGCCGAGACCATGCGCAACCTCTACGACGGCGTGCCGATCGACGAGGTCTACAAGGCCGCCATCCTGGCGGCACGCACCCTGATCGAGAAGGATCCGGACTACACCTACGCCACCGCCCGCCTGCTGTTCCACACCATCGCCAAGGAGGTGCTGGGGCGCGACGTGCAGCCCGCCGACATGGGCGAAGCCTATGCCGACTACTTCCCTGGCTTTATCAAGAAGGGCGTGGAAAACGAATTGCTGGATGAGAAGCTGCTGCAGTTCGACCTCAAGCGCCTGGGCGCCGCCCTCAAGGCCGAGCGCGACCTGCAGTTCGACTACCTCGGCCTGCAGACCCTGTACGACCGCTACTTCCTGCACGTGCGCAAGACCCGCATCGAGCTGCCGCAGGCTTTCTTCATGCGCGTGGCCATGGGCCTGGCGTTGAACGAGATCGACCGCGAGGCACGCGCCATCGAGTTCTACGAGGTGCTGTCGTCCTTCGACTTCATGTCCTCCACGCCGACGCTGTTCAACAGCGGCACGCTGCGCTCGCAGCTCTCCAGCTGCTACCTGACCACGGTGCCGGACGACCTGGACGGCATCTACGAATCGATCAAGGAAAACGCCCTGCTGTCGAAGTTTGCCGGTGGCCTGGGCAACGACTGGACACGCGTGCGCGCCCTGGGCAGCCACATCAAGGGCACCAACGGCGAATCGCAGGGTGTGGTGCCCTTCCTGAAGGTGGTCAACGACACCGCCGTGGCGGTGAACCAGGGCGGCAAGCGCAAGGGCGCGGTCTGCACCTATCTGGAGACCTGGCACCTCGACATCGAAGAGTTCCTGGAACTGCGCAAGAACACCGGCGACGACCGCCGCCGCACGCACGACATGAACACCGCCAACTGGATTCCCGACCTGTTCATGCGCCGCGTGATGGAAAAGGGCGAGTGGACGCTGTTCTCGCCCTCCGATGTGCCTGACCTGCACGACCTGTTCGGCACCGAATTCGAAAAGGCCTATGTCGCCTACGAGGAAAAGGCAAAGCGCGGCGAGATCAAGCCCAGCAAGAGTGTGCCGGCCGTCGACCTGTGGCGCAAGATGCTCTCCATGCTGTTTGAGACCGGCCATCCCTGGATCACCTTCAAGGACGCATGCAACGTGCGCTCGCCGCAGCAGCACGCCGGCGTCGTGCACTCGTCCAACCTGTGCACCGAGATCACGCTCAACACCAGCGACACCGAAACCGCCGTCTGCAACCTGGGCTCGGTCAACCTGCGCCAGCACCTGAAGGATGGCCAGATCGACCAGGAGAAGCTGAAGAAGACCGTGTCCACCGCCATGCGCATGCTGGACAACGTGATCGACATCAACTACTACGCCGTCAAGAAGGCGCGCGACTCCAACCTGCGTCACCGCCCGGTGGGCCTGGGCATCATGGGTTTCCAGGATGCGCTGTACGAACTGCGCATCCCGTACGCCAGCGACGCCGCGGTGGACTTTGCCGACAAGTCCATGGAGTCCGTCTGCTACCACGCCTACTGGGCCTCGACCGAGCTGGCGCGCGAGCGCGGCAAGTACTCCAGCTACCAGGGTTCGCTGTGGGACAAAGGCATCCTGCCGCTCGACACGTTGGAACTGCTGACCCAGGCCCGCGGCGGCTATGTCGAGGTGGACCGCTCGGCCAGCCTGGATTGGGACGCCCTGCGCAAGAAGATCGCCCGCGACGGCATGCGCAACTCCAACTGCGTGGCCATCGCGCCGACCGCAACCATCTCCAACATCATCGGCGTGGATGCCTCGATCGAGCCCTGCTTCGGCAACCTCTCGGTCAAGTCCAACCTGTCCGGCGAGTTCACCGTCATCAACAGTTATCTGGTGCGTGACCTCAAGCGTCTGGGCCTGTGGGACGACGTGATGGTCATGGACCTGAAACACTTCGATGGTTCGCTGCAGCCGATCGACCGCGTGCCGCAGGACATCAAGGCGCTGTACGCCACCGCCTTCGAGGTGGAGCCCAGCTGGCTGGTGGAGGCGGCATCCCGTCGTCAGAAATGGATCGACCAGGCCCAGTCGCTCAACATCTACATGGCCGGAGCCTCCGGCAAGAAGCTGGACGACACCTACAAGCTGGCTTGGCTGCGCGGCCTGAAGACCACCTACTACCTGCGCACGACCTCGGCTACGCAGGCAGAGAAGTCCACCGTGGCGGCGGGTCGCTTGAACGCCGTGTCGTCGGGCAGCGCGCCGCAGGGTGCCGGCATGAGCGCACTGGAAGCGGCAGCAGCAGCGGCACAGGCACAGATGGCCACCGCAGCGACCGACATCAAGTTCTGCGCCATCGACGATCCCGGCTGCGAGGCCTGCCAGTAAATCGACGCCGGTATCGCGTACTTGCGATGCTATTGAGCAACACAATGTGGCAGCGATGTGAATGAATACTTTTCATTTCATGTCGCTGCTCTCATAATTCGCTGATTGGAATCTCATATGTTGAACTGGGACGAAGAAGTCAAGCCCGCATCGTCAATGCCTTTTGCACACGGCTCATCGAGCAGCCGGATGACTGACCTTCCCCTGCAATCGCCTGAACTGCGTACCGCCCCGGTCGCAGCCAGCGCGGCCTTCACCTCGGCGCCAAGCGCAGCGGCCACCTCCACCCACCGCATCAAGGCCGCCGACAAGCGCATCATCAACGGCCAGACCGACGTCAACCAGCTGGTGCCGTTCAAGTACAAGTGGGCTTGGGAAAAGTACCTCGCTACCTGCGCCAACCACTGGATGCCGCAGGAAGTCAACATGACGCGCGACATCGCGTTGTGGAAAGACCCGAACGGTCTGAGCGAAGACGAGCGACGCATCGTCAAGCGCAATCTGGGCTTCTTTGTTACCGCCGACTCGCTGGCGGCGAACAACATCGTGCTGGGCACCTACCGCCACATCACGGCACCCGAGTGCCGCCAGTTCCTGCTGCGTCAGGCCTTCGAGGAAGCGATCCACACCCATGCCTACCAATACATCGTGGAATCGCTGGGCCTGGACGAATCCGAGATCTTCAATGCCTATCACGAGGTTGCCTCGATCCGTGACAAAGACGAGTTCCTGATCCCGTTCATCAACGCGATCATGGACCCGAACTTCCACACCGGCACGCAGGAGGCCGATCAAACGCTGTTGAAGTCGCTGATCGTGTTTGCCTGCCTGATGGAAGGTCTGTTCTTCTATGTCGGCTTTACCCAAATCCTGGCGCTGGGCCGTCAGAACAAGATGACCGGCGCGGCCGAGCAGTACCAGTACATCCTGCGCGACGAGTCCATGCACTGCAATTTTGGCATCGACCTGATCAACCAGATCAAACTCGAGAACCCGCATCTCTGGACCTCTGAGTTCAAGGCCGAGATCAAGGCCTTGTTCGAGAAGGCCGTCGAGCTGGAATATCGCTACGCCGAGGACACCATGCCGCGCGGTGTGCTGGGCCTCAATGCCTCCATGTTCAAGGGCTATCTGCGCTACATCGCCAACCGGCGTGCCACGCAGATCGGCTTGGAGCCGCTGTTCCCCAACGAGGAAAATCCTTTCCCGTGGATGAGCGAAATGATCGACCTCAAGAAGGAGCGCAACTTCTTCGAAACCCGCGTGATCGAGTATCAGTCGGGTGGCGCCCTGTCCTGGGACTGAACACGCACACAATGGCTTCCAGAATTCCACACCCCACCGACCGCGCCCCAGAGCGCGGCGTTGGCGTGTGCACCCGAGTTCATGGCGTTGGGCATCTGCCCCAGCGCCATGAATCGCTTCATGCACTCCAACTGGCATGAAGTGCTCTTTGTAACTTGATCAAGGAGAAAATGATGGCAACTGCAAAAAAACCGGCCGCCAAGAAGGCCGTAGCAAAGAAGGCACCGGCCAAGAAAGCCGCCGCCAAGAAGCCGGCCGCTAAGAAGGCCGTAGCGAAGAAAGCACCGGCCAAGAAGGTCGCTGCCAAGAAAGCTCCGGCCAAGAAGGCCGTAGCGAAGAAAGCACCGGCCAAGAAGGTCGCTGCCAAGAAAGCGCCGGCCAAGAAGGCCGTAGCGAAGAAGGCGCCGGCCAAGAAGGTCGTTGCCAAGAAAGCTCCGGCCAAGAAGGCCGCAGCGAAGAAGGTAGCAGCCAAGAAGACTGCCGCCAAGAAGCCGGCTGCGAAAAAGCCCGCCGCCAAGAAGGCAGCCAAGAAGCCGGCTGCGAAGAAAGCCGCGAAAAAGCCTGCTGCCAAAGCAGCCCCTGCCCCGGCTGCCCCTGCGGCGCAAACCACGTTGAACCCGCAAGCTGCTTGGCCGTTCCCCACGGCAAGCAAGCCCTGATTCAGCGGCTAAGCCTCAAGCCCGATGCGCAAGCATCGGGCTTTTTCTTTTCCACCAGGTTTCTGTCATGACAGCCGCACTGCAATCCTTTCTGCGCGAGGACAAGGACGGGGGCATCGCCATCGACATCCACGTCATGCCTAATGCAGCGCAGACACGCATTCAGGGTATGCATGACGGTGCGCTGCACGTACGACTGAAAGCGCCTCCCGTCGAAGGCAAGGCCAACGCAGCCCTGGTGGCCTGGCTCGCCAAGACCTTGGGTGTTCCACGCTCCGCCGTGGAACTGCTGCGCGGCGAAACGGGCCGGCGCAAGCAGTTGCGCGTCGCGCCTAGCCACGCCCAGGTCGCCGACTGGAATCGGCTGACCCCGCCGCCGAAGGCCGCTTGAGGCGTTCCCGCCTAGACGCCAAAGGCTCGGCGATCGACCGTGTAGTTCTGCGGGCCGCGATGGGCGATCTTGTGCGAGCCCATGCGGTTGCCGAGTTCGGCACACCGCTCGAGTGACCAGCCTTGCTCCAGGCCATAGAGCAAGCCACCGCGGTAGGCATCACCGCAGCCCGTGGGATCGACCACCGCTGCCGCCTTCACCGGCGGCACCAGCGTCTTGTTACCGTCGATCCAGACTTCGCTGCCCTCATGGCCCAGGGTGATCACGAGACCACGCACCTTGCGCGAGATGTCGGCGGGGCTCCAGCCCGTGCGCTCGCACAGCATCTTGCCCTCATAGTCGTTGACGGTCACCCAGCTGGCGAGCTCGACAAAACGCGCCAGTTCCTTGCCGTCGAACATCGGCAGCCCCTGCCCCGGATCGAAGACAAACGGAATATCCGCCGCCTGGAACTGCTCGGCATGCTGCAGCATGGCGTCACGCCCGTCCGGCGAGATGATGCCGAGCTTGATGTCGGGCTGGCGCTCAACGCGGCTCACATGCGCCTGCATCATCGCACCCGGATGGAAGGCGGTGATCTGGTTGTTGTCGCGGTCCGTCATGATCAAAGCCTGCGCGGTATAGGTCTCGGCGATCTCACGCACATGATGCGTGGCGATGCCCAGCTCACGCAGGCGGTGCACGTAGCCGCTGCCGTCATTCCCGACCGTCGCCATCGGCACGGGAACTCCGCCCAGCGCCTTGAGCGCATAGGCAATGTTGCCGGCACAGCCGCCGAAGTCGCGGCGCAGAGTCGGCACCAGAAACGACACATTGAGAATGTGAAGCTGGTCGGGCAGGATTTGCTCGGCAAACCGGCCCTCGAAATTCATGATGGTGTCAAAAGCAAGGGAGCCGCAGATAAGAGAAGCCATGGTCTTGAGGTTGGGTTCAGGGATAAAACGCGAGTACGCGGTAGCCGGCAAACTGCTCGGCACCATCGGGGGCTTTCACGCCCAGGCTCAGCGAAACCGTGGCCTCCGCGCCAGCGACCAAGGTCTCACCGCTCAGGCCGAGTTCGCCGGCAAGGATAACCCGGCGCAGCACCGGTTGGTCCTGCGTGTCGGTCAGCGAGAGTTCGATCGCCGGCAGCGCCAGGTCCGTGCTCGCAGTGTTCTTGAGCGTCAGGCTAAGACGGTAGACCTCCGGCCGAACCTTGATGAAGGCGGCACTGTCGATCTGCACGGATTCAATCTGCTTGAGCGGCGCCACACTGCATTGCGAAAGCGCGCACAAGTTTTCCAGCAAAGGCCGCAACGCAGGCGCTGAGCCGGCAAGGCGGTCGCGCTCATGTACCAGCACTTGCGCCGCCATCAACAGTATCAGCATGACGGTAGCCAAGGCATAGCCCAACCGCCTGCCCGATCCCCGGGTGGCTACCGCCGACGCCGGCATTTCACGCATGAAGGAGGGCAACACAGACGGCTCTGCCTCCACGGTCTCGCGCTCATCCGGCGCAGCTGGCACGGCGTGAATCGTCGGTTGCCCCGCACCCCGCCCGTCGACAACCGTCGTCTCGGCCCACGCCCCGCTGTCAGGCACCTCGATCGACAGCACCGGCTCCGCCGCTGACGCCCCCTCGCGCAGCTCGCTGTCGGCGGACACCAGGGCGTCCGTTTCCGGCGCGATCGCCTCGGGCGCTGACTCTTCGGCGTCCGGCGCTGCAGCGGGAGACGATGTCCGCGGCACCGCGTCCTGCAGATGGGCCGCGGCATCGAATATCTCATCGCAGTGCCCGCACCGAACCCAGCCATCCGAAATGCGCAGCTGATCCCGCACGACCTTGAACATCGTGTGACAGGCCGGGCAACGGGTGATCAGGCTCATGCGTCGAAATTGTAGGGCGCAGGCCTTGGCGCCTCAGAAGCAGGCCGTCATCAATATCCAGCCGTCCTCGCGGTCGCTGACCTCCAGCCGGCAATAGGGCGCATAGGCCTGCTGCAGTTCCTCCGCCTGCCGCTCCAGGATGCCGGCCAGCACCAGACGCCCGCCCGGTGCCACACGGCGGCACAGTAGCGGCGCCAGCACCTTCAGCGGCGTGGCGAGGATATTGGCCAGCACGGTCTGGTAGTGACCGTCGACCCGTTCAGGCAGGCCGGCACGGAGCGTCACGTCATTGGCTTGCGCATTCAGCTCAGTCGACGTCACCGCCGCCTCGTCAATGTCCACCGCATCCACCTGCTGTGCTCCATACTTGGCGGCACCTATGGCCAGAATGCCCGAGCCGCAGCCATAGTCGAGCACGCGTCCCAACGCACGGTCGGCGGCATGGTGGGCGATCCAGCGCAGGCACATCCGGGTCGTGGGGTGCGTGCCAGTCCCAAAGGCCAGACCGGGATCAAGCCGGATGATGATGCGCGCCTGCGCCGGCGGTTCATGCCAGGTTGGAACGATCCAGAAATCCGGCGTGATCTCCACCGGCGCGAACTGCGACTGGGTTAACCGCACCCAGTCCTGCTCGGGCACCTCGGCGATGCCCAACAGCCGACAGTCTGCAAAGAAATCCTGCGCCTGCAGCAGCGCTGCCGCTTCGCGCGCAGCAACCTCGTCGGGGTAAAGCGCCAGCACCCTTGAACGTTGCCAGCCCTCCTGGGGTGGCGGCATGCCGGGTTCACCGAACAAGGCCTGTTCCGCATCGGTCTGGGCATCGGCATCCTCGACGCTGACGCTCAGCGCGTCCAACGCGTCGAGGGCTTCGCTCAGGACCTCGACCCGGTCCTGTGGGCACAACAGACGGAGCTCGAACATGGCTCAGCGCGTATGGCGCGCCATCCACTCTTCAAGATAGTGGATGTTGGTACCGCCGGCCATGAACTTGGCATCGGCCATCAGCTCGCGGTGCAGCGGGATGTTGGTGTTGATGCCCTCGACCAGCGTCTCGGCCAGTGCCGTGCTCATGCGTGCCATCGCCTGCTGGCGCGTATCACCATGCACGATCAGCTTGCCGACCATGGAGTCGTAGTTCGGCGGCACGAAGTAGTTGGTGTAGACGTGTGAGTCGACGCGCACACCGGGACCGCCCGGCGCGTGCCACATGGTGATGCGGCCCGGCGAGGGCGTGAACTTGTAGGGGTCTTCCGCATTGATGCGGCACTCGATCGCATGGCCGCGGATCTGGATGTCGCGCTGGGTGAAGGGCAGGCGCTCACCGGCGGCCACCATGATCTGCGTCTTCACGATGTCGACGCCGGTGATCATCTCGGTCACCGGATGCTCCACCTGCACGCGGGTGTTCATCTCGATGAAATAGAACTCGCCGTCTTCATACAGGAACTCGAAGGTGCCGGCACCGCGGTAGCCGATCTTCTTGCAGGCGGCCACGCAACGCTCGCCAACCTTGTCGATCAGCTTGCGCGGGATACCCGGCGCCGGCGCTTCCTCGATGATCTTCTGGTGACGTCGCTGCATGGAGCAGTCACGCTCCCCCAGGTACACGGCATTGCGGTGCTTGTCGGCGAGGATCTGGATCTCGATATGCCGCGGGTTCTGCAGGAACTTCTCCATGTAGACCGCCGGGTTGTTGAAGGCAGCACCGGCCTCGGCCTTGGTCATCTGCACCGCGTTGATCAGCGCCGCTTCGGTATGCACCACCCGCATGCCACGACCACCGCCGCCGCCGGCCGCCTTGATGATCACCGGATAACCGATGGCCTTGGCAATGCGGCGAATCTGCACCGGATCATCCGGCAGCTCGCCGTCCGAGCCCGGCACGCACGGCACGCCCGCCTTGATCATGGCCTGCTTGGCCGACACCTTGTCGCCCATGATGCGAATGGATTCGGGCGTCGGACCGATGAATTGGAAGCCGCTTTGCTCCACGCGCTCGGCAAAGTCGGCGTTCTCGCTGAGAAAGCCATAGCCGGGATGGATGGCCTCGGCGTCTGTCACTTCCGCCGCCGAGATGATGGCCGGCATGTTGAGGTAGCTTTGTCCCGACGGTGCCGGGCCGATGCACACCGCCTCCTCGGCCAGTTTCACATACTTGGCTTCGCGGTCGGCTTCCGAGTAGACCATCACGGCCTTGATGCCCAGCTCGCGGCAGGCGCGCTGGATCCGCAGGGCGATTTCGCCGCGGTTGGCAACGAGAATTTTCTTAAACATGATGTCTCCCGCGGCTCATCGCCCGCATGCTGCGCATGCTCGCGCGATTTGCTGCGCCATGCCTGCGGCATGACCACCCCGGTGGGCAACCAGAATCTTCTTGAACATGGGTCGGGCAGCCTTATTCGATGACGAACAGGGGCTGGCCGTATTCCACTGCCTGACCGTTCTCACCCAGGATCTGGGTCACCGTACCCGCCTTGTCGGACTCGATCTCATTGAGGATCTTCATGGCCTCGATGATGCACAGGGTGTCCCCGGCCTTCACCACCGAACCCACTTCCACAAACGGTTTGGCGCCCGGCGAGGCGGAGCGGTAGAAGGTGCCGACCATGGGCGACTTGACC
>Ga0114939_10001633_pt1 | contig 17461 bp, 16 predicted proteins | sample AshMeaCrysSpring_FD_87196 | JGI IMG/M metagenome (GOLD analysis project Ga0114939, IMG submission 87196) | Groundwater microbial communities from Big Spring, Nevada to study Microbial Dark Matter (Phase II) - Ash Meadows Crystal Spring | ecosystem: Environmental > Aquatic > Deep subsurface >...
CCAGATCCAGTCTGGCCAGACCCCGGCCCCCATGAGGCCGAGGCTGCCCAGGGCCATCAGGGGCCAGCCCGTGTCGCGCAAATTTCCGATGTCCAGGGGCTCCGCCCGGCGACCCCAGTGCGCGAGCACCGGCAGGGTCCCGAGCCATTGGCGCAGACTGACCAGGGCGGGGAGCAGGACGGCGTAGTCAAGGGTGGCGAGCAGGGCGAATGGGAGGGGGCCTGGGGCCCCCGGGTAGTGCCAGAGCTGGAGGTAGAGGTTGAGCCAGTGGAGGGTCCAGCCCAGCACGACCCCGGCCGGGAACAGGGCGAGGAAGTAGCGCGGATTCTGGGTCAGTAGGCAGGACCCGGTGCGGCGCAGGCTATGGGCATTGAGGCCCAGGATCAGACCAAGCAGGCCCAGGGGGCCGGCCAGGCGGCCGCCGGCGAGGTGGCCGATGGCCAGGGCGGCGAGCAGGAGGGACGGGCCGACCCAGGTCCAGCTTGGCCACCCCGCGGCGCGACCCGGCGCGGGGCTTTGGGCTGCGCCCGCCACCCGGCGTGCCCGGGACCGCCAAAGGACCAGGGCGATGAGGGCGGCGCCGAGGGCCAGGCCGGTCCAGGTGACCGCCGGGTCCGGGGGCAGTGCGTCCCAGGCGCGTGCCTCCAGGGGTAGCCGGAGGAACTGCCCCAGTGGCTGGCCGGCGACCAGGGCACCCAGGGGCGGCAGGGTCAGGCACAGGACCAGGACGATGGCCAGGGGCATGAAGGCGGCAAACAAGGGTGGCTCCGCTGGAGAGGTGGCTGCTTAGGTCCCGGGAAGTCGTGTTCCGCAAGGCCGGTCCGACGCCGCAGCCCGCTCAGCTCCGACCCGTTGTCGAGACTTGGAAAACCTGCGAACGGGGCGAACGCCCCGTCCGGCTGGGGGCCTCTGGAAAGGCTCTGTCCGCATGAGCTGTTGGGGATGCCCAAGTCATCGAGTTGGTGGGTATTGCTGTGGGAGCGGCGTCTCGCCGCGACGGCACGATAGCCGCCGGGCTCGCTTCGCTTCGCCCGGTCGCGCCGAGGCGGCGCTCCCACGGGCGGTCCCACCAGTGCGCGCTAGGGTCGCACCCGGCCTATGGTCACCGCCACGGTCTCGGTCTGGCTGGACGGGACCGGGGTCACCTCGCCCTCCAGGTCGCCGCTTTGGGGCGTGGCCTGGCCGGTGCGGGAGATGCGGGCCCCAACCGTGACCTGAGGGAAGGCGGAGAGCCGCATCTGGGGCATCATGGCCATGGAGTCGTCCAGGGTCAGGGTAGCCGGCAGCTCCGCCGCCCGGATGCGTTGGGCCGCCAGCGGCATGGGCGGGCCGGAAACGGCCTTGGCGTAGACGAAGACCGTGGCGTCCTGGGGGACCTGGGCGGCGAGGGCCGGGTCCAGGGCGACCGAAACCGTCAGCCTGGGCCCCGCCGGTGCGGCTTGCGGTAGCTGGCCTTCGGCCGGCGGCGCCGCAGGGGTGACAGTAGGAGTCTCGACTGCGACAGCCGCTGAAGTTGTTGCCGCTGCGACTGTCGGCACGGGCGCGGGCGTGGCCGGGGCCGCCGCCTGTGCCAGTGAGCCGGCCTCGGCAGGGGCCAGTCCCACCCGGGAGCGGGCCTGTTCCACCAGGGGGGACAGCTCTTCTGCGTCCGGACCCGCGGGGTCGAGGAGGGCCATGAGGGGCTCCCAGCGGGCCAAGGCGCCCTTGAAATCGTCGGCCTGGAAGGCGGCCATGCCGCGCAGCCAGAGGCCGTTGAGATTCTCGGGCTCGACCTCCAGCAGGCTGTCCAGCAGTTCCACGGGCTTGCCGGCGAGCTGGTGCCCGTTGGCCTCCGCCAGGGCCTCGGCGTAGGCAAGCAGGATCTGCGGGTCCTTCGGGGCGACGGCATAGCCGCGATCCATGGCGGCCAAGGCCTTGGCCCGATCCCCCAGGGTGGACCAGGTGCGCGCGAGCATCACCCAGCCCGTGGGGTTGTTCGGGTCTTGCTCCAGCCGCTCGGCGAGCTGACCGGCGAGGACGTCCAGGGAGGGCATGGCGCTCCCGTCGGGGCGGGTCGCCCCGTGACCGCCCGCGGCCAGGGTCGCCTGGGCCCCGGTGGCCGCCTCGAGCTTGGGGATGATGGCGGTGTCGCCGATGCCGAGGTACAGGGCGACTGCCGCGGCCGGGACCGCCAGGGCCAACACCGGGGCGGCCCAGCGCCCGCTCGGGTTGGGGGCCTGGCCGGCGGCGGGGGTCTTGGCTGTCGAGGTCAGTACGGCCGGGTCCAGGTCGTGGATCAGCTCACGCTCCAGGTCGCGGCGGGCGGCGTCGTACTGGGTCTGGTCCAGCTTGCCCAGGGCGAGGTCCGCGTCCAGCTCGGCGAGCTGCTGGCGAATCACGCTCAGATTCAGGGCATTGCTGTCCGGGTCCTGGGTATCGGCCCCCTGCCGCAACAGGGGCGCGAGGACGAAGGCCAAGGCCAGGACGGCGAGCCCCCCGGCGAGGGTCCAGAAGACGATCATGACCTGGCCCCCTTTCCGGTGGCGGGGGCTTTTCCCGCGGGGCCGGCCACCGCCTCGGCGGCCTCTCCACCCTGGGCCAGCAGCTCGGCGACGCGCGCCCGCTCGGCCTCGCTGAGGTCCTCCTCCGGCGCCTTGGCCTTGGCGCGGATGGCGCGAAGCACGACCACGGCCCCCAGCAGCCCCAGGGCCAGGGGGCCGAACCACAGGACGTAGGTCGAGGGCTTGATGGGGGGGGAGTAGAGGACGAAGTCGCCATAGCGGGCGACCAGGAAGTCCACCACCTCGGCCTTGGACTTACCGGCGCGCATCATCTCGTAGACCTCGCGGCGCAGGTCCTGGGCCAGGTCCGCCTGGGAGGCGGAAAGGGACTCATTTTGGCAGACCAGGCAGCGCAGCTCGTCGATAAGGCCGCGAAACTCGGCCTGTTGGGCCGGATCTTCGAAGGCGAACTCCTCCAGGGTGAAGGCCCGGGCGGGCGCGATCAGGCCCAGGGTCGGGCTGCCGGCGAGGCCCATGGCCAGCCCGACGGATGCCAGCCCAGCGGCGGACAACATCTTCAATCTCATCAACTTTCCGCCTTGAGCTGGTCGACGATGGGACGCAGGGTCTGCTCCCACACCGCTTGGTCGATGGGACCGATCTGCTTGTAGCGGATGGTCCCCTTGCGGTCCACGACGAAGGTCTCCGGGGCCCCGTAGACCCCCCAGTCGATCCCCACCCTGCCGTCCTCGTCGAAGGCGACGAGCCGATAGGGGTTGCCGAACTGGCGGAGCATCTGCAAGGCATCCGCCTTGTCCGCCTCCTTCCAGTTGAGGCCGACGATCTGGACCCCGCTCTCCTTGGCGATGGCCATCAACTGGCGATGCTCGGCGCGGCAGGAGACGCAGGACGAGAACCAGACATTGACCAGGGAGACCTGGCCGCGCAGGTCCGCATCGGAGACGGTGCGGCTCGGGTCCTGGAGGGTCGGCAGGGTGAATTGGGGGACCGACTTGCCCACCAGGGGCGAGGGGACCTTGCGTGGGTCTGTCCCCAGCCCGAAGAACAGCAGGGCCACCAGGGCCGCGAACAGGGCCAATGGGAGGATGGCGCGCAGCGAGTTGGGCATGGCTCAGGCCCTCGCGGTTCCGGCAGCGGCCGCGGCAACGGCATCCGCGGCCCGGGTCCGCTGGGTGCGATAGCGGCGGTCGGAGAGGGCCAGCAGTCCGCCCAGGCCCATGAAGATGGCCCCCAGCCAGATCCAGCGGACATAGGGCTTGTAGTAGAGGCGCAGGGCCCAGTCGCCCTTGTTGTCCACCGGCTCGCCCAGGGAGACGTAGAGGTCACGGGTCAGACCGGGCAGGATGGCCGCCTCGGTCATGGGCATGCCGCCGGTGAGGTAGGAGCGCTTCTCGGGCTCCAGGGTCGCGATCTGACGCTCCCCCTTGTACACCAGGAAGCGACCCCGCCAGGCGCGGTAGTTGGGCCCGTTCACCGACTTGGCCCCCTCGAACTGGAAGCGGAAGCCGGCCACCTCCTGGGAGCTACCCGGGGACATGCGCACGTCCTTCTCGATGCCGAAGTGGGAGACCATGGTGATCCCGACGATCAGAACCGCTACCCCCAGATGGGCCAGCAACATCCCGTAGTAGGAGCGGCTGTTGCCCACCAGGTCCGCCAGGGCCCCCCTCAGGCCGCGCTTGTGCCGCAGCCGGTCATAGAGTCCGGTGAGGTGAGACAGGATCAGCCAGGCGGCGAGCCCGAGGCCCAGGGGGACGGTCGCGTGACCGACGGAGATCCCGGGCAGGAAGGCCAGGGCCGTCACGGCGAGGGACAGGGCGAAGGCGACCCAGAGCTGGCGGGCGAGGCGGGCGGGCTCGTCGCGTTTCCAACGGGCCATGTGCCCGATGCCCATGAACAGGGCGAGGAACGGCATCACCGCCAGGAACATCTTGTTGAACCAGGGGAAGCCCACGGAGATCTTGCCCCAGGCCATGGCCTCGTAGATGAGGGGCGCCAGGGTCCCGAACAGGACCAAGGCGGCGAACAGCGTGAGCAGCAGGTTGTTGGCCAGCAGGAAGCTCTCGCGCGAGACCAGGTCGAAGCCCCCGCCGGTGGAGACGCTCGGGGCGCGCCAGGCGTAGAGGGCCAGGGAGCCGCCAATGACGACGCACAGGAAGATCAGGATGAAGGTCCCACGGGTCGGGTCGGTGGCGAAGGCATGCACCGAGGTCAGGACCCCGGAGCGGACCAGGAAGGTCCCCAGCAGGCTGAGCGAGAAGGCGGAGATGGCCAATAGCACGGTCCAGGACTTGAAGGCCCCGCGCTTCTCCGTCACGGCGAGCGAATGGATCAGGGCCGTGCCGACCAGCCAGGGCATGAGGGAGGCGTTCTCCACCGGGTCCCAGAACCACCAGCCGCCCCAGCCGAGCTCGTAGTAGGCCCACCAGCTCCCGAGCGCGATGCCGATGGTGAGGAAGATCCAGGCCACCGTGGTCCAGGGGCGCGACCAGCGGGCCCAGGCCGCGTCCAGACGCCCGCCGATGAGGGCCGCGATAGCGAAGGCGAAGGCCACCGAGAAGCCCACATAGCCCATGTAGAGCATGGGGGGATGGATGGCCAGGCCGAAGTCCTGGAGCAGGGGGTTGAGGTCGCGGCCCTCCGCCGGGACGGGGAAGATCCGCGCGAAGGGGTTCGATGTCAGCAGCATGAAGAGCAGGAAGCCGATGGCGATCATGCCCTGCACCGACAGGACCCGAGCGATCACCGCCAGGGGCAGGTTGCGGCTGAAGGCCGCCACCGCGGCCCCCCAGGCCGCCAGCAGCATGGCCCAGAGCAGTAGCGACCCCTCGTGGGCCCCCCACACCGCCGATACCTTGTAGATCTGCGGCATCAGGGAGTTGGAGTTGGTCGCCACATAGACGACAGAGAAGTCGTCCGTCAGAAAGGCCTGGGTCAGGGCCGCGAACGCCAACAGGGTGAAGGTGAACTGACCCCAGGCCAGCGGACGGGCCATGTCCATCCAGGTCCGCGACCCCGTGAAGGAGCCGGCGAGGGGGAAGACCGCCTGGACCAGGGCGAGGGCCAGGGCCAGGATAAGGGCGAAGTGACCAATCTCGGGGATCATTGGGCGGTCACCTGGGCTGCGCCGACCGGGGTTTGCGCGGCCTCCAGGGCGGCGGCCGCATCGGCGTGGGGTTTGAGGGTTGCGGCCACTTCAGGCGGCATGTACTCCTCGTCGTGCTTGGCCAGGACCTCCTCGGCGTAGAAGACCCCGTCCGGACCCAGCTTACCCTTGGTGACGACGCCGCGTCCCTCGCTGAAGAGGTCTGGCAATATGCCCGTGTAGCTGACCTTGACCTTCTCGGCGTTGTCCGTGACAAGGAAGGTCAGGGTCAGGCCATCGGGTTGGCGCTGGAGGGTCCCACTCTCCACCAGACCCCCCAGGCGGAAGACGTGGTCCGCCGGTGCCTCCTTGGCCATGACCTGGCTTGGGCTAAAGAAGTAGGCGATGTTGCTGCGCAGGGCGCTTAGCGCCATGGCCGCAGCGGCACCGACCCCGGCAATCCCCAGGACGACGAACAACAGACGCTTTTTGCGGGCTTTCATCGATCACCTTCGCTGTCGAGTTTGCGCAGTCGGGCTAATCGACCCAAACGCGCGAGAATGGTTCGCCGATCCCGGTGCAAAAGGAGCACTTCGATCGCGAGCAGGGCCAGGCCCATGCCGTAGGAGCTCCAGACGAAAAAGGCGTAGCCGCCCTGGGAAAGGAATTCGCTCATGGTCGCAACCTCAGGCTCGGGTCTCCGCGGCGACCAGGTCACGCACCCACTGGGTGTCTGCCTCCCGGGTCAGGATCACTCCCCGCGCCCTGGCGAAGATGGCGGCGAAGGAGTAGGCCCAGAGCCCCAGGGTCGTGACCAGCATGGCCCAGAGGATGTTGGGGTCGATGCGGCCCAGACCCGAGCGCTGGTGCAGGGCGGCGCACTCATTCGGATCGGGGCAGTTGATCGACCAGAAGATGATGGGGACGCAGGCCAGGCCGACAAGCGACAGCAGAGCCGCGGAGCGATCGGCGCGGCGCACGTCGTCGATGGCCGAGTGCAGGGCCATGTAGCCGACGTAAAGGAACAGCAGGATGAGCTCTGAGGTCAGGCGCGGGTCCCAGTCCCACCAGGTCCCCCAGGAGGTGCGGCCCCAAAAGGACCCGGTCCACAGGGCGAGGAAGGTGAAGATGGCCCCGGTGGGGGCGGTGGCCACCGCCATCATGTAGGACAGGCGGGTGTTGAAGATCAGCCCCACCGCCGACCAGCCCGCCAGGACCAGGTAGAGCCACATGGACAGCCAGGCGGCGGGTACGTGCAGGAAGATGATCCGGTAGTACTCCTTCTGGGGGTTGGTCCCGCCCAGGCGGTCCGGGGTCTCGAAGAAGCCCCAGTAGAGTCCGGCCAGGGTCAGGACGGCTGCCGCCGCCGCAAACCAGGGGATCATGCGGCCCGCCAGCGCGTAGAAGGTGGCCGGTGAGGAGTATCTGAACCAGGTGATCTTCATGGAGTTACCGCTAGGGGCGCTATTCCAGCGCGATGCGCAGGGCGGCTGCTGTGGCCAGGGGCGAGAGGGTGAGCGCCAGGAGGAGGAAGGCACCAATCAGCGATAGGTATGGCTGCGTGTCGGCAAGGTCAATCATGCTCACCGTCACGGCCCCGGCCCCGTAGACGAGGACAGGGATATAGAGCGGCAGGATCAACAAAGAGAGCAAAATGCCGCCCCCGCGCAGCCCCAGGGTCAGGGCGGCCCCGATGGCTCCGATCAGGCTCAGGACCGGGGTCCCGATCAGCAGCGAGGCCATCATGATCCACAGGGCCTCCCCCGGGAGCTGGTACTGGAGCCCGATCAGCGGGGCGATGAAGACCAGGGGCAGGCCGGTGAGGAGCCAATGGGCCGTGACCTTGGCCAGGACCAGCAGGGCGGGCGGCTGGGCGGTCAGGAGCATCTGCTCCAGGGTCCCGTCCTCGTAGTCCGCGGCGAATAAGCGCTCCAGGGCCAGCATGGAGGCCAGGAGTGCCGCCACCCAGACCACGCCTGGGCCGAGGATGCGCAGGGTCTGTTTCTCGGTGCCGACCCCCAGCGGGAAGAGGCTGACCACGATGATGAAGAAGAAGAGTGTCGTCAAGACATCGGTGCGCCGGCGCATGGCGAGCGTGATGTCGCGCCCGAGGACGCAGAGGAAGACCCGAAGCACCCTAGGCCCCCAGTTGCAGCCGCTGGACCTGGCCGGAGGTCAGGGGGACCTCCTGGTGGGTGGTGAGCACCGCCAGGCCGCCGCCGTCCACGTGCTCGGCGATCAGGGTGCCCAACAGGTCCACGGCGTCTGAGTCCAGGGCGCTGAAGGGCTCGTCCAGGATCCACAGGGGGGCGCGGCTCACCAGGAGGCGGGCCAGGGCGACCCGCTTCTTCTGGCCCTGGGAAAGGACCTTGGTGGGCAGGTCCTCGTAGCCCGCCAGGCCCATGCGCCCCAGGGCCTGCCACAGGGCGTCGTCTGGCGCCGGGTCGCCGTCCAGGGTGGCGGAGACGCGCAGGTTTTCGATGCCGTTGAGGTCGCTCTTGATCCCGTTGAGATGTCCGAAGTAGAGCATGTCGCGGCGGTAGTCCTCGCCCAGGGCGGCGATGTCTTCGCCCCGCCAGAGGATCTGCCCGGCCTCTCGGGCGAGCAGCCCGCACAGGGCGCGCAACAGGGTCGTCTTGCCGCTGCCGTTGCGCCCGCGCACGTGCAGCAGGGTCCCGCCTGGAAGCGAGAAGCAAAGGTCCGAGAACAGGCGGCGGTCGCCGCGCCTGCACTCGAGGTCGACGACATCGAGCATGGGGGTCCTGTGGTCCGGGTCCGGGGTCTGGTCCCCGGGTGCGCTCGGGGCGTGCTGATCCGGTGGCGGCCGGGGTTTCGACCTCGGCCACTGCGAAAACGGGCAACACTAACCCGAGCGGGAATAATCCACAACCCACTAGGGAGGGCCAAAGGTGGTAGTCAGGGGCAGGTATCCGCGAGCCCCATCGCGCGGGTGCCGGGGCAAACCCCCCGGCCCAGGCCGTCGCGGACGCCTGGCCTGGATGCCTGTCGTTCTGGAGTCTGCCGGGACTGGACTAGCCGGCACCGCCCAGCATGGCGTCCACCTCGCGCTCCGCATCCGCCCAATCCTGGGCCTCGAAGCCGGGGGCGAAGTTGCGCGCCTCGGCCTTGTAGTAGGCCGCCTCCTCGATCATCTTCTGGCGCGTCTGCGCATCGACCTGCGGTTTGGCCGCTGGTCGCGCGGAGGCCTTGGCGCTCGTGGAGCGGGTCCTGGTGGCAGCGGCCGGCTTGGCAGCGGCTGCGGGCTTGGCCGCCGGCGTCAGAGGTGGGGCCGTCGCGGGCGTGCTAGTTGCAGCAACCGCCTTGGTCGCCGTGGTCGCTGGCCTCGCCGCCGCAGGTGTCACCTTGGCCGCCGTCTTCCTCGATGGACTTGCCTTCGCCACGCTCTTCACGGGGGCGGCGCCGGCCTTGACCGGGGTCTTTTTGGTTACGATCTTGGTATCTTCAGCCATCGTCTCTCACTCGCCTCTTGTCAGGTAGGGGTTGGCTTGGGCTTGGTCCTTTCGCCGACCTGGGCACGCAAACATCGCCGCCGCGGTCTGGCCTGCCGCTGGGGGTCGTGGACGGTGACCCGCCGGCCTTGGGGCGATCTTGATGCCGCCTTTTGCTGTGCCGCGCTGGTCCCCCGATCGGCTCGCAAGCCACGGTTTGGTACGCCGCGACATTCAATGGGACCAGGTTGATCGCGGGACCTTCCGGTCGCCTGAGGCGGTCATTGCCGTCGTTGCGGGCGGGGCCTCCCGATTGGCGACGCCGCTGTGGAATTTGGCGATAGTGTGCCATCGTCGCGCGGTAGGGGAAAGTGCCGTCGAGGCAATTGCCGCTTGGGACCCTTTTCCATCGCGCAGGGCCTTGACCAATGCCTGGTCCCATCCTGGCTGCCCGCCGCTGAATGGCGCAGCGGGCGAGGCCGCGGCGGACCAAGCGCTGGATGGGGGCCATGCGGCCGCGGCCGATCGCCGTCATGGCAGCCCGTCATGCCATGGACCTATCCTGGATCCGCGCCAGGGACACCGACTTGGGGGGCAGGTCACCGGGGTCGATGGTGTCTGGCTCCCGTATCGCATGCGGTGTTCCCGCTTGCCGTTGTGAGACGATTTGGGGGAGCCGGCGCTGGGCCTGGTCCAGGGCCCCCTGGCAGGGTCGTTCGGACCGGGTCAATCCAGCCAACGTACCAGGTAGTAAATGCGCTGGCCCTCGGAAGAGGGAGAGGGCCCGTAGACCACCGCGGCGTGCAGGTGCTTGCGGGGGTCTGCCCCGGCCCGCGCGCTCGCCTCATCCGCGACCGTGGTCACGCACCCGTCCGGGTAGCGCGCGCGGGAGCGGCGTGGGGCCCTGATGATGGCGAAGCGCTCGCCCAGGGACCTGGAATCCGGATCGACGATGACGTTGGGCAATGGCTGGGTCCGAATCCGGTGGTTCTTGGGGAGGTAGTGCCCGGGGGCGAGAATCCAGGCGTGCGGGTTCCGCCCCTGCGGGTACAATAGCGGGGTCCTAATGGCACCGCTCCGGCGCCGAGATGGCCTGCACGCCTGGCTCGCACCTCTGGCCTGCATGTTGGGCTCGCACGTCGGGCGCTCATCTCGGCCGGCGGCCGCGGACCCGCACCCATCCCGCGACGGGGGATACCGCACCATGATCGCTCAGCACGCCCTTGTGCTCAATCTCCATCAGCCCTCCGGCAACCTCGACGATCTGCTCGCCCATCATGAATGGGAGGCCAAGGAGATCCTCTTTGCCCTGGATCGCATCCCGCGCAGCCTGTGGGGCTACGAGGACCTGGCGCGGGTGCACCTGTCCCTGTCAGGGACCCTGCTGGAGACCCTGTCGAACTCCGATTTCCAGAAGCGCGTCTACGGGATCGTCGACTGCGGGGCCCTCCTGTGGCGGTTGCAGAACCGCGATCTATTCGAGGTCCTGGGTACCGGCTACTACCACCCGGTCCTGCCCCTGATACCCGAGGCGGATCGATCCGAGCACCTGCACCGATGGCTGGGCATCGCCCACCACCTGTTCTGGCGCCCGCGCTTTGACGGCTTCTGGCCGCCGGAGATGGGCTTTTCCATGGACCTGATCCCACTGCTGCGTTCCCATGGCTACCGCTATGTGATGGTAGACAGCGACTACGTGGAGGCGGTCAATCCCATGAGCTGGCAGGAGCTGCGTTACCGCCCGCACATCGCCCGTCAGGGAGAGGAAGAGATCATTGTTGTGGTGCGGGATCGGGAGCTATCCAACGCCCAGGAGTCGGGCATGGAGGTGGACTGGTTCCTGAACGAGGTCGCAGAGCGCACCAAATGGTGCGACTTCCCTCCCTTGGTCACCACCTGCACCGATGGCGAGAACGGCGGCTGGTTTCGCAATACCACCAACGGGGCCAACTTCTGGACGGCCTTCTACCAGCCCCTGCTGGAGCGAGTGCGGGCGGGGAAGGCGGGGATCTCCCCGACCTTCATCAGCGACTATTTGAAGGTACACGGCGCCCTAGGCGAGGTGCGGGTCCATCCAGGCGCGTGGAACACGGGATGGCACGACGGGCGCGGTTTCGTCCAGTGGACCGGGTCCGAGGTCCAGAAGGATGGGCTGTCCGCCATCGCCGATGTGAGCGCCGCAGTGCAGAGGGTACAGCGCCGGGCGGTGGTGGAGCGGCCTGACGACGGGGAGCTTGGCGGGATGGTCGAGACGGCCCTGTGGCACTTGCTGCGCGCGGAGACGAGCTGCAACTTTTACTGGGGCGAGGCCTGGGTGCCGCGCTCCACCGCGGATCTGGATGTGTCCCGGGAGACCCTGGGCCGGGTCGAGGCACGGCTTGGGCCTTTACCTCAGCCGCCCCATGGGCTGGCCTCGGAGCGGTCTGCCGAGTCAACCCCCAAGGGCGGGGCCTAGCCGCCGCGCCTCCCCTGAGGTCGGGCGGCTGGCAAGCGGTCGCCCGGGAGGCGTCTCGCGCCGGGGCCCTTGCGGCGCCCGAGGCCGAGCGCCGCTTGGGCGGCCCCGGCCGGTGGCCTGGTCAATGCGGGCCCGTCCCGCGTTGCCGCCAGTCCGACAGCCCCGCAGTCCCACCCCGCGCTACCCTTATCGTGCCACCCAGCCACAGGAGCCAAGCCCATGAATGTCTTGCCAGAATACCTAGACGGTGTGCCCAATGTTGCCGGTGCGGAGGACCAGGTCGCCGAGGTCGTCGCCCGCGGCCGCGGCAAGGAGCTGTACCGCCAGCGCGGCGGGGTTGCCTTCGGCTCGGTGCGTGCCGCCTGCGCCGTCGCCCTGCACCAGCACCAGCCGCTCATCCCGGCCGGCGGGGGAGATCTCCGTACCGCCGCCATCATCAGCAACCTCCAATACATGATGGAGAATCAGGGGATTGGCGATAACCACAATGCCCCGGCCTTCGTCTGGTGCTACAAGCGCATCGGCGACTTTGTGCCCCAGCTCATGGGGGAGGGGAAGGCCCCGCGCTGCATGCTCGAGTATTCGGGGACCCTGCTCCACGGGCTGCGCGCCATGGGGGAGCACCACGTCATCGATGCCCTCAAGACCGTTACCTGCAACCCCGACTATGTGGGTGCCGTGGAATGGCTCGGGATGCCCTGGGGTCACGCCGTGGCCCCCTCGACCCCGGTGCAGGACTATCGGCTCCAGGTGCGGGCCTTCCAGCACCACTTCGCGGCCATCTTCGGCTGGGAGGCCCTGGAGCGGGTGCGCGGCTTCTCCCCCTCGGAGATGGCCGTGCCGAACCACCCCGACGTCGCCTACGAGTTCGTCAAGACCCTGGTGGATTGTGGCTATCAGTGGGTCCTGGTGCAGGAGCACTCGGTCCAACAGGTCAGCAACCAGCGCCACCCCGAGCGCCCGCACCTGCCCCACCGCCTGGTCTGCACCAACTCCAAGGGGGAGACGGCGAGCATCGTTGCCATCGTCAAGACCCAGGGCAGCGATACCAAGCTGGTCGCTCAGATGCAGCCCTGGTACGAGGCCCAGGGGCTCCACCGCCTGGATCTTGGTGGGCACCAGGTCCCGCCCCTGGTGACCCAGATCGCCGACGGCGAGAACGGGGGGGTCATGATGAACGAGTTTCCTGCCAAGTATTTCGAGGTCATCCGGGCGGCCAGCGGCTCGGATGTGCCCCTGATGAACGCCAGCGAGTATCTGGAGCACCTCTATGCCCTGGGTGTGCGGGAGTCGGATTTCACCGAGATCCAGCCCCTGTTCCACGACCGGATCTGGGGGCACATGGAGCCCGGGGACGGGCTGGAGCGGCTGGAGGAGGTCATCGCCGAGCTGCGGGCCGCGGACCATCGCTTCCACATGGAGGGGGGGAGCTGGACCAACAACCTGTCCTGGGTCCACGGCTACGACAATGTGCTCGGCCCGATGGAGGAGGCGAGCTCACTGTTCAACGAGCACGTCCTCAAGCCGGGGATGCCGACCAATGAGGCGCGCTACCGCAACGCCCTGTTCCACCTGATGTGCTCCCAGACCAGTTGCTACCGCTACTGGGGCCAGGGGCTCTGGACGGACTACGGGCGGGAGATCTGTCGCCGGGCGGCGGATATTGTTCGCTACGACTACGCGTGATCGATCCGTGCGCCGGTGTGGGGGCTGGGACCCGACGCGGCCTCAGCCCCCCGTCCGGTTCATGTGGCGGAAGATGACGGGCTGGGCCTGGAGGTCGAACTCGTGGCCCTTGGGCTTGATTTGCATGGCCTCGCTGATGGCCCCCTCCAGGCGGTCGGTGTCGCCCGGATGGCCCCTCAGGACGGCCCTCAGGTCGAGGGAGTGCTCCTGGCCCAGACAGAGCAGGAGGCGCCCCTCGGTGGTGACGCGCACCCGATTGCAGTCGCTGCAGAAGTTGTGGCTGTGGGGGGAGATGAAGCCGACCCGGGTCTCGGACCCGGGGATGCGGTAGTAGCGGGCGGGGCCGCCGGTGGTCTCGGTGGTGGGGACCAGGACAAAGTGGGTGGCGAGGTCCTGGCGGATCTGCTCGCTGGAGTAGAAGGCCTCGGCGCGGTCATGGTCGCCGATCATGCCCAGGGGCATCTCCTCGATGAAGCTGATGTTGATACCCTTGGAGACGGCGAAGGCGACCAGGCGATGGACCTCGTCGTGGTTGCGACCGCGCAGGATGACCGCGTTGAGCTTGATGCGCTCGAAGCCGGCGTCGATGGCCGCGTCGATACCGCCTAAGACCTTGCCCAGGTCGCCCTTGCGGGTGATGCGCCGGAAGCGCTCGGGGTCGAGGCTGTCCAGGCTGATGTTGATGCGTCTGACACCGGCGGCCCGGATATCCCCGGCCAGGGCGGCAAGCTGGGAGCCGTTGGTGGTGATGACCAGCTCGTCGAGGCCGGGCAGGGAGGTGATGCGGTGCATCAGCCCGACGATTCCGGGGCGTACCAGGGGCTCGCCGCCCGTAAGGCGGATCTTGCGCGCCCCGAGGGCGACGAAGGCCGCGGCGATCTGGTGGATCTCTTCCAGGGTCAGGACCTCGTCGCGGGGCGCAAAGCGCTGGTCCGGCTCCATGCAGTAGACACAGCGGAAGTCACACCGGTCGGTGACCGAGATGCGCAGGTAGGTGACCTGGCGACCGAAGCGGTCGACCAGTGCCCGGGGTGCTTCTGCCGTGGCGGCGACGGGATCGCGCTCTGCGGTGGCGGCGGGCATGGGTGTTTGACTCCCGGATGGGTGATGCCGCAAATAACTAGCAGATTCCTGGCTCGGTTCCAAGCCGCTGGATCAAAGAATCCCGAGCGCCCCTGTCCAGAGGCCGACGGCGGCCGCCCAATGTGGACAGGTCCGCGGCTTCATCCAGGTCCGTCAGCGACCCCTTCCGCGCGCGCCACATCGTGACGCACATGCACGGCCTTATCCTTCCCTCACCCAGGCGGTTCGCGCCGCCGGATGGGCTGATTTGGCGGGCGCGTGCATCCGGCGGCGCGGCGGGAGGGCAGCGGGAAGGGGCCGGGACTCGGCATCGCCGGCGGAAGGCCCACGTCTGCCCGGTCACCGGCCGTCCCCCGCCGTCAGTCCTCGGCGCGCTTGAAGGCGTCCATCAGCCGCTTCTGGATGTTTCCGGGGACCGCCTCGTAATGAGACAGCTCGATGCTGTAGGTCCCCTCGCCGCCAGTCAGGGCCCTCAGCCGCGGCTCGTAGCCCTCCAGCTCAGCGAGCGGGACCTCGCCGTCGATGGCGATGCGCCCCATGGTCTTTGACTCGCTGCCGTTGATGCGCCCGCGCCGCCCGGACAGATCGCTGGCCAGGTCGCCCATGGCGCTGTTCTGGGCCACCACGCGGATCTTGACGATGGGCTCCAGGATCACCGGCTTGGCCTTGTCCACGGCCTCCAGGAAGGCCTTTCGTCCCGCGGTGGCGAAGGCGATGTCCTTGGAGTCCACCGGGTGGTACTTGCCGTCATAGACGCTGACCCGGACGTCCTGCATGTGGTAGCCGGCGATGGCCCCCTCCTCCAGGACCTGACGCACCCCCTTCTCGATGGACGGGATGAACTGCCCGGGGATCGACCCCCCCACGGTGTCGTCCACAAACTCGAAACCGGCCCCGCGCTCCATGGGCTCGATGCGGAGGTACACCTCCCCGAACTGCCCAGCCCCGCCGGTCTGCTTCTTGTGGCGGTGGTGCCCCTCGGCCTTGGCGGTGATGGTCTCGCGGTAGGGGATGCTCGGGGGCCTGGTCTCGACCTCGACATGGAACTGGTCGGCGAGGCGGCGCAGTATGACCTTGAGGTGCAGCTCGCCGAGGCCGCGGATCACGGTCTCGTTGGCCGCGGCGTTGTGCTCCACGTGCAGGCAGGGGTCCTCGGCCTGGAGCTTGTGCAGGGCCTCGCTCAGCTTCTGCTCGTCGCCGCGCTTGGTGGTGTTGACCGCCAGGCCGAACAGGGGGACCGGGACTTCGATGGACTTGAGGTGGTGGTGGTCCTCGTCGTGGGAATCGTGCAGGACGGCATCGCGGTAGATGTCATCCACCCGCGCCACCGCCAGGATGTCGCCTGGCACGCCCTCGCTCACCTCGACCTGCTCGGCCCCATGGAGGCGGAAGATGTGGTTGACCTTGAAGGGCTTGCGCGCATCGCCGATGAAGAGCTGGCTGTCCGGCTTGATGCGCCCCTGGTGGATGCGGAAGATCCCGAGCTTGCCGCGGAAGGGGTCGTTGATGACCTTGAAGCAGTGGGCCAGGGCGTGGAGCCTGGTGTCGGGACTCACCGCGACCGGCTCCATGTCGGCCCCCTCGCCCTTCATGAAGGGGGGCGGATTGCCCTCGGAGGGGTTGGGCATGAGGCGCACCAGGATCTCCAACAGCTCCGGGATGCCAGCCCCGGTGGTGCCGGAGGTGAAGCAGATGGGGATCAGGTGCCCCTCGCGCAGCGCCTTCTCGAAGGGGTCGTGGAGCTGCTCGGGCTGGAGCTCCGAGCCCTGCTCCAGGTAGACCTCCATCAGGGCCTCGTCCACCTCGACCACTTGGTCAACGATCTGGCCGTGGGCCTCCGCCACGCTGGAGAAGTCCGGGCGGTCACCGGAGGGCTGGAAGAAGCAGTCGATGACACGACGGCCATGCTCCGCGGGCAGATTGATGGGCAGACACTCGATGCCGAAGGTCTCGCGGATCTGGCCTGTGATGGCCTCGAGGTCCACGCCCGGGGCGTCGATCCGGTTGACGATGACCAGTCGGCAGAGGTTGCGGTTGGCCGCGGCCTTCATCATGCGCTGGGTGACGGGCTCGATCCCGGCCTCGGCATTGATGACAACCGCGGCGGTCTCCACCGCCGGCAGCACATTGATGCTGCGCCCGAGGAAGTCGGGGAATCCGGGGGTGTCGATCAGATTGACGTGCTTGCCGGCGGAGTTGAAGCTGGTGATGCCCACGTCCAAGGAGTGCATCAGCTCCTTCTCCAGGGGGTCGAAGTCGCACACCGTGGTGCCCTTGTCCACCCGGCCGGGCTGGGGGATGACGCCGGTGGCGGCGAGCAGGGCCTCGACGAGGGTGGTCTTACCGGCACCCGCATGCCCGACCAGGGCGATGTTGCGGACGTCCTCTGCGTTGTAATCAGACATCGGTGAACCTTAAAGATCTGCGGTTTTCTGCTGGTGGGGCCCGGTCGTCGGGCGGGATGGAAGCGCAGGGCATTGTACCGTAACAGAGCGTTCACGCAGGCAAAGGCGGCACGAAATCGCCCGTCGCAGGATCGGGGGTATGGCGGATCGGCGCGGCTCGGCGATAATTTAGCGTCATCGGCACAGGCAAAGCATTGAGGAGGTCCAATGACCCTGAAGCTCACCTCGACCGCCTTCGCCGAAGGCGCAGAGATCCCGCGGCGCTTCACCTGCGAGGGCGAGGACGCGTCCCCCGACCTGGCGTGGGAGGGCCTGCCAGAGGGCACCCAGACTCTGGTCCTGATCGTGGATGACCCCGATGCACCGGACCCCGCGGCCCCGCGCATGGTCTGGGACCACTGGCTGCTCTATAACCTGCCGCCCCAGGCGGCCGGGCTCCCGGCGGGGGTGGCGGCGTCCGATCTACCCCCGGGGACCCTGGAGGGGCTCAACAGTTGGGGGCGCACAGGCTACGGCGGTCCCTGTCCCCCCATCGGGCGCCACCGTTACTTCCACAGCATCTACGCCCTGGACTGCCGCCTCCCTGACCTGGGTACTCCGGACAAGAACCGCCTTCTGGTGGCCATGGACGGACACATCCTGGCCCACGTGGAGCTGGTGGGGACCTACCAGAAGCAGCGCTGATGCCAGATTGATCGCGGTCTTGGCGCCAGTCCGGGCTGCGCCCTCGGGCGCGTCGCTCGCGCCTAGGGCGAAGCGCCAGGGTCGCGCCGCGTTGGGCCTCAGCCCTCAGGGCA
>Ga0114939_10001634_pt1 | contig 17451 bp, 19 predicted proteins | sample AshMeaCrysSpring_FD_87196 | JGI IMG/M metagenome (GOLD analysis project Ga0114939, IMG submission 87196) | Groundwater microbial communities from Big Spring, Nevada to study Microbial Dark Matter (Phase II) - Ash Meadows Crystal Spring | ecosystem: Environmental > Aquatic > Deep subsurface >...
TCGGCCCGCCTTCAACGATTTCAGGGAGTGCGTCCATGAACATCCTATCCAGAGCGGCCGCCGCGACCTTTTTCTGCCTCTCCAGTGCGCTCGCTGTCGCGCAGGCGCCGGCGGCGGTCGATGAGGGCCTCGTGGCCGTGAGGGCAAAAAAGGTGGAGAGAGCCTGGCTGCTGCCCGGCGCGGATTTCCGCCCGTTCACCAAGGTGCTGCTGCGGAAGGCGGAGGTTTCCTTCCAGCGCAACTGGCTGCGCGACGTCAACAGCAACAGCATCCACCGCACCGCCGACCGCGTCACGCAGGAAGACGCCCTGAGGATCATCGATGCCGCGCGGGCGGGCTTCGACCAGGTCTGGGCACAGGCCTTCGCTTCAGCAGGTTACGCGGTCGTTTCCTCGCCCGGGGACGATGTTCTCGAGGTGGCCCCGCGCGTCGTGAACCTCTACGTCAACGCCCCCGACGTGAAATCCTCCAGCATCTCGCGCACCTACACCGTGCAGTCCGGCGAAGCGACGCTCCAGCTCGACGTGCGCGACTCCCGCAAGGGCACGCTGCTGGGCCGCGTTTCCGACAAGCGGGACGCGGGCTTCGGAATGTCGGTGCAGTCGTCCAACAGCGTCACCAACCGCTCCGACTTCGAGCAGCTGTTCGCCACCTGGGCGCGCATCGCCGTCGACGGCCTCCAGGAACTCAAGGCCAATTCCCCGCTGCCGGAGGATCTCAAGGCGGGGCAGAAGGTCCCGAAGCGCTAGGTTTCGCGGGACGTTCGCGGCCGGCCACGCTCAGGTCGGGTGGCGCATCAGGCGCTGCTTCTCGCGCTGCCAGTCGCGCTCCTTTTCCGCCTCGCGCTTGTCGTGCTGCTTCTTCCCCTTGGCGAGGCCGATGTCGGCCTTGATGCGGCCCTTGGCGTAGTGGAGGTTGAGCGGCACGAGCGTGTAGCCGCGCTGCTCCACCTTGCCGATGAGCTTTGCGAGCTCCGCGCCGTGCAGTAGCAGCTTCCGCGTTCGGGTCGGGTCCGGGTCGACGTGACGCGACGCCGTCGGCAGCGCGCTCACGTGCATGCCGATGAGGAAGGCCTCCTCGCCGCGAATCATCACGTACGCCTCCTTGATCTGCACGCGGCCGGCCCGGATCGCCTTCACCTCCCAGCCCTCGAGCACGAGGCCGGCTTCGAACCGCTCCTCGACGAAGTAGTCATGAAAGGCCTTGCGGTTCTCGACGATGCTCATGGCGGGGCGCGATGCGGAAGGGGGCGGGCGCGCGAGGTTCGCATTCTACCGGGGGCTCGCCGTAAAATGCCGCTCCCATGCCTTCCGTCGCCCGCAAGGTCATCGTCGACCATTCCGCCGAGTCCATGTTCGCGCTCGTGGACGGCGTCGAGGCTTACCCGGAGTTCCTGCCCTGGTGCAGCAGCGTCCAGGTGTTCGGGCGCACGCCGACCGAGACGCACGCCCGAATCGACATCGACTTTCACGGACTGAAGAGCCACGTCGCCACGCGCAACCGGAACATTCCGCCGGAGTGGATTCACCTGGAGCTCGCCGACGGGCCGTTCGAGCGCCTGGCGGGACACTGGCATATCCGCCCCCTGGGCACGGCGGGCTGCGCGGTCGAATTCGCGATGGACTATGCCTTTTCCAGCCGTGCGCTGGAGTCGGTGATGGGGCCGGTGTTCGGGCACATCGTGCAGACGCTGGTCGAGCGGTTCGTCGAGCGTGCGGACGCCCTTCGGCACGCACAACCCCCGCCGGCGATCCTTCCCGGGGCTTGAGATGAGGATTTACGTCGTCGTGGCGCTGCCTTTCGCTCAGGAAGCCGCGAGCCTCGAACTCCCGGAGGGGGCAACGCTGCGAGACGCGCTCGAGGCTTCCCGGGTTTCAGCGCGACATCCGCTGTTGGACCTCTCGCTCGTGGGAGTCTGGGGACATCGGCGGGATCTCTCCACCGTCTTGCGCGACGGGGATCGCGTGGAGTGCTACCGCCGCATCAGCGCCGACGCGAAGGCGATGCGGCGGGCGCGCGCCCTCGATTCGGGCTTGCTGCCGTCCCCGATGGCGGGGCACAGCCAGCGCTGAGGGGGTTGGCGTCGCGCCGCCTCAAGCGGCGTAGAGCGGATTGGCCGGGTCGAGGTCCCTGCCGATCTCCTGCACCTTTCGCCAGCTCTCGTTGTCGCCGTGTTGCCGTTTGAAGCGGGCGGCCAGCTCGCCGAACTCGTGCGGATAGGCCTCGAGATGAAAGAGTTCGAAAAGCGCGAGCCACGGCTTGATTTCCGCCGGTCGTTCGGCGACCGCGAACTGGAGCAGGTCGATGGCCCGCTGCAGGGAGCCCTGCTTGTAGAGGCGTTGCGCCGCGCCCACGACCGACTCGGGATCGTCCATGTCGACGGATCCGTCGGCCAATTCCGGAAAGCGCTGGGCGATGCCTTGTAGGGTGGCCGCTGCCCCGGCGGCGCCCGCTGGGGTGCCGGCGCCTTGCGGTGCCCGGGACCTGCCCGGGGGCGGGCCACCGGCCTCGCCGCCGCGCACGGCGGCCATCCGCTTCATCGCCACGACCGATCCGACAAAAGCCGCAACGGCTGCCGCGATCACCGAAATCAGGCCCCAAACCCAAACCGGGATGCTCTCGACGAAACCGGGCTCAACCCGGGGCGTCGGTCGGGCCGATGCGGGCAATGCGCCCGCGCCGGGGGAAGGGGCGCTGCTGCCGGTTGCCGCGCCACTGCCTGCCCCCGATTGCGCTCCCGGCGCCCCGCTGGTCCCCGTGCCGGATGCGGAACCGCCGGCGGCATCGGCGGCCACAAGCCGCTGCTGGAGCTGCGCCACCTGGTTCTCGAGGGCGCGCAGGTTGTTCCGCATCGAAAGGAGTGCCGAGATCTGGTCGTCCGAGTCGAGCAGGAGCAGGCGTTCCCGCATTTGCGCGCGCATCTTCTCGTCCATGGCGCTGCTGCGCGAGAGGTCCAATTCGGGCGAGGACAGGCGCAGGACGAAGTCGCCGCCGGCACCGCCTTTTGCGGCGGCCTTGTCGGCCGGAGGCTGCGCCTTGCTCGGCGGTTTGGGCGCCTCGGCCTTGGGTGCCTCTGCCTTGGGCGACGGTGCCTGAGCCCTCGCCGCCGGTGGTTCCGCCTTCGCCGCGGGAGGCTCGGCCTTTGGCGCGGTCTTGGGCGCCGGCGCCGCCTTCGGGACGGGCGCAGCTTCCGGCTTCTTGCCCGGCTGCGCGACCTTGGCCGGCGCGGGTTCGGACTTGCGGGGTGCCGTCTCGACCTTGGACGGTTGCGCCGATTCTTCGCGCGGCGCGGCCGGGGGAGCCGCCTTGCGTGGCGGGCCTGCGGGCGCGGGTGGTGTCGTCTGCACCAGCACGGCTCGCGGCCGGGCTCCGAGGGTATTCGCAAACTCGCGCAGGTCGGGGAGGGCGAGCAGGGTGCCTTCGGGGATCGGGTCGTTCGGCCCCAGGCCCGCCACCCCCGAATTCCGGGCGCGAAGGGCTTCGATGTAGGCGTCCCTCGCGCCGCGGTTGCGGGGGTAGATCGCAGTGGCGATGGAGGCGAGCGAGTCGCCGGAAATGGCGCGAAGTCCCGGTGCCGCCGCGGACGGCGCGCCGGCGGTCGTGGCCGTCGCTGCCGGCGACGCGACAGCCGCCGTCGTCGCGGGTGCGGATGACGCGACCGCCGGTGGCACGATCACGGGGACCGGATCGAGCAGGATCGCGTAGTCGCGCGAGAATCCGCCGCCCCCGGGGCAGGAGGCCTTGAGCCGCAGTTGCAGCACCGGCTCGTTCTGCGGCGCCGTAGTGCGGACGCGCACCCGCGGAGGTGTCGCATCGGGCTCGAAGGTGAAGCGGGCCTGTGAGACGGCGGGCAGGCCATCGGAGCCGGCATGGACGAGTGAGAAGCACTCCGCGGAAATGGTCTCCCCGGGGGAAGCGAAGACTGTCACCGTGGCCTCGAGCGGTTCGCCGAGGTACGACTGTGTCTGGATGTCTCCAAGGCCGATGCCGGCGGCTGGGTGCGAAAAAGCCAATCCCAGCGCTGCAATCAGGGGGGCCGGACTCTTGAGGGGACCGTTGAAGGATCTCGCTGCCATGGCTCTTTCTTTCGTCTTGGGGCGACTGGGCGCCGGGCCGTCAGGATGGGTTCTTGCAGAGCTCCGCGACCGACTTCTCGGCGCGTACGCGCTCGGCGGCGATCTGCTCGTCGTCGAGGATCACCCGCTCGCCCTTCTCGTCCGTCTTGGCGATCCGGCCGCCCTCGGTGACGGTGCGCAGATTGGCGCGGGCCCGGGCACAGTTTTCCTCGATGGCCTTCGTCCGCTTCGCGGCTTCCTCGTCGGCCTTGGCCTTCTCGCGCGCCTGCGTGCGACCTTTTTCGAGCTCCTTGTCCTTCTCGATGGCCGTGCGCGGCGCCGCGGGGGCGGCAACCGGCGGCGGCGGGTTCACCCGGCTCGCCTTCGCGTCCGGCGGTGGCTGGTCGGAATAGGTGACCTTGCCATCCTTGTCCACCCACTTGTAGAGCTGCGCGTGAGCGGCCGTCGCGGCGGTCATGGCCAGCACAAGAATCAGGATTGCTTTCATGGGCGCTCCTTCGCGTTCCCTAGCGTACGGCGGGGTAGGACAGCTGCTCAAGCCCCAACTCGGCGAGTTGGCTGGCACGCTTTGCCTGCCTGATTGTCTCGGCGTGGTCGCCGGCGGCGGAGAAGGCGCGTGCCGCCAGCAGGGATTCCCAGGCCTTGGACCAGAGCGCCCGCCGCGCCCGCGCGCGCTGGATATCCGTCTCCGCCTGGGCCAGAAGCGCCCGGGCCTCTTCGGGCGATGGCGCCGGCGGCGGAACGTCGCGGCGAATGGCGGGCTGCTCGGCGGGCAGGGAAAGGGCGACCGGTTCGGGCCGCGTCGCCGCCTCCGGGGCTGCACAGGCGGCCACTGCCAGAGATGCGGCCACGCCGCACCATCGCCGCACCCGCAGGTGCCGCCGAGATTGGCGACAAAACCTAGAAGTTTCAAACATTTAGGAAATCCTACCGAGAATCCACCCGCGCGTCAACGCAGCCGGTCACGAGACGTCCGGATTGTTGGGGGCGGAGGCCGGCCGGTATAATCACGTTTTGTGTCGAGGCCAAGACATGCGCGTCATCCAGAAAGCGCTTACATTCGACGACGTACTCCTTGTTCCCGCCCACTCGACCGTCCTGCCTCGCGAAGTCAGCCTGGCGACCCACCTCACGCGGTCGATAACCCTCAAGATCCCGCTGCTTTCCGCCGCCATGGACACGGTCACCGAGTCCCGGCTCGCGATCGCGCTGGCGCAGGAGGGTGGCGTGGGCATCATCCACAAGAACCTCACGCCGAAGGCGCAGGCCGCGATGGTTGCGGCGGTGAAGCGATTCGAGAGCGGCGTCGTGAAGGAGCCGATCACGATTTCGCCCGACATGTCCGTTCGCGAAGTCGACGCCCTGACGCGCCGGCACCGGATTTCCGGCCTGCCGGTGCTCGAGGGCAAGCGCGTGGTCGGCATCGTGACCAACCGCGACCTCCGGTTCGAGGAGAACCTCGACCAGCCCGTGCGCAACATCATGACCCCGCGTGACCGCCTAGTCACCGTGAAGGAGGGGGCGAGCCTCGACGAGGCGCGCGACCTCATGCACCGGCACCGCCTGGAGCGGGTGCTGGTGATCAACGGCGACTGGGAATTGCGCGGGCTCATGACCGTGAAGGACATCCTCAAGTCGCGCGAGCACCCGGACGCGAGCAAGGACGAACTCGGAAGGCTGCGCGTGGGCGCTGCGGTCGGTGTCGGCGAGGGGACGGAAGAACGGGTCGAGTTGCTGGTCGAGGCTGGTGCCGACGTGATCGTCGTCGATACCGCGCACGGGCACTCGCAGGGCGTCCTCGACCGCGTGCGCTGGGTCAAGAAGCATTACCCCGGCATCCAGGTGGTGGGCGGCAACATCGCGACGCGGGAGGCGGCCGTTGCCCTCGTCGACCACGGCGCAGACGCGGTCAAGGTCGGCATCGGCCCGGGCTCGATCTGCACGACGCGCATCGTCGCCGGCGTCGGCGTGCCCCAGATCACGGCCATCCAGAACGTGGCGGCCGCGCTCGAGGGCACCGGGGTGCCTTGCATCGCGGACGGAGGAATCCGTTTCTCCGGCGACGTCGCGAAGGCCATCGCCGCGGGCGCCTCCTGCGTGATGCTGGGAAGCCTTTTCGCGGGCACGGAGGAGGCGCCCGGCGAGATCGAGCTCTACCAAGGCCGTTCCTACAAGTCCTACCGCGGGATGGGTTCGCTGGCGGCCATGCAGAAGGGCTCCTCCGACCGCTACTTCCAGGATGCGGAGATGAACGCGGACAAGCTGGTCCCGGAAGGCGTCGAGGGAAGGCTCCCCTACAAGGGCCCGGTCACCGCGATCATCCACCAGCTGATGGGCGGGCTCCGGGCGAGCATGGGATACACGGGCTGCCGCTCGATCGGGGAGATGCGCGCGCGGGCGGAGTTCGTGGAGATCACGTCGGCGGGCATGCGGGAATCCCACGTGCACGACGTCCAGATCACCAAGGAAGCGCCGAACTACCAGATCGACTAGCGGCGCGCCGGGCCAGCGAGACAACGCATGCACAAGATCCTGATCCTCGATTTCGGCTCGCAAGTCACCCAGCTCATCGCGCGGCGCGTCCGCGAGGCCGGCGTCTACTGCGAGCTCCACTCCCACGATGCCGACGAGAAGTTCATTCGCGACTTCGCGCCGAAGGGGATCATCCTTTCCGGCAGCCATGCGTCCGTCACCGGCGAGGCGCCGCCCGCGGCCGACCCGTACGTCTTCCGCGCCGGCGTCCCGGTCCTCGGCATCTGCTACGGGATGCAGACCATGGCCGCGCAGCTGGGCGGCGAAGTCGAGAACGGCAAGGTGCGCGAGTTCGGCTACGCGGAAGTCCGCGCGCGCGGGCACTCGCCGCTCCTCGAGGGCATCCAGGACCGGGCGAACGCGGAGGGCCATGGGCTGCTCGACGTGTGGATGAGCCACGGCGACAAGGTCTCGAAGTTGCCGCCCGGGTTTTCCGTGATGGCCTCCAACGAGTCCTGCCCGATCGCGGGCATGTTCGACGCCTCGCGCCATTTCTATGCGGTGCAGTTCCACCCCGAGGTCACGCACACGCGCCAGGGCCGCGCGATCTACTCGCGCTTCGTGCACGAAATCTGCGGCTGCGACCGGCACTGGAACATGCCGGAGTTCGCGCCGCAGGCCATCCGGCGCATCCGCGAGCAGGTCGGATCCGAGGAGGTGATTCTCGGCCTGTCCGGCGGCGTGGATTCCGCGGTCGCCGCGGCGCTCATCCACAAGGCCATCGGCGACCAGCTCACCTGCATCTTCGTCGACACCGGCCTGCTTCGCCTGGACGAGGGCGACCAGGTGATGGACACCTTCGCCGCCCACATGGGCGTGAAGGTCGACCGGGTCAACGCGTCGGGCGTTTTCTACCGCGAGCTTGCCGGGGTGTCCGACCCCGAGCAGAAGCGCAAGATCATCGGGCGCCTCTTCGTCGAGGTCTTCCAGCGGGAGGCGAAGTCCCTTCCCAAGGCGAAATGGCTGGCGCAGGGAACGATCTATCCCGACGTGATCGAGTCGGCCGGGGCCAGGACGAAGGAGGCGGTGACCATCAAGTCGCACCACAACGTGGGCGGGCTGCCCGAGTCGCTGCACCTCAAGCTGCTGGAGCCGCTTCGCGAACTGTTCAAGGACGAGGTTCGCGCGCTCGGGATGGAACTGGGCCTGCCCCGCGAGATGGTCTACCGCCATCCGTTTCCCGGCCCGGGCCTGGGCGTGCGCATCCTCGGCGAGGTCAACGCGCAGTACGCCTCGCTCCTGCAGCGGGCGGACGCCATCTTCATCGAGGAGCTCAGGAACACCCGCGATGCCGAAGGGACACCGTGGTACGACAAGGTCGCGCAGGCGTTCGCGGTCTTCCTGCCCGTGCGCTCGGTCGGCGTCATGGGCGACGGTCGGACCTACGACTTTGTCGTCGCCCTGCGTGCCGTTGAGACGACGGACTTCATGACGGCCCACTGGGCGGAGCTGCCCTACGACCTGCTCGGACGGGTCTCCAACCGCATCATCAACGAGGTGCGGGGCATCAACCGCGTGGTCTACGACGTCTCGTCCAAGCCGCCCGCGACGATCGAGTGGGAGTAGGGGGACGAGGTAGTCCTCCGGGGCTGTCTCCAGCCTCGTCTGTCGGGCGGCTCGCAAGCCGCGACATCGGGAAGGGGCGCGGCGCGGCGGAAGCGCGTTACGAAGTTCCAGGCAGCATCTCGATCGTTTCCTTGAGCCCGGTGCGCGATGGGTAAGGGGACGCGCGTCGGGTCCTTGGATGTAGATACGAACTTCCGCGAAAAAGTGTCGGGACGGGCACGGTAAATTGGTCTCTATAGGCTGCCGAATGCAGGAATCGGGTGCGTGGCGTATGCCCCTGACGCTGGTGACGACATAGGATGTCGACCGTATCGAACCCGAAAGCCAGTCAACAACATTAACTTCTTTGGGGAGCTCAATGCCTCGCATCGCCCTGTCCATCTCCGGACCCGCAGTCGTCGCGTTACTCGCCGCCGCGTTCCTCGCCACGCCAGCACGCTCGCAACAGACCGCCGACCGCATCTGGTCAGGCGGCTCCATCCTGACGATGAACGATGCGGCGATGCGCGTCGAGGCCGTCGCCGAAGCCGGCGGCAAGATCATCGCCGTCGGCCGCAAGGCCGATGTGATGAAGCTGCAGGGCACGGCCACTCAGATGATCGACCTGAAGGGCCGCGCGCTGCTGCCCGGCTTCGTCGACGCGCACGGCCATGTGGTGATCGGAGGGCTGCAGGCGCTGTCGGCCAATCTGCTTGCGCCCCCTGACGGCGAGGTCAAGAACGTCGCGTCGTTGCAGCAGACCATGCGAGCCTGGATGGCCGCCAACGACGCGGCGGTGAAAAAGATCGACCTGGCCATCGGCTTCGGTTACGACCACACCTCGCTGGCCGAACTGCGCCACCCGACGCGCGAGGAGCTCGACGCGATCTCGGCCGACGTCCCCATCGTCATCATTCACCAGTCGGGGCACATGGGCGTGCTCAATTCCAAGGCGTTGGCGTTGGCTGGCATCACGGCCCAATCGCCCGACCCGGAGGGCGGCAAGATCCACCGAAAGGACGGCTCCAAGGAACCTGCGGGGCTGATCGAGGAGACCGCGTTCTTCCCGGTGGCGGTGAAGATGCTCACGCGCATCGGTCCCGAAGGGATGAAGACTTTCGCACGGGCCGGTTCGCAGCTGTGGGCGAGCTACGGCTACACCACCGCGCAGGAAGGGCGCGCCACCGCGGCGTCGGTGGCGGTGCTGCGACAGGTGGGCGCCGAAGGTGGGCTGTCGATCGATGTGGCGGTCTACCCGGACGTGCTGACCGATCGCGACTTCATCAAGAAGAGCGTCAGCCGCGACTACGTGGACCGCGTTCGCGTGGCTGGCGCCAAGTTGACCATCGACGGCTCGGCGCCGGCCTTCACCGCATGGCGCGACCGGCCCTACTACGCGCCCGTGGGCAACTTCGCCAAGGGCTACGCCGGCTACCCGGCAGTGACGAACCAGCAAGCCATCGATGCCATCGACTGGGCCTACGCGAACGACATCCAGATCCTCACGCATGCGAACGCCGAGGCCGCGTCCGACCTGCTGATCGCGGCATCGACGCTGGCGCGGCTGAAGCATGGCGCCGGCACCGACCGGCGGCCGGTGCTGATCCACGGCCAGTTCCTGCGTGAAGACCAGGTCGAGTCCTTCAAGCGGCTGGGGATCCTGCCGTCGCTGTTCTCAATGCACACCTTCTACTGGGGCGACTGGCACATGAGCAAAACGCTCGGCCCGGTCGACGGGCAGAACATCTCTCCGACAGGCTGGGTGGTCAAGCGCGGGATGAAGTTCACCACCCACCACGACGCGCCGGTGGCGTTTCCGGATTCGATGCGCGTGCTCGACGCCACCGTCACGCGCGTGGCGCGCGGCTCGGGCAAGGTGATCGGGCCACGGCACCGGGTGGACGTGATCACAGCGCTGAAGGCGATGACGATCTGGCCCGCATGGCAGCACTACGAAGAAGCGAGAAAGGGTTCGATCGAGGTCGGCAAGCTGGCCGACTTCGTGATCCTGTCGCGCGACCCGACGCGTGGTGACGTCAACACCATCGACCAGATCAAGGTCAGCGAGACGATCAAGGAAGGCCGCAACGTGTTCACGCTGGACGCCAAGGCACCCCGCCAGGCCGGCGTGTCGATCGAGCCCGGTGCTGATGGGCAAGGCGGCTTCCAGCGCTTTCTGGCCGGGGCCGCGGCCTACCGTGAGCAGGCGCGCGCACCCTGGCCGCAGCAGGCGGCGATGCGGGCCAACCTGTTGCAGACCCAGGGGCACGATACGGCCTGTGTGTCTGGCTTCCTCAACGAACTGAGCGCGGCCATGCTGGCGGGCGAACCGACCCAGGCGCGCTGACGCGGGCCATGACCTGCGGCGCGGCATGCGCCGGCACCTCGAAGCTGCCACCTTTCGGCCGGGTCGACGCGACGAGGGCCACTGGAACTGCGCGCTAAGTTCGCGCCGAGGATCCGCGTCTTTCACACCGGCTACGGCGTGATCGTCCGCTCTCGATTCTGCGCGGGATCGAGGGGCGCTGACAAAGCGCTCCGCCAGAATGGTCGGGAGCGATCTGGCTCAGCCCGATCGTTCGCCGGTAAGCGTCCGGTCTTGGCCGTCTTGCTCTGAGTGACGGGGGCCGAGACGATGGTGTCCACGCACGGATAGGTGGACACCATGGGGTCAGAACGCGCGGTGCCGGAGGTGGTGAAGGTCGACGTGACGGGTCGACGTCGGTACTCGGTGAGGTTCAAGCACGAGCTGGTCATGAAGTGCCTGCAGCCCGGCGCGTCGGTGGCGAAGCTGTCTATCGACCTGGGGCTGAACCCGAACCTGGTGCGCAAGTGGATGCGCCAGGAGCTGCGCTCGCAGAGCGAGACGAGGATGCTGCCGGTGACTCTGAGCGTGCAGCCGAGGGCGACGCCGAGCGCGCAGAGGGAGCCGAGTGCGGGCATCGAGATCCGGTGCGAGCGCTGCGTGATCCGCATCGGCTGCGAGGCGGGCGTGGAGCAGATCGCGGCGATCGTGCAGGCGTTGCGTTGATCGGGCTGCCAGCGGGCACGCGGGTGTGGCTGGCCGCGGGCGTGACGGATATGAGGAAGGGCTTCGACGGGCTGGCGGCGATCGCGCAGACGACGCTCGAGCGCGACCCGTACGGCGGGCACGTGTTCGTGTTCCGCGGCAAGCGCGGGGATCTGGTGAAGCTGCTGTGGTGGAGCGGTGACGGGATGAACCTGTACGCCAAGCGGCTGGAGCGCGGCAAGTTCGTGTGGCCGCAGGCCGAGTCGGGCGCGGTGTTCCTCACGGGCGCGCAGCTCTCGATGCTGCTGGAGGGCATCGACTGGAGGCGACCTGCGAGGACATGGCAGCCGGAGATGGCCGTCTAGAGCCGGCCGGCGGACTTAGGACTACACAGCGCGCCGCTTCGCGCATACACTCGATCGCGTGCACGCGATCGATATCCTGCCCGACGACACCGAGACGCTCAAGCGCCTGGTGCTCGAGCGCGATGCGGAGCTCGCGCTGCGTGCGACGGAGCTCGCGCAGAAGGCGCAGGAACTAGCAGCTGAACCGCCCCGGATTCTCCGGAGACAGTTTGCGTTGAGTCAGGCCGGGATGGCCGCCTCGCTGCGTTGACGAAGGTACTGCATCCCCAACTCCGCCGGGGGTACGTTGCCGATGGATTCGAGTAGGCGCCGGTTGTTGAACCAGTCGACCCATTCGAGCGTGGCGTACTCGACGGCGTCCACCGAGCGCCAGGGGCCGCGGTGATGGATCACCTCGGTCTTGAACAGCCCGATGATCGTCTCGGCCAGCGCGTTGTCGTAGGAGTCGCCGACGCTGCCGACCGAGGGCTCCACGCCGGCTTCGGTGAGCCGCTCGGAGTACTTGATCGACAGGTATTGGCTGCCCCTGTCCGAGTGGTGGACGACGCCGCGCACGTCGACCCGCGACCACAATGCCTGCTCCAGGGCATCGAGCACCAGGTCGGTCCGCATCGACGTCGCCACGCGCCAGCCGATGATCCGGCGAGCGAACACGTCGATGACGAACGCGACGTACACGAAGCCGCTCCAGGTCGCCACGTAGGTGAAGTCGGCGACCCAGAGCTGGTTAGGGCGGCTCGCCTTGAATCGGCGCTGCACGCGATCCGAGGGTCGGTCGGCGCGATCATCGGGTACCGTAGTTCGGCAGCGTCGCCCCCGAACGACACCTTGCAGGCCGAGTCGGCGCATCAGCCGCTCGACCGTGCAGCGGGCGACTTTGATGCGTTCCCGGCGCAGTTGCCGCCACACCTTACGTGCCCCGTAGACACGGAAGTTGGCGTCGTGGACGCGACGGATGTCGCCACACAGCTCGGTGTCGCGGCGAGTGCGCGCCGGCAGCCTGGACGGCTCAGCCTGCCGAGCCTTGAACTCGTAGTACGTCGACGGGGCGATCGGCAACTGCGCGCAGATCGGCTCGACCCCGTGTTCGGATCGGTTCTGGTCGATGAAGGCGACCATCACTTCGGTCGGCGGTCGAGCTCCGCCTGGGCGAAAAACGCGGACGCCTTGCGCAGGATCTCGTTGGCGCGCCGCAGCTCGAGGTTCTCGCGCTCGAGCTGCTTGAGTCGATCGCGATCCGCGGTGCTGGGCCCCTCGCGTCGGCCGGTGTCGCGCTCGACTTGGCGTACCCACTTCCTCAGCGTCTCGGCCGAGCAGCCGATCTTGGCGGCTTCCGAGACGATCGCCGCCCACTGCGATTCATGCTGATTCAACTGCTCCAGCACGAGCCGCACCGCCCGCTCCCGGACCTCCGGGGAAAACTTGTTCTGACTTGCCATGACTCCATCCTCTCAAGATTCGGAGTCTCCGGGAAACCCGGGGCGGTTCATCGCCTTCGGCGAGCCACGCGCTGACGGCTTCATAGCGAGCCTTTGCCGTTTCGTACTGGCTGTCGGTCAAGTCGATCTGCGCGAGCAGCTCGTCGAGAACCACACCCAGCATCCGCCGCTTGTGCGAGGTCAATTCGATCAACTTGAGGTCAGCGTGCATATCCGTGCTCCAAAGCGTTCATCGCCCGATCAGCGGGGCCGCGCGGTGAAAGGACTGGCCGTGATGCCGACGGGCCGCCGTTTCGATCACTTCGGGCAGTCTTGTCAGTGGGGCGGCGGAGCCACCGCCCGCCAGTGGCCAAGCAGCCGCCTCGCCGCACTCAACTTCGGCGGAACGCAGGACGACCCCCAGGGCGAGGGCCGCGGTCCGAGGTTGGCACTGGTGGGTCGCAGTTTCCATGTCAGAATACATTTCTCGTATATCCACTTCTTGACAAGTATAGCAAGAAAAGACATCATCAGGCAAACCAAGTGGGGGTGCGCATGGGACTGACCCGAGAGGAACTAGGGCGGCGGATACGGTCCGCCCGGGAAACCTGCGGTCTTACGCAGGAGCAGCTGGGCGAGTTCACCGGCATGAACCGTGTTGCGGTGGGCCAGATCGAGGCTGGGTCGCGGTCGGTCTCCAGCCTGGAGCTGGACCGAATCGCTCACGCCGTGGGCCGCGACATCAAGTCCTTCTTCGCCGAGTCCTTTGTGGAGCGGGACGCCCTCGCCGCGCTGTTTCGTTCTGACGCCGAACTCGCGGAGCAGGCTGACCTGCTGAAGGCGTTGCAGGACAGCCTGGCGCTCGGCCACGAATTGACCAATCTTGAGCGCCTGCTAGGTATCGACCGGGTTCAGGTCCTCACCGCGTCGTACGAACTCCCGGTCCCCAGATCGCGCTGGGATGCCATCCAGCAGGGGCAGAAGGTGGCGGCCGAAGAGCGGCAGAGGCTGGGGCTCGGCGCAGCACCGATCGGTGACTTGAGCGATCTGCTGGAGGCTCAGGGAGTGCGTACCGGCGCCGTGGCACTCCCCGAGAACATCTCGGGTCTGACGCTCGTCGACAGCACGATCGGTGTGTTCGTGGTCATCAACGCGAAACACGCAGCCGTTCGACAACGCTTCTCCCTTGCTCACGAGTACGGCCACGCCCTCTTGGATCGAGGTCGAGCCGGTGCCATCAGCCGCGCAGAGAACCGATCGGATCTCCTGGAGGTTCGAGCGAATGCCTTCGCCGCGGACTTCCTCATGCCGGCGGAGGGTGTGGAGCAGTTTGTCGTTGCGTTCGGCAAGGGTGGCGCAAGTCGCGCCCAGATCGCCGTGTTCGACGAGGCCGAGGCGGTGCAGGTCGAGCAACGTGCTGCACCCGGATCTCAGGACATTCAGCTCTACGACGTAGCTTTGCTGGCTCACCACTTCGGGGCGAGCCGAATCTCGGCGTTGTATCGCGTCAAGAACCTGCGGCTGATCGACGAGCGCGAGTTCCAACGCCTCAAGGCCGAGGAAGACAGTGGAGCAGGTCAGGCGATCGCAACTTTCCTCTCGGCGCCCGAAGTGCCGAAGGAAGACACGTCGCGCGAGGACTTCCGTCGACGCTTCCTCGCGCTCGCCCTAGAAGCCTATCGCCGCGAGGAGATCACGCGCAGCAAGCTTGCTGAGCTCGCGACGATGGTTCACCTGGGTCGGAACGAACTCGGGGATGCGCTCGCTTCGGCGAAGCTGGATTGAAGCACCGCGGCGCGAGCGTATTCAATGGCTACAAACGCCGAGACAGTCGTCGTCGTCACCGACGCGAACGTGCTCATCAATCTGATTCGGATTGGTCAGTTGCCGCTTCTCGGCCAACTGGACGGCTATCGGTTCCTCGTTCCCGCGGAAGTGGTGAACGAGATCACCGAGCCCGACCAGCGCGAAGCCCTCTCGGGAGCGCTTGCAGGGGGCTTCCTCGAACAGGTGGTCGTCGACACGATGGAATCGCTACAACTTTTCGCCGATTTGCGCGACGTGATGGGGATGGGTGAAGCGGCCTGCCTCGCTCTCGCCGCCACGAGAGGATGTCACATTGCTTCGGACGAGAAGAAGCGCTTTCGACGGCGCGCCGTGGAGCTGATCGGCGAGGAGCGCATCGTGCGAACCGAGGGGCTTCTACTTGAGGCCATCCGTCAAGGACGCATCTCGGTTGTCGAGGCTGACGGATTCAAGGCCGTTCTCGCCGCGAATCGCTACTCGATGCCGTTCCAAAGTTTTGCAGATCTCATGTAGTTGACTTGTTGCGATCGGCGCCCTGATTGCTGCTGCCGGGCAACTCCATGCTGTGGGCTTCGCTGCGACCGGGAGGAAACGTCCGCGATCTTGGGGACACTGAGAAATGAGCATCGTTGAACCGCAAAGCCCACAAGATGAAAAGTTTTGCCCGCAGTGTGGGAGGAGCACTCTCCCGCTCTCGGTTCCGCACATTAGTCTGGACTGCAAAGAGTGTGGCCGCACTGTTCATTTCATCCGGCGTGGCGAGAACGGTGAAGGCATCAAGGTTGAAGCGGGAGAACGGTTCACCATTCCGGCCGGTTGGATCACGCTGTCCCTGGAGCCCAAGCCAAATGGCAAGCTGTTCCGCTCGGGTTTGCCGTTCCTCCTGAACCAGTTCTTCGTCGGAAAGACGCCGACGGAGGCCAGCATGCTGCAGTTCGTCGAGGAGGTTGAGAAGGACTTCGATAGCCACATCGAGAAGACTGAGGCTGCGAAGGGGCTCAACCTTTTGACAGAAGAAGACGCAAAGAAGCTGGCTGCGCGCCTTGAGAAGGACAAGCAGTCCCGCGACTGGTACATCTTCGCCGCGTCGATGTTCTGTGGCGGCATCAAGTGGTCGATCGAGAACTCCAACGCGCAGCGGGCCGCGTGGGCGGGCTACATGATGGGCACGATGCGAGGCCTCTCGATAGTTACCGAGCCTGTGTTCGAGGAGACCCTTTGGCGCGGCTATCTCGCCAATGAGGTCGTCTACGAAGCGGCCGCGGCGGCAGGCAACCGCAGCCCTGCCGAGTTGGAGGCACTGAAGAAGCTGGAGCCGCTTTTTCAGGGAATCGACGAGGCCACGTTGCACGCACTGGTGGAGAGTGGCCTTCCCATTGGGCCGAAAATCAATGTGAAGCACCTGCCCGAGGAATTGCTGCTGGCCCTCGCGAAACACCAGCTCGCGACGCGGGAGCGTGAGCGTCAGGAGGCCAAGCAGGCGGAGAAGGACAAGCGCGAGGAGGATCGCCTTCGGAAGAAAGACCGGCGGGAGGAGGTCGAGCTGCGCATCAAGTGGGCGACTATCGGTGCGACGATCGTGGGGATCATCGCGACACTCGTAGTGAAGTTCGGCTGAAGGCGCGTCGAGGACCACTCGCGGCAGCGCGTCGATTCGGCCGCTGCCAGACCACTCGGGAGGGCCTGCTACTGCACACCAACGGTCACTCCATTCTTTGATTCACCGACTTGATGTGGTGACGGTAAAAAAATAGCTAAAAACCCCATACGCGACAATTGCTTAGAGTGTTTGATGCCGCGTCACGGTAGCCGTTCGTCCGGCGGTCATGGCACCCTGCGGAAGTGCGCGCGCAGGGCCACCGGAAAGTCGATAGATCTCGATAGATGTCGAAAGGTGGTTTCTGGCCCAATCGGCCGGAAAGCCGCGCCAATACTGGACCTTGACAGTTTGACGGCAAAAATGACGGTAAGAACATTGGTACCATGCTCTGACGCCATGCAGATCAACAGCTTAGAAGGCTCGTTGATGATTGAGTGGGAGTAGGGGGGCGACACAGCCCGTCGGGGCTGTGTCCAGCCTCGTCACGTCGGGCGGCGCGCAAGCCGCGATAGCGAAGGGGCGCTGCGGGGGCGAAGGGCCTCACGAAGTGTTCGGCAGCACTGGATCGTCTCCTTGAATCTGGTTGGGGATGAGTCCTGGGACACGCGTCGGGGCCCTGGTTGTAGGTACGGATTTCCGCGCGAAAGTGTCGGATCTCTGTGCGACGCGGACGGCTGCGGGGATTTGACGGGCGCCCGTACAACAGCCGCCCCCCATCAGTACGGGCGGCTTAGGACGCTCACGCCGACGGCGCTAGATCCAAGAAAGCGGGACCACCGTGTGGTGGTCTGATTCCGGGTCATAGGTTCCGCTTGACGGAACCTCTCTCGCGGAGCACAATACCGCATGATTCGCTCGTTCGCGTGCGCCGATACCGAGGCCTTGTTTCATAGCCACGCGGTAGCCCGCTTCCGCAACATCGAGCGCGTCGCTCGGCGCAAGTTGCTCCAGATCCACGCTGCTACCGAGCTCGCCAGTCTGCGAATCCCGCCGGGCAACCAGCTGGAGGCGCTGAGAGCCGACCGCAAGGGCCAGCACAGCATTCGCATCAACGACCAGTGGCGGATCTGCTTCGTCTGGAAGTCGGACGGAGCGCACA
>Ga0114939_10001637_pt1 | contig 17436 bp, 14 predicted proteins | sample AshMeaCrysSpring_FD_87196 | JGI IMG/M metagenome (GOLD analysis project Ga0114939, IMG submission 87196) | Groundwater microbial communities from Big Spring, Nevada to study Microbial Dark Matter (Phase II) - Ash Meadows Crystal Spring | ecosystem: Environmental > Aquatic > Deep subsurface >...
CGGGTGCTGGGGCTGCTCGAGGGGCTGGCGAAGGACGAGCCGGAGAAGTATCAGGCTTTCTGGAAGGAATTCGGTCGCGTCCTGAAGGAGGGACCCGCCGAGGACTACGCCAACCGCGAGCGCATCGCCTCGCTCCTGCGCTTCGCCAGCACGAGGTCCGACGACGAGGCGGTCTCCTTGGATCAGTACCTCGAGCGCATGGCCGATGGCCAGGACCGGATCTACTTCATCACGGCCGACACGCTGACCGCAGCACGGCACAGCCCGCACCTCGAGGTGATGAAGGCGCGAAACCTCGAGGTGCTGCTGCTGGCCGACCGGGTCGACGAGTGGCTGGTCTCGCACCTCACCGAGTACAAGGGCAAGGCGCTGCAGTCGGTCGCCAAGGGCGACCTCGATCTGGGCGCGCTCGGCGGCGAGGAAGCGAAGGCAAAGCAGGAGGAGGCGCAGCGCGCCCACAGCGACCTGCTCGAGCGCATGAAGGCCGCGCTCGGTGGGACTGCCAAGGACGTGCGCGCGAGCACCCGCCTCACCGAGTCGCCCGCCTGCCTCGTCGTGGAGCAGCACGACATGAGCCCGAGCCTCGCACGGGTTCTGAAGCAGCTTGGCCAGGAGGCGCCCCTGCCCACCCCGACGCTCGAGGTGAACGTGGATCACCCCCTCGTCGGCCGGCTGGAGAGGGAGCAGGACGGTGAGCGATTCTCCGACCTCACGCGTCTGCTTTTCGACCAGGCCCTGCTCGCGGAAGGCGGTCAGCTGGAGGACCCGGCGGCGTTCGTTCAGCGGCTCAACCGGCTGGTGCTGAGCCTGGCAAGCTAGAAAGAGGGATCACCCCGCATGTTGCAGGGCAACATAAGCGGGCTCGATCTTCCCATACAGATAGTCGAATAGGTCGGTCGCGGGGGGCGTGTCACACTTCACGACCTTCCGAACCGACAACCACGAGGAGCGAGTCGATGCGCGTCATCCTGCTGGGCGGCCCCGGCGCCGGCAAAGGCACCCAGGCCAACTACATCAAAGAGCGTTACCAGATCCCGCAGATCTCGACGGGCGACATGCTGCGCGCCCATGTCAAGGCGGGCACCGAGCTCGGCGTGGCGGCAAAGAAGATCATGGACGCCGGCGGGCTCGTCTCGGACGACATCATCATGGGCATGGTGAAGGAGCGCATCGCGCAGGACGACTGCAAGAACGGTTACCTGTTCGACGGTTTCCCGCGCACCATCCCGCAGGCCGAGGCGCTGAAGGCGGCTGGCGTCAAGCTCGACGCCGTGGTCGAGATCGACGTGCCGGACGAGGAGATCGTCAAGCGCATGTCGGGCCGCCGCGTTCATCTCGCCTCCGGCCGCACCTATCACGTGGTGTTCAATCCGCCGAAGGTCGCGGGCAAGGACGACGCGACCGGTGAGGATCTCATCCAGCGCGACGACGACAAGGAAGAAACCGTGCGCGCCCGCCTCAAGGTCTATCACGACCAGACCGAGCCGCTCATCGATTTCTATGGCAAGGAGGCGGCCTCGGGCGGCATGAAGTACGTGAAGATCCACGGCATTGGCAAGGTCGACGGCATCCGTGACCAGATCTTCGCCGCGCTCGGTTGACGGCACGCGCTCCGGCGCCAATCACCGGGCCTTGGCCCGGTTTTTTGTTTTCTGCCGCTGCGATGAAAGGGCTGGACAACTCTGTTAGGCTACGCGGCCAATATCAATTGCCTCGAGAGGCGCAGCCCGTGGCCGTCGTCGAACTGTCCAAGGAAACCTTCGAAGACACGATCGTGGGAAGCCCGTTCGTCGTCGTCGACTTCTGGGCGCCGTGGTGTGGTCCCTGCCGCTCGTTCGCTCCCGTGTATGACCGCGTGTCGAATGACCACCCGGACGTCGTCTTCGCCAAGGTCAACACGGAAGACGAGCAGGAGCTCGCAGCGCATTTCCACATCCGCTCGATCCCGACCCTGATGATCTTTCGCGACCAGATCATCATCTACCAGCAGGCCGGGGCATTGCCGGAAGGCGCTTTCCGCGATCTCATGGCCAAGGCCGGCGAGCTGGACATGGACGAGGTGCGCCGGCAGATCGAGACCGAGCACCAGGGCACGGCCTGATCCTTCCCGACGCGTGCAGCGCCCTGCGATAGACCCCGCGCTGCGCCGCGTCCTTGCCGGGTCGGCAACGGTCGGGAGGCTGTTGGACCTTTGCGAGGAAAACTACCAGCTCCTGCGCACGCTGGCGCCGCAACTGCGATCGCTGCGCGGCCACCACAGCGCCTTTGCAGCGCACGAGGGTCCGGACCTTCACCTCGAGATCCTCGAGCAATCCCGCTACACCACCACGCTGCGCCTAACCTACTTCTTCGACGAGCTGGCCGGCCGAGCGGCCGATCCTGACGCGACGCTGCGCGCCTACCACGATGCGCGCCAGGTCGAGGTGCTCGACCTGCGGCAGGGCGCGCTGCCGGTCGCACCGGCCTTCTCGCCCCCCGGTCTCGACCGGAAGTGGAAGGCCAATCTTTTCGTCTCCAAGTGGCTCTGTTTCTCCGTGGTCGGCGGCTACCGCTTCCAGTCCGTCGCGGTCAAGCCAGGCCACGGATCTGCACGCATCGTTTCGGCGGCCTGATGCCGCCAAGCCCCCGCCGTTGAACGGGTTGACAGCCGGCTGGCGGTCGGGAGGAACTTTCCGCGCAATTACTTGACTAAATCCCTGGGTAACACCTAGACTTTCAACCGACTAAATCACTTGGTTTTCCCTGGAGGCAGTCAAGCCATGAGACTCTCGACGAAAGGGCGGTACGCAGTGACGGCGATGCTCGACCTGGCCATCCACAGTGGCAGCGGCCCGGTTACCCTCGCGGATATATCGGTCAACCAGGGGATATCGCTCTCCTATCTGGAGCAGCTCTTCGCTTCGCTGCGGTCCAAGCAGCTGGTTCGAGGGGTCCGTGGGCCGGGAGGCGGCTACTACCTGGGCCGCGCGGCAGACGAGATCAGCATCGCCGACATCATCTGCGCGGTTGACGAGTGGGTGGAATTTACCCGCTGCAAGGGGCGCGAGGACTGCCACGGGGGGCAGCGCTGCCTGACGCACAGTCTGTGGAACGACCTCAGCGAGCAGATCTTCCGCTTCCTGAGCGATATCACCCTGCAGGACCTGGTCGAGCGGGGGATGGAGCGCGAGGAGACGCGAAAGCTCATGCCGCAGGTCAAGGCCAAGGCGGCCTGATCCGGCAGCGGCCCCGGCGATCGGCTGGCCAGCCGGCCAGCCGGCTTCCTTTATAGTTATCGGAAGCCGCAGGGGTATGCGATGCCGGAAGACACCGACTGCCTGACCACCATCAGGGACCTCGTGCGCTGGGGGGCAAGTCGCTTTGCCGCGGCGGAACTGCACTTCGGACACGGCACGGACAATGCGCTCGATGAGTCGCTGCAGCTAGTTTTGCACGCCCTCCGCCTCGACTATGACCTTCCGGCGCAATTCCTCGATGCCCACGTGACGGCGGGGGAGCGCAGGGATGTTATGGCGTTCCTCAACAGGCGCATCGACGAGCGGCTTCCGGCGGCATATCTGACAGGCCGGGCGCGGTTTGCCGGAAACTGGTACCGAGTCAACGCGCACGTGCTGGTGCCCCGCTCGCCGATCGCTGAGCTGATCGAGCGCCGCTTCGCGCCCTGGGTCGAGCCCGATGCCGTCGCCCATATCCTCGATCTGTGCACCGGGAGCGGCTGCATCGCCGTCGCCTGCGCCCATGCCTTTCCCGACGCCACAGTCGACGCGGTCGAACTCTCCCCGCCGGCCGTGGCGGTGGCCCGGACGAACGTCGCGGAACACGGCGTGGGCGATCGCGTCCGCATCCTGGAGGGCGATCTCTACGGGCCTCTCGACGCGACCCGCTACGATCTAATTGTGAGCAATCCCCCTTACGTCAGCGTCGAGGAGATGGGCGAAATGCCGGCGGAGTATCGCCACGAGCCGGCATTGGGACTGGAGGCGGGGGCCGATGGGCTGGACGTGGTGCGTCGCATCCTGGCGGGCGCCCGCCGGCGGCTGGCGGCGAATGGTATCCTCGTGGTCGAGGTGGGCGGCAGCGCCGGCCATCTCGTCGAGGCGTTCCCCGAGTTGCCTTTCCTCTGGCTCGATCTCGAGCGCGGGGGAGATGGCGTCTTTCTGCTCGACGCGGAACAGCTCGATGCGCTGGCGTATCCACCCGAAGAGGAACTTCAGCAATGAGTCTGCGACGCGCACGCAGCGTGGAAGAATACGTGGAGTGGGTGAAACAGGCGGTGTTCGAGGTCGAGGACCTCAAAGAGTGCCTGCTTTTCGAGCACGAGGATCTGCGGCGCTTTCCCGACTTTCTCGAGCCCCTCGAAGCGGGCATCAGAAAGATTTACGGGGAGATGCGCGAGGGCCGCTATTCCTTCGGTCGGGAGGACCTGCCGTTCATGGAGGTCCTGATCCATCACGGCGACCAGATCCCCTTCCACACCCTGCTAAAGCAGATCAACGAGACGCATCGCCGGGGTCTCGACGTCGGGGATGGCGATGACTGACGCTCCCCGCGCCTCGCAGGCGCTGGTATTCGACGCGGCGCTGATCGAGCGTTACGACCAGGCGGGTCCGCGCTACACCTCCTACCCCACCGCGGTGCAGTTCCACGACCGCTTCGGACCACCCGAGTACGAGGCGGCGGCGCGCGCATCCAACGCGAGCGGCCGGCCGCTCTCGCTTTATTTCCACATCCCCTTCTGCGACACGGTCTGCTTCTACTGCGCCTGCAACAAGGTCGCGACTAAGGACCGGAGCCTCGCGCAGCCCTACCTCGACCGCGTGTACCGCGAGCTGAAGATGCAGTCGGCGCTGTTCGACCGCTCTCGCAAGGTAGAGCAGCTGCACTGGGGCGGGGGCACGCCGACCTTCATCAGCCGCGATCAGATGCGACAGCTGATGGACGAAACGCGGCGGAACTTCTCGCTGCTCGACGACGACAGCGGCGAGTACTCGATCGAGATCGACCCGCGCGAGGCCGACGCCGACACCGTGCGCCTGTTGCGCAACCTTGGCTTCAACCGAATGAGCCTGGGCGTGCAGGACTTCGACCCCGCGGTGCAGCGCGCCGTGAACCGTATCCAGACCGAGGCGCAGACCTTCGCCGTGCTGGATGCCGCGCGGGAGAACGGCTTCCGCTCGATCAGCATCGACCTGATCTATGGCCTGCCGCGCCAGACGGTGACAGGCTTTGCGGCAACCCTGGACAGGATCGTTGCGGCACGGCCCAACCGGCTTTCGGTGTTCAACTATGCGCACTTGCCCGAGCGGTTCAAGCCCCAGCGGCGCATTGCGGAGGCCGAGCTGCCTTCCCCTGCGGAAAAGCTCGCGATCCTGGGCATGACCGGCGAGAAGCTGGCCGCTGCGGGCTACGTGTACATCGGCATGGATCACTTCGCCGAGCCGGACGACGAGCTTGCAGTGGCGCAGCGCGACGGTACCCTCTACCGCAACTTCCAAGGCTATTCCACCCACTCGAATTGCGACCTGATCGGGATTGGCATCACCTCCATCGGCATGGTCGGCCCGACCTACGCGCAGAACGTGAAGTCCCTCGAGGACTACTACGCCCGGATCGACGCCGGCACCCTGCCGGTGTTCAAGGGCTTAGAGCTCAACCGGGACGACCAGATCCGGCGCGACGTCATCACCCGGCTCATCTGCCACTTCATGCTGCGTTTCGCCGATGTGGAGCGGGCCTGGGACATCGCCTTTCAGGACTACTTCCGGACGGAGCTCGAGCGGCTCGACCGGATGGCGGCCGACGATCTGGTGCGCGTCGGGCCGGAGACGATCGAGGTCCTGCCCAAGGGGCGGTTCCTCATCCGCAACCTCTGCATGGCGTTCGACGCCTACCTCGGCACCTCGAAACAGGCCCGTTTCTCGCGCGTCATCTGAGGCTGCCGGTGGGGCGGCCCCCGTCGAATCTGTATAATCCGCGCCCCTGGGTCGTCCTTTGCGGGCGGCCGCGCGAAAGTGGCGGAATCGGTAGACGCGCTGGATTTAGGTTCCAGTGGGGAAACCCGTGAGAGTTCGAGTCTCTCCTTTCGCACCAGTCGTGACGCGTGCAGCGGCTAGCCGCCTGTCTGTGGCGTCCGTAATCGTTCCAATGGGCAAGGCGTTCGGAGAGTGAGCCAGATGCAAGTTTCGGTGGAATCGGTCAAGGGACTCGAGAAGAAGATGACTGTCGAGCTGCCGGCGGAGCAGGTACAGCCGGTCGTCGATCGTCACCTGCAGCGTATCGCGCGGTCCGCGCGACTGGACGGATTCCGGCCGGGCAAGGCCCCGATGCGTGTGGTACGACAGCACTACGGCGAACGCGCGCGGCACGAGGCCTATGGCGAGCTGATCCAGTCCTCCTTCCAGGAGGCGGCGACGCGCGAGCATCTGCGGCCCGCCGCCGAGCCCCGCATCGAATTGCGCGATTCGGAGGGCGGGGCGCTTGGGTATGTCGCCACCTTCGAGGTGATGCCCCAGGTCATGCTGGCCGATCTGGCGGGCGCCGTGGTGCGCCGCCCGAACGCGCAGGTGGAGGACGCCGACGTCGACACGATGATCGAGAATCTCCGGCGCCAGCGTACTCGCTGGGTCGAAGTCGTCCGTCCGGCTCGGGAGGGGGACACGGTCCACATCAGCTTCAAGGGCACCATGAACGGCGAGGCCTTTGCCGGCGGCTCGGCCGACAACGTGCCGCTGACGCTCGGCTCGGGCGGCATGATTCCCGGCTTCGAAGCCGGACTCGTCGGCGCCGCCAAGGATGATAGCCGCACCCTCACGATCGAGTTCCCTGCCGACTACCAAGCGACCGAGCTGGCGGGCAAGCCGGCGCAGTTCGAGGTCACCGTCCATCGGGTCGCCGAACCGCATCTGCCCGAGCTCGATCCCGATTTCATCCGCTCCTTCGGCGTGGCCGATGGCACGGAGGAGAGCCTGCGCAAGGATGTGCGCGGCAACATGGAGCGCGAGCTGGAGCAGAAACTCGAGGGCATCGTCAAGGAGCGCGCGATGGCCGTGCTGATGGAGCGCAACCCGGTGGAGGTTCCCGGCGTCCTGGTGGCCGACGAGGCCCGACGGCTGCGCGATCAGGCGCGACAGGACATGGCCCGCGCCGGACACTCGAGCAGCCTCGAGCTGCCGATCTCGCTGTTCGAGGAGCAGGCCCGGAAGCGCGTGGCCCTCGGCCTGGTCGTGGGTGAGGTGTTGCGGGCGCACGACGTGCGCCTCGACCAGGACCGCCTGCGGCGGAAGATCGCGCGCTTCGCCGAGTCCTACGAGGACCCCGAAGAGGTAGTGCAGTGGTACTACGGCAACCGTGAGGCCCTGCGTCCCGTTGAAAACCTGGTGCTCGAAGACCAGGTTGTGGATTGGGTGCTCGGCAGGGTGAACGTGGAAGACGAGCAGAGTAGTTTCTCGGCCCTGATGGGCCAGTGACGAACGGCGGGGGGCGAGTCATGGCGACGAACGTAGGGCAGGGGGCGCAGTACCTGAAGGGCCTCGGGCTGATCCCCATGGTCATCGAGCAGACGTCGCGCGGCGAGCGGGCCTACGACATCTATTCTCGATTGCTGAAGGAGCGGGTGATCTTTTGCGTGGGGCCGGTCGAGGACCACATGGCCAACCTGATCGTCGCCCAGCTCCTCTTTCTCGAGTCGGAGAACCCGGACAAGGACGTTTATCTCTACATCAATTCGCCGGGCGGCTCGGTATCTGCGGGGCTCGCCATTTACGACACCATGCAGTTCATCCGCCCCCAGGTGAGCACGATGTGCATCGGCCAGGCGGCGAGCATGGGCGCCCTGTTGCTGGCCGGCGGACACCCCGGAAAGCGCTACTGCCTGCCGCACTCGCGAATGATGATCCACCAGCCACTGGGCGGCTTCCAGGGCCAGGCCTCCGACATCGCCATCCACGCGAAGGAGATCCTGCTGATTCGCGACCAGCTAAACCAGATCCTCGCCAGGCACACCCGTCAGCCGCTCGAAAAGATTGCTCAGGATACGGAGAGAGACAACTTCATGAGCGGCGCCGAGGCGGTGGAGTACGGTCTGATCGATCAGGTCCTGGAGGCGCGCCCGGACAAGCCGGCCAAGGCCTGATCGGTACCCCTGGCGGCCGTCGCCGCCGGCGTGTTCAATTCCTCGCCGGTCTGCCGACACAGGTCAAAGACCGCCGTATGCGTCGGGTTTCGGCGCTTGCCACCCGCGGCGGAACGGTTAACATGCAGTCTAGTCCGGCGCCCCTGGCCGGATCAGTGTGCATCTGGCGGGAAGACTGATGGCTGACGACAAGCACGGCAAGGGCGCGCACGACGGCAAGCTGCTTTACTGCTCCTTTTGCGGAAAGAGCCAGCATGAGGTGCGCAAGCTGATCGCCGGGCCTTCCGTGTTCATCTGCGACGAGTGCGTCGAGCTCTGCAACGACATCATCCGCGAGGAGATGAGCGAGAGCTCGATCGAAACTGCCGGCAAGCTCCCGAAGCCGCACGAGATCAATGCCACCCTCGACCAGTACGTCATCGGCCAGGCGCGGGCCAAAAAGGTCCTCTCGGTCGCGGTTTACAACCATTACAAGCGACTCGAGGTGACCGGCCGCAAGGACGAGGTCGAGATCGCCAAGAGCAATATCCTCCTGATCGGGCCCACCGGCTCGGGCAAGACCCTGCTGGCCGAGACCCTGGCCCGCCTGCTGAACGTCCCCTTCACGATTGCCGATGCGACCACCCTGACCGAGGCGGGCTACGTTGGCGAGGACGTGGAGAACATCATTCAGAAGCTGCTCCAGAAATGTGACTACGACGTCGAGAAGGCGCAGACCGGCATCGTCTACATCGACGAGATAGATAAGATCTCGCGCAAGTCGGACAACCCCTCGATCACCCGTGACGTTTCCGGCGAAGGCGTGCAGCAGGCGCTGCTCAAGCTGATCGAAGGCACCATCGCCTCGGTTCCCCCGCAGGGCGGGCGCAAGCACCCGCAGCAGGAGTTCCTGCAGGTGGACACCCGCAACATCCTGTTCATCGTCGGCGGGGCCTTCGCCGGGCTGGAGAAGGTCATCCGCAGCCGTTCTCAGAAGGGCGGCATCGGTTTCTCCGCCGAGGTGCACAGCCAGGACGAGCGCCGCAATCTGGGCGAGGTCCTGAGCACCGTGGAGCCGGAGGATCTGATCCGTTACGGATTGATCCCTGAGTTCGTCGGCCGCCTGCCGGTCGTCGCCGTGCTCGAAGAGCTGGACGAGCAGGCCTTGGTGCGGATCCTCACCGAGCCCAAGAACGCCCTCATCAAGCAGTACGAGCGGCTGTTCGAGATGGAGGGGGTGTCGCTGGAGATTCGCGAGGACGCCCTTCACGCCGTCGCCCGGCGGGCCATGGACCGAAAGACGGGCGCCCGCGGCCTGCGCACCATCCTGGAGCAGGTGCTGCTCGACACGATGTACGAGCTGCCTTCGATGAAGAACGTCACCAAGGTCGTGGTCGACGAATCGGTCGTGACCGGGTCGTCCTCCCCCTACCTCATCTTTAGCGGCGGCGAGAAGCAGCTGGCGGCATCCGATTGACGCCGGCCTCCGGGCCCCGTCGCCCGGGAAAGTTGATAGTCGCCCAGGATGTCCCCACCATGTCCCCTGAGGGCATGGTCCTACCCGGCCGTTTAGCAACACGCCGGACCGTCAAGGCCACCCGACTTTTCCGCTGAAGGGCCCGAATCGGGCCATGCCGCGCCACTGATCAGGCACGAGAGGTCTCCATGGGACAGCAAGACAAGACGACCACGAAGGTTTCGGCTTCCGGTGGCGTGGTGCCGGTCCTGCCGCTGCGCGACGTGGTGGTGTACCCGCACATGGTCATCCCGCTCTTCGTCGGGCGCGAAAAGTCGATCAAGGCCCTCGAGGCCGCGATGCAGGACAACAAGCAGATCCTGCTGGTCGCTCAGAAGAGCGCCGACGTGGACGATCCGTCGACGGGCGACCTCCACACCGTCGGCACGCTGGCCACTGTGCTGCAGTTGCTCAAGCTGCCCGACGGCACCGTGAAGGTCCTCGTCGAGGGCGGCGCCCGGGCCAGAGTGGACAGCTATCTGGGCACGGACGAGTTCTTCAGCGCGCAGGCCGAGCCCCTGCGCGAGGCGGTCGGTGCGACGGACAAGGAGATCGAGGTCCTGATGCGATCCGCCGTGGGACTCTTCGACCAGTACGTCAAGCTCAACAAGAAGGTGCCGGCGGAGGTCCTCACGTCGATCTCCAGCATCGACGAGCCCAGCCGGCTTGCGGACACCATGGCCGCTCACATGGCCCTCAAGCTCGACGAGAAACAGCACGTGCTCGAGATGGACAACGTGCGGGAGCGTCTGGAGCACCTGATGGTGCTGATGGAGGGCGAGAACGACATCCTGCAGATGGAGAAGCGCATCCGCTCGCGCGTCAAGCGCCAGATGGAGAAGAATCAGCGCGAGTACTACCTCAACGAGCAGATGAAGGCGATCCAGAAGGAGCTCGGCGAGCTCGAGGAAGCGCCGAACGAGCTCGAGGAGATCGAGAAGCGGATCAAGCGCGCCGGCATGCCCAAGGAGGTGCGCAAGAAGGCCCTCACCGAGCTGAACAAGCTCAAGCTGATGTCTCCGATGTCGGCAGAGGCGACCGTGGTGCGCAACTACATCGACGCCCTTGTGGGGGTGCCTTGGCGCAAACGGACGAAGACGAGCAGTGACCTTGCCCGCGCCGAGACGGTGCTCGAGGCCGATCACTACGGCCTCGACAAAGTGAAGGAGCGGATTCTCGAGTACCTCGCCGTCCAGCAGCGGGTCGAGAAGCTGAAGGGGCCGATCCTTTGCCTGGTGGGACCGCCGGGCGTTGGCAAGACCTCGCTCGGGCAGTCCATCGCGCGATCCACCAACCGCAAGTTCGCGCGGATGGCGCTCGGCGGCATGCGCGACGAGGCGGAGATCCGCGGCCACCGCCGCACCTACATCGGAGCGCTTCCCGGCAAGATCGTCCAGAACCTGACCAAGGTCGGCGTGAAGAACCCGCTGTTCCTGCTGGACGAGATCGACAAGATGTCGATGGACTTCCGCGGAGATCCCGCTTCGGCTCTGCTGGAGGTCCTCGACCCCGAGCAGAACCACACCTTTCAGGATCATTACCTGGAGGTGGATTTCGACCTGTCCGAGGTGATGTTCGTCGCCACGGCCAATACGCTCAACATCCCGCCGGCGCTTCTCGACCGCATGGAAGTGATTCGGCTTTCGGGTTACACCGAGGACGAGAAGGTCAACATCGCCCAGCGCTATCTGATTCCGAAGCAGGTGAAGAACAACGGCCTCAAGGAAGAGGAGGTCGTGCTGCGGGAGGCGGCCGTACGCGACATCATCCGCTACTACACCCGGGAAGCCGGGGTGCGCAATCTCGAGCGGGAGATCGCCAAGGTCTGCCGCAAGGTCGTCAAGGACATCCTGCTCAAGAAGCCATCGCAGCAGGTCGTCGTTGGTCCGAAGAGTCTCGAGAAGTACCTTGGAGTGAAACGCTTCCGCTATGGCCGCGCGGACGAGCGCGACCAGGTCGGCCAGGTGACCGGGCTTGCCTGGACAGAGGTGGGCGGGGAGCTCCTGCGCATCGAGGCCGCCCTGGTGCCCGGCAAGGGGCGCATGACCCAGACCGGTCAGCTCGGCGACGTGATGAAGGAGTCGATTCAGGCGGCGATGACCGTCGTGCGCAGTCGTGCCGAGGGCCTGGGTCTCGAGCCCGATTTCCACCACAAGTACGACGTGCACGTCCACGTTCCAGAGGGCGCGACGCCGAAGGACGGGCCGAGTGCCGGCATCGGCATGTGCACGTCGCTCGTGTCCGCGCTGACCGGCATCCCGGTGCGCGCAGACGTGGCGATGACCGGGGAGATCACCTTGCGCGGCGAGGTGCTGCCGATCGGCGGGCTCAAGGAAAAGCTGCTCGCGGCGCATCGCGGCGGCATTGGAACCGTGCTGATTCCGCAGGAAAACGAGCGAGACCTCACGGAAATCCCGAAGAACATCAAGCAGGATCTCGATATACGGCCGGTGCGATGGATCGACGAGGTGCTGGCGATCGCGCTGGTCAGCACGCCCGTGCCGCGCAAGGCGGGGGAGGATGCCGATGCCGCCGTGGAGGCGAAGGCTCCGAGTCCGGAGCCTGCGACCGAGGCGCGCACCGAGCGGGGCTCGGCAAAGACGACGCACTGAGCTTATGGGACCGCTGCCATTTGGTTGACACTGTTTTTTTTGGCGCGGTATAAATCACGCCTCGCAGCGGCACGATCGGTTGAAAGAGCGTGCCATGCTGTGGCGCACAGTCGGCAATCGCCGACACTGAACACCTCCGGGGGGAAATGGGCAGATGAACAAGTCAGATCTGATCGAAGCCATGGCTGACGCCGCCGATATCTCGAAGGCCGCCGCCGGCAAGGCGCTGGACGGGATGATCGACGCCGTCGTCTCTGCCCTCACGAAGGGGGAGCCGGTATCGCTCGTCGGTTTCGGCACCTTCGCCGTGCGGGAGCGCGCCGCGCGGTCCGGCCGCAATCCGAAGACGGGCGAGACCATCACCATCGAGGCATCTCGCGCACCTGCCTTCAAGGCTGGCAAGGCCCTGAAGGATGCCGTAAACTAATAGCCCGCCTTAGGGGTGCTTAGCTCAGCCGGGAGAGCATCGCCCTTACAAGGCGAGGGTCGCAGGTTCGAGCCCTGCAGCACCCACCACGGTCAACGAGGAGTGGTAGTTCAGTCGGTTAGAATACCGGCCTGTCACGCCGGGGGTCGCGGGTTCGAGTCCCGTCCACTCCGCCATATTCCGACCACACGGGGTATCCTTCGATACCCCGTTTGTTTTTCCGCACCCTTCAGGCGATAGGCACTCGCGCATGCTTCAGGAGATCAGGGAAAAGGCCCAGGGTTGGTTTGCCTGGGTGATCGTCGTCCTCATCAGCATTCCGTTCGCTCTCTGGGGCATCCAGGAGTATCTCGGCGTCGGCAAGGAAGTCATCGTCGCCGAAGTGAATGGTCAGGAGATCAAGGAGCGCGACCTCGACCTGCTCGCGCAGCGCTCGCGTTCCGACGGCGGCGACTCGGAGCGCACGCAGTTCGAGCGCCGCAAGGAAGTGCTGGACGCCATGGTTGCCGAGATGCTGATCGTCCAGGCCGCGAGCGCGATGAATCTGCGCGCGGGTGACGACACGATCGACGCGACAATCCATGCCTTGCCGGGGATGATGCGCAACGGTCGCTTCGATGACGTTGCCTACCAGCAGGAACTGGGTCGGCAGGGGTTGTCGGATCGGGCGTTTCGAGAGCGCGTCCAGCGCTTCCTGGTCATGGACCAGCTCTCTGAGGGCATTCGCGGCTCCGCCTTCGTGACCGAGACCGAGCTCCGTGATGCGCTGCGGCTCGAGGGGCAGAAGCGAGACGTCGGCTATCTCATCGTCCCGAAGGCGGAGTTCAGCGCGGCATCCCAGCCGACCGAAGACGAGATCAAGGCCTACTACGAAGCCAATAAGGCCGACTACCTAACGCCAGATCGCGTCAAGATTCAGTTCGTCGAGCTCGACGCCAGGCTGCTCGCTGCCTCGATCAAGCCCGAAGAGGAGGCGGTCAGGACCTATTTCGATCAGCATCGTGACGAGTACGTGCAGCGCGCCCAGCGCAGGGCCCGCCACATCCTCGTCGCGGCCGGGGAGTTTGCTTCGACCGAGACGGTCGAGGCTGCACGAAAGAAGGCCCAGCAGGCGATCGACAGGATACGCGCGGGTGAGCCTTTCGCCGCCGTGGCGAAGGAGCTTTCGGACGACCCCGGTTCCGCGGAGCAGGGCGGTGACCTCGGTGCCTTCGAGCGCGGGGTGATGGTCAAGGAGTTCGAGGACGCTGCATTCGGCCTGCCGCTGAATCAGTTGAGCGAGCCAGTCCGCTCGCCGTTCGGCTTTCACGTGATCGAAGTGACCGAGGCGCGCGAATCGGCGGCGCCGACCTTCGAGGAAGCGCGCGCGCGCGCCGAGCAGGCGGTCCGGCAGGCGGAGGCGGAGCGCCTCTACTACGAGCAGGTCGATCGGCTGAGCGATCTGGTCTTCGAAAACGCAGGCAGTCTCGAGCCGGCGGCCCAGGCGCTCGGTCTGCGCATCCAGTCCACCGATTGGCTGGGCCGTGAGGGCGGCCCCGGCGTGCTCTCGAACCCGAAGGTGATCGCTGCGGCCTTCAGCGAGGAGGTTCGGGGGGAGGGGCGAAACAGCGATCCGGTCGATCTCGGGGCGGAGCATACGCTGGTCCTGCGCGTGGTCGCCTATGAGGAGCCGCGGCCGCGCTCGCTCGACGAGGTCCGCAACGAAGTGCGCGAGCATCACGTGGCGCAGAAGTCTGCGGCGGCCGCTCGCGCTCGCGCGGATGCCCTGCTCGGGAAGGCGCGCGCCGGCGCCCCGCTCGAGTCGCTGGCAAGAGAGGCGGGATCCGCTTACGAGCGCGAGGCGGCCCTGCCGCGGCGCGGCGGCGAGGCTCCCGACGCGGTGGCCCGTGTGGCCTTTACCATGCCGCGCCCGGCGCAGGGCAAGGCGAGCTATGCGGTGACGGAGATCGGCAACGGCGATGCGGCAGTCGTCGGGCTCTACGGCGTGGCCGACGGGGAGACTGACTCGAAGGGGCCTCAGGCGGCTGGGTTGCGCCGAGCCCTCGACGCGCAGGCAGGGGCGCAGGATCTCGTGGGCTACCGGGCTGCGCTGCAGTCTCGGGCCAAGCTCAGTATCCGGCCGTTGACTAGCGATTCCTCGCGACCACTCGATTGACGATATCCCTGAAGGGGCCGGATGGCTCGCGGCCCCTTCGGCTCACATCCCGAGGATGTGATATCCGGAGTCGACGTAGAGCACGTCGCCCGTGATGCCCGACGCGAGGTCGGAGCAGAGAAAGGCGGCAGCGTTGCCCACTTCCTCGATGGTGACGTTCCGGCGCAAAGGCACCTTGCGTTCCGCTTCCGCCAGCATCGACTTGAAGTTCGCAATGCCGGCGGCGGCGAGCGTGCGGATCGGGCCGGCGGAGACGGCATTGACCCGGATCCCCTCGGGGCCGAGCGTGTCAGCGAGGTAGCGGACGTTCGCCTCCAGACTGGCCTTGGCAACGCCCATCACGTTGTAGTTCGGCACCACGCGCACCGCCCCGAGATAGCTCATGGTCAGCAGCGAGCCGTTGCGTCCCTGCATGAGCGGTCGCCCCGCCTTGGCGAGCGCGGCGAAGCTGTAGGAGCTGATGTCGTGCGCGATGCGGAAGCCCTCGCGGCTCACCGCGTCGATGTAGCTGCCTTCCAGCTGCTCGCGCGGCGCATAGGCGACGCAGTGGACAATGGAGTCCAGGCCGTCCCAGCGCCCGGCGATGGCGGCAAAAGCCTCCGTGATCTGGTCGTCGCTCGCCACGTCGAGCGGCAGGACGATGTCCGAGCCGCACTCCTTCGCCACCTCCTCGACGCGGGAGCGCAGCTTGTCCGTCTGGAAGGTGAAGGCGAGCTCCGCCCCTTCGCGATGCATCGCCTTGGCGACGCCGTAGGCGATAGAGCGGCTGCTCGCGACGCCGACGATCAGTGCGCGCTTGCCCTGCATGAATCCCATGGCTTCGGCCTCGTTTGGACTGGTCCGGTGCGGCTGACAGGCCCGCGCGACAGTGCGAACATGGCGCGGCTGCCGCTGCCTCCCGCCATTTAACCAAATCGCCCGGGCCGATCCCAGACTGCCGCCGATGTCCCACGCCGCAACCCTGCGCCGCGCCACCGGGCCCTGCCTCGCCGCACTGCTCGGCCTGCTGGCGGGAGGGTGTGGGGATCCGCCATGGAACAATCCCTATCCCGCCGGTGACGCCGACCGGCACATCCTCTACGCCTCCTTCGAGGAGCGGCCGAAGCATCTCGATCCGGCGCGCTCCTACAGCGCTAACGAGCAGCGCTTCATCGCGCAGATCTACGAGCCGCCGCTGCAGTACCACTATCTGCGCCGACCCTACGAGCTCGTTCCGCTTGCCGCGGAGGCAATGCCCGAGGTGCAGGGTTTCGACGACGCTGGCCTGCCGTTGTCCCCGGACGCGGATCTCGGCGACGCGGCTTACACGGAATACCGTATCCGCATACGCCCCGGCATCCGCTACCAGCCTCACCCCGCACTGGCGCGCGACGCTTCGGGCAGGCTGGTCTACGAGAGCCTCGATGGCGGACTCGCACGCCAGGTCCGCTCCCTCGCCGACTTTCCCCAGACGGGCACGCGCGAGGCGACCGCGGAGGACTACGTCTACCAGATCAAGCGTCTCGCGCACCCTCCGCTGCACTCGCCGATCGCGGGCCTCATGGGCAGCCACATCGTCGGCTTCGACGAATTCGGCAAGCGGACGAGTGCGGCCCTCAAGGCACTGCGCGAGCGCACGGGCGAGCCCCATCCCTGGATCGACATGCGCGAGCACCCGCTGGCGGGCGTCCGCGTCCTCGACCGCCACTCCTATGCGGTGCGCCTCAAGGGCCACTACCCGCAGTTTCGCTTCTGGCTGGCGATGACCTTCTTCGCCCCACTGCCCTGGGAGGCAGACCGCTTCCACCACCTGCCGGGGCTGCGCGAGCGGAACATCACTCTCGACTGGTACCCGGTGGGCACCGGCCCTTTCATGCTCACCGAGAACAATCCAAACCTGCGCGTCGTCCTCGCGCGCAATCCGCACTTCCGAGGCGAAACCTTCCCGGGGGAGGGCATGCCTGGCGACGCGGAGGCGGGGCTGCTCGACGACGCCGGGCGCCACCTGCCGTTTCTCGAGCGCGCGGTCTACAGTCTGGAAAAGGAAACCATTCCGCGCTGGAACAAGTTTCTCCAGGGCTACTACGACGGATCGGGCATCTCCTCGGACAGCTTCGACCAGGCGGTCCAGTTCGCCAGCGGCGAGGCCGCGCTAACGGAGGAGATGCTGCAGCGGGGCATCCGGCTGGCGACCGCAGTCGAGACCTCGGTCTTCTATTTCGGCTTCAACTGGAAGGATCCGGTGGTCGGCGGGGATTCCGAGCGCGCCAGGTTGCTGCGCCGGGCGATCGCCATCGCCATCGACTTCGAGGAGTACGTGTCGATCTTTCTCAACGGTCGCGGGGTGCCCGCCCAGGGCCCGGTGCCGCCAGGCATCTTCGGCGGCCGCGGTGATGCGGTAGGAGTCAACCTTCAGGTCTACGACCTGGTCGATGGCCGGCCACGCCGCAAGGGGGTGGAGGAGGCGCGCGCACTGCTCGCCCGGGCGGGCTATCCCAACGGCATCGACGCGGCGACCGGCCAGCCCCTGGTGCTCAACTACGATACGGCCGCGACCGGTCCGGACAGCAAGGCGCAGCTCGACTGGTATCGCAAGCAGCTCGACAAGCTCGGCGTGCAGCTCGTCATCCGCGCGAC
>Ga0114939_10001638_pt1 | contig 17434 bp, 12 predicted proteins | sample AshMeaCrysSpring_FD_87196 | JGI IMG/M metagenome (GOLD analysis project Ga0114939, IMG submission 87196) | Groundwater microbial communities from Big Spring, Nevada to study Microbial Dark Matter (Phase II) - Ash Meadows Crystal Spring | ecosystem: Environmental > Aquatic > Deep subsurface >...
GTGGCTTTTTTCCGCAGCTTGCCCGAAGCTATAGCGACGACAACGACATATTTGGCGGCGATGCCGACAACGTGTACCGCAGCACCAATCGCGGCACCAATTGGACCACAGAATCTACCCCCGCTGGCAGCAGGGTGCTTACCACCTGCCCCAGCAACAGCAACAGGGTGTATGCCAGCAACGGAACCACCCTTTGGCGAAGTGACGACAAAGGCGATAACTGGTCAACCATTAGCGGCAATCCAGGGTACCCAACAGGCGTTACCATTACCGACCTGGAGCCCAGGCCTTCCAGTTCCATCATTATATGGGCTTGCTTTGGTGGCTTCACCGATGGAGTGAAGGTGTATAGCAGCAGCGACAGTGGGCGCAACTGGACTAACCGAAGCGGGAGCCTTCCCAATGTTGCTTGCCATAGCATTGCGGTGGATGAAAATAATACAGTGTATGTAGGAACGGATATCGGAGTATTTGTGAGGCCCGCTTCCGAATCGGATTGGCAACCTTTTTTGAATGGACTGCCAAGGTGCCCGGTGTCGGAACTGATGGTGAACAACACAACCAACCAAATCGTTGCGGCCACTTACGGAAGGGGCAACTGGTATGCAGAGTATTACATCACTTGTCCGGCTACAGGTACATTAACAGTATCTGGCAGCTTGTCGGGTCTGCGGTTTTACGAGTATCCCATTATTACATCCAATGCCAGCATTATTGGCGGCCAGGGTACCAGCGTTGCCATGAAGGGAATAGACTACGTAACTCTTACAGAGGGTTTTGAAGCCAAAGACGGGAATGTTTTTAAGGCTTACAACGGTCCCTGCGGCAATGGTGGCGTACAACTCAGTTTGTCTTCGTTGTCAGAATCGTCTTCTATAGAAGATCTAAGATTGCCAGCCGGCAAAGACAAGAGGTTCCCCTACGGAAAAATAAACAGCATAGACAATGTTGCGCGAACGGCAAAAATCACCATTCCTGAAACCGGGCAGTATAGCTTGCGCTTAACCAACAGCCTGGGCGAACCGGTGTATGCTATTGTTAGTAATCAAACGTTTCAGGCCGGGGTGCAAAACATGAACCTTGATTTGCAGCCGGGTATAGCACCGGGGTTCTATTATCTGCAGCTGTTAAAAGACTTACAGATAATTCATTTTCAGGAATATGAACCGAAATAGGTAAGGGAACAATTAACTAACAATTAAAAAATTTGCATATGAAACTCCAAGTAATTATGTTGAGTATGTATGTAATAATTTGCATCCCCATTATTTCCAGCGCCCAAAATGTTGGTATTGGTGTTACAAACCCGCTGAGGGGTAAATTGGAAGTAGCCAGTCCGGCAGGAAATATTACCATTGCGAGTTTCGGCAATGCTGGCGCTGCGGGTATTTCCATCGACGATAACAACCCGCTGATTGGATTCAATAATTATAGAAATGTAACCAGGAAATTCATGAGTTCAACCCTGGGTTATGGGGCCATTTTGTATTTTGAATCATCTATAGGCAGGTTGCGCTATAACATGGCTGCCAACCGCGGTACCCAGGACCAGGACCTGAGTAATTACCAGTCGTTTTGGACCATTGATTCCACCGGTAATATGGGCTTGGGTACCATCGTACCATCCGAAGCAAAACTTCAGATTCACGAGCCTGCTGGCAATACCCAATTCATTGCGGCTGCCGGTAGCAACCTTCCGGGTATTAGTACGTTTGTTCCTATCAGTTCACCTTCTATTGGGTATAATATGAGGTACCAGGGGGGATACAAATTCATGGGAACAGGCTATGCAGGCATGTGGCAATATTCACCTTCTGAGGGAAAACTGAATTATTTTTACAGCAGTACGAAAGGTTTGGCAGATGGAACTGCATCACCAGTGTTTGCCATTACTATAGATAGCAGCGGAAATTTGGGTATCGGAAATTCTGTACCCAAGGCACAACTTCATGCCACAGGCAATGTGGTTTTTGGTTCCTCATCGGTGGTGCCCGCAGTTGGCTATAAACTAAGTGTGGACGGCAAGGTGATTTGTGAAGAGCTAAAAGTGCAAACAAGTGCTTCTTGGCCCGATTATGTTTTTGATGACAATTATAGATTACCTGCCCTCATCGATCTGCAAGATCGTGTCAGCCTCCAAAAGCATTTGCCGGGAATTCCCTCCGCATCGGAGGTGTACAACCAAAAAGGTATAGAAGTGGGAGAAATGCAAAGAAAAATGCTTGAAAAATTGGAAGAAGCTTACCTGTATATTTTTGAACTGAACCAGAAGAATCTCGATCTTGAAAAGCGGCTTGCAGCAATGGAAAGATCAATCAAGCCATGCAAAGTCAGGTAGTTTTTTGGGATTATTTTTTCAAACAAAGGGCTTGCAATTCAAGAAATCAACTCTTTGGGCATCTGCCAGGTGTAATGTAGTTCAATTAAGGGAGTTCAAAATACTTAAGCCGCCACAAGTTCTTATTAGCCGCCCGTTTACATAGCTACCCATTTCGCTAGTAACAAAAAGGCCAATAGTGGCTTCAATAATCTTTTCGTTATCAAATATTTTAGAATTTGTTCAAGTATGCATATGTGGGTAAGTAGCAGGATACCATCATCATCTTCATGCTCCAAGATTTTCATTTAGCAGAACTTTCAATGTACAAGTGCAGAATGGTTAATAACTAATTTCGAAATGTTCAATAAGGTGCTAAAAGAGTAAGGCATTTTTTATAACAATTCAAACGATGCAAAATGCCTGACTGGCTCATCGTGTAGATGCCTCATTAGCTTCGCCTAAAGCCCTACAGTCTTAATTGCGCGCAGTACGGATGTTGAGGATTCACCATCATTTCCTGGCGTAAAGGATGAATGATTACATCCATTTCTTCCATAGGTATTGCGCCAAGCAAAGGTTCGCTATCGCCGGGTAATACCAGCGCATTGCAGGTGGCCGTCCTGTTTTTGAATTTTACAATGATGGGTCCTACCACTTCATGCTCCACCACGCTGCCATCGGCCATTACACTTTTCCTGATATCTATAAAGGGGAGGTCAGTTGAGCCTGAATGGTTTCGTTTATGGCCATCGTGTATGGGCCGCTATCTACCAGCATGGTTACCACCATGCGCTTTACTTCATCCGTATCCAGCAGGTTACGCCTAACCATTTCAAGGTCACCAGCATTAATTAGTTCAATTTCAGCATATACGGTACCGATATCCAGTTTTTATGTGTGAATTTACTTAACTTTTTACGCACAGACACCCCAAAACTTTTCATCCTAAGAGCAAAATTGCCTCAAAAAAACAACACACAGGAGTAGTTGTTTGTATTATACCGATACTTGCCCAAGGTAACAACAAAATTACCCCGAAGTTCCTGCATTAGATATTCAACCCGCCGCAGGCGCTAATTACCTGCCCGGTTACATAGCTGCCCATATCGCTGGCAAGGAATAGCGTTACGTTGGCAATATCTTCGGCGGTGCCAAAGCGGCCAAGTGGAATGCCTGCCTTGTATTTGTCGGCGGCTTCACCTTCTTTCAGGTAGCTCGTCATATCAGTTTCCACAAACCCCGGGGCAATGGCGTTGCAGCGTATGTTGCGGCTGCCCAGTTCTTTAGCTACGCTTTTGGTAAATCCAATCACGCCGGCCTTGGAAGCTGCATAGCTGCCCTGGCCGGCATTGCCCATTTCGCCTATTACGCTGCTCATATTGATGATGCTGCCGCTGCGTGCTTTCATCATGGGCTTGATCACCTGCTTGGTCATATAAAACACGCTGTTGAGGTTGGTTTGTATTACCTGCTCCCACTGCTCGGGCGTCATGCGCATCAGCAGGTTGTCTTTGCTGATGCCTGCATTGTTTACCAGTATATCTACCGTGCCAAAAGTGGCCAGTACATCGTTTACCAGGGCTTCGCAGGCTGCAAAGTCTCTGGCATTGCTTTGATAGGCCTTGGCTTTTACACCCATGCTTACCAGTTTTTCTTCCAGCGCTTTGGCGCGGTGGGCGCTGCTGTCGCTTACATAAGTAAAAGCTATACGGGCGCCATGTTCCGCAAACTTAAGGGCAATGCCTTCGCCAATACCACGGGCAGCACCCGTTACAATGGCCACTTTATTTTCGAGCAGTTTCATAGTAGTACGAGTAGATTTATGAGAATAATAGAGCGCAAATAAACACCAAATTTATCAGGCCAAACCTCGGTCCATTTCTGCCTTCAGGGCCAAAATTTCTTCCAGGTGCATGCGGTCGTTGCTAAGGCGGGGCACTTTGTGCTGGCCACCCAATTTTCCTTTGCTGCGCAACCATTGGGTAAACACGCCTTTGGGCAGGGCATGTACCCGAGGCTTGCTCAAGGCTATGTCTTTGTAGCGTTTGGCATCGTAGTCGCTGTTTATTTGCCTCAGGCTACTGTCGAGTGCCCGGGTAAAATCTTCCAGGTTTGCCGGTGCCTGGTTAAACTCAATCAGCCATTCGTGAGCACCGTTGCTCTGCTGGCTGAAATACACAGGGGCGGCCGTATAGTCGTTTACCGTGGCGCCGGTAGCCAGGCAGGCCATAGCAATGGCTTTGTCGCTGTTGTCCACCATTACCTCTTCGCCAAAGGCGTTTATAAAGTGCTTGAGGCGACCACTAACCTTGATGCGGAACGGAAAAGTGGTGGTGAACTGTATGGTATCGCCAATCAGGTATCGCCAAAGACCTCCGGTAGTGGTAATGACAGGTGCATAATTTTTGCCGACCTCTACTTCCTGCAAACCAATAGTTCTCGGGTTGACCTTACCAAACTCTTCAACGGGCATAAATTCGTAAAAGATGCCATGATTGAGATACAATAACATACCATTTTCGTCTTCGGCGCTTTGGGCCGAAAAGAATCCCTCGCTTGCATTGTATATTTCGAGGTATCGAATAGGCGCTCCTACCAACTGCTCAAATTGCTGGCGGTAGGGTGTAAACGAAACCCCGCCATGGAAATACAGTTCCAGGTTGGGCCATACATCCTTGATGCTCGCTTTACCGGTGATCTCCAAAATGCGTTTGAATAGTACCAGAGTCCAGGTGGGTACGCCGGCTACCGAAGTCACATTTTCGTGAATGGTGCTTTGCGCCAGCTTTTCAATCTTGGTTTCCCATTCATCCAGCAGGGCTATGCTCAGTTCCGGCGTTTTGATCCACTGGGTCCACATCGGCGCATTTTGCAGCAAAACCGCACTTAGGTCACCGTAATGAATCTCGTCGTTTACAGAAGCAATCTGGTGGCTGCCACCAATCACCAGGCCTTTGCCGGTAAGCAAATCGCTATCGGGATAATTGAAGTAGTAAAGCGTAAGCGCATCCTTATTGCCCAGGTAGTGGTTTTCGTCCAGGCTTTCCTGGCTCACGGGTATAAACTTGCTGCGGTCGCTGGTGGTACCGCTGCTTTTGGCAAACCAGTTTACAGGCGTTGGCCACAGCACGTTTTCTTCACCTGCCAGCATACGCTCTATTTCATGCTTGCATTGCTCATATTCCACAATAGGCACGGCGGCCTTAAAATCGCGAATGCGAAAGGTTTTATTGAAGCCGTGCTTTCTGCCATATTCGGTGTATTGGGCGGTGGTTACAAGGTGCTGCAGCACATCACGCTGGGATTCCACTGGATGGTTCATCCAGTGTTCGATGGCAGCCGATCGCAGGCGCGCCAGGGCCGATATGGCAGGACTCAGCAGTTTCATGCATTAGGCGGGGCGGCAAAATAGCGATTGCTGCCATAACGGCGAAAAATGCCTTTGGCAGCAGTCCGCCATGTAGCTCAAAAACAAAAGAATGAACTCCAAAAAAGAGGCTGCCACTGAAAGTAAGTGGTAGCCTCTCCATCCTCTATCAACCAATATTCACCTACTGTTTCAAGAGTTTCAGGGTGTTTTGTTCGTTGCCCTGCATGATTCTTACCATGTACAGGCCGGGTGCAAAATCCTGGCCAAACCTCAGGTCTTTTACGGTGCTTCCATCGGCTTTGTATATCACGCGGCCACGGGCATCGTATACAGCTATGTGCAACGGTTTTTGATGGCTGCCGGTTTTCGATTGCAGGGTAAACGATCCGTTGGAGGGGTTGGGCCATACGTTATAGGTAGGTTTATCTGCTTTGGACTGTTGAATTAGCAGAGGGTTTGTGCTGGTTTGGGTGATGAGCGATTCGGCTATTGCGCATGGTGTTTTCTGCACAAAAATCATATTGTTGTTGCCTTTCTCGAAAACGTCCTTCATGCTTTCCTGGAACATGCGATTGGGGTGGCCGGCAGGTGTATAGCCATCGCTTTCAAGTGCCCAGCCTGCTTTTTGCAGCAAGAACCCCACTACCACGAAGTCATGATAGTAGCCAAGGTTACCGTATCCGGGGGCATACATGCCGTCGAAATAATCTACAAAGCCCGTTTCCATATTCAGCCTCATGGCCACCATTTGGGCACTTAGCATATAGGCCATGTTTTTGCCATTTGCCCTTTGCAACCAGGCCTGTACTTCGCCGTAGGTATTGGGGTCAAACTGGCTGCCATCGGCATTGCGCAGGCTTAATCCACGCAGGTTGTATAGTACCCAATCGGTTTTTCCCAGTTCTTCCAGCGTGGCAGCCCCATGTTTGCCAGCCCAGTAGCCAATGCCTTTGGCATTGCCGCCGCCAAGGCAAACATTGCCAAACGGAAGGGTTACCGGTTGTTCAAGCTCAATATACCATGGGTTGGCCGAAGTGGTAAGGTATCCCGCAGGCATGGTTTCGGTAATCTTGTACTCGCCTTTGTTGAGATTGCCAAAGAGGATTTTGCCATCTGCATCGGTATACTCGGTGGCTGTCATGGTGCTGTCCAGTTTAAACTCCACATTAGCCAGCGGCATGCCATCATCGTTCCTGCCGTTCAGGTTCAGGTCATAGAATTTCTCTACTATGATATACGGGTGGGGATAGCTAAGAGTAACCAGGTGGTTTACCGGGTTGTACCGGAAAGTAACATCGGCAGCCAGCGGAAGACTCAGCGGAATGTTGGCGCCATCGCGGTATCCACCTGCCCCATAGTTTCTGCTCCACGAATCGTTGATCGTTACCTTGTATTCCCAATCGCCTTTTGGTAAACTGAGGGTACGTGCCCAGGTGTTGGTAGTGGTTTCGTAGGTAAGGCGGGCATTGTCACATGCAGGGTTCCAATCGCCGCTTCCATATCCTGGCAGGGTGGGGCAGCCCAGTTCCTCTCCAAATGAGCCGGGGATGACTACGGTATACGGAACAGCTTGAATATTTATGATATGTGTAAAGGGATCGTAAGTGAAATCAACAAGGCTCGGACCACTTAAGCTCAGTGGAATGTTGGGGCCTCCCGGTACACCGCCCTGGCCATAGTTTTCACCCCAACTGTAGTTGTGCGTAATCTTAAACTCGAAGTCGCCGGGCGGCATTTCGTAGCTTCCCTTCCATAACAACAGTGAAGGATCGAACCACAGGCCCGTGTTGGCACAGTCGGGTTGCCAGTCGCCCGGGCATCCCATTTCGCTTTGGAAACTGCCTGCAAGTACTACGGCCCATGGCACAGGCGCTGCATATACAATATGAGTTATAGGATTGTAGCTGAAACCCATTTGGGTATACTGCGAAAGGTGGAGTTGATAGTTGGCGCCTCCTGGTGATCCACCCTGACCGTAGTTTTCACTCCACGAACCGTTGAGCGCAGCTCTATATTCCCAATTGCCCGGAGGCAACCAATAGGAATTTTGCCAGGTATTGGTCGCGCCGTTGAAAAGGAGTTGAGAGAGGCCACATGCGGGGTTCCAGTCGCTACTGCATCCCAGTTCACTCTGAAAATTTCCAGCAAGCACAACCATACCGGTTGCTACTGAGTTAACTACAATATGTGTTATTGGGTTGTAGCTAAAATGCACCAGGGTCGGTACTGCAAGGTTCAAACCAATATTACTTCCGCCGGGAATGCCACCCGCTCCGTAATTCTCATTCCATGCATGATCAATGGCAACCTTATACTCCCAGTTGCCTGCGGGAATATTGAAGCTTCCTTCCCACATGCCAGTACCCCCATTGAAAGTGAGACCTGTGATATCACAGGCAGGGTTCCAGTCGCCGGCGCAACCCAGTTCGCTCTGGAAATTACCGGGTAAGGTCACCCATGTTTGCGCCTGCATGGTTTGCCATGCGCTTGCTGTTAAAAACACAGCTATGGCCAGTGTTTTGTATAAGGATTTCATAGTATGCCTCCTTAAGAAATTATACCTAAGCAAGGTATACAGGCGATTTTTGCCAAAGGCTGAGCAGAAAGGCCTTTTGGAAGCAGGATTATTCGTAACTTAAAGAACCTCGCATTTGCAACACGTGATCGAAAATGCATGCTTGCAATTTTGGGCAACAGCATGGCTGCTATGCTAAAGAAAAATGCAAGACATGAGGCCTTGCATTTCTCTTTTCCGAATACCTTGAACCTTACAGGTTTACCGATACGCGTTTTAGATTTTCCCAATGGGCTGCCGGGTCGTTTTTGGCCGACTGATATTGAATAGTGCCGGCTTTGAAGTAGCGGATATTGTACCATGCATGCACCGATTGGTTATCGGGGCGGGCATTGGTTACATTTTTGGAAAAAATGATGGCGTTGGCTCGGTCGGGAAGGGTGCGCACATTGCTTGCCTGAATGGTGGTATCCCATACACTGGTAGATAATCCTGTGGTGTGATTTACCAGGGTAATGCCGCATTTAATTTCTGCCGATACATCGTCGTAATAACCGGCTCTATAGTCGGCAGTGCGGGCCAGGTTAAATTCTACCGTGTGATTAATCGGCGTGGTAACGGTAACCGGGGGGTCTTTTTTGCTGCAGGCTGCAAACAGCAGGCAGGCTACGGCTACAAACATGGTGTGTTTCATAATGTGTATTTATAGAGTGTGAGAAAAAAGGAGTTTTACATCAGCGCAGCCTTACGTGACTGAACCTTCCGTTTACACGCTGGCTTTTGTAGGGTGCATTCAGCGGTTTTTCGTATTCAATGTTGGTTAGCGTACCATTCCACGAGTTATTGGCAGCATCAAAGTTTATCTTAAGAGTACCCTGGGCTTGTGGCCATTTGGCTATCCAGTCAATTCCCTGTTTTTGGCCAAATATGACTGTTACCTTGTCGTTGTCGGCAGGAAACGTGTACGTGCCAGCTATTTCATTTGGCTTGTCGGTAAATTTGAAGACAATTGTAGCCATCAGTTTGGGCTGTACATAACTGCTGTATTGCAGCCCGCCAAGCCTTATATGCACCTTATTGTCTTTTACTTCGGCTACGGCGCTCATTTCGGCGCTCCCGGTTACGTTTACTGCAGTTTCCACATGCTTGCTGTTTGCGCCGCTTAGTTCTTCAGTGAGCAGTTCCAGGCGAAAATCGGGATTAGTGTTGTTTTTGGTGCCTTCTACAATTGGTTTGATGCAGCCACCCAGCAAAAGGGATGTGGCCAGCATAAGAAGTGAGTGTTTCATGGTAGTGTGATTTTGTTTGAGGTACAAATGTGTGCCAATAGCGTAATCGCCCCGATAACACAAATATGTGGTTTGAATTTTTTTAACATGAGAAGGGGCACAAAGAAAAAACGGCAGCCTTTTTGAGGCTTGCCGCTAAATTGTAAATTACAAAATGATCATTACACCAGTTTATCTTTACAAGCCTTAGCCACAGCCTCACTCTTGCTGTTTACATGCAGTTTTTCGTAAATCTTTTTGATGTGGCTGCGCACCGTATCAATAGCAATAAACATTTCGGCGGCTATCATTTTATAGCTGTAGCCGTTTACCAGCAGTTGCAGTACCTGCTTTTCGCGGTCGCTCAGGTTGTAGTCATCGTTGCTGGCGCGGTGCACTTCGCTAAACATACGCAGCACCTGCGAGGCTATGCTTGCGGTCATGGGGGCGCCACCGGTGGCAGCCTCGCCTATATACTCCAGCAGGCGCGAGGGAGGCGTTTTTTTCAGGATATATCCGTTGGCCCCGCCGCGTATGGCTTCAAAAACATTTTTGTTGTCGTCAAACACTGTAAGCATCAGGATTTTTACATGGGGGTTTACCTCGCGAATGAGTTTTAGTGCCTCAATGCCGGTACGTCCGGGCATGTCTATATCCATTAGCACCACATCGGGGTTAAAGGCTTCTACCTCATCCACCGCATTCATACAGTTTTTGTATGCGGCCAGCACCTTAAAACCCTCGCTGCCATCGATGAGCATCGTAAGCCCTTCGCGTAATTGCGGGTTGTCTTCGTATATCAGCACCTTTGCCATGGATGTAGTTAATTTTTAGCAAATGTAGTACGCGCAGCCGGCAACCCCAACCACACAAACGTGTGAAATGCCAGCATTACAGCCCTCTGCCGCCGGTAAGTACTTTGTACAACCGGGGTGCATAACGCTGTACTGCCCAGGCTGCAGCCATACATAAGCTCATAACCAGCAGCGGTATAATAAGATAATTAACAAGCCTGCTTTTGAAAACGAACCATCCACTCAGCCTGGCTGCATACATTACATACACTAATAATGGAATGTGCATGCCAAAAATGAAGAAGGAATAGCCGGAAATCTGCTTGCGCAGGGGATGGCGCATCCACCAGGCGACCAACGGGTCTGCACTAAACCACACGGCAAGCACACCGCTTAGAACTGCCAGCTTATGCAATACCGACAGCAGCACAAATGTGGAAGTTGTATTTGGCTCCAGTTCAAAAGCCATAAAGGTTTTGATAACACAAACACCAATAAAGAAAATCCACGCTAATCCTTGGCTGTACCAGGTGGGTGGATTTTCTATATTGCGGTTGGAAGTAAAAAGCCATACACCGAGCGAAAAGAAGAAAAGGCCCTGGCTTTCGATGAAATACAGGTTGAAATAAACTGCCCACAAAAAGAATGTGATGGCAAACCAAATGGCCGGCACTTTGGCCACCAGCCAGCGGATAACCGGGTATAGCAGGTTGTAAATAAACAGTACCCGCAGAAACCAAAGCTGGTAAGAAACGGGTGCAAGAAACAGGCGCTTCAGCATATCTGTCCAGGGCACCTCGGTGTACGGCCGGTTGTCGCCCATCTGATCGAGGCTTGCCGTTTGCAGCACTTTAAGGGTAAAAGGTGTCTGCTGCAGCAGAAAGGTGAGCAATAGGCCAAATGCGCTCCAGAGCACATAGGGTAGTATCAGGTTCACAAACCTGCGCCGGGTGCGCTGCCCGTACGGGGCGTTGTCGAACATGGCATACAGGTAGCCCGATATGCCAAACAGGATAGGGATGCGAAAGCGCAGCAGGCCGTTAGATACAAGATATTCAAACCAGGTGGTGAAGGTCAGCCGCTCACTTACGGTGGAGTAGGGGGTGAGATAAGTTTCGTTGAGGTTGTAGCCGTGCACATAAGCCAGCAAAAATATACTGGCAAAAGTGAGAAAGCGGAATCTGCGGCTGAGAAGGCGGTTCATGCGGTACTATTATGCCACCGGTACGGTGAGGGTGAGGGTGGTGCCCTGTACCGGCGCCGACCGGATGTTAAGTTTTCCTTTGAGCGATGCTGCCCTGCGCTGCATATTGCCCAGCCCGTTGCCGCCATCGGCAGTGTTTACGTCAAACCCTATGCCGTTATCCTCTACGGTAAGCATGAGCATGTTGTTTTGCATAGCCATCTTTACGGTTGCTTTGCTGGCTTTGCTGTATTTGGCCGCATTGTTGATGGCTTCTTTACCTATCAGGAAAAAGTCGCGCCTTGCTTCCATATCCAGTGTTGCCTCGGTAGCGCTGGCATCGGCTTCAAAATGAAGTTCAATATCCTTTGCTTCCAGGGCATTGGTGGCAAATTCGCGCAGGCGTGCTATCACTTTTTCCATGCTGTCGTTGGAGGGCTTGATGGCCCACACAATGTCGTCCATGGCATCCATCATACGCTGGCTGTTGTCGCTGATCTTGTTGATGAATTCCACAGCCTTTACCTGGTCGGTATGCATCTTGGTTTTGGCTATGCTGCTCAATATGTTGATGGTGCTGAGGGTACTGCCCATATCGTCGTGGAGGTCGCGGGCCACGCGGTTGCGGATTTTTTCTACAGCCATCAGCCTGTTTAGCCGCAGCCTGTGCATGCCATAGGCCGTCATACTTATCAACATCAAAAGCGTGCTGATAAACCAACCTGTGCGCCAAAAGGGTGGCTTTACACGAATCCGCATGGTGGTGATGTGCCTCGACGAAAGCCCGTCTATACTTTCAGCCTTCCATTCAAATGTGTAACGCCCGGGAGCAAGGCCAGTCATGGTCAGTTCCATGCCATCCGCCTTGGTCCAGCGGTTGTCGAGGCCTTTGATGCGGTAATAGTAGATGTACTTGTCGCGATTGCGGAAGTCGAGACAGCTAAAGCGGATGCCAAAATTGTTCTGGGTTGGCCCAAGCACAATTTCATCTCTTTGCAGCAGCGAGTCGAGCAGCAGGAATTGGTTGCCAAAATGAAAGTCGGTGATGGTAACATCAGGTGGAGGAACAGAGCTTTTGAAGGCGGAAGGATGGAAGAACAGCAGGCTGTTTTCGCCGGCAAACATTACATACTTATCGCTACACAGGTAGTCTGCTTTGCTGGCTGTTTCTCCCAAAAGGATGCCGTCTTTTTTACCGTAGGTGGTAAACAGGTTGCGGCTGTAATCAAATCGGCACAGCCCGTTGTCGGTCATAATCCACAGGAAGCCCTCTGCGTCAAGTCTTACGCGTTGTATGGCATTGCTGGGCAATCCATCGCTTATGGTTACCTGGCGCACCCGCCCCGTCTTTTTATTGATGATATTGAGTGCGCCGGTTGCGGCAAATATGAGGCTGTCGCCAAGGGCTTCGAGGTCGTTTGCCGATGCGTTGAAAATCTGGTTGGGCCCTGTACCTGCATCGTAGTGCTGCATTACTGCACCATCTGTGTTTCGAAGGGCATATACACCTTTGTCCTGTGTGGCCACCCAAATCCATCCGCCTTTGTCGGGCATTACCTTGTAAATGGTGGCGCCAAGCCCAAGGTCGAGCATCACTTTCCACGTTTTTCCATCGTAGCGAATTACCCTACCGCGCTGGGTGCCAAACCACAGGTTGCGCTGTGGGTCCTCAGTGATGTACCGGATGGTGCTGTGGTCAAAAACGGGCGGTTCTGAAAAAGCTGTTGTGCCCTTTTTCTGGTCATGCACCATCATGGCGCCACCCTGGCAGCCCAGGTACACGTAGCCTGTGGTGCTGTGCTGCTGTGCACACCACACCAGGTTGAAAGCTGCCCTGGTAGCCGGATGCATGGGCGGCATATTTTTATACAGGGGTGCATCGTAACGCTTAAACTTCTGGTCGAAGCAAATGATGCCGGCGCCCCAGGTGGACAGCCAGTAATGGCCATTGGAGAGCTGGGTAATATCGGTTACCGGCAATTCGCCCGGCTTGTCGCTCAGGTACATGTTTATAACCGAATTGTCAATAGGCGAATTATAGTACAAGCCCTGGTCGGTGGCAATCCAGGTAACGCCATCGCGGTCTTCGTACACCTGCGATACCACCCCGTACCGTATCCCGTAGTTGTCTATGTATTGTTTACGATACAAGGCAAATTGTGCGGCCGGCTCCTTTATATACAGGCATGCCGCTCCGTAAATCCAAATGGTGCCATCCGATGTTTCGGAAGTGTGGTGCATTTCCTGGTACGAGGTATTTACGCCGGTAAGGCCTGCTGTATCTGTAAGGGGTTGCCCGCTTTCGTTGTAGCAGTATGGTATTTGGGCATGCTGCCAGCTAAAAATCCAAAGCCTTTGTTTAGAGTCAATTTTAATTTGGCTTACACCGTACCGGTTAAACTCTTTCTGGTCGAGCAGGGCCAGTTGCCGGGGGTTATTGTGTCGGCTCCACATGGTGCGGGAGGATTCGTCGTACACGCACAGCCCGCTGTCGCTTGTTATCCAGTAACGCCGGTTTTTCAGGTCGTGAACGGCATCAATGTTGGGCTTCCAGCCTGCCGGCAAATTGTTGAGCGGCGTGTTTTCGGTAAAGGCCCGCGCTTTGGCGTCAAACACCAGGATTTTTCCATAGCGCAGCACGTTGATGTACGTCCGGCCATAACCGTCCTGCCACATTTTAAACTCCGACCGGGCCGGCAAAGGGCTGCTCAGGCGCATGGGTATCGGCTCGTAGGTAAAACGGTCGGGGTCGAAAATGCCCACCTCTCGGGTGGAGTACGCAGCCAGCCATATGCGCCCGCTGTCGGCAGGCAACAGTTGGTTAATATTTACGGTAGGCAAGGGGCTGCCCGACATACTGCTGTGCTCAAAACTCATGAAGCGCCCGCCATCGAAGCGCTGCAGGCCCGATGTAGTGCCAAGCCACAAAAAGCCTTTGCGGTCCTGGAAAATGCTGGAAACGACGTTGCTGCGCAGGCCCATGCCATCGTCGGTGGTAATTCGGTTGAAGGCACGGAAAAAAAATTGCGCATGCACCCCGGAGCAGGCTATGGCAGCAAAGAAAAACAGCGCAAGTCGGGCCAGCATGAGCAAACGGTAATGGATGAACCAAAATTAGCGGAAACGGCAAGGTGTGTGGTTCCCGGATTCGGTTTGTCCGGAAACCACAAATGCATTCAGCGCATGAGGTCAAGCGGTTTTATGGAGCGAACCACTCCTGCTTTTGCATGGCTTGTGCCCTTGCCGGGCAGTGGCTTCAGGCATGCTGCGCAGCAAGAAGCCAATACAATGAGTGAGAGGATGAACTGGTTCATAGTGTGTGTTTGATGATGCAAAACAATACCCTTGCCCCGATATGGGGGATAGCATAAACATGTGAGTATTGAATTGCCCAGCCGGCTAATAAGCTTTGTTAGCCGCTCACCGGCTCCAGCTTTGCCGTAAAGTGCCTCAGCATAGGCGCCTCTTCGGTAATCTTAAGGCCCTTGATGTTATTGCGGTTGTTGTACACCTCTATAATCACTTCGGCCACATAGTCTATATGGCTTTGGGTGTATACCCGCCGGGGTATGGCCAAGCGCACCAGTTCCTGCGCGGCAGGCACCAGGTTACCCGTATCATCGTATTTGCCAAACATGAGGGAGCCTATTTCGCAACTGCGAATGCCGCCCTCTACGTACAAGGCGCCCACCAGCGCCTGACCCGGGTACTGATGCACGGGTATATGGGGCAAAAAAGCGCTGGCCAGCAGGTACACGGCATGGCCACCTGCAGGCTGAATAACAGGAACCCCGGCATTGGTCAGCTTGGTATTGAGGTATTCAATGCTGCGGATGCGGTACTGCAGGTAGTGTTCTTCCATCACTTCGCGCAGGCCGATGGCTATAGCCTCCAGGTCGCGGCCGGCAAGGCCTCCGTAAGTGGCAAAGCCTTCGGTTATGATGAGCAGGTTGCGGCATGCCCGCGCAAGTTCCAGGTTGCGCAGGGCCAAAAAGCCGCCAATGTTGGCAAAGGCGTCTTTTTTGGCACTCATGGTACAGCCATCGGCATAGCTGAACATTTCGTAGGCTATTTCCGGCACGCTTTTGTTCTGGTAGCCCGGCTCGCGCAGCTTGATGAAGTAACTGTTTTCGGCAAAGCGGCAGGCATCAATGTAAAATGGTATGCCATGCTTTTTGCATACGGCGTGCACCTCCCGTATGTTTTGCATGCTCACCGGCTGGCCGCCACCGCTGTTGTTAGTCACGGTAATGATGACCATGGGAATGTTTTCGGCGCCTTTTTCCCGGATAAAACGCTCCAGCGCCGGCACATCCATATTGCCTTTAAACGGGGCCGGTTTTTCGGGGTGATGGCCTTCTTCGCAAACGAGGTCTATACCCTCGGCGCCGCTGTACTCTATGTTGGCACGGGTGGTGTCGAACAGGGTATTGCTTACAAAATATTTGCCCTTGCCGCCGGTGATGGTAAACAGGATTTTCTCGGCAGCCCGGCCCTGGTGCGTAGGTATTACATAAGGCATGCCGGTAATTTGTTCTATGGTTTCGTCGAAGCGGAAAAAGCTGGGGCTGCCTGCATACGATTCGTCGCCCTGCATAATGCCTGCCCACTGCTGCGCACTCATGGCACTGGTACCGCTATCGGTAAGCAGGTCTATCAGCACATCGTTGGCATGTATGCGAAAGGGGTTGTAACAAGCCTTCTCCAAAATGGCCTGCCTCTCGTCTCGGCTGTTAAAGTAAATAGGCTCTACACTTTTGATGCGAAATGGCTCGATGATGGTTTTCATGAGATGATGGTTGTCGGTTGTCTGTTGTCTGTTGTCGGTTGTGGGTTGTCGGTTGTTAGTTGTGGGTTGTCAGTTGGGATTAATTTCTAAAACAATAGTAGTGCCATAAAGTAGCTGAACTCACGAACTCCTGAACTCACGAACCTCTGAACTAATGAACCTCACGAACTCCTGAACTCCTGAATATTCAATCTACTGAACCTCCTAACTCCCGAACATTCAAACTCTCAAACATTCAAGCTACATCACGGTGCCAGGCGTTCAATTTTCCATATCCCGTTTTCGGCGGGGGTGTACTTGAAGCGGTCGTGCATGCGGTTGGGCCTGCCCTGCCAAAACTCGATGGCAATTGGTTTTACCCGGTACCCGCCCCAGTGTGGTGGCTTGGGTATGTGCCCGTGTTTGAAGCGCTCGGTATAGTATTCAAATGTTTCTTTAAGCCAGGCTTTACCGGCTACAGCCACACTCTGCGGCGAGGCCCAGGCGCCTATTTTACTACCATCGGGCCGGCTGTCGAAGTAGGCCATGCTCTCTTTGGCACTTATCTTTTCTGCTACGCCGTTTATGCGTACCTGTCGCTCCAGTTCTTTCCAAAAAAACAGCAGCGAGCATTTCGGGTTATGTTCAAGCTGCAGGCCCTTGGTACTGTTGTAGTTGGTAAAAAACACAAACCCTTCGCTGTCGAAATGCTTGAGCAGCACAGTGCGTGCATCGGGCATGCCATCGGCGCCGGCGGTTGCCAGTGTCATGGCGTTCATTTCGTCAATACCGGAGGTTTCGGCTTGCTTCCACCATTTTTCAAACTGCAATACAGGTTCGAAGGCAAGGTCTTCCACGTCCAGGCTGTGCAGGGTATATTCTTTGCGGATGGCTGCTATTTCTTCTTTGGTCATAGTCGATAAAGGCTCTATTGCGGCGAGGGCGCAAGTTACAGCTTAAGTGCTGCAAACTCAAGCGGATTTAGCCTGTTGTTTTTGATGTAATACTTGGTGAGCCAGAGCTTTTGCGTTGGCCAGCAATGTGCCATGATATATGTGAGATAATAGCTTTTTTGCACTTACAACATACCTCCTATGAATTCAAAACTTTAACTGAATATAGCTGACCAAAATTATTATAGTCTCAGAACTCCTGACCTTTCGCAGAATAGACTACTGTATTTTATAGCATAATTTGAGGTTAGTTCCAGGGAAAA
>Ga0114939_10001639_pt1 | contig 17422 bp, 17 predicted proteins | sample AshMeaCrysSpring_FD_87196 | JGI IMG/M metagenome (GOLD analysis project Ga0114939, IMG submission 87196) | Groundwater microbial communities from Big Spring, Nevada to study Microbial Dark Matter (Phase II) - Ash Meadows Crystal Spring | ecosystem: Environmental > Aquatic > Deep subsurface >...
CGACGGCTCCGACCTGATGCCCGGTGAAGTCGGCGGCGGTTCCTTCTGGAAAGGCATGACCGACTATGTCAGCGGCGCGGCCGACCTGGACACCGTCCTGGGCGAAATCGACGCCTCCTGGCCACAATAAGTAAGTAACGCTTGAGAAACTGCCGGTTTTATTAAAGACCGGCAGTTTCTCTATCTGGTGAAGGCGCCAAGTTATCGAAATTTACACAGAATGAGATCTTTCAAAAGATAGGAGGAGGTGGCGCATGCAATATGATTCGTCTCAGCAAAAGGTGGGTCTTGGTACCCGGATCGTGACGAATATCCTGCGCATTTTGTTACCGGTGGCCATCCTGCTCATCGCCTTTTGGGTGATGTACATGGGCTTTATTTTTCTGCGGGAAGGCAACGCGCCCAAGTGGTTGATCGCCATCGTCGCCATCGCCTGGGGCGTCGGCGGTGTGGCGGCGCTTTACTGGATCTTTAATTGGCTCGTCGAGCGAATGGGTGATCCCTGGCGCGGGCGACTTCAACCCTTCGTCTTCGTCGGACCCGCGGTTGCCATGCTGATCTGGTTCCTGGCCTTGCCAGTCCTGCGTACATTTTGGATCAGCTTATTTAACCGCGACGGACCGCCGGAAAACTGGTTTGATATCAATAATATCAGCGGCAGCTTAGAGGCGTTGGGCATCCGGTTTGTCGGCCTGCAAAATTATGTGGCCGTCTTCACCGACCGGCTGATGCAGGAAGCGTTCCGCAACAACATCATGTGGATCGTTTTTGGCGCGACTTTGACGGTAATGGTTGGCCTCCTCATCGCCGTTCTGGCCGATCGCAGCAAATTCGAACGGCTGGGAAAATCGGCCATCTTTCTGCCGATGGCGATCTCCTTCGTCGGCGCGGGCGTCATCTGGAATTTTATCTATGAAGTGCGACCGGAAAATCTGCCGCAGATTGGCCTACTGAACGCTATCGTCGTCGGCCTGGGCGGCCAGCCGCAGCCTTGGCCGCAATGGACGGCTATTGCGCCCTGGAACAATCTGTTCTTAATCGTGATCGTTATCTGGCTACAGGTTGGCTACGCGATGGTTCTATTCTCGGCCGCCCTGAAAGGCATCCCATCGGAGCTCATGGAAGCCGGTCGAGTCGACGGCGCGAATGAGATCCAGATTTTCTTCCGGATCATGGTTCCCTATATCATGGGGACCATCATAACGGTCACGACCACGGTAGTTATCTTTACCCTTAAGATATTCGATGTCGTCGGGGTGATGACCGGCGGTCAATTTGGAACAGAAGTCATCGCCACCCAGTTCTACCGGCAATCATTCACCGCCCGAAATTCAGGTTACGGCTCGGCGATCGCCATTGTTCTCCTCATTGCCATCGTCCCGGTCATGATCTATAACCTGAAGCAATTCCGCGAACAGGAGGCATTTTAAAATGGGAAGCATGCAAAGCCAACGACGTTGGGGCGGTCTGCTGGTTAACGGCGGGTTGCTCTTGATCATTCTCCTGTGGACTATCCCGACATTCGGGTTATTCATCTCCAGTTTCCGGACGCGCGAGGCGATCCAGACCTCCGGCTGGTGGAATGTTTTCCCCCACCGCGCTTATGAAACGGTGGCCGTCATCAACCCGGCCGATATGGACCTTGACCCGACCGGCCCGATGGTCATCGAAGGAACCGTCACGACCTTCGAAGAATTGCGCGAAACCGGGATCACCACCGAGGACGGCACGTACTACAAATGGGTCGGCAACCGCCGCATTGGACGTCTGGAAATCCAAGAGGAGAGTTGGACCGTCGACTGGGATTTCACGCTGGCTAACTATCGGCAGGTTTTGAGCGGCAAGAGCTTTGAATATTCACGGCCGGATGGGACGGTGGAAGTCATTCCCGGCGATGATTTCGTCAGCGCCTTCCTGAACAGCCTGGCCGTGGCGATACCGGCAACCGTCATTCCCATCCTCGTGGCCGCCTTTGCCGCTTACGGATTCGCCTGGATGAATTTCCCAGGACGGCGCGTTCTGTTTATCATGGTTGTAGCCTTACTGGTCGTGCCGTTACAAATCGCGCTTGTCCCCATTCTGCGCGATTTCCGAGCCTTGGGGATCAACGGAACGTTCCTAGCCATGTGGTTGGCACATACCGGTTTTGGGCTGCCTCTGGCGACTTACTTGCTGTTCAACTATATCAGGGGATTGCCCCGAGAGACGCTGGAATCAGCCTTCATCGACGGCGCGTCGCATTTCACCGTCTTTCGGCGGTTGATCCTGCCGTTGTCGGTGCCGGCGCTGGCCTCCTTCGCGATTTTCCAGTTCCTGTGGGTGTGGAATGATTACCTGGTCGCGCTCATTTTCCTGGGCGGCAACCCGGAAACAAAGGTCATTACGCAACGTCTGGCCGATATCGTTGGCTCGCGCGGCAATGACTGGCATCTGCTGACGGCCGGGGCATTCTTGACCATGCTGCTGCCGCTCATCGTCTTCTTCTCGTTGCAGCGGTTCTTTGTACGCGGCTTGCTGGCCGGGTCTGTTAAGGGTTAACGAGCCGCTAAGCGGAAACATCCCCTTACCGTAGTAGGGGCAGGTCTATGACCTGCCCCTACAGTTGATATGTGCCGGATTCTAAGCGGCCGAATGGGGTGGTCACCATGAATGTCAAACCCTGGTATCAGGAAGCCGTTTTCTTTGAACTCAACATTCGCGCCTACCGCGATGCCAACGGCGACGGCATCGGCGATTTTCAAGGCGCGATCTCCACGCTGGATCATATCCAGTCGCTGGGTGTTGACTGTATCTGGGTGCAACCGATGTATCCGTCACCGCTGCTGGATGACGGTTACGATGTGTCGGACTACACCGGCATCCATCCCGATTTCGGCACGCTTGAAGATTTCAAAGCCTTTCTCGACGCCGCTCATACCCGCGGCTTGCGCGTCGTCACTGACCTGGTCATGAACCATTGCTCGGCCGAGCATCCCTGGTTCCAGTCGGCGCGTCAAGACAGAAATTCCGTCTATCGCGATTACTTCGTCTGGAGCGACACGCCAGACAAGTACAAAGATGCGCGGATTATCTTTCTGGATATTGAGGAATCGAACTGGACCTATGACGAGGTAGCTGGCCAGTATTTCTGGCACCGTTTTTACAGCAGCCAGCCCGACCTCAATTATGACAACCCGGCCGTCCACGAAGAGATGTTCCGGATCCTGCGTTTCTGGTTGGATATGGGTATCGACGGCTTTCGCGCGGATGCGGTGCCCTACCTTTACGAACGCGAGGGAAGCAACTGTGAAAACCTGCCAGAGACCCATGTCTTCCTGAAGAAAGTCCGTCGCATGCTGGATGAAGAGTATCCCGGCCGGGTGCTGATCGCCGAGGCTAACCAGTGGCCGGAGGATTTGCTGCCCTACTTCGGCGATGGTGATGAATTTCACGTGTGTTTCCACTTTCCGATTATGCCGCGCCTGTTCATGGCCTTGAAGAGCGGCGACAAGACACCAATCATCGATATCCTCAGCCGCACCCCACCCATTCCCACCGGCACTCAATGGATGACATTTCTGCGCAACCACGACGAATTGACCCTGGAAATGGTCACCCTGGCCGAGAGACAGTGGATGTGGGAACAATACGCCCCGGAGCCGCGCATGCGCCTCAACCTCGGCATCCGCCGGCGGCTCACCCCGCTCCTCGACAATGACCAGCGGCGCTGGTTGGCCCTCAATGCCCTGTTTCTCTCATTGCCGGGCACACCTATTCTTTACTACGGCGACGAGATCGGCATGGGCGACAACATCTGGTTGCCCGACCGCCACGGTGTGCGCACACCGATGCAGTGGTCGGCCGCTAAAAACGGCGGCTTTTCCGAAGCCGAGAACACCTACCTGCCCGCCATCGACGATATTATCTATGGTTATCGCTCGCTGAATGTCGCCGCTCAGGAAAATGACCCCGATTCTTTCCTGGCATGGACGCGTTATCTCATCCGGATGCGTCAAAGCCAACCGGCGCTGCGGTCCGGTTCGCTCCAGTGGGTTGAGACCGGCGATAACGGAATCCTTACCTTTCGTCGCCGGGAGGGCAGCAACGCCTTGCTGTGCGCATTCAACCTGACTCCGGAGACGCGCCCTTCCGGCCTGTCGCCGGAGAACGATATGGTTGATTTGCTCTCGCGAGAGGGTCGCCGCTATCAGGGCGGCGCGCCATTTGAGATGGGGCCGTTTCAGGCAGTCTGGTTAGCCAACGCCGAAACCGGTTCCATAAGCTAAGGGGTGGCCAAAATCATGAATGTAGCAGCATTTGACCTCAACGCGATGCTGGATAACCTGATGGCTGGACCATTGCGCGACCTCGAGCCGATGGAGCGGGCTATCTTTCGTACTCGCGCTGAGCTTTACTGGCCAGACGTCGATCGGCCGATCGCTCTCCTTTATGGCGAGCGCGGAGACTTTGCCGAATGGTGTAACCGGATGCTGGAGGTCGTCGCCCGCGGCTACGCGGAACGCCCGCCCGAGCTTCGTCTGCTTGATCTCCGCCGTCAAAGCCAGCCTGATTGGTTCCAGCACCCCGGTATGCTGGGCTATGTCTGCTATGCCGACCGGCTGGCCGGTAACCTGCAGGGCGTGGCCGATCACATACCTTACCTAAAAGAGTTGGGCGTCACTTACCTGCATTTGATGCCGCTTCTCAAACCGCGCGAAGGCCCTAACGATGGTGGCTATGCCGTGGCCGACTATCGCGAAGTCAATCCGGCGCTGGGAACGATGGCCGATTTGGCCCGATTGGCCGGCCAACTACGACGGGAAGGCATCAGTCTCTGTATCGACCTGGTTTGTAATCATACCGCCAAGGAACACCCCTGGGCGCGACGCGCCGCCGCCGGCGATCCGGTCTACCAGGATTACTATCTCATGTTTCCCGACCGGACGATGCCCGACGCCTATGAAAAGACATTGCCGGAAGTCTTCCCCGATTTCAAGCCGGGAAACTTTACCTATTATGACGCCATAGAGCGGTGGGTCTGGACGACTTTTAACGAGTATCAATGGGACCTGAACTACGCCAATCCGGCTGTCCTGGCCGAAATGCTGGCTATCATCCTCTATCTGGCCAATCAGGGTGTGGAAGTTCTGCGGTTGGACGCCGTCGCCTTCATGTGGAAACGCCTGGGCACCGACAGCCAGAACGAGCCGGAAGCCCATGCCATCTTACAAGTATTTCGCGCGCTAAGCCGCATCGCCGCGCCAGGGCTGATCCTGAAAGCCGAGGCCATTGTCTCACCCCCCAAGCTCATTCCCTATCTTGGTCGCGGATCGGCGACAAACAAGGAATGTGAACTGGCCTATCACAATGTATTCATGGTCCTCCTCTGGAGCAGCCTGGCCGAACGCAAAGTGACTCTCATGACACGCGCCTTGCAGAACATGCCGCCCATTCCAAGCAATACTGCCTGGGTAACTTATGTGCGCTGCCACGACGACATCGGTTGGGCTGTCACCGACGAAGACGCGGCCGAAGTCGGGCTGTCCGGCCCAGCCCATCGGGCTTTTCTCAGCGAGTTTTATAGCGGACGATTCCCGAATACCTTTGCTATCGGGGCTACATTCCAGTACAACCCACGCACCGGCGATCGACGAATCAGCGGTTCCTGTGCGTCTCTGGCGGGATTGGAACAAGCGCTGGCGAATGAGGATATTCACGCCGCTGATCTGGCCATTCGGCGGGTCCTGCTGATCCATAATCTAATCTTCGCCTATGGCGGTATTCCGCTTTTATACATGGGCGACGAGATCGGCCTGCTCAACGAGTACAGTTACCTGGACGATCCCAATCTGGCCGACGACAATCGCTGGATGCACCGGCCAAAAATGAATTGGGCGCAGGCAGACGAGCGCCAGGATTGGTGGACAGTGCCGGGGCGCATTTTTCGCGGCCTGAGTGATATGCTGGCGACCCGACGGCAAATAATCGCCTTTCACGCTCAGGCCGGCGCCTATCCGGTATGGACCCACAACGAAGCGGTCTTTGGGTTGTTGCGTGACAGCCCGCGGGGTCGGGTGTTGGTTCTGGCCAATTTCAGCGAACGGCCACAAACTGTCCCCGGCTACCGGTTATACGAAATGTTCTTCGGTGGCCGTCTGGTAGACAGGCTGACCAGGCGATCATTTGACGGTTCACCGGGGATCACACTGGAAGGCTATGAGGCGTTGTGGCTGACACCGGAAACGGAAATGGAAACAAACGGGAACCCACCGGAAAGCAATGAAGGGGGAGAAAGATGAGACCAAATCTTGTTGGCGGTATCGAGGCGGGCGGCACGAAATTCGTCTGCGCCGTCGGCACCGGTCCCGACGATATCCGCGCCGAAGCGCGCTTTCCAACGACCACACCTGAAGAGACCATCGGCCGGTCGATTAACTTTTTCCGGGAGCAATCGAAGGACCATGGCCTGCCTGCGGCGGTCGGCATTGCCGCCTTTGGCCCTCTTGATCCGAACCCGGCTTCACCGACCTTTGGTTATATAACCACCACACCCAAGCCCGGCTGGGCCAACGCCAACCTAGCCGGCGCGATCCGCGATGACCTGGCGATTCCAGTCGGCTTCGACACGGATGTGAACGGCGCCGCCCTCGGTGAAGGGCGTTGGGGAGCCGCCCAAGGATTGGCGAATTTCATCTACCTGACGATTGGTACGGGGATCGGCGGCGGGGCGATGGTTAACGGACAGTTGGTTCATGGCCTCGTCCATCCCGAAATGGGCCACATGGCTTTGCCCCACGATTGGGAGTCCGATCCATACAAGGGCCACTGCCCCTATCACGGAGATTGCCTGGAGGGGATGGCCGCCGGTCCGGCGATCGGCGAACGGTGGGAACGCCCGGCGGTCGAACTACCGCCGGATCATCCGGCCTGGGAACTAGAAGCCCACTACCTGGCGCTCGCCCTGCGCTCGCTCATCTGCATTCTCTCCCCGGAACGCATCATCATGGGCGGCGGCGTCATGGAACAAGATCAACTATTCCCGCTTCTGCGGCGTAAGGTCCAGGCCTATCTAAATGGTTACGTTCAATCTCCAGCCATCACGCGGGATATTGATCATTACATCGTGCCGCCGGGCCTTGGAAACCGGTCCGGAGTTCTCGGTGCGTTTGCGTTAGCCTATCAAATGATTGACTAGGTTCGACGACGCTGCAATAAAAAAGAGGCGCGATATACTGGACTCGCACCTCTTTTTTCTTGATGTTTGTTGGACGAATACTATTCTCGGCGACCACCGAGAAGCAATACATAGTAGAGTAGCTGACCAATGGCGGCCACAGCCGCGGTCACATAGGTCAGAGCCGCCGCATCCAGCACTTTATCGACGCCCTTCATCTCCTCGGCCATCAGCAAGCCATTCCGGTTGAGCAACATCTTGGCGCGCTTGCTGGCATCGAATTCTACCGGCAGAGTGATCAGAGAGAAGACAACCGCCAGTGCGAACAGGATAACCCCCAACCAGGCCAGGCTGGTAAAGCCCAACAGAAAGCCCACAAAGAACAAGATCGGGGCGAGCGAACTGCCGAACTGAACAGCCGGTACGATGGCGCTCCTCAACTGCAACGGCGTGTAGCGATTGGCGTGTTGCATGGCGTGGCCCATCTCGTGGGCCGCAATGCCGGCCGCGGCCACGCTGGGGGTGTGATAGACATCCGGACTGAGCCGTAACACCCGGCCGCGGGGGTCATAATGGTCGCTTAGAAAACCTCGCGTCTCCTCAACTTGAACATCATAGAGACCCTCGGTATCCAACAAGTGGCGGGCAACCTCAGCGCCGGTCATGTTTCGAAAAGTCCGCACCTGGGCATACCGGCTATAAGTGCCTTTGACACGAGCCTGAGCCCACAAACCCAATAGAAGCCCCGGCAGGGCCAGAATCAGGTAAAGAGGATCAAAAAAGAACATCGAAGCTTATCGTTTCCTCCGAACTTCTATGGTCGCGGGGGCCATCTCCTTGCGAGCTTTTTCATCGCGCATCTTCTTCAGCATGCCCAATAGCGCCATGCCTGTAACCGCCGTCGGCACCACCGCTAACCAATTGGAAGCTATGAATTCAATCATGGTAATCGTTTCCTTTATAGACTTAACTTGAGTGACAAGTGTCGCCATTGGGGATTTTGCACAAACAGACCTTCGTGTCAATGCCATCGAACCTTTTAAATGCTGTTTCCAATATTCGTCTTACAATTGATGTCCTAACCTTAGAGCGGGTTTAGACAAGGCGGAGGCGTGACTGCTTGTTACCGCTTGTCATATCGACCAGGCTGCCCGATAATCACTTGGGGAAACTATTCGGCGAAAACCTTCTCGCTGTCCCCAAAGGAACTCTATGACCACAACCGCTGCTTTTGGTTTGCCGCGCGATTTAGGTAGCGGCTTGATCATGCGCTGGGCTACCCCGGCGGATACGGAAGAATTGGCCGGCTTCAATTTGGCCATGCACAGTGACAATCCGGAAGAACCGGAAGAGTTTCTGGTTCATTGGACACGCGACCTCATGAGAGGCGACCACCCAACAACCAAGGCTGATGATTTCACCGTCGTCGTCGATACAAACAAGGGCGGGAAGATCGTCTCGTCATCGAACTTGATATCCCAGACTTGGGTTTATGAAGACATCCCCTTTCCGGTCGGGCGACCGGAACTGGTTGCCACGCATCCCGATTACCGCCAGCGCGGCCTGGTCCGCGAGCAAATGGCGGCAATCCACGCCAAGAGCGCCTCTCGCGGCGAAATGGTCACGGCCATCGCCGGTATTCCCTGGTACTACCGCCAATTTGGTTACGAGATGGGACTGAATTTGGGCGGCAGTCGCCAACTATTTTGGGCCAGACCCGGTAACGATAAGAAGGCTGCGAGCGAGCCATACCGGCTGCGTCAGGCTACCATCGAGGACATTCCCCTGATCCTCGAGCTATACCGGCGGCACCTGGGTCAAAGCCTGATCTGGCGTTGGCGCGATGAGGATCTCTTGCGTTACGAAATGACCGGCTCCCATCCCGATTCCATCTGGACGGTCAAACCACAGATCGTCGAGACAACAGGCGGCGAAGCCGTGGCCTACGTCAATGTTTCGCCATGGGGCACAGGATTCCACCTCAGCGAGCTGGGTGTCAGCAGGGGACACTCCTGGCGAGCAATTGGCTTATTCCTCGTTCGCCACCTCAAGCAGGAAGCCGATAAACTGAACGAAACACGAGAAAAGAAAATCACGAATATCAGCTTCAGCCTGGGCGAATCACATCCGATCTATGAGGCATTGGGGGATGACCTGGAAAAGCAGATTCGACCCTACGCCTGGTACGTGCGGGTACCTGATATTCCGGCGTTCCTTCGCATGATCGCCCCGGCCCTTGAACGACGACTGGCCGGCAGCGTTCTGGCCGGCCATAGCGGCACAACTCGCATCAATCTCTATCGTCAACGGTTCACCCTTGTCTGGGATCATGGACACCTGGTCGAGGTTGGGGATAACTATGAGTACGACCGACTGGAGGAGGGTGACGCTGTCTTTCCGGACCTTACATTCTTGCAACTGTTGTTCGGCTTTCGTAGTTGGGACGAGTTGTATCAGAGTTTCACTGACTGTTACACGCGGGAAAACGAAACCACCGTCCTGATGTGTATCCTGTTCCCCAAACGACCCTCACTTGTCATGCCCTTGGGTTAGCAGAAGAATGGCAAGTCCCATCCATCCTTACCTCGACCGCTATGGAGTGTTAATCCTCGACGGCGGGTTAGCTACCGAACTGGAAAGACGCGGCGCTGACCTGAGTGACGAGTTGTGGTCCGCCCGGCTGTTAGCCGAAAATCCCGATCTCATCCGTCAGGTTCATCTTGACTATTATTGGGCCGGAGCGGATTGTGGTACGAGTGCCAGCTATCAGGCAACCATCCCCGGCTTTATCCGTCGCGGCATGACCGAGAACCAAGCGGTCGATCTCCTGCGGTTATCTGTCCGGTTGGTGCGCGAGGCGCGCGATGCGTTCTGGGCCGTATCGGCAAATCACCACAGCCGGCTGCGCCCCCTTGTCGCTGCCAGTGTCGGCCCATATGGGGCTTATCTGGCTGATGGGTCTGAATATACCGGCCGGTATGATCTGGATGAGAACGGGTTAATAGATTTCCACCGGCGGCGATGGCAGTTATTGATCGATGCCGGGCCTGATTTACTGGCCTGCGAAACCATTCCTTCATTCGTCGAAGCGCGGGCGTTAGCTCGTCTCCTGGACGAAACACCGGATCAGTTCGCCTGGTTTAGCTTCAGTTGCCTCGATGGTGTCCACATCAGTGATGGGACGCCAATCGCTGACTGCGGCCAATTTCTGGCCGGACGCCGGCAGGTTGCGGCCATCGGCATCAACTGCACGCCACCACGCTTCATTCCTAACCTGATCCGGGCGGTATCGGCGGTGACCGACAAGCCGATAGTCGTTTATCCCAATTCCGGTGAAGTATACGATCCGGTTGCCAAATGCTGGCTGGGTGAATCCGTACCGGCCGAATTCGGTACTTATAGCCGGGAGTGGCGCAAATTAGGCGCGGCGCTCATCGGCGGTTGCTGTCGAACGACTCCGGCTCACATCCGCCAGATCAGCGACCGTTTTCGGAAGCATGCATGGCCGCCTGCTTGATGTCAATACTTAACGAGATAGGGAACGGACGCTTGGCCGCGCCCCCTTAGCCATTCGCCATGCCTTGGGGAGAACTGGCCGCGCTTCTGACGGCTATTGCTTGGTCTTTCACGGCCATCTTTTTCAGTTTTAGCGGACGCCGGATCGGCTCCGGTGTGGTGAACCGCAGCCGCTTGGTTTTTGCTTTTTTGTTCCTGCTCCTTAGCCATCGCCTTCTGGAAGGCAGCTTCTTCCCCTGGAATACTGATCCATACCGCTGGGGCTGGCTGGCTATCTCCAGCCTGTTGGGTCTAGTGCTGGGCGATGCCTTTTTGTTTCGAGCCTATGTGATGATCGGGCCGCGCCTTTCGATGCTGCTCATGTCAACAGTCCCGATTTTCAGCACACTGTTTGGCTGGATTTTGTTTCACGAAACGATTCAAAGGGTTGAAATGGCCGGTATCATTCTGGCCGTAGCCGGTGTCGGCTGGGTCGTTACGGAGGGGCAAAGCGATCCCCTCTTGGCTGACAAGAAGTTTTATCGTCGGGGATTGTTGTTCGGCTTTTTGGGCGCGCTGGGGCAGGTCGCCAATCTGGTAACAGCCCGCTACGCCCTTGTAGGAAACTATCCGGCTATCTCGGCGACGGTCATCCGGATATCCGTGGCTCTGGTTATCCTTTGGGGGATTGCCGCTCTCCAGAGACAAATTCGGGACACATTCAGCGCCTGGCGCGACCGTCAAGCTTTTCGAGCACTCCTCGCTGGCGCTTTCGTGGGGCCATTTTTAGGGATCTGGCTGTCGCTCATTGCTGTGCAAAATGCGCGGCTGGGTATCGCCTCAACATTGATGGCGTTGCCGCCGGTAATCCTCATTCCGCTCGAGTACGTGTTTTTTCATCGCCGGATCAGCCGGCGAGGACTCGCCGGAACACTGATGGCGATGGCTGGCGTGGCTTTGCTCTTTTGGTGACGGCTTAAGCCGGGGCAACTGCCCGGATAATTTGGAGAACGCCCCGGGCGTGGGTTGAGGTATTCTGAACCTGAAAACCGGCCGCGGCCACGGCGTGGGCTGTCTCGCGATTGAGATGGCACTCGCCCTGCATGGCGAACCAGACAGGGTGTAGCCAATCCGTGAGATGCCTGGTCACGGCAGTTTGTCCGCGGACATGCTCCAATAATAACAGGCGACCACCGCGATGGAGGACACGTCGAACTTCCTTGAGCGCGGTTTCCGGTTCGGCGATACTGCAAAAAACAAGCGTGCCCACCACGGTATCGAAGGTATGGTCCGGAAACGGCAAATAATGAGCATCGGCGCAACCGACCGCCGTCAGGTGTTGCCGGCCGGAAGCGTTGGCTTTCTGTGCCGCCGCAGCCAGGTGGGTGGGTCGCATGTCGACCGCTGTCACGGTTACATCCGGCCCGTAAAGGGCCAAGTTTACACCGGTCCCGGCTCCGATTTCGAGGACCTGTCCGGTGGCATCCCGCAGTAATCCTTCACGCAGGCGATTAAGCCTGAACCGCTCCAGCAACCACATGCCCCTATCATAGTTTCGCGCCTCAATGTAATCCATACCACCGATTATTGATCCGATAGAGGGAGCGATCAAGTCAAAAAGAAAAGAGCAGCCCGATTCTCATCAAGCCGCTCGGTAACGGAAAGTATGCGTCTTGCGTCAAAGACGCTATTGCAAGCCCAAGCGAGCCGCGGCCTGGCTGCAAAGCCCGGCGCCCCCGGCCGCCAACCAATTATTCAATGTCTCACTGCTAGTGCTGCCGGCAACTGCATCTTTGTAAATCCCGGTGCTCCACACATAATACCGCTGGGTCTCATTCGGCCACTGGTCCCACGGCTTGGCCGCGGTGCCATGACCGCCGTTGTAACCGGCAAATGTGCGGCTGGTGTCGCCACCGGTCTGTTGCATGCCGAGAGACAGGTAAGCCATCCCTCTTCGAGCGTTGGTATCGGGGTCTTGCATATTCTCACCCGGGTCAAAATGAAAAGGCATCACCTGGAAAAGACCCTGGGCACCGGCGCTGGAGACCGCGTTCGGGTCGCCGCAGGACTCGATCTGCATGACAGTCGCTGCCATATTGGGATCGATGCCATATTCGTTGGCCCAGGCCACGATCTGCGGCGCCCAGTGCTGAATTTCGGCGGTGAAGAGTGGGGCGATACCGCCGGCGGCAGGCGCCGGCGGCGCCACCGGGGCGCTCGCTTCTTCCTCCGCGGCGGCCGTGTTTTCGGTCGCCGGTGCACTGTTGCCCGTGCTCCGAACCGCCCACGTCCCGAAGCCGAATACCACTATAACGGCCAGCAACAGGATGAGGATCATCCGTTGTTGAATATCTGCCGCCGGGTCAATGGCATAGGACGGCATCTCTTCCGGCCACCACTCATCGGGTCCCGGCCGGCTCAAGGGCGAATCCACATACGTATAGGGAGGGTACTGCTCATAAGTGGTCATAGTCTATCGCCGGTCAGAAGTTAATCAAGCCTGGTTGTTGGAGCGAGCCTGAACGCCGCTGGGTGTCGGCCGGGTCATACCGCCCGGCATCGGCGGCCGTTGTTGGATGCGAGAATTCGGCCGCGAGGGTATGGCGGAGCCATTCGTCTTTGGCGCGGAGGGGGGAACGGTCGTGTTGTTCCCGCCTGTCACAGGCTCGTGAATCGGTTCATAGGTGAGCGGGCTTGCGGCCGCGGGTTGTGGCGGGCGAGGCTGCGCAGGTGCCTTACGCGGCGGTGGCGAGGTCACCGGTACCGGCGGCGTCGTGATGATCGGGTGAGAAGGCTTGACCGCGGGCGTGGCGGCCCGGTGCTCCTCCTTGTTTTGTGCCCGGACAACACCCATCATATCCTCACCGGCCACGGAAAAAGCGCCGATGAAGAGAATGCGCGTGAGCCAGACCAGAGCGGCTACGAAGATAGGCACGTAGCGTAGCAGGGCTTCGCGGCTGAGCACTTCGTTGCCGAACTCATGGCCGAGCAGAGTCACCGAGACAGCCCACCAGGTCATGATGGCATTCGCAATCGTACCCAGCAACCAGGCACCAGTCAGGAACCAGACCGCCTTCGGCTCCTGGCGACCGCGTTCGGGCGTGAAGATGCGAACCAGCCCGGCGAAGTCGATGGCGCAAAAAGCGATAGCCAGAATAGTAGCCCACATGACACCGGCAAAGCTGACCTCACCTAATAGGCTTGTAAGAGCGAACTGGGTTGTGTCGAAATTGAAAACCTCAAACGCAATGAGGGCTACGGCCAGCACGATGGCGATGATCGCTTTGCGCGATATCAGACTGCGCCCACTGGCAGCCGAGAACTCAAAAGCATTCCCTGACGTTTTGATCATGTCTCTTTCTCCCTTTCTTGACGAAGTGACGACCGAACCAAAGCCGGACGCTGGTTTAGGATGCTGACCAGAACAATTGTTCTAATCTGGTAAACATCATAACACAGATGTTCCGAATTCGTCAAGGGGGATCATCGAATTTAATCGGCTTAATCAGCGCGGCCTGTACCCTTCTAGTAAAACAAAAGACCCCTCGTGCGAGGGGTCTTTGAATCTACGTAAACCAAAAAACCCGGCTTCATCGCTGAAACTCGGTTTCTGGAGCTTACAACGGCTTAGAAGTCCATGTCACCCATGCCGCCACCGGGCGGCATGGCCGGAGCTTTCTTCTCTTCCGGAATGTCGGTCACCAGCGCTTCAGTCGTCAGGATCATCGCCGCGATGCTGGCCGCGTTCTCCAACGCGCCGCGGGTCACCTTGGCCGGGTCGATGATGCCGGCCTTAACCATGTTGGGGTACTCGCCAGTCATGACGTTGTAGCCCAACTGCGGGTCACCTTTCTCTTCCTGCAGGCGGCGGACGTTCTGGATGATGACGTCGCCATTCATGCCCGCGTTCTCGGCGATCTTGCGCATCGGCGCTTCGAGAGCGATGCGCAGGATATGGACGCCGGTCGTCGGGTCGCCAGCGCCAACCTTGACCTCATCGAGCGCGGGCAGCGCGTTCAGCAGGGCCACACCGCCGCCGGGGACGATACCCTCTTCGACAGCCGCGCGGGTGGCGCTCAGGGCGTCCTCAACGCGATGCTTTTTCTCTTTCAACTCGACCTCGGTCGCCGCGCCGACACGAATGACGGCCACGCCGCCGGCCAGCTTGGCCAACCGCTCCTGCAGCTTCTCCTTGTCATAGTCGGAGGTGCTGCGATCGATCTCGACCTTGATCTGTTCGACGCGCCCGGCGATCAGCTTCTCGTCGCCCTTGCCATCGATAACCGTCGTATCGTCCTTGGTGGCGACGACCTTGCCGGCGCGGCCCAGATCGCTGATCTGGACGCTGTCCAGCTTGCGGCCCATCTCCTCGGTGATGACCTCGCCGCCGGTCAGGACGGCGATATCCTGCAGCATCGCCTTGCGGCGGTCGCCGAAGCCGGGGGCCTTGATGGCTAGGGCGTTGATCATGCCGCGCAGCTTGTTCAACACCAGGGTAGCCAGTGCCTCGCCGTCGACATCTTCGGCGATGACGACCAGGTTCTTCTTGCCTATCTGGACCAGTTTCTCCAGGATGGGGATGATGTCCTGGGCCGAGCTGATCTTCTTGTCGTGAATGAGGATGAAGGCATCCTCGATCACCGCTTCCATCGCTTCGGGGTCGGTGATGAAGTAGGGGCTGATGTAGCCACGGTCGAATTGCATGCCTTCGACGTACTCGGTCTCAAACTCCAGGCCCTTCGACTCCTCGACGGTGATGACGCCGTCTTTGCCGACCTTGTCCATGACCGTGGCGATCAGCTTGCCGATCTCCGGGTCCTGGGCGGAAATGGAGGCCACCGAGGCGATCTCGTCGAAACTGTCGATAGAGATGGCCATGCTGCGAATTTTATCGGCCAGGGCCTGGGTGCCGGCCTCGATGCCCTGCTTCAGCAGCATCGGGTTCGCACCCGCGGCAACGTTCTTCAGGCCCTCGTGGACCATGTGCTGGGCCAAAACGGTGGCGGTGGTGGTGCCGTCACCGGCGATATCGTTGGTTTTGATCGCCGCTTCTTTGAAGAGCTGGGCGCCCATGTTCTCATAGGGGTCATCCAGTTCGATTTCCTTAGCGACGGTGACGCCGTCGTGGGTGATGGTCGGCGCGCCAAATTTCTTGTCGATGGCGACGTTGCGACCCTTGGGGCCAAGGGTGGTGGAAACGGCCGTCGCGACCGTGTCAATGCCGCGCTTGAGCTTGCGCCGCGCGTCTTCCGAGAATACGAGTTGCTTTGCGGTCATTTTGTCTTATCTCCGTCCTAATTATTTCTCAACAATTGCCAGAACGTCGGATTCCTTGAGGATGAGCAATTTCTTGTCGTCGATCTTCACTTCGGTGCCGCCATACTTGGCATAGAGCACGATATCGCCGACCTTGACATCCATTTCGATGCGCTTGCCGTCGTCATCGCGGCGTCCGGGGCCGACAGCAATCACTTCGCCTTCTTGCGGCTTTTCCTTGGCCGTTTCGGGCAGTACGAGGCCCGAGGCGGTCGTCGATTCGCGCTCGGTTGGTTCCACAACCAGGCGGTCACCTAGCGGCTTGAGATTCATAGCCATGTCACACTATCTCCTTTCGAATGATATAAGATTGTCAGGTGCTTGAATTGGGAATTATCTTCCGTTAGCACTCATGAAGCCGGAGTGCCAATTTCGTTTAGAATTCTAACAGCAGAAGCGCTGGCTGTCAAGAGTATTTTAGCAGTCATGATTGCGGAGTGCCAGATCGAACCGGTGCACCGCCGGGATCCGGGATATGAAAGGCTGATGACGCAGATTGGCGCTGATCGGCGATCTGAACGGGCGGAACAACCGGCGGCCAATTGTCTTGCCCCTAAAGATTGCGCCTTTGCATCATGGGGGTTAGACGTGTTTAGGCCTGGCCTGATTCGCGATCTGCCAACCAGCGATCCAGTGAACGATTGGATTCGCGACTGGCCACGCCGGCGATAAGGGCGATCGCCGGGATCAGCTCATCTAGCTGTTCCCAAAATATGACGTCCCGTTCCTCGCTATCCTCGAACACCTGCCAATCACGACGTTCCTCATCGGTAGCGTGCAGGAGACGGGGATACCAGTCCAGCGGTACAAGGACCACCCGGCCGTCGGTTACGCGAACCGACAACATACCGTTGTCGGTGAAAGCGACATCACTGACCCGCGGCTGGGTTTCAATCGTAGCAATGCTCATTCCACATTTCCATAAATAGTTCGCGATACTGCTCAACGATCTGAATGGCTTCTCGCAATTCTCCGGGACTGAGTCCTCGATTCCGGACTAGTTCCACCGGACTCAACCAAAATTTTGCACTGCGCGCACTCCGGTCTTTCCCTTTTGCCAGGTGGATATGTGGCGGTTCAATACAGTCATATGACACAAAGTAGCAAAGAAAACTACCGATGCGTTTCGTGGGCATGGAAATTCGATCACTATTTCTTGACTGGATTCTATCAGGGTTGATTGCCTTACGCATCTGTTTAGGTAATCACCCATCTCTGGGACGTGGGACAACCGGGCGGCGGTTGGCTCGCTCGCACCCTCTCAGGGCGATGTCCCCAATTGCGCCCGGCGACACTCCACCAGTCCCTCATTCGCGCCGCCGACGATCAACTCGTTCGTCGTAGCCGTCAAGACCTGCTCAAACAGAGGCACGGCTAGTGGACAATCGTTCAGATCGCGGCGAATGTATGCCGTCGCCAGCATGTTGAAAAACCGGGCGTTCAGATCGGTGGCCCGAC
>Ga0114939_10001640_pt1 | contig 17415 bp, 8 predicted proteins | sample AshMeaCrysSpring_FD_87196 | JGI IMG/M metagenome (GOLD analysis project Ga0114939, IMG submission 87196) | Groundwater microbial communities from Big Spring, Nevada to study Microbial Dark Matter (Phase II) - Ash Meadows Crystal Spring | ecosystem: Environmental > Aquatic > Deep subsurface >...
ACCTTGACTGGGCTTGGGGGTACCACTAACAAATCATCTCAACAAAATAAAACTATGCTACTCACAGAAAGATTTCAAACAGCACTTGTATATGCAACCCGTCTCCATGCAAATCAGACTCGCAAAAATACGGGTATTCCTTATATATCCCACCTATTAAGTGTTACTGCTCTAGTATTAGAAGCCGGGGGAAACGAAGATGAAGCGATCGCTGCCCTTTTACATGATGCAGTGGAAGACCAAGGAGGGGAAAAAACCCGTGCAGAAATTCGCGAATTTTTTGGAGAAGCCGTAGTTACAATTATTGACGGTTGTACAGAATCAGATATTTATCCCAAACCACCTTGGAAAGAAAGAAAAATTAAATATCTGGAAAATATTCGCCTTGCATCGTCAAGTGTTCGTCTAGTATCCTTAGCTGATAAACTACATAATGCTAGGTCATTATTCGCAGATTATCAAAATTTTGGTAATGGTATTTGGTCTAATTTTAAAGCTGGTAAAGAAGGAACTCTATGGTTTTATAAAGAGTTATTAGAAATTTATCGTCATCAAAAGTCAGATTTTATGGTGGAAGATTTTGCCAGAATTTTATCCGAGTTAGAAAAATCTCATGACTAAAATTTATGATTAAATTTCTGGTTAAAAACTGTTGAGGGCTAATGGCATTAGCCCCTACTTTTTTTATCTAAAATTAAGAACCTTGTTTAAAGCTATTCTTCTTTTTCAGTACCTTTTTTAAACTGATTAGCTAATCGATGATAAAGAACACTAACAGGTACAACAATATCCTCCTGTTGTGTAATGATCCACGAAGCTTGTTGTTGCCCTTCTTTATAGAGAATTGCTGCGGCAGTTTGAGCTTGTTCATACCAAGAAAAAGTTAATTCATAAGGATAAGAAGATGGACTAATAATAATTTTACCGCTTTCATCAGATGTATAAGAAATATTTAGTTTTTTAAGTTCTTTAGTTATTAAATTTAAACTGGAATCCATAATATCCTCTCTTTAAATTATCCTATTTAAAGTAACATATAATCCACACCGTCATAAACTGTCATTAGTCGCCTTCGCGTTAACGCGCTTCGTTCACGTTCCCTTGAAAAGCGCCTCCTCAGTGCGTCAAGAGCGTGCCCTTTTAGGGCATAGTGTGCCCCCCTTGGGGCAAAGCGCGTCAAGAGCGTTTGCTTAAAAAGCGCGTTCTTAGAATCTCGATATGCCCGGTTGACTTAAATATTTCAAAAACTCTAATTGTTACCGTGTGGAGGATAATTAAATATCCTATAGTAGAAATTACTAGAAAGAAATTATTATAAATTAGTAGGACTTACGCAAGCTCTACGAAAACAATCTGGTTCTTGGCTTCTAGGAACGCGGCGGTCTCGCCGAGAGGCGGTTACACAAATCAAGCATAGTAGCAATTTTTGCGGCTATTCCTGATTAGTAGAAATGCCCCTAATGGGGCTATCTACTAAAATGGAGGATATTCTAAATCATCATCCGACAAATCATCCAAAAAATCATTCATGTCATTTATCACAATGACAGGACCCTTTAGAAATTCTAGAATAGAAATTCTATGGTCTTTAAAATTATCTACAAAGGTACAAACTTGCTTTAATGCCTTAAGATGATAATCAAATTCTTTTAAATATTTTGCTTTTGTATCAAATCCTTTTGAACCAGCTTTTTTATATTCTGAATACATTTTTCCCTGCTCAGTTTTCTTAAAACTACGAAGTTCTTCTTTTAAACCCTCATATTGTTGTTTCAAAAACTTATTTTCCTGTTCGAGGCGGAGAAATTTTCTCTCTAGATATTGTGGATTATTTTCAGAAATAGATTCTTCTTGATATTTTTCTTCTATTTCTAGTAATCTTGCCATATCACCCTCTTGATAAGCTATATTTATCTCCTTCATTATTTCTGTGTAGTGACTTTTTTTGCTCTCATCTGTAGCCTTATCAGGATGGAATACTTCTGCTAATTTTAGATATATCTGGCGTACATCTTTTGAATTCTCAGCTTTCACAGCACTAGGCGATTCATGCTCGCCATGCCTATTATATTGTTGATTTTGCTGACCTTGGGATTGATTCTGAGATTGTTTACTAAAGTCTTCTTCCTCTTCATTATCATCTTTTGTTAATTTTTTGAGAATCTCATCTTCATCAAAATTTCGTGTAATGATTCCGCTTTTTTGTAGGCTTGTATAAACTAGCCTAATGTTTTTCTTTGCTTTTTTATCAAAACGATCAGAAGTCAACATTTCCTGAAATAGCTGATGAATTTTCTTATCTAGGGCTAATATTTTTTCAGTGTAAGCGCTACCTTGGCTATAAAGTTCTCGAAATAGTAATCGCGTTTGCTCGGTAAAATTCTTTAATTCTGTCTTTTTTCGCTTAATTTGCTTAATTAGCCATTGATGCTCTTTTTCTAGTGCTTCTAGCCGAGGGTTAAAGGTTGATAAGACTAATCCAGGTTTTGTAGAGGTAGGAGATGGAGATGATACTGTTTGGGGCATGAGTCCAAATAGAGTATGGTTAGTATGGTCGCGGCTATATTATTGAGAGCTTTTAAAATTATTGTTGCAGCCTATAAATATACTACATGCACTCTCCCAAATTGGATAAAAATAAATTGATTTTCGAGAAAAATAGGACTAAATATATAACAAATTAATTTTTATTCACAAAATTATATCTATATATTAGGACTTACGCAAGCTCTACGAAACAATCTGGTTCTTGGCTCAGGAGCGGTTACACAAATCAAGCATAGTAGCAATTTTTGCGGCTATTCCTGTATATAACAAAAATCAAACAAAAAAAAGAGCGATCACTTTCACAATGTATACTTTACAATCTATGATTTTGTAAGTATAAATTTGCGAGAACTAACCGCTCTCTAAAGGCAAGAGGCAAAAACATGGTTTTTAGGCAGTAGCAACACTCAGATTGAACTACCTTTTTATGTATCCCATAGTCTCAGTGGCTGTTCGGGATAAAATAGAATTTTTACATTTTAGCTTAATCCGGATTAAGCTAACGTTCACTTTTTAGAAAAAGGTAGTAGATATATAACTCTTGTCTCATCCGTCACCATTTCATTTCATGACTACTCGGAAATATTGAAAGTTTGAGATTACAGATGGGAATACTACTGATAAGAGTTTGTGTTTATTAGCGCTACTCTGGTTGTTCAGTCAGGCTATGAATATAAATTATTAATGATGCAATTACAATTAAAAATAAGAAAGATTTTCTCTAATTGTTTGAATGTCACAAATCTTAAATATCTGAAAAACCTTAAAAATCTCAAAAATCTTGGGTTTCGGAAATTCAGGCAGCGTTTTTGGTTGAGTTTGTTGACCTTATTATTAACTATTACATTCTTAAATAGGAGTTTCCCTTGGTGGATGGAGATGTCAACTGCAGTTGCCTTGACTCCAAAGTCTAAAGTTATGACAGCCTATGGTGATGTGGCGAAATTGCCAAAGCCTCAAAAAAAACAAGAAATTTTATCTTCGTCAACAGTTTCATCAACAGCTTCCTCAACAGTTACCTCAACAACTTCGTCAACTTCACTGGTGGAAATAGGAAAAAGATATTACCAAAACCAACAATTTGCCGAGGCGATCGCGGCATGGCAGCAAGCCCGTGAGATATTGATTTCACAACGGGATAGTTTAAATGAGGCTTTAGTTTCCAGTAACTTGGCACAGGCTTATCAACAATTAGGGAATTTGAAGGAAGCTGACAAAGCCATTACTCGAAGCTTGGCGTTATTGTCTCCCCTAGAGAAACAAAATCCGAATTTTTTAGCTGGGGTATTAAATGTCCAAGGAAGTTTATTATTATCTCAAGGTAAAGCAGAAGATGCGTTAGCTGTTTGGCAACGTGGGGCTGAAATCTATAAAAAAACTGGCAACCAAAATGGCTTAACTCGCTGCTTGCTTAATCAGACTCAAGCTTTAAATTCATTGGGAATGCATCGGCGGGCGATCGCTACCTTAAAGCAAGTAAACCAAATCCTCGAAAATCAACCAGATTCTTCTCTTAAACTCGCTACCTTAGTTAACTTAGGCGATACTCTCAGGGTGATGGGAGATTTTCCCGCTTCAGAGTCTATATTACAGAAAAGCTTAGGGATTGCAAAAGCTCATAAATTGGACTCTGATAAATTAAACTCCGCTAAATTAGATTCTGAGACATCAGATTCTGAAACATCAGACTCTGGTAAATTAGACTCTGGTAAATTAGATTCCGAAACATCAGACTCTGGTAAATTAGACTCTGGTAAATTAGCCTCTGATAAATTAAACATTGATTCGGATGTCAGTCAAATTTTTTTGGCGTTGGGTAACACTTCTCGTTTTGCAGGTAAAACTGAGGAAGCAGTTAAATACTATGGACAGGCAATTTCTACATCTAAATCCCCGACCACAAAAATCCAAGCACAACTTAATCAATTATCTCTTCTCGTAGAAGATACAACCCAACACCCCCAAGCCTTAACCCTAGCGGCGGAGATAAAACCTCAATTACAGAATTTGCCTCCCAGCCGGACATCAGTATATGCCCTTGTTAATTACGTCCAAAACTTGAAAACTTTGGAAGGTTTACAAAAGTCCGAAAATTTACCAGAAGATTATAGCGCTAGTAAAATTGACCATCACCAAGAAAATGCAAAAATTCTAGGGATTGCAGTGCAACAAGCTAAAACCATAGGAGATAACAGGGCGGAATCCTATGCTCTTGGTTACTTAGGAGAAATGTATGAGGAAAGCGAACAATTTGATTTAGCCCAAACCTTGACAGAAAAAGCCTTAATGGTTGCCCTTTCTAGTAATTCTCCTGATATTAGTTATCGCTGGCAATGGCAACTAGGAAGACTGCACAAAAAGCAAAATAATTTTCCCCAAGCAATAGCAGCCTACGATGATGCAGTAACAACCCTTCGTTATATTCGTAATGAGTTGGTTGCCAGTAATTTAGATATCCAGTTTTCCTTCCGCGAAAGCGTAGAACCCGTCTATCGAGAGTTAGTAAGTTTACTGCTAACAAACTATCAAGGGGAAGTAAGCCAAGGAAATCTCAAAAAAGCTCGCGCAGTTATGGAATCTCTACAGTTAGCAGAGTTAGATAATTACTTCCACGAGACATGTTTAAAAGGTCATCCAACTGAAATTGATAATATTGATTCCCAAGCCGCAGTTATTTATCCAATTATTCTTAGCGAAAGATTAGAAATAGTAGTCTCCCTACCCCATAAACCTCTTAAACACTATAGCGCTAATATTTCACAAACTGATTTAGAAGCTATGGTGCAAAAAATGGGCAAGGCTATAGACCGCAACTTTGTCAAAAATAGTCATGTATCCATAGTTAAAGAATTTTATAATTTGCTTATTAAACCATTGGCAGAAGATTTATCAGCTAACGAAATTAAAAGCTTAGTATTTGTTTTGGATGGTCCGTTAAAAAGTGTACCAATGGCAGCACTTTACGATGGTAAAGAATATTTAATTCAGAAATATAATATTGCCCTTGCCCCAGGAATACAGCTACTTGCACCCAAACCTCTTAAAACTAAACAGTTAAAAATATTAGTTGGTGGTTTAACAGAAGCAAGAGGAGGTTTCTCAGCATTACCTGCAGTGGAAAACGAAGTCGCACAAATTAAAAGTAATCTTCCTATTGAGTCACTTTTAAATCATAAATTTACTAGTCAGACTCTACAAAAAGAAATTGCTAAAACTCCCTTTCCTGTCATCCACCTAGCAACTCATGGAGAGTTTAGTTCTAAAGCAGAAGATACATTTGTTCTGACCTGGGATAGTAAAATAAATGTAAAAGAATTAGGCGACATACTGCAAACTAGACAGCAAGATAATCGTAATCCCATAGAACTATTAGTAATGAGTGCCTGTAAAACAGCCAGTGGAGATAAACGAGCGCCCTTAGGGTTAGCAGGAGTTGCAGTGCGTTCAGGCGCTCGTAGTACTATAGCTAGTTTATGGGCAGTAAACGACCAATCAACATCTAAATTAATGACAAAATTTTACCAGGAGTTAGCTAAATCAAAATCAGGAATTACAAAAGCCCAAGCCTTACGTAATGCTCAACTTGAGATTTTGAAACAACCAGAATTTGAGCATCCTTATTATTGGGCGCCTTTTGTTTTAATTGGTAATTGGCTTTGAAGATAAAATAAATGGTTAATGGCTAATGGCTAATTGCTAATTGCTAATTGCTAATAGAAAAATGGCTAATGGCTAATGGCTAATGGTTAATGGTTAATGGTTAATGGCTAATGGCTAATGGTTAATGGTTAATGGTTAATGGCTAATGGTTAATGGTTAATAGCAATTACCACCTTAGCAATTAGCCATTTTTCTATTAGCAATTAGCCATTTTTATATTAGCCATTAACCATTAGCCATTAGCCATTAGCCATTAGCCATTAGCCATTAGCCATTAGCCATAGTTTCTCTTTTAAATATCATCGATAATTCATTCTATATATCCAATATAAGAATTTATAAATTGATTCTGCTTCCGTAGCAACCATTACTGTATGGCTTGTTATTTGTAGGTTTTCCAATACAGCTTATACCTCCTGTTACAGCCATTAATTCTTCATCACAAAGTTCCTTTGATTGGCATTCAACAACTATTTGTTTCAAATTTTTCGAGATTTTTTTAGCTTTCATGACATAATCCTCTTTTATTTTCAATCAATCACAATTATCTATCTTTGGTATTGCCGATAATAAAGGGTTTATTATTTAAGCTCTTAGAAATTTTTATTTTGACTGGAGATACTTCTAAACTGTTTACGTTTTCATTTTCCGGTTTTTCTGAAGTATTTTGAGATTCCATTTTTAAACTCCATAAAATATTATCTTTATTGCTTAGTTTAATTATTTTTTTTGATATCGTCAATTTCTAATATCAAAAATTAATTCAAGCTTTATTTATTTGATTATCTAAGCGACAAGAATAGTTTTTAGAGCTAATAGAACTTGTAAAACGTTCAATTATTGAGATAGATTTACGTAAATATATGGAATAATTTATAACGAAATCAATCTCAGTTTAAAGCTGACGTAAAATATTTATATTTGCTGATTTAGTAAAAAATATAGGAGTCAGAATAATTCTGAATCCTATATTTTTTCTTTATGGTAAAGCTAAATTATCGTGGCAAATGAGTAATACTATTTCACAGAATTAAAGCTATAAACTAATTCAAAATGTAAAATTATTAGGACTTACGTAACTGGCACATTTAAAATTCTATAGTGTGTGACACTTGGAACAAAATAAAACGGATTAATAGGCTTTTCAGCCTCATTCACCAATAAAAAATTGTGACAATATCGTAAGTCCTGTAGGAATAACTTAAACATGTCGCTTGAAAAGTTACATCAGGTAAAACGCACAGACACTTCCGCGAGATTAGTACAAACTTTCTTTACTCCAGAGGAAAAAGAAGAACTTAAAAATATCTCCAAAGCGACTGGAACTCCCATGAGTCACCTGATACGAGCCTTGACCTTAGAATGGCTCGTATCTCAAAAAAAATAAGCTTCATAGAGTCTAAGGGGGTTTGCCCTGAAGCGTGTGGTTAAACACTACTCGCTTTTTATTTTTAGGAGTTCAACATCATTAATTTCCAGACAAATAACAACCGTTTGCAGGCATTCCGGGGATATGAGAGCTAATAATAGGTGCTTGGGAAACTAAAATAATTCCACCATCACGACCTATAATCCATCCTTGTGCTTCTAATTCTTGTTCTTTTACTTGCCTTGCTATCTTTTGTTGACTGGGAACAATATTTTTCTGATTTTGATTCTGATTTTGATTTGGTAGTTGACCAATTTTCCCCGATACTTGGTCAAATAATTCTACAGAGGCAGTTGTGCCGCTAAATAAATCCTTGGGAGTAGATGGTAAACCACTACGCCCAGTGATAGTAAACTTATTTTCTTCCCGTGCAAATTTGTCAGATGTCGAACATCCTTGGGCAATGCGATGGGTTATATCCACAACATTTGTTGGCAGTTGGGTTAATCCTCGACTGGGGTCAACTTTGGGGGTATTAATTCTGATATCACCACCTAAATCAGGAGTTGCCCCGGTCGCTGTAATATCGCTTTCCGGGGTAATTACATTGCGGATTTGTGTACCAAAAATACCCTTACTATTAATAGTCACGCGACCGCCACGAGAGTCTATAGAATTAGCGCTAATATCGCTATTCTCTAAAGCTGCTAAAACTTCAGTGTCAAGATTTATATTGCCACCGATGACATTTTCTCCACTAGCATTACCAGTAATTTTACTACCACCACGCATGATCAAATTTCCAGAATGCAAGTTAATTATAGCCTGTTGTTGATTGGGGTCAGTACTCACACTTTTTGTATTAGCAATAACCAAGGCATTATTATCTAAACGAATAGACTTAGCTTGCAAATCAATATAACCTGCTGTCCCTTGCCCTAAACTCTCCACGGTAACTTTAGCCCCATCTCTAACTAATAACTCGCCAGCCTTAATCCTTAAATTTCCGGCATTTCCTGTGGAGTTTTTAACAGCATTGGCAAAGAATCCACTTATAGTACCATTGGCTGATTTACCAATTAGCTGTATATCTTGATTTGCATTCACTGTCAAATTTCCACTATCTCCCTGACCAAAAGTCGTCGCGCCAATCAATCCTCCATCCCGCACTATCAAATCATTAGTATTAATCGTTAAATTTCCGCCCTTTCCCACACCCCAAGTATCAGCACTAATTAAGGCGTCATCCTGGACTAATAACTTATTAGTATTAATCGTCAAATTCCCACTTTTTCCTACACCAAAAGTGCTAGCCGTCACTATACCTCCATACTCCACTAATAACTCACTAGTATGAATGGTCAATTCTCCTGCATCTCCTGTTGCGCCCGGTTGATTACTAGCAAAAAAGCCACTACTAAAGTCGGCATTGGCGGATATACCTGTAATTTGCACCCCAAGTTTTGCATTTACAGTCAAATCTCCCCCTTTACCATGACTACTAGTACCAGCATTGACCTGTGCCCCATCGCGCACTTGCAACTCACCAGTATTAATCGTCAAATTTCCCGCATCTCCCGTTGCATCTCCCTCAGCATTAGAAAACAAGCCACTGACAGAGTTGCCATTGAAAGAAGCGCCAATAAGTTGCAACCCAAGCTTTGCATTCACTGTCAAATTCCCGCCCTTTCCCGCACCAAAAGTACTAGCACTCACCCCTCCCCCATCCTGCACTAGCAATTCGCCAGTGTTAATTGTTAAGTCTCCTGCTGTCCCTGTTGTATCTGGATAAGCTTGGGCAAATAAGCCACTCCTTGACTCCTCAGCAGAGGTGCCAATTATTTGTAACGCTTGTTGGGCATTGACTGTGAAATTTCCTCCCTTGCCCTGACCCAAAGTACTTGCCTCAACCTGAGAGCCATTGGCAAGACTAACAAGTCTTCCCGTTATCTGAATATCACCACCACCATCTCCACTGGCATCTACTGCTGTTTGGTTAAATAATTTAATATCGCCAAAATTTTCCACGCCATCGTAACTTAAGGAAAAGCCTTTTTCTGTCGGCTTTAAATTCACAAAACCCACCCCTGCCAGACTCCCCAATTCTATTCCCCCGCCATTCGTCTTAAGAGTTGCCCCATCTAAATTTAAATCACCACCTACTAGGGCTAGAGTTTGATTGGAGTCTACCCGCAAAGCATCTTCTGTATCAATCAAATCTGATGTGAGTCTAATTCCTTGACCATTACCTTGCACATTTATACTTCCTGGATTTACTCCAAATTGTAAGCCTACGGGGACACTTACTGTTAATAAAGGTGGTGTTATTTGAGTTTGATTATTCTTAGCTATAAACTCTGTCCCATCGGCAAATTTAATACTATTCGCTGTAGTCCCATAAAAAGAACCACCAATATTTAAGCGGGCATTGGCTCCAAATATAACCCCATTGGGGTTAACTAAAAATACATTAGCTTTACCATTACTGCGAATCAAACCATCTATATTAGATAAGTTATTACCTGTTACCCTTGTCAAAATATTTGCAATATCTAAACTATTATCAAAAAAAGCCTCGCCCCCTGTTGGGATAGAAAATTCTTGGAAGCTGTGGAATAAATTTGTACCTTGAGTTGTGCCACCGGAAATAGTACATACCTGGCAACCTGGACTGGTGAGTGAATTTATGGGAAGAGTATTATCAGGAATTATTTGAGCTTTGGCAGGGCTTGTAAATAGTAAATAGGCGAGAGTAATATATTTTAGAAGTGGTGAATATTTTTTTGAGGAATAAAATAATATAGAGGCAAGTAATACAAAGACAGCAGGCATAGGATTTGATTTTAGGGATTTACATAAATAACCGTTACCTTGGAAAATATTCAAGGCTGGGATGGCTCTTATATTGTTCCCTTGACTTTGGCAATACTAACAAAATCCCCTAAAACTTAGCCCAAAGAATGGTTATGTACAGGACTTACGATAGCGGAGCGCGTCATTATTGTCACATTGTTTTTGTTTGTAGTTGGGCGCAAGAGCGCCCATATTTTTGGAGGGCTAAAGCCCAACTACGAGCCTTTCATTATGCCAGTTGCGGCTATCCCTGATGTAAACAAAGTTCTATTTATAAAATGCGTTCACGAAGTGGCGGCTTCTGCATCGCCTAGCTGCAAAGATTATTTGTATTTTTTAGTTGTAAAAATGACACGACATCAACATCCAAAATCCAATTACAAGGGCCAAGTAGGGAAGGTATCCATATATATACGGAAAATAGGCAAACTAGTGGCGAGTCCTTGGCTTATTTGTTAAAAATAGAACACATAGATATAAAAAAATCATGTAATTATACCCCAAACCAATGAGCCTAGCTGCACCTGAAACTCCCTATTTATTCCCGGAAATACTTGGTTATCAAATCGTCGAGCAATTGTATTTCGGTTCTCGCACCATTGTGTATCGAGGCATACAAAATACTCAACAGCGTCCGGTAGTAATTAAGGTGCTGCGGAAGGAATACCCCAATTTCAGCGAATTGGTGCAGTTTCGCAATCAATATACCATTACCAAAAACCTCCCCATCCCTGGTATTATTCAATCCCTGAGTTTAGAACCACTGGCTAATGGTTATATGTTGGTGATGGAAGATTGGGGTGGGATATCTTTGGGTGGTTATCTGGAACAACAAAAAAAATTACCCTGGTTGGAAGTATTTGGGATTGCGCTACAACTTACCGATATTCTCCACGAACTAGCTCACCACCGGGTCGTCCATAAAGATATTAAACCTGCAAATATTCTCATTAATCCCGAATCAAAACAAATTAAACTAATTGACTTTAGTATTGCGACTTTATTACCCAAGGAAATTCAAGAAAGTCAAAGCACCAGCACCTTAGAAGGAACCCTCGCTTACCTTGCACCGGAACAAACCGGACGGATGAATCGCGCTATCGATTATCGTACCGATTTTTATGCCTTGGGAGTAACCCTGTATCAATTATTGACTGGGACTTTACCGTTTAATTCTCCAGACCCATTGGAATTAGTCCATTGTCACATCGCCAAAATTGCTGTATCCGTAAATAATATTAATTCAAATGTGCCTTATATGGCAAGTGCAATTGTTAGCAAACTGATGGCAAAAAATGCCGAAGACCTCTATCAAAGTGCGATGGGGTTAAAGTATGATTTGGAATACTGTTTGACCCAGTGGAAAGAAACAGGGGAGATTCAAGAATTTAAACTGGGAGAACGAGATTTAAGCGATCGCTTTCTCATTCCCGAAAAACTCTACGGTCGCGAAAAGGAAGTACAAACATTATTACAGGCATTTGACCGGGTGGCTGATGGGGCTTCGGAATTAATGCTGGTGGCTGGTTTTTCTGGGATTGGGAAAACTGCGGTTGTGAATGAAGTCCATAAACCGATTACCCGTCAGCATGGTTACTTTATTCGTGGGAAATACGATCAATTTAATCGTAATATTCCCTTGTCTGCGTTTGTGCAAGCTTTACGGGACTTGATGGGGCAATTGTTGACAGAATCGGATACAGAGTTAGAAAGCTGGAAAAACCGGATTTTGGCTGCGGTGCAATCCAACGGACAGGTATTAATTGAGGTTATCCCCGAACTCGAACAAATTATTGGTAAACAACCAGAAGTTCCCGAACTTTCCGGGAGTGCAGCCCAAAATCGCTTTAATTTACTGTTTCCCAAGTTTATCGAAGTCTTTAGCACCCGTGAGCATCCGTTGGTCATATTTTTGGATGACTTACAGTGGGCTGATAGCGCATCGTTACAGTTAATTAAACTGTTGATGAATGACAACGGTTATTTATTAATGTTGGGTGCTTACCGCGATAATGAAGTTTCCCCGGTTCATCCATTTATGTTGACGGTGGAGGAATTGAAAAAAACCGGGACAACTGTAAATACAATTACATTATCATCCCTGGAATTTACTGATGTTAATCACCTAATTGCCGATACCTTAAGTTGTTCCCGCGAACTAGCAAAACCACTGACACAATTAGTAATACAAAAAACAAAGGGAAATCCCTTTTTCCTAACCCAATTTCTCAAAGCGTTGCATGAGGATAGGTTGATTGCCTTTAACTACGAGCAGAGGTATTGGGAATGTGACATTGCACAAGTGAAAGCGCGATCGCTCACCGATGATGTGGTGGAATTTATGGCGCAGCAGTTGCAGAAGTTGCCCAGCGAAACACAGCAAGTGTTGAAATTAGCGGCTTGTATTGGCAATCAATTTGATTTGCAGACCTTGGCAATTGTATCAGAACAATCTTCTACAGATGCTGCTACAGCACTATGGAAAGCCTTACAGGAAGGTTTAATTCTCCCCATTTCTGAAACCTACAAATTCTTCCAGAGTCGAGATGTAGACACAACACGGGATGATATTGTTGTCCCCTACAAATTTTTGCACGACCGGGTGCAACAAGCCGCCTATTCGCTGATTCCTGAAACTCATCGCCCAACCATTCACTACCGCATGGGTCAATTATTATTGGCTCAATGCTCTCCATCAGTTAAAGAAGAGCGCATTTTTGAAATAGTCGGTCATTTAAATGCTGGTAATAATTTGATTACAGCTTTCGATGAGCGGATCGACTTGGCACGGTTAAACTTGCTGGCAGGGCGCAAAGCCATGAGTGCAACCGCCTACAATGCGGCTCTAGACTATGTGAATCGGGGGATTGAGTTGTTACCCGAAAATGCTTGGACTGATTATTATCCTTTAACCCTAGAACTCCATAACAATCGCGTGGAAGCAGCTTATCTCACGACCCGATTTGAGGAGATGGAAACCTGGGGAAATCTTGTCTTGCAACACACCACCTCTATCCTTGATCAGATTAAAGTCTACGAGTCTCGATTGATGGCATTAAGGTCACAAGGGCAATATCAAGAAGTTTTGGCGACAGGATTACAGATATTAAAATTATTGGGGGTTGAATTTCCCACTGACCCTACCCCTGCTGATATTGGTGTAGCCTACGGACAGTCTCGACAGGTTTGGCAAGGGCAAACACCTCAAAGCTTGGTTGATTTGCCGACCATGCAAGACCCACAATTTCTAGCGGCTATGCAGATCCTGACGAAACTGGTTCCATCATCTTATATGGCTGCGCCATCCCTGCTTCCTTTACTCATCTTTAAGCAAATTGAGCTTTGTGTTCAGTATGGAAATTGTCCCGTTTCGATTTTTTCCTATGCAGAATATGGCTTAATCTTGTGTGGAGTTATTGGGGATATCCCCACAGGCTATGAATTTGGCAAATTATCCCTGGCATTGCTGGAAAAACTCCAAGACGCTCCGTTCAGAAGTAGAGCTTACTGTCTTGTTCATAACTTTATTAACCATTGGAAAGAGCCTCTGCAACAGAGTATTCAACCTTTACTAGAAGGATATTTGAGTGCCTTAGAAAATGGAGATTGGGAATGTGTTGCCCTCAATATCTTAAGCTATGCTTACTCGTGCTATTGGGTCGGACAAAACCTCAAAAACTTGGCAGATGAGATGATGACCTATCGTCAAGCGATTGTGCAGGTGAAACAAGAGGCAACACTAAAGTTGTTCAATACTTATTTACAAGCAACCTTAAATTTATCTGGACAGGCTGAAGTTCCCTATCATTTAAAAGGCAGCATCTTTAATATCGATCAGACTGTTCCATATCTAGAAGCCAACAATGACCAAGCAGGTCTATGTCATGCTTATATCAATCAGCTATTTCTTTGCTATCTCTTTGACCAGAATGAACTGGCACTGCAATATGCGAACGCTCTAGAAAAATATCAAAGTGGTATCTGTGGTTTATTTTCGATGCCACTGTATCATTTCTATGACGCAATGACTCAGATCCGCCATTACTCAGACGCTTCACCAGAGCAGCAAGTTTCCATCCTGCAACGGATTTCAGATCGCCAAGAAAAATTGCAAAGTTGGGTAGCTCACTTTCCATCCAATCATCAACATCGAGTCCATCTGATAGCGGCGGAGCTAGCACGGGTGCTGCAACATAAAGAAACTGCGATCGAGGATTATGATTTAGCAATTTCCACTGCCCAGAAAAACGGCTTCACCCAAGAAGAAGCCCTTGCTAATGAACTTGCCGCTAAGTTTTACCTGAATTGGGGCAAGGAAAAAATTGCCGCAGGCTACATGCAAGAAGCCTACTATGGCTATGCTCGCTGGGGAGCCAAAGCCAAAACCGATGATTTAGAATGGCGTTATCCCAATTTATTGCGTCCGATTCTCCAACAAGCGAACCAGAGTCTCAATAGCTTAGAAACCATTACATCTATCTATACTTCGACAGCAACCAGTCATTCTTCCAACACAAGCGTGAATACCATGCTTGATTTTGCCACGATATTAAAAGCCTCCCAAACCCTTTCGAGTGAAATCCAACTTGATCGACTTCTGGCAACTTTATTGAAAATGGTATTGGAAAGCGCTGGAGCCGACAAGGCCGTATTATTAATGCCACAGAAACAAGATTGGTTTGTTGAAGCCGTTGCCGTTGTTGATCAACCCATAAAAGTAGAAGCGATCGCCTTCTCTAGCAGCAGCGATTTACCCCACAGTTTAGTCAACACTGTCAAACGGAATTTGCAACATGTGGTAATTACGGATATGCAAAATTATCATCTCTTCGCAACAGATAGTTATATGAAAATACAGCAACCCAAAAGTCTGCTGTGTACACCAATTCAGCATCAGGGCAAGCTGGTAGCTATTTTATACCTAGAGAACCGGGTGACGACGGATGCATTTACACGGGATTGCATCGAATTACTAAACATTCTTTGCACCCAAGCTGCGATTTCCCTCGAAAATGCCAGACTTTACCAGCAAGCTCAAATCTACGCTCAACAACTCGAACAATCCCAATTACAAATTGTCCAAAGCGAAAAAATGGCATCCCTCGGTAACTTAGTCGCTGGGGTCGCGCACGAAATCAATAACCCAATCGGTTTTCTCAACGGTAGTATCAATAATGCTAAAGATTATACCAAATACCTACTGAAACATCTAGAACTTTATCAGCAACAATATCCCAATCCCACCACACCAATTCAGGACAATGCCGAAGATATTGACCTGGAATATCTCTGCGAAGATTTACCAAAAATTCTTGACTCGATGCAAGGAGCCACCAATCGCATTACAAATATTAGCACCAGTCTCCGCACTTTTTCCCGTGCTGATACTGAATATAAAGTTAGTGCTAATCTCCACGAAGGAATCGATAGCACAATACTTATCCTCAAATATCGCCTCAAAGCTTCGGAACACCGTCCGGCAATTGAAATTATTCACCAATACGGTGAACTGCCAATAATTAAATGTTTCCCCGGACAATTAAACCAGGTGTTTATGAATATCCTGGCCAATGGGATTGATATGTTTGATGAAATGGCTCAAACCCAGTCATATGAACAACTCAAAACCAATCCTCAAAAAATCACGATTTGCACACAAAAAAATGCGGATAATGGAAACGAAATATTAATTAGCATCCGTGATAATGGGAAAGGCATGGATGAAGCCACCCAAGCAAGAATCTTCGACCATTTATTTACTACCAAAGCTGTAGGTAAAGGCACAGGATTAGGGCTGGCGATCACCCGTCAAATAGTGGTCGAAAAACACGGTGGTCGGTTGGAAGTTAAGTCGCAAGTGGGAATAGGTACGGAGTTTTGTATTTACCTACCGATTAGCGGATGAGTCTAAGATAGCATCTCCAAACTTTTCGGAGAGTGACACAACAGGAATAACCTATACCAATTAAATATGAAGATGCATACAAAGAACCCCACCCCTTAATCCCCTCCCCGTTCGCGAGGAGGGGAAACAATAGTCCAGTTGCCTCCCTGAAATTGGAGAGAACTTGGCGGGAGAATTATTCTTGTGCCAAAGTTCGGGGGAGGGTTAGGGTCTTACAAGGGTAGGTTTTTTTTAATCTTGGAAATAGTTGAGAAAATTCTCAATTACCGAACGAGATTTAGTTGTTTCAGTATTTGGGCATCGGCTGAAATGAACAAAAAATCGTCAAATTCAAAATACCTACCCTTGAGAGGGGTTAGGGTGGGGTAGAATTCGGGAGCAGCCTCACAAAGAATTGGTATTAAGACAATTAGGAATAGCCGCAAAATACCTCTTAAAATCTTATTTCTTCGTGTTCTTCGTTCCTTGGAACGCGGCGGTCTCGCCGAGACGCGGTTCGATTTTTCCGTAGTTCGTGCGTAAGTCCTATAACACTATAAAAATCAGTGATTAGACAGGGACTTGCGCTACTTACTTGTGGATTTCAAAAGCTGTCGCATTTTGTTGTTATTTTTGATAGTTACTTTTGAGACTCAATCACATCAAATTTAAGTAATATTCGCAAAAAACAAGGGGGTAAGACAACAGTTTTGAGAAAAAAAAATACAATTGAGGATAAAATACGTAGTCTTATTTCTCCATAGAAGATTAAACATTTTCTTTTCTTTTATGCTTTGAACAATCATTATTTCCTGTAAATATTTATGACTATTTGCTAGCCATTTGTATAACTCTATATCAAAAATGTCAGAATCAGGAAGAGAAAATAAGAATGATATTTTCTCCCTTCAATAAACTTTCATGAATCAAAGTTACCCTCAGCACTCGATAAATTACAATGGCTCAGTATAAGCACGATAGATTTTTCAAATTCTATATTCAATCACTATATAAAACCAAAGGTGATACTCTACAAAATATCCAAGTCCACAATGATGAAGACCTTGAAATTGATTTAATGTTTATCGGCAGAGAAAATCTG
>Ga0114939_10001641_pt1 | contig 17410 bp, 16 predicted proteins | sample AshMeaCrysSpring_FD_87196 | JGI IMG/M metagenome (GOLD analysis project Ga0114939, IMG submission 87196) | Groundwater microbial communities from Big Spring, Nevada to study Microbial Dark Matter (Phase II) - Ash Meadows Crystal Spring | ecosystem: Environmental > Aquatic > Deep subsurface >...
ACGAACTGGGCAAGAACCTGGGCGACGACCTCGCCGAGGGCAAGCCGACGCTGCCGCTGATCCACGCGCTGGCGAATTCGTCGGCTGAGGACGCCGCCCTGTTGCGCACCGCGATCGAGAACGGCGGCATCGGCGAGCTCGACCGGATCACGCAGTTGATCGCAGCTGCGGGCGGCCTCGAGTACACGTCGCGCATGGCACGCCGTGAAAAGGACCTGGCCGTGTCCGCGCTGCACCGACTGCCCGCGTCGGCTTACCGAGACGCGCTGGAAGCCCTGGCCGAGTTCGCGGTGGCTCGCACGTACTGAGCCCGTCGGCGGCGAATCCCCAATTGCAGGGCATTCTCCCCTGACCGGCCTCACGTTCATTGAATCACGGGCGGTCCTTCATTAGACTGTGCGGCTCTCAGCGGGGCCTGCCCCGCCGCCCTCGCCTCCCGTCGGCCACCCGGGCCAGACACCTCAAGGAAGGCAGTGGCGCCGCACTGGATTCGGGATGTAGCTCAGCCTGGTAGAGCACTACGTTCGGGACGTAGGAGTCGAAGGTTCAAATCCTTTCATCCCGACCACTTCGCCCTGGTGCATTCCGGTCACATGGTTTACACCTTGCACCGGAGACCGGGTAGGAACGGTGCCCAAGGCGGAGTCTCGATGCCCGTCGACCCCTGCTTCGCCCGACTGCTCGCCGACCCGCGCAGTGAACTGCGTCGGCCACCGCCGCACGTCTCGCTCGCGGCCATGCGCCAGGGCAACAAGGCGTTCCTGATCGCCGAGCCAAAAGCACCCCTGCACGCAATCGAGAACCTGGTCGCGCCCGGGCCCGAGGGGCAGCTGGCGTTGCGACTGTATCGTCCAGCGCCAGAGGGGACCCTGCCGCTCGTGCTGTTCATGCACGGCGGCGGCTTCGTGCTGGGCGATCTCGACACCCACGATTCCATCTGCTCCGCCATCGCGCGCGAAGCGAGCTGCGTCGTCTGCGCCGTGGATTACCGCCTGGCGCCGGAAGCACGTTTCCCCGCACCCGTCAACGACGGCACGGCAGCACTCGAGTACCTGATCGAAAACGCGCCGACACTCGGCTTCGACGCCACGCGCATCGCATTCTGCGGCGACAGCGCGGGTGCCAACATCGTCACTGCCGTCGCGATGCGTGCCCGCAGGCAATTCGGACCGGCGCTCTGCGGCCTGGCGCTGCTGTACCCCACGGTCGATCCGGCGTGCGATACCGCTTCGATGCAGGAATTCGGCAGCGGCCACATGCTCACGCGCAGCGGCGTCGAGTGGTTCTGGAGTTCGTACCTCGGCTCGCCTGCCGATGCCGAGCATCCTGAGGCGTGCCTTCTGCGTGGCGACCTGCACGGACTGCCCCGCACCACCATCGTGACCGCGGAATGCGACCCGCTCCGCGACGAAGGCGAAGCGCTCGCCGCGCGCCTGCGTGCGGCCGGCGTCGAAACCACCCTGCATCGCTGGCCGGGCATGTTGCACGGCTTCGCGGGTATGCAGCAGATCACGCCCGCCGCAGCCCATGCTTTGCGCAGGGTTGCCGCGGATCTCGCCGCTGCCCTCGCGTAGGAAACACGTAGGCGAATGACGAAGTCCAGCCGGCTCAGCCGCAGCGGATAATGAGCGCGCAGTGTTCGCGCGCCAGAATCTGCGAGATGCAGGCGCGTCGCGCCGGTCTACGGAAGCAGTGAGCGCCGATCCGAAGAGCCGTCATGATGATCCGCCAGAAAGACCGGTATCCGCTGATCCTGCTGACGTCGTTCACGCTCGTCTGGCTCGCGCTCGCGATCGCGCCGTGGTACCGGCAGGACTGGCTGCTGGAGAACATGATCGTCTTCATCGCGGTACCGCTGCTCGTGCTGACGTATCGCAACCTGCGGCTGTCCAATTTCGCGTACTCGTGCCTGTTCGTGTTCTTCGTGCTGCACGAAGTCGGCGCGCACTACACGTACAGCGAAGTGCCCTGGCGTGACTGGCTGCAATTCGCCGGAATTGACGCCGCGGCGAGTGGAACACGCAATCACTATGACCGCCTCGTGCACTTCAGTTATGGGTTGCTCATGTTCCCCGCGGTCTGGGAACTCTTCGCAGCCCGCGCCCGGCCTCGCCGCATCTGGCGCTACCTGATGCCGCTGCTGTTCCTGATGGGCCATTCGGTCGTCTACGAGACGATCGAATGGGGCGCCGCCGAGGTGTTCGGCGGTGACCTCGGGATCGCTTATCTGGGCACGCAGGGCGATGAGTGGGACTCGCAGAAGGACATGTTCTTTGCGGCGGTGGGCGCGTTGATCGGGCTGACCGTTTACGCCACGACCCCTATTTCGCGCCGCCCAACTCCACGGCCAGTGAGTAGATGTGATCGAGCCCCTCGTAGAACGAGCGGACCGGCACACGCTCGTTCAAGCCGTGCGCGAACATCTCCGAGGGCTTCGCGAACAGTCCGGAACTGGCGAAGGTGGGGATGCCGGCAGTGCGATACACCTTGCCGTCGGTACCGCCTGATTCGAGATAGGGAACGACCGGCACGCCGGGGTACTTCGCGTGCACCGCGCGTGTGATTGCCCGCATCACGTCGGGACGCATCTCCGACACCGGGCTCGCCTCCGGCGTGCCCAGGGTCGTCACTGCGACGCCCGGGTCCCCGACGGCCGTCACGAGCGCCTCACGCACGTCATCGACGGGAACGCCCGGAAAGATGCGGCAGTTGATGGTGGCCTTCGCTTTCTGGGGCAATGCGTTCTCGGCATGACCCGCATCGAGCAGGGTGGCCACGCAGGTAGTGCGCGTCGTGCCCACGAACTCGGGCGACCGCGCGAGAGTCTCGGCCGCGACTGCGTCAGTGGGATCGGCCGCGAATCGGCGCAAGGCGTCACCCACCTCGCCCGGTTGCGCCTGCCCGACGGCGCCCAGGTAGGCACGGGTCAGGTCGTTGGCCATGACTGGAAAGCGGTAGGCCTCGACCTTGAGCACCGCGCGCGCGAGTTGGTAAATCGAGTTGTCCGCGCGCGGGCGCGAACTGTGGCCGCCTTGATTGGTGACTGTCAGGTCGAACGAGGCATACGTCTTCTCGGCACCCTGCACCAGGTAGATCAGCGGCTTGCCGGTCACGTCGTCGAGCAGACCGCCGCCTGCATCCGTATTGATGGCGAATTCGGCGTTGGCCACCCAGGGATGAGCCGCGACCAGCCGCGTCGTCAGCATGCCCGACTCCTCGTCGCCGACGAAGCCGAAGACGAGGTCGCGGGCCGGCCGCACTTTCGCTGCTTGCAGCCGCAGGATCGTGGCGACCAGCGCCACCACGCCCGCCTTGTTGTCGCTCGTACCGCGGCCGTAAAAATTGCCTTGTTCCTCGCGCAAGGTGAACGGACTGCGCTCCCAGTCCTCCGGACGGGCGTCGACGACGTCCATGTGCGCCGAGAAGAGGATCGGCCGGCCGCGCCCCGTACCCGGCACGCGCACGAGCATCGCCCGCTCGCCATCGGAATCAAAAGTGGCGATGTCGGACGCCGGTACACCACCTCGCGTCAGCACCTCGGTCAGGTACGCAACCATCGCCGGAGTCTGCTGCTGGCCTGCGGCGGTGCGGAAGCCGATGACGCGCGTGAAGATCTCGCGCGCCTGTGCCTCATGGGCCGGCGGGTCCGCCACAACAGGCGCTGCTGCCAGCGTCAGAGCCAGCAGCGTCGTGACCGTAAGGATCCGTTGCGTCATGAAACTTCCCTTCATATTCGAATATGACGAGCATACCGGAGTTCGCGCGGGAGGTATCGCGTGCCAAGCGGCCGCGGCAGCTCCGGCGTGACTCAGGACTCGAGGCCCTGCGACTCCAGGTATTCGTCGTAGGTGCCGGTGAAGTCGGTGACGCTGCCGTCCGGCTGCAGCTCGATCATCCGGTTGGCGAGCCCGCCAACGAACTCGCGGTCATGCGAGACGAAGACCAGCGTGCCGGGGTACTTCTCGAGCCCGATCTGCAGCGACTCGATCGTCTCCATGTCCATGTGGTTGGTCGGCTCGTCCAGCAGCATGACGTTGGGGCGCGTCAGCATCAGTTTGCCGTACATCATGCGGTTCTTCTCGCCGCCCGAGAGCACGGTGGCAGACTTCTTCGTCTCGTCACCCGAGAACAGCAGCCGCCCGAGCGTCGCGCGCACGATCTGCTCGTCGTCGGCCTTGCCCGACCACGTCGACATCCACGTCAGCAGGTCAACTTTCTGCTCGAACTCGGCGCTCGGGTCCTGCGGCATGTAACCCATCTGCGCATTCTCGACCCACGTGATCGTGCCCGCGGTCGAGTGCAGCTCGCCCGCGAGCACGCGCATCAGCGTGGTCTTGCCGATGCCGTTCGGGCCGATGATCGCGATGCGCTGCTCAGCCTCGACGGTGAAGTTCAGGTTGGTGAAGATGTCCCGATCCGCGCCCGGGTAACGGAAGGTCAGCCCCTGCACCGTGAAGGCCGAGCGATAAAGCTTCTTCGCCTGCTCGAAGCGGATGTAGGGGTTCTGGCGCGAGGACGGCCGGATTTCCTCGAGCTTGATCTTCTCCAGCTGGCGCTTGCGTGAGGTGGCCTGCCTTGCCTTCGATGCGTTCGCCGAAAAGCGCCGCACGAACTCCTGCAGGTCGGAGATCTGGGCCTTGGCCTTCGCGTTCGATGCTTCGACGCGCTGGCGCGCCTGCACCGAGGCCAGCATGAAATCATCGTAGTTGCCCGGGTAGATCTTCAGCTGCTGGTAGTCGAGGTCGGCGATGTGCGTGCACACCTGGTTCAGGAAGTGCCGATCGTGGCTGATGATGATCATCGTCGCGTCGTACGCGTTCAGCGTGCGCTCCAGCCAGCCGATCGAGTGGATGTCGAGGTTGTTCGTCGGCTCGTCGAGCAGCAGCACGTCGGGGCGCGAGAACAGCGCCTGCGCGAGCAGCACGCGCAGCTTCAGGCCCGGCGGAATCTCGCGCATCGGCAGGTTGTGCTTCGACTCGTCGATGCCCGCGTCGATCAGGATCGCGCCGGCGCGCGCCTCGGCCGTGTAGCCGTCGTACTCGGCGACCTTGCCCTCGAGCTCCGCGGCGCGCATGTAGTCGGCGTCGCTGGCCTCCGGGTTCGCGTAGATGGCGTCACGCTCGTGCATCGCTTCCCACATCTCGCGATGGCCCTGCATCACCACGTCGAGCACGCGCTCGTCCTCGTAGGCGAACTGGTTCTGGTTCAGCTTGCCCATGCGCATGCCGGACTGCAGCACGACGTCGCCGGAGCTGGGCTCGAGCTCGCCGCCGAGGATCTTCATCAGCGTGGACTTGCCGCAGCCGTTGGCGCCGATCAGGCCATAGCGGTTGCCGTCGCCGAACTTGACGGATACGTGCTCGAACAGCGGCTTCGCTTCGAACTGGATCGAGAGATTGGTGGTGGAAAGCATTCAGGTTGCCATCGGAGGTTGTCTGGGGGGCGCCGCCACGAGGCTCGAGCGCTGGCGGCGGGCTTCGCGCACCATCAGCTCCAGGGCATCGAGGAACCGCGAGCGGTCACGCGGCCCGAACGGAGGCGGTCCGCCGCCCACGCCATACGCCCGCAGGTCGGACATCAGCTCGCGCGTGGCGAGCGCATTGCCGATGTTGTCGGCGGTGAATGGCTTGCCCGACGGACCCAGCACGCGCGCGCCGTGCCGCAGCGCGCGTGACGCGAGCGGGATGTCGGCGGTGACGACGATGTCCGCCGGCACGAGCTGCGCGACAATCCAGTCGTCGGCGGCATCGAACGCGCCGGTCACCACCTGCATGCGGACACGGGGGGCGCGCGGCAGCGACATCCAGGCGTTGGCGACGAACGTGACGGGCAGCCCGTGTCTCTCCGCGACCTTCACGGTCTCGGGTTTGACGGGGCACGCGTCGGCATCGACGTAGACGTGGGGGTCGGTCTGCATGGGGGCGCGCAGTGTACCGGCTTGCGACGCCGGGCGCGCGGCGCCGCAGCAGCACCGCCGAACGCTTTAAAAAAGCCTTTTATTTCATTGATTTACGATGAAATACTAGATCGCGGCGAGTATCTGGATTTCGACCTTGTACTGTGGCGCGGCCAGACGTGCCTCGACCGTCGCGCGCGCCGGGGTGTGCCCCTGCGCCACCCAGGCGTCCCAGGCAGCATTCATCTGGGCGAACGTGCCGATGTCCGCGAGGTAGATGGTGGCGCTCACGATGCGCGTCTTGTCAGTGCCGGCGGCGGCCAGCAGCCGGTCGATGCTGGCGAGCACCTGCACCGTTTGTCCCCTCACGTCAGCGGACGGGTCGTCGGCGACCTGCCCGGCGAGATACACGGTATTGCCGTGGACGACGGCCTGCGACATCCGCGGGCCGGTTTCGAGTCGCTTGATCATCGTGCCTTGTCCCCCGCCAATTGGGCGCACCGCGATTCCAGTGCGGAGGCAAGGATGCCACAGCGCATTCTGCGCAGTAATGCAGGAAGCACGCAGTTGAAGCGCGCGGAGACGGTATGCTTGCGGCATGTATAGACGTCTGCTCAAGGCGCTGCATACCCTCGGCGCGATCGGTTTCATGGGCGGCCTGGCGGCGATCCTGGTGCTCGTCGCGAATACCGCGGTCGAGCCGACGGCTTCGTTCGCCGCCGTCCGCAACGGCATCGCGCTGATCAACAAGTGGCTGCTGACCCCTTCCCTGCTCATCGTGCTCGTCAGCGGCCTGCTCGCGATCGCTGCGACCAACGCCTACAAGGACGCGGGCTGGGCGTGGATGAAGGCGCTGCTCGGCGTCGTCACGTTCGAGGGCACGCTGATCACGATCGTCGGCACGGGACGCAAGGCGGCCGAGCAGGCGACGGCCGCGGCCGCGGGCCAGGCCGATGCGATGACGCAGGTGACCGAACTGCTGCGCACCGAGTGGGGCGCGGCCTGGATGATGCTGTTCCTCGGCCTCGTCAATATCGTGCTCGCGATCTGGCGGCCGCGGTTCACGCGGCGACGCGAGGACGAGTCCGGTGCAGCCTCTTCGTGAGGCTCGCGCGGACCCGAGTCACGTGCGGCAGTCGAGACTCGCAGCCGCACTGCGCGGCGTGGCCGGCGCATTGCTGCTCGCCCTCGCCCTCATTACGCCCGCCGAGGCGCGCACGCTGACGATGACGCTGGCCGGCGAACGGACGCGCGTCGACGTCACCGAACCCGCGGGCACGACTGACGCCGCATCGCGCCGCGACGCCGTGATCCTCGCGCACGGGTTCATGCGTTCGCGCGCCACGATGGCCGGGCACGCGACGATGCTGGCGCGTGCCGGATATTGGGCCATCGTCCCCGACCTGCCCTACCTGCTCGACTCGCGGGACAACGCGGTCGCACTGCGCGAGCTGGTGCGGCAACTGCAGCAGGGCGCCGCCGGCGTGCCGCTCGATCGCTTCGTGCTGGTGGGGTTCTCCGCGGGAGGCCTGTCGGCACTGCTCGCAGCGGATGCGCCGGGAGTCGCCGGTTACGTCGGGCTCGATCCGTTCGACCGGCCGAGCGGCGTCGGCCTCGAGGCCGCTCGCAAGCTCGCCATTCCCGCGTTCCTGCTGCGGGGGCCCGCGGCCGCCTGCAACGCATACTCGATTGCCGAGCCCTGGGTGACGGCGTTGCCGGGCCTGGTGCAGGATCAGCAGCTCGCTGCAGCGAGCCATTGCGACTTCGAGTCACCCACGGATGGCGTGTGTAGTTTCGTCTGCGGCGACACGAGTCCGCGGATCCAGGCGGCCGTCAGCGCGTTCCTGCTCGACTCGGTGCGGCACGCGCTGCCGCCCTTCGGTTCAAAACAGCCGGCGTTTGCGCGGCCAGCGCAGCCTGAGGTCGACGAGGTGGCACACCAGCCCCAGGAGCAGCCAGCCACCCATCGCAGTGGCGCCGGCATTGGTCAGTGACGCGCGCAGCGCCAGCATGAGAAAAGCGCCGGCCAGCAGGTTGGGCAGCAGGCGCGTGGGTGGGATGCCTTTGCCGCGCAGGAAATAGAGCGCCGCGAGCGCGAGGATCTCCAGGACCATCAGCCCCAGGATCAGGTCGATGACCCGGCCACCTGCAAACAGCGCGTCCACAGGTTGCACGTCCGGCCGGCCGGGCCGGCGGACGCGGCCTCAGAGTTCGAAGCGGCCGAAAGCCGCGTCGAGCGTGCGATCGACGAAAGTGCGCACTCGCTCGAACAGCGAGGACTTGCGGCGCGTGGTCGCGGCGCGCAGCGGCGCGGCGTTGGCCACCGGCGTCGTCGCAAACACGGAGTGGCCGTTGGACGGCTGCGATACCGAAGATCTGCGCATCGTTCCCATCATGTGTCTCTCCCCTCTCTGCAATCTCGAGTCGATCTGTTGTCGTTCGCGGGTAATCAGGTCCGGGCCATGCCCATCAGGTGGGCAAGGTCCTTGAAGAAGACGCGCACGTGCGCCATCGGGCGCGAGCGCACCAGCTCCTTGTGCATGTACGACTGCCAGGTGAGCTGCTGCACGTCCGGGTCCATGCAGATCTTCACGAACTGCTCACGGCGGCGGTCGTTCGTGTACCAGAAGCGCTGCAGAAGCCCCAGCACCCAGAACACGCGCCCGTGCAGCTGCATGAAGCGGCTGCGGGCCGTGCGCAGCTGCCGCGCGTCGCCGGTCGCAAGGAATGATTCGACGGCGTTCGCCGCGAGACGGCCGCCGGTCATCGCGTAATAGATGCCTTCGCCCGAGGCAGGCGCCACGACGCCGCACGCGTCGCCCGCGAGCAGCACGTCGCGGCCGTTGTCCCAGCGGCGTAGCGGCTTGAGCGGGATCGGCGCGCCCTCGCGGCGGACGGTCTCGACGTCCGCCAGGCCCGTGCTGGCGCGCAGCGCCGTCACGGCCTTGCGCAGCGAGAACCCTTTGTGCGCGCTGCCGACGCCGATGCTCACCGTATCGCCGTGCGGGAAGATCCAGGCGTAGAAATCCGGCGACAGCTTGCCCTGGTAGTACACGTCGCAACGCGTTGCGTCGTAATCGGCGGCGCCGATCGCAGGTGCCCGCACGATCTCGTGATAGGCCGCGACATAACGGATTTTGTCGGCCCCCGGCACGCACTGGTGCGCAACCGCGGAGTTGGCGCCGTCCGCGCCGATCACGGTGGCGGCGCGCACGCGCAGCTCGACGGGATTGCCTGCCTCGTCCGGCGCGCGGTAGTTCACGACCGCCACGCCGTCGGGATCGCGGCTCACGCTCACGAACGTGCCCGTCACGCGCGTGGCACCGCTGAGCGCGGCGCGTTCGCGCAGCCATTCGTCGAACTGCTCGCGGTCGACCATGCCGACGTAGCCGCCGTCGATCGGCATGTCCACGCGACGATCGTTGGGCGAGATCATGCGGGCCGAGCGGATGCGCGCGACCAGCAACGCGTCGGGGATGTCGAAGTCCTTGACCAGGCGCGGCGGGATCGCGCCGCCGCAGGGCTTGATGCGCCCCGCGCGATCGAGCAGCAGCACGTTGCGGCCGAGCCGCGCGAGGTCGTTCGCCGCGGTCGCGCCCGAAGGGCCGCCGCCAACGATCACTGCATCGTAGGTTGTTGTCGTGGTGTCCATTCAACCTGCCCGCGCGCGCATGGAAAAAGATGGCTGCAGTTCGACGCCCGCGCCCGTTGTGGCCGGCGCGCCGGCCTCGCGGCCGAGGCTGATTGCAATTGCGGCTGCCCAGAGGAAGACGACGGCTTCGACCGCGAAGACGAGTCCGTAGGCAAACGCCGGATCGGTCGTGAACTGCCGCGCCAGGTCGACGGCCGCGGTGCCGAGCACGCCGCCCGCGGCGAAGGCGATGGCCTGCGCCGCACCCCACAGGCCCATGCGCACGCCTTCCCGTCCGCCACGGCCTGCGCCCGCGAGCGCCATCATCGAGCCGATCGCGGCGACGGCGAACACCCCATTCGACAGGCCGAGCGCGAAGACGTTGGCGCGCAGCGGCCATCTCTGCGGCGCGAGGCCGCCGGTCGCCAGCGCGAACAACGCCGCGGCGGATGCGACGCAACCGACGAGGCACCACGCGCGCAGCGCAGCCGGCGTCGAACGCCCGCGCCACGTACCGAGCAGGCCGACCAGCACCATGCCGAGCAGCACGCCCGCGTTCTGCAGTCCCGCGAGCTGCGTCGACTCTCCCGGCGTCATGCCGAACACGAGGCCCGCGAACGGCTCGAGGATCAGGTCCTGCGCGCTGTAAGCGAGCATCGAAACGAAGACGAACACAGTGAAGCGACGCGCCTGCTCGTCGGACCACGCTTCACGCAATGCCGCGCGGAAGTCCGTGTGCTCCGTCCCCGCGACGGCAACCGTTTCGCGGGCGATCGCGGCCCCTTCCACTCCGCGCACCGCGAGCAGCGACACGACGAAGGCGAGGCAGGCAACGCAGGTCGTGACCAGCACGAGGCGACCTGTCGAGAACGGCTCGAGGAAATGCCCGGCTAGACCTGCGGTGACGATGAATCCGGCGATCATCATCACCCAGGCGATCGTCGCGGCCGCCGCGCGGCGCGCCGGATCGACGCGCTTTGCCATCAGCACGAGCAATGAAGTGCCCGCCGCGCCTGCGCCGACCCCGATCGCGAGGAAGCCCGCGATGCCGAGCAGCATGCCGGCAAACCGGTCGGTGGCCATCCACGCCGTGGCGAGCGACGCAGTGATTCCGCCGAGCGCGAGCAGTGCCATGCCGCCGACGATCCAAGGTGTACGCCGGCCGCCGACGTCGGAGCCGTGCCCGAGGCGCGGGCGCAGCAATTGCACGAAGTGGTGCAGCGCGACCAGCAGGCCCGGCACCAGTGCAGGCAGCGCGAGCTCCACCACCATCACGCGATTCATCGTCGAGGTTGCGAGCACGATGATCGAGCCGAGCGCGGTCTGCACCAGCGCGAGCCGGAAAATGCCGGCCCAACCCAGCGTGCCCGACGCCGCGCTCATGCGACCAGCCCCCGGATCGCGAACGCGGTGACCATCATGCCGAGCACGTAGAGCGGCACGCCAGAGCCGCTGTACCACAGCGCTTTCTCGCGCGGCGCGGCGACGAACGTGAGCATCATCTTCGCCTGCACACCGACCAGCGCCGCGACGGCCGCGGCGTGCAGCGGTTGCGACCATGCAAGCAGCGCGGCGATCACGACCAGCTGCGGCACCAGCATGAAGATGCAGGCGGTGCGCGCGGCCGAATCCGTGCCCAGTTGCACCGGCAGCGAACGGACGCCCGTCAGTCGATCGCCTTCGATCGACTTGAAGTCGTTGAGCGTCATGATGCCGTGCGCGCCAATGCTGTAGAGGGTCGCGGCGAGGATCGTGCGTGAATCGGGCAACGCGCCCACCATCAGCGCGGCACCCGTGAACCAGGGCAGGCCTTCGTAACAGGCAGCACACGCGGCATTGCCATACCAGCCATTGCGCTTGAGGCGCAGCGGCGGCGCGCTGTAGGCCCACGCCAGTGCGAGACCCAGCACGGCGGCACCGAAGCCCCACGCGCCCAGCACCGTGGCAACAACGAGCGACAGCAGCGTCCATACGATCGCGACGTAGAGTCCCGTGCGGCCCGGCAGTCGTCCTGAAGGGATCGGTCGCTGCGGTTCGTTGATCGCGTCGACGTGGCGGTCGAACCAGTCATTCACGGCCTGGCTGGTGGCGCACACCATCGGCCCGGCCAGCACGACGCCGGCAAGCAGCACGGTGAGCGAGGAAGCGATGGGCAGTCCGGTGGACACGACGCCGCAGGCCAGCGCCCACATCGGCGGAAACCAGGTGATGGGTTTCAGCAGTTCGACAACGGCCGGGAGCGCGATGTGCGGCTCGAAAACCCCGGTCGTGGCGTAGCGCGACATGACTGCAACATAAGCCTGACAGTCATAGGCGTCAAGTTAGATTTACAGTCAGTTACCCGGCAGGGTAACCGCCTGAACCGGGACTAGAAATCGCCCGGGGAATCGACCAGGTCGCCCAGTCCGTACCGGCGCAGCTTCACGTACAGGCTCTGGCGGCTCAGGCCCAGCATTTCGGCCGCCGAGGCCCTGTTGTCCTGGGTGAGCTCCAGGGCCGCCTCGATGCACAGGCGTTCGATGATGTCGCTGGTCTCGCGAACGATGCCCTTGAGGGGCACGCGGCCGACCAGTTCCGTGAGCTGCTCGACCGAGCGCGACAGCGGCGGGGCCGTGCGCTGGGTCGCACTCAGGCGCGCGCCGACGTCACGCAAGGTGAAGCCGAAGCAGGCCGGTTCGCTATCGCGCAGGGCCGCGCCGGAGACTTCGACTTCGGCCGCGGCCCCGTTCGCGCCGCGCAGCGTGGTGGCAAAGAGCCGCACGGAGCCATGTTCTCGCAGCTGCGCGAGCAGCACGCTGAGGTCGACACCCGGCCGGCCGAGCCACGTCTCCAGTGATTCCCCACGCGCCTGCTCCTCGCCCGGCAGCTGCGCCAGGTCCAGGAACGCGGGATTGGCGGCGACCACCTTGCCCTCGGCGTCGGTGACGACGAAACCGTCAGGCGCGGCGGCAACGAAATCGACGAAGCGCGCCGTGGCGCCGGGAACGACTTCGATCAGGCGGTCGGTGTCCATCGGCGTGGCACGCACGAGCAGCAGCGTGGAGCGTTCCTCGCGGAACACCGAGGCAGACACGAGCAGATCGCGACTGCCGTCCGCAAGCCGCGCGCGCACTTCGCCGTTGCGTCCGGACGCGCGTACGTTTGCGAGCATCGTTGCAACGGCATCCGTGGTCTCGTCGTCGAGGCCGTCGGGAAACGGGCGACTGGCGAGACGGCGCGAATTGAGACCCAGCAGCTGCATCGCGGCGGGATTGGCTTCGACGACGCGCAGTGTCGCCGCATCGAGGATCAGCACCGCTTCCGACGCCAGCTGGAACAGCAGGCGGTTGCGGGTTTCGGCGTTGCGCAGGCGCGCATATTCACGATCGACGGACTGCTGTGCGTCGACCAGCCGTTGCTGCAGCACCGAGATCGCCCGCAGGTCGCGACCCACCGCGACGACGCGTCCCTTCTTGCCGACCTTGACCGCGGAATAGACGATGGGGAGGTCGGTGGCGCGATCGCTGAGGTGGTTGACCTGCCGCCAGCGTGACGGGTGGCCCTCGGCCGCGTCCTGCAGCAGCGATTCGATCTTGGGCCGGCTTTCGACCGTGACGGTCGAGACCCAGGGCTGGCCGACCCATCTGCCGTCGATTTCGGCCGCCAGCTCCGGGGAACCGGCGGCAACGTCCCGAATCACGCCCTCTTGATCGAGGACGAGGGTGATATCGGCGGTCGCTGCCAGCAGTTCTGCAGCGGCATCCGTGTCGATCTCACCCAGTGATTTTTTCGGAGCGCTGAAGCGTTTCACGAGTCCTGCATTCCGGCCCGGCAGCTGACTGACGACAACCTACGCCCGGATCAACAGCGCCGGGCGAACATGCCGACCAGGTTCTCAGCCTGCATGACTGCCTGGCGGGCATCTTTCCCCGTCGCATCGGCGCCCACCTGGATCGCGAGATCGGGGCTTTTCGCGATCACTGAACCACCGACCATGACACCGATCGATTTGTTCCGTGCTGCGCGGCGCAACGCGTGGATCGTCGATGCGACCCCCTCGAGGTGCGATTCACATCCCACCGAAAGACCGATCATTGTAAACCATTCATGACGCACCAGACTGACCAGTTCGCTGGTGCTGCCAATGGCATCGTTCCAGACGTCCCAGCCGGCGCGACGGAAGAAATCGGCGACCATGACCAGGCCAAAGGTGTGCTGCTCGCCCGGCATCGGGATCAGCAGGGCGCGGCGACCCTGCGGCAGCGTATCGGTGGCAGGCGGCTGGCTCGCGCTGAGCGTGCGCATCACGTCGTGCAACCGGCAAAGAGCGACCGTCACGTCCGCGAAGCTGACACGGTCCTCTTCCCACATTTCCCCGAGACTGCGCGCCGAGGGCGCCAGCAGCTCGAGGTAAATCGCGGAAAGGGGCACGCCTCGCACGCGAACCGAGTCGATGTAGGCGTAGGCCACCTCGAGCTCGTCCGAAAGCAGCAACTGCACGAACTCGTCGATGCAGCTTTCGCCGGCATGCGAAACCGGCGTGACGTCGGAATGGGTCTCGTTGATGTGCGCCCGCTGGCTCAGGAGCAGCCGCGGGATCACCTCGTCCTCGATGGTCGAGACGAGGCTGCCGATCCGGCGCCGCGCCACCGGCGGGATGATGATGCTGCGTCCTTGCGGGGCGCCCGGCCACCGCGACGACCAGCCCCGGGACGTGCCACCGGACCGCGCCTCGTATGCGCTGTCCTGCAGGCTTTCTTCGAGTAAGTCTTTGGCCACCGGTGGTCTCCCCTCGTCGATCACCCGGCACCGGCGAGGCCGCCGGCAGTTGGGCGCTAGGCCTGAGACCGGACCCGTCCTGTTCTACGGAGGGCGATTTCCGGGGAGAGGTGGTTGCGCTGGTGAGTGGCTTTTTAGTCCCGGCGGCTTCCTGTCGTCAAGAAATATTTACGTCAATCTTGGTTGACACTTCAGAGTGTGGGGCATAGGTTTACGCATCGGAGGATTCCCGCGATGCCCCACCGGCCGGACCGGCCCCTGCAGACCCCCCGCCGCGCGCGTACTCCGCTGTACACCCCGGCCGAACGCGCCCGTCGCGATGCCTCCCCCTGGACGCTCGTGCAGGCCGTGCTTGCGCCGCTGCAGTTCATCGCCTTCGCGGTCAGCGTCATGCTCGTGCTGCGTTTTCTCTCGACGGGAGAAGGCTTTTTCGCTGCCACGGTCTCGGTCGTCGTGAAGACGCTGGTGCTCTACACGATCATGGTGACCGGCGCGATCTGGGAGCGCGACGTGTTCGGGCAGTACCTGTTCGCACCCGCCTTCTTCTGGGAGGACGTCGTCAGTTTCGCGGTGCTCGCCCTGCACACCGCCTACCTGATCGCCCTTTACACCGGCGCGCTCGACGCGCGCCAGCAGATGCTGCTGGCCCTGGCGGCCTACGTCGCATACCTCGTCAACGCCGCGCAGTTCCTCCTAAAGCTGCGCTCGGCACGGCTCGAAACCGCGCCCCGCCACGCCACGCCGCCCGCCGGATCCATGAAGTACGCCAAGTGAACGAAGCCGCCACCGGTCTTGCCCCTCGCGCCGACGCCCAGTGCAACGATGCACCCGTGCTGCGCCAGCGCGGGCAGCGCGCGGTGTTCTGCGGCCTGACCGGCATCATCTGGCTGCACCGCAAGATCCAGGACGCTTTCTTCCTGGTGGTCGGCTCGCGCACGTGCGCGCACCTGATCCAGTCCGCGGCCGGAGTCATGATCTTCGCTGAGCCCCGCTTCGCCACGGCGATCATCGAGGACCGCGACCTGGCCGGCCTGGCCGATGCGAACGCCGAGCTCGATCGCGTGGTGAATCGCCTGCTCGAGCGCCGGCCTGACATCAAGCTGCTGTTCCTCGTCGGCTCTTGCCCGTCCGAAGTCATCAAGCTGGACCTTTCCCGGGCCGCGCAGCGGCTTTCGCAGACGTTCTCGCCGCGGGTGCGCGTGCTGAATTACTCGGGCAGCGGCATCGAGACCACGTTCACGCAGGGCGAGGACGCGTGCCTCGCCGCACTCGTTCCGGAAATGCCCGCGCAGGCGGCAGACGCGCCGAAGCAGTTGCTGGTCGTGGGCGCGCTGGCCGACGTGGTCGAAGACCAGTGGCGCCGCACGTTCGAGACGCTTGGCATCGGGCCGGTCGCGTTCCTGCCGCCGCGACTCGCGCGTGACCTGCCGGCCGTCGGCGCGAACACCTGCTTCCTGCTCGCACAGCCGTTCCTCGCGGATACCGCCGCCGCGCTCGAGCGACGCGGCGCGCAGTGGCTGTCCGCGCCCTTCCCGCTGGGCGTAGAAGGCACCACGCTGTGGCTGCAGGCCGCGGCCCGCGAATGGAACGTGCCGGAAGCACGATTCCGCGCAGCCACGGCCGCAGGCATCGAGCGCGGGCGCCAGGCGGTGGCGCGGCATCGCTTCCAGCTCTCCGGCAAGAAGATCTTCCTGTTCCCGGATTCACAGCTTGAAGTGCCGCTCGCGCGGTTCCTCGCGCGCGAGCTCGGTATGCTGCCGGTCGAAGTCGGCACGCCCTACCTGCATCGCAAGCACCTGGCGGCGGAATTGCCGTTGCTGCCCGCCGACGCGCAACTGAGCGAGGGGCAGGACGTCGAGCGCCAGCTCGATCGCTGCCGCGCCGCGCGTCCGGACCTCGTCGTGTGCGGGCTGGGGCTCGCGAATCCGCTCGAGGCGGAGGGCATCGCGACCAAATGGTCGATCGAGCTCGTCTTCACTCCCATCCAGGGCTACGAACAGGCCGGCGACCTCGCCGAGCTGTTCGCCCGTCCCCTCGTGCGCCGCACGCGGCTGGCGGTCTGACATGCAGCTGACACTCTGGACGTACGAAGGCCCCACCCACGTCGGCGCGATGCGCATCGCGACGGCAATGCGGGGCCTGCACTATGTGTTGCACGCGCCGCAGGGCGACACCTACGCGGACCTGCTGTTCACGATGATCGAGCGGCTCGACCGCCGCCCGCCCGTGACGTACACCACCTTCCAGGCGCGCGACCTCGGCACCGACACCGCCGTACTGTTCCAGACCGCGGCGCGCGAAGCCTACGAGCGCTTCGAACCCGAGGCGATGATCGTCGGCGCCTCGTGCACGGCCGAGCTGATTCAGGACGACCCGGGCGGCCTCGCCCGAGCGCTCGCGCTGCCGGTGCCGGTGATTCCGCTCGAGCTGCCGTCCTACCAGCGCAAGGAAAACTGGGGCGCGGCCGAGACTTTCTACCAGCTGGTCCGCACGCTGGCCGCACCGACCCGCTCCGGCGCGATGGCCGCGCCGCGCACGTCGAGCATCGTGCGGCCCCGCTGCAACATCCTCGGGCCCACGGCGCTTGGCTTCCGTCATCGCGACGACGTGCGCGAGATCACGCAGCTGCTGCAATCGATGGGCATCGACGTCAACGTCACGGCGCCGCTCGACGCGACGCCCGGTGACCTGCGGCGTCTCGGCGACGCCGATTTCAACGTCGTGCTGTATCCGGAGATCGCGAATACCGCGGCGCGCTGGCTCGAGCGCACGTTCGGCCAGCGGTCGACGACGGTCGTGCCGATCGGCGTCAAGGCCACGCGCGCGTTCATCGACGAAGTGGCGGCGCTCGCCGGGATCGACCCGGCGCCGCATCACGCCGCGCACAAGGCGCGCGCCGACTGGTACACGCGCTCGGTCGACTCGACTTACCTCACCGGCAAGCGGGTCTTCATCTTTGGTGACGCGACTCACGCGGTTGCGGCCGCGCGCGTTGCGCGCGACGAACTCGGCTTCGTCGTCGTCGGCCTCGGCACTTACAGCCGCGAGTTTGCCCGTGAAATCCGCGCCGCTGCCGCCGATCACGGCGTCGAGCCGCTGATCACCGACGACTACCTCGAAGTCGA
>Ga0114939_10001642_pt1 | contig 17397 bp, 12 predicted proteins | sample AshMeaCrysSpring_FD_87196 | JGI IMG/M metagenome (GOLD analysis project Ga0114939, IMG submission 87196) | Groundwater microbial communities from Big Spring, Nevada to study Microbial Dark Matter (Phase II) - Ash Meadows Crystal Spring | ecosystem: Environmental > Aquatic > Deep subsurface >...
GTGACGCGCGCGACGCCCTCCGGGCCATCGGCTTCCTCCGCGCCCTGTGGGACGGCAAACGCGGGATCGAACCCCTTGGGGCCGTAACTGCCCGTGGCCACGATCGCGCGCCCGCTCACGAGCAGGCGCGGGCCGGGCACGATCCCCTCGTCGATCGCGCGCTTCAGCGCCACGTCGGCGTAGCCGGCGCCCTCGGTGCCGAGGTCGCGCACGGTGGTGACCCCGGCGCGCAGCGTGCGCTCGGCGTGCACGACGGCGCGGGCCGTGCGATAGGCCAGCGGCTCGCGCAGCACCTGATCGTTCCAGGAGGTCTCGTTGTAGGGATGGAGGAAGAGGTGCGCGTGGCCCTCGATCAGTCCGGGCAGCAGCGTGAGGCCGTCGAGGCGTTCGGTCGCGGCCGCTGCGGCAGCCGCGCGGGCCGCGGCGTCCGGCCCGACCGCCGCGATGCGGTCGCCCACTACGAGGACGGGCCACTCGCGGTGCATGGCGGCGCCGTCGAACACCGCGGCGGCCAGGATCAGCCGCGCCGCAGGCGTCGCCGGGGGGCTCGCGCCCTGCTCACCCTGCGTGACCGACCACGACAGCAGCAACAGGACGGGGAGCGCGGCGCAGGTGCGGAGCCAGGTGCGAGACAGGACGGGGTGGGCACGCATGACGAACCTCCGGAGCGCACGTCGGGCGCCGCGTTCGGGGGCGCCAGCGACGACGGGGCCAGACGACGCGGCTCCAGGTTCGGCCCAGCCCTGAAGGGCCGGGCCACCGACAGCAGGTAACGCGTGCCCGGCAGTCGCGACAGCGACCCCCAACTCGCGCGAGTGTAGCGCCAGCTGGCCGCAGGCCGCTCCTCGATCTCGCCTCGGGGCGACCAGACCAAGGTCGCAGGCGGGCAGCCGGTAGAATGTCCGGCCATGATTGATCGTCGTCCTGTCGCCCTCGCCGCGATCGCGCTCTGCGGGATCGTGCTGGCCCCCCATCTCGCCACTTTCGGCTTCGCGCAGGCCGCGCCCGGCTCCACGGCCGCCATTGCGCCCGCCGTCGGCCCCGCTGAGCAGGCGCTGCAGGCACGCGTGGAGCAGTTGCGGACCGACCCCGGCACGCCGGTGCTCGGGCGCCGGTTGGCGCATCCCGAGGCCGTGGCCACGGTACTCGAGCGGCGACGCTTCCAGGCGCTGTGGGCATTGCCCGAGGGGGGTCGGCGTGCGCTCGCCGTGCTGCGCCGCGCCACCGAGGAAGGGTTGCGCCCCGACGACTATCACGCCGCCGCGATCGACAAGGCGCTGGCGGGCCGCGCCGGCGGCTCGCCCACCCTCGACGCCGACATCCAGTTGCTCATCGCCGACGGGGTCGTGAGCTTCGCCGACGAGGTTCGGTACGGGCGGGTGGAACCGAACACGCTGAACCGGGCCTGGAACGTGGACCCGCGGGCCGGGGCGCCGCCGCTCGACGCCAGGCTCGAGGAGATCCTCGCGTCGCCAGACCCCGGCCAGGCGATCGACCGCGCCATCCCGGATCACTTCATCTACAAGGGCCTGAAGGGCATGCTCGCCGACCTCCGCGCGCTCGAGGCGGCTGGCGGCTGGCCCACCGTGCCCGCCGGCCCGTCGCTCGAGCCGGGCGCGCAGGGTCCGGCCGTCGTGGCGATGCGGAAGCGGCTCGCCGCAAGTGGCTTGCTCGACGCCGCCGCGGGACTCGACAGCCCTGTCTACGACGAGACGCTGAAGGTCGCGGTGATCGCCTTTCAGGAGCACCATCGCCTGAAGGCCGACGGCGTCGTGGGCAGGACCACCCTGGAGGCGATGAACGTGCCCGTGGGCACGCGCATCGACCAGGTGCGCGCCAATCTCGAGCGGGCGCGCTGGGTGGTGAACGGGCTGAGCGACTCCTTCATCCTCGTGAACCTCCCCGCCTTCAAGGTCTACGTGATCAAGGATCGGCGCAACGTGTGGGAGACGCGGGCGCAGGTGGGCAAGGCCGCCCGGATGACGCCGTCGTTCCGCGCGAACATGCAGTACCTGGTGTTCAACCCCGACTGGACCGTCCCGCCGACGATCCTCAGGGAGGACGTGCTCGGCGCGATGAAGAAGGGGCAGAACGCCGTCGCGCGCAAGGGCCTCAAGATCTACGACCGGCAGGGCAACGAGGTGCCGCCCGCCTCGATCGACTGGAGCACCGCGTCGGCCCGCAGCTTCCCTTACACGCTGCGGCAGCCGCCGGGCCCGGCCAACGCGCTCGGCCGCGTGAAGTTCATCTTCCCCAACCCGCACGCGATCTTCCTGCACGACACGCCGAGCCGGGAGCTCTTCGCCTCCGACACGCGTACGTTCAGCTCGGGCTGCATCCGGGTGGAGAAGCCGCTCGATCTCGCCGGCGTGCTGCTCGAGGGACAGCCCGACTGGACGCGACCGCGCATCGACGAGGTCGTGGCCACCAAGGAGACCCAGACGGTGTACCTGAAGCAGCCGCTGCCCGTCTTGATCGTCTACTGGACGGTGAGCGTGGGCGCGAGCGGCGGCATCCGCACCGCGCGCGACGTCTACAACCTCGACCCGCCGCTCATCCGCGCGCTGGACCGCTGAACCCGGCGCAGAAGAGGCGGCTGGGCCGGGAATCAGCGGTTGGCGCAGGCCGTCGGGCCTGCGCCCTACCTCGTCCCCGACAGGCTCTTCTCCCGCCTCGCCCGGAACTCGTTGCCCGGCTTCCACTCGGGCCACGTCTCGGCGCCCGCCACGCGCACGCCGAGGCCGAAGAGCAGCGTGAGATCCTCGCGCAGGCCCGACAGGTCCCAGGTGGGCAGCACTTCGTCCTGCGGCTTGTGGTACCGCACGGCGAGGTACTCGTCGCGCACGCGCGTCGCGTAGCCGTCGGGCTTGTCCACGAACGTGTCGCCGCCCTTCCCGTAGAAGGCCGGCACGCCGGCCTTGGCGAAGTTGAAGTGGTCGGAGCGGTAGTAGCCGCCGCGCTGGGGCTCGGGGTCGGACCGCAGCGTGCGGCCCTGCTCGGCCGCCAGCTCGCGCGCCAGGTCGTCGAGATCGGAGGCGCCGTAGCCCACCACCGTGAAGTCCGTCGTGCGCCCGTAGACGTTGAGGGCGTCCATGTTGACGTTCGCCAGCGTCTTCTCGAGCGGGTACACCGGGTGCTCGGTGTAGTACTGCGCGCCGCGCAGCCCCTGTTCCTCCGCCGTCACCGCCAGGAAGACGATGCTCCGCGGCGGGCGCTGCGCGAGCTTCGTGAACGCGCGGGCGATTTCGACGAGCCCGGCCGTGCCCGTGGCGTTGTCCACGGCGCCGTTGTAGATGCGGTCGCCGTTCACCGCTTCCCCGACGCCGAGGTGATCCCAGTGGGCGGTGTAGACGACGTATTCGCCGCGGCGCTGCGCGTCGGCGCCATCGAGCCGGGCGATCACGTTGGTCGAGTCCACCTCGCGGAGCCGGTTCGCGATGCGCACGCCAGCCGTCGTGCCGAGCGGCACGGGCGCAAAGGCGCGTGTCGCGGCGCGCTGCTTCAGCGCGTCGAAGTCCTGCCCGGCGCGGGCGAAGAGGGCACGCGCGGCGTCGAGGCTCAGCCACCCCTCGATGGGCAGCTGGCCCATGTTGCGGTCCGGCGTGCGCAGCGTGAAGCGTTCGTCTGAGAACCCCTTCACCACGCCCCAGGGATACCCGGCGGGCTCGGTCTCGTGCACGATGAGCACGCCGGCGGCGCCGAGCTGCGCGCCAATCTCGTACTTGTAGGTCCAGCGGCCGTAGTAGGTCATCGCCCGGCCGCCGAACACCGCGTCGTCGAGCTTCGAGAGGTCGCGCGGGTTGGTCACCGGCGGGTCGTTCACCAGCATGACGAGCAGCTTGCCCGTCACGTCGGCGCGCTTGTAGTCGTCCCACGCGAACTCGGGCGCCTGCACGCCGTAGCCGACAAACAGGACGTCGGTGCCGCTGATGGCCACCTCGTCGACCACGCGCGAGGTGAAGGCGACGTAGTCCTCGCGCCACCGCAGGCTCGTGGCCGTGCCGGCCCGCGTGAAGGTGAGCGGCTCGGCTGGCGACGGCGTGATCCCCGCGAGCGGCACCTTCTGCAGGTAGGTCCCGTCGGTGTTGCCGGGCTGCAGCCCCATGCCCGTGAACTGCTCCACCAGCCACTGCACCGTGCGCTCCTCCCCGACGGTGCCGGGCAGGCGCCCCTCGAACGCGTCGGAGGACAGCGTCCGGATGCCGGCCTCGAGCGCGGCAGCATCGATCGCCGGCAGCGCGGCGAGGGTGGCGCGCGCGGCCGGGGCGGGTGCCGGCAGGGACTGCGCGGCGGCAGGGCCGGTGAACGCCAGCAACAGGACGGCGAGGGAGGCGAAAGACAGGGTGCGCTGGGTCATCATCCCTGCAAGTTTACCGGACCGTGGCACGGGGCCGTTGCCGTGACGTGCCGGGGCACCCTGCCCTCCCGGTGCCAGGCGAAGGGCGCAAGGCCGGGGGGCAAGGAAAGGCTCCCCCGGGGACCAGGGCGTCAGGCAAGGCGCCTCCGAGACCAGGGCGTAAGGCGCAAGGCGAAGGGCGTATGGCTGACAGGGGCGTAAGGCGTAGGGCCTAAGGCGTAAGGCGGCACCAACTCCCCTGGCCCTCGCCTTGCCGTCCTGCGGCATTGGGCGTGCTGCACAGCAATATTTCCCCTTGACACGGTGCGGCGGATGCATAGGATCTGAATGAACGGCCATTCATTGGAGGCCACCCTGCCCATCAGCCCCGCGACGAGCGACACCCGCGTGACGCGCCGTGCGCCGGTCCGGCGACCCCGCCGCCCGCCCGCCCGCGCCGACGGTGCGCGCGCCGACAAGGCCGCCCTCATCCTCCGTGCCGCCACGCGCGTGTTCGCCCGGCGCGGCTTCTTCAGCGCGCAGGTGGCCGACATCGCGCGCGAGGCCGGCGTCGCCGCCGGCACCGTCTACCTCTACTTCCGCGGCAAAGACGACCTGCTCGTCTCCATCTTCGACCGCACGATGCAGGAGGCCATCGCCGAGGGGCGCGCGGCCCTCGCCGCGGTGGCCGACCCCATCGACCGGCTGCGCCGCATCGCCGAGCTCCACCTCGAACGCCTGGGCCGCGACCGCGACCTCGCCGTCGTGTTCCAGGTGGAGTTGCGGCAGTCCACGCGCTTCATGGAGCAGTTCTCTGCCACGCGCCTGCGCGAGTACCTCGGAATCATCCGGGACGTGATCGCCGAGGCGCAGGCGTCGGGGCTCGTCCGGCGGGACGTCAGCCCCACCGTCGCCACGAAGGTGCTGTTTGGCGCCCTCGACGAGATGGCCACCAACTGGGTCCTCAGCCACCGCCGCCGCTCGCTGCCCGCCGAGGCGGGAGTGGTCGTGGATCTTTTCCTCAACGGAGTGAAGGCCTGATGCGTTCCGTCGCTGTGCTCGGCGCGGGCACCATGGGTGCCCAGATCGCGGCCCACCTCGCCAACGCGGGGGTGCCCACCATCCTGCTCGACCTCTCCGACAAAGTGGCTCGCGAGGGGTTGGACCGCATCAAGCGGCTCAAGCCCGACCCGTTCTTCTCCTCGGAGGCCGTCCCCCTCGTCACCACGGGCGGCTTCGACACCGACATGAAGAAGGTGGCGGGCTGCGACTGGGTCATCGAGGCGGTTGTCGAGCGGCTCGACCTCAAGCGAGCCCTCCTCGACAAGGTGGAGGCGCACCGCCGCCCCGGCACGATCGTCAGCTCCAACACCTCCGGCATCCCGATTGCCGCCATTGCCGAGGGCCGCTCCGACGACTTCCGCCGGCACTGGCTCGGCACGCACTTCTTCAACCCGCCGCGGTACCTGAAGCTGCTCGAGATCATCCCCACGCCGGAAACCGACCCGGCGGCGGTGGAGACGATCAGGCGCTTCGCCGACCTGCGCCTGGGCAAGGGCGTGGTGCTCGCGAAGGACACGGTCAACTTCATCGCCAACCACGTCGGCATGTTCGGCATGCTGCGCATCCTCGAGATGCTCGGCACCGGCGACTACACGATCGAGGAGATCGACGCGATGACCGGCCCGGCGCTGGGCCGGCCGAAGAGCGCGACGTTCCGCACGGCCGACATCGCGGGCGTGGACGTGATGTACCACGTCATCAAGAACCTCTCCGAGCGCGTCGACGACGAGGAGACCAAGCGCCTCTGCGCCATGCCGCCCATCGTCGAGGAACTGGTGAAGCGCGGCTGGGTGGGCGAGAAGACGGGCCAGGGCTTCTACAAGCGCGTGAAGGGCGCCGGCGGCAAGAGCGACATCCTGACGCTCGACCCGAAGACGATGGAGTACCGGCCGCAGCAGAAGGCGAAGCTGCCGGCCATCGAGGCGGGGCGGGCCATCGAAGCCGACGAGGAGCGCATCCGCGTGCTGTTCCTCGGCAAGGACAAGGTGGGCGACTTCCTGCGGAAGACGCTCGGCACGACGCTCGTCTACACGGCGAAGGTCACGCCGCAGATCGCGCACTCGATCGACGACGTGGACCGCGCGATGCGGTGGGGGTTCGGTTGGGACGTGGGCCCCTTCGAGATCTGGGACGCGATCGGCATCAAGGAGGTGCTCGACGCCTGCGGGGTGACCGACCCGCCGCCGCTCGTGAAGGAGCAGCTCGACAAGGGGCGCAACACGTTCCGCGACGGCGACCTGCCGGCGCTCGCCCCGGAGCTGGCGATTCTCAAGAACGCGAAGGAGCGCCACCACCTCGTCAAGAAGAACGCGGGCGCGAGCCTCGTGGACATCGGCGACGGCGTGCTCTGCCTCGAGTTCCACTCGAAGATGAACTCGATCGGCGGCGACACCGTGCAGATGATCACCACCGGCGTGAAGGAGGCCGAGCAGAACTTCCGCGCGCTGGTCGTCGGCAACGACGCGCCGCACTTCTCGGCGGGCGCCAACATCATGCTGCTGCTCCTGGAGGCCCAGGAGGGGAACTGGGACGACGTGGACCTGATGATCCGCGCCTTCCAGAACGCGACGATGGCGCTGCGGTACGCGACGGTGCCCGTGGTGGCGGCGCCGGCGGGCATGGCGCTCGGCGGCGGCTGCGAGGTGTGCCTCCACGCCGATCGGGTGCAGGCGGCCGGCGAGACCTACATGGGCCTCGTCGAGGTGGGCGTCGGGCTGATTCCCGGCGGCGGCGGCACCAAGGAGATGGTGGCGCGCGCGGCCGAGGGCGCCTCGCTCAACGCGCCGCTGCTGATGCGGATCCAGCCGTCCTTCGAGAACATCGGGATGGGCAAGGTGTCGACGAGCGCCGGCGAGGCCAAGCGCATGAAGTACCTGCGCTCGGTGGACCGGATCTCGATGAACCGCGACCGCGTGATCGCCGACGCGAAGGAGCTGGCGCTCCACCTGGCCCACGAGGGCTACCAGCCGCCCGCCCCGCGCACGCAGATCGCCGTAGGCGGCGACACGGTGTTCGCGCCGCTGAAGCTCGGCATCCACCTGATGTGGCGCGCCGGGCAGATCAGCGACCACGACAAGCTGATCGGCAACAAGCTCGCATGGATCATGGCCGGCGGCAACCTGCCGCACCCGGCGTACGTCACCGAACAGTACCTGCTGGACCTCGAGCGTGAGGCCTTCCTCTCCCTCTGCGGCGAGCGCAAGACCCTCGAGCGCATCCAGCACATGCTCAAGACGGGCAAGCCGCTGAGGAACTGACGGAGACATAAGGCAGACGGGGGCGTAAGGCCCAAGGCGTAAGGCGTAAGCCGTAAGGCGTAAGGCGTCGTAAGGCGTAAGGCGTAAGGCGTCGCAAGGCGTAAGGCGTAAGGCGACTGATGATCTCGAGAGGCTCCGGTCCCCCGCTCGTGATGGTGCCCGGCATCCAGGGACGCTGGGAATGGCAGCGGCCCGCGCTCGAGGCCCTCGCGACCCGCTGCACGGCGGTGACCTACTCGCTGTGCGGGGAGCCGGGATCCGGCTGCCGTCTGAAGCTCGATCGCGGGTTCGACGTGCACGTCGAGCAGCTCGATCGGGTGCTCGACGCGTTCGGGCTCGACCGGGTTGCGCTGTGCGGCGTGTCGTACGGCGGCTGGGTATCGGTGCGGTACGCGGCGCGCCGGCCCGAGCGTGTCCGCGCGCTCGTGCTCGCCTCGGCCCCGGGCCCACGCTTCGGGCTCGACCCGCGCCAGGTGCGGTACGTGCGCATGCCGTGGGCGCTCTTTCCCGGCTTCGTCGTGCGCACGCGCCAGCAGCTGCGGCCGGAGATCCTGGCCGCGGTGCCGGACAAGCACGAGCGGTGGCGGCTCACGCGGCAGCTGCTCCGCAACATGGCACGGGCGCCAATCTCGCCCGGCGTGATGTCGCGCCGGATCCGCCTCGCGATGCGGGAGGACTTCGTGGCCGACTGTCAGGCCGTCCGCGCGCCGACGCTCGTGCTGACAGGCGAGGACGGCCTCGACCGCATCGTGCCGGTCGACTCCACGCGCGAGTATCTGCAGCACATTCGCGGGGCCGTGCAGGCCTCGCTTCCGGCCACGGGCCACATCGGCCTCGTGACCAGGGCCCGCGAGTGGGCCGACATCGTCTGCAACTTCGTCGAGGCCGCGGCGGCCGAGCCGGTGCTGCCGGCCAGCCGCAGCGCCGACATGACAGGGGCCGCGTGATGCAGGTCGATCGCGCGGGCCTCGACGTGCTCGTCGAACACCTGGACCACGCATCCGTCACGAGGAGCCATCGGACATGAAAGACGCCGTGATCGTGTCAGCCGTGCGAACCCCCGTCGGCAAGGCGCCCAAGGGGACGCTCTGCACCACCCGTCCCGACGACCTCGGCGCGCTGGTCATCGCCGAGGTGCTCAAGCGTGCACCGGGTCTCGATCCGGCCGAGGTGGACGATGTCATCCTCGGCTGCGCGATGCCGGAGGCCGAGCAGGGACTCAACGTCGCGCGTATCGCGAGCCTCCGCGCGGGCGTGCCCGTCAGCGCCTCGGCCGTGACGGTCAACCGCTTCTGCTCCTCGGGGCTGCAGGCGATTGCCTACGGTGCCGAGCGCGTGATGGTCGGGTTCACCGAGGTCGTCGTGGCGGGGGGCACCGAGTCGATGAGCCTCGTCCCCATGGGCGGCAACAAGGTGTCGCCCAACCCGTCGCTCGTCGACAGCTACCCCGACGTGTACATCTCCACCGGGCTCGTAGCCGAGAACCACGCCAACGAGGCGAAGATCTCGCGCGAGGAGCAGGACGCCTTCGCGGTCCAGAGCCACCAGCGCGCGCTCGCCGCCATCGAGGCCGGCCGGTTCACCGACGAGACCGTGCCGGTGCCGGTGCGGGTGCTCGAGGCGATCAACGGCCGGAAGCCGGCCGTGCGCGAGTTCCTCTTCAGCATCGACGAGGGCCCGCGCAAGGAGACCAGCCTCGAGGTGCTCGCGAAGCTGCGCCCGGCCTTCCACGCGAAGGGCACGGTCACGGCCGGCAACTCGTCGCAGACGAGCGACGGCGCCGCGGCCGTGGTCGTGATGTCGGGCGACCGCGCGAAGGCGCTCGGCCTCACGCCGATGGGGCGCTTCGTGACGTATGCGACGGCGGGCGTCGAGCCGGAGCGGTTCGGCGTCGGCCCCGTGCCGGCGATCCGGAAGGCGCTGAAGCTCGCCGGGCTGAAGCTCGAGGACATCGACGTCATCGAGCTGAACGAGGCCTTCGCGGCGCAGGCGATTGCCTGCCTGCGCGAGCTGCCGATCGACCCCGAGAAGCTCAACGTCAACGGCGGCGCCATCGCGCTCGGCCACCCGCTGGGGTGCACGGGCGCGAAGCTCACGGCGACGCTCCTGTACGAGATGCGGCGGCGCAAGGCCCGCTACGGCATGGTCAGCATGTGCGTGGGGGGCGGAATGGGCGCGGCCGGCATCTTCGAGCGCGTGTGAGCCGCGCGCGCCGGTGGACCGTGGACTCCTGGAGGACCCAATGACGACTGCGACTGCCCCGATGTTGACCCACAAGGGCGGCTACTGGCTGCTCGACGACACACCTCACGACGCGGTGTTCACGCCGGAGAAGATGACCGACGAGCACCGGATGATGGGGCGAACGGCGCTCGACTTCGTCAAGACCGAGGTGCTGGTCAACCTCGAGCGCATGGAAGCCAAGGAGTGGGACGTCGCCCGGATGCTGATCCGGCGCTGCGGCGAGCTCGGCCTCCTCGGCACCGACACGCCCGAGGCGTACGGCGGGCTCGACCTCGACAAGGCCGCCAGCCTCGTCGTGGCCGAAGGCGTCGCGACCGGGGCCTCCTTCGCGGTGACCTTCGGCGCGATGACCGGCCTCGCGATCATGCCGATCCTCATGTTCGGCACCGAGGCGCAGAAGCAGAAGTACCTGCCGGGCCTCGTGAGCGGCGAGCAGGTCGGCGCCTACGCGCTCTCGGAATCCGGCTCGGGGTCCGACGCCCTCGGCGCGCGCGCGCGGGCGAGCGTGGAGCCCGACGGCAGCTTCCGCCTCAACGGCGAGAAGATGTGGATCAGCAACTGCAAGTTCGCCGACGTCTTCATCGTGTTCGCGAAGGTGAACGGCGAGCACTTCTCCGCCTTCATCGTCGAGCGCACCTGGCCCGGCGTGAGCACCGGCCGCGAGGAGCACAAGATGGGCCTGCACGGCTCCTCGACGGCGCCCCTCATCCTGCAGGAAGTGCACGTGCCGAAGGAGAACCTGCTCGGCGAGGTCGGCAAGGGCCACAAGGTGGCCTTCGACGTCCTCAACTACGGCCGGTTCAAGCTCGGGGCGATGAGCCTCGGCGGCGCCAAGGCCGCCATCGGCGAGGCCGCGAAGTACGCGGCGCAGCGGCGGCAGTTCAACCAGCCGATCGCCAACTTCGGCGCCATCAAGTACAAGCTCGGCGAGATGATCGCGTGGGCGTACGCCACCGAGAGCATGCTCTACCGGCTCGCCGGCCTCGTCGACGAGATGAAGGCCGCGCTCCACGACCAGGGGCTGGATCACGCCGAGGCGCTGAAGGGCAGCCTCGACACCTACTCGGTGGAGGCCTCCATCGCGAAGGTGGCCGGCAGCGAGATGCTGGACTTCGTGCTCGACGAGAACGTGCAGATCCACGGCGGCAACGGGTTCGTGCGCGACTACACCGCGGAGCGCTACTACCGGGACGCCCGGGTCAACCGGATCTTCGAGGGCACCAACGAGATCAACCGGCTGCTCGTGCCGGGCATGCTGATGCGCAAGGCGCTCAAGAACGAGCTGCCGCTGATCTCGGCGGCCATGAAGCTCTTCGACGAGGTGATGTCGCCGGGCGTGCCGGAGCTGCCGGGCGACGGCCTGCTCGAGGCCGAGCAGTCGGCCGTGAAGGCCTTCAAGAAAGTGGGCCTGCTGATCCTCGGCGCGGCCATGCAGAAGTACGGACAGAAGGCGGTCGAGGAGCAGGAGGTGCTCACCTGCATCGCCGACATCTGCATCGACATCTTCGGCGCCGAGAGCGCCGTGCTGCGGGCGCTTGGTGCGGCCGAGCGGCGCGTGGCCACCGCCGACCTGCAGGCGGAGGCGGCGCGGGCCTTCGTGAGCGACGCGGCGGCGCGGATCGACTTCAAGGCGAAGACCGCGCTCGCGGCGATGGCCGACGGCGACATGCTGCGGACCCAGCTCGCCGCCCTGCGCCGTGTGCTCAAGGTGACGCCGGTGAACACGGTCAGCATCCGCCGTGCGCTCGCTGACGCCGCCGTGAAACGGGGATCGTATATCTTTAGCTGATGGTCACGGCACGGACCGAACGGCCCGACGTGCGCGCCGTCCGCCAGCGGGCGGCGCGCGGCCGGGTCGTGGGTCAGCCGAGTTCGTGGCCCGGCCCGTTCAGGGCCGGGCCCACCCCCCGCCCCGCCGCCGGCTTGCTCCTGTCGCTCATCGCGTCGTCGATCCTCGCCGCCGGCGCGGCGTGTTCGCCCCCGGTGCGGCAGCTGCCACACCCGCAGGCGGTGGCCGCCGAGCGGGCTGCCAAGGACGAGTACTTCGGCCGCGCGGCCGATTCGCCAATCCCGCCCGAGACGCGCGGCGAGTTCCTCCCGCTCGCCTACTTTCCGGTTGACGCGTCGTACGTCACCGGCGCCACCCTGGCCCCCTCCGAGCGCGAACCGGCCATGGAGATGCCGACCTCGACGGGCCAGCGCCGTCTCATGCGCCGGGCGGGCACGCTGAAGTTCTCCCTCAAGGACCGCCCACTCGCGCTCACCGCGTTCGTCGAGGCCGAGGCCGCCGACGAGCGGCGGCTGTTCGTGCCGTTCGGCGACATGACCAACGGCACCGAGACCTACGCCGCGGGCCGCTATCTCGACCTGCAGCGCTCCGCCAGCGGGCTCTACGAGATCGACTTCAACCGGGCCTACCAGCCGTACTGCTACTACAACCCCACGTACGACTGCCCGTATCCGCCGGCCGAGAACCGGCTGCGGCTGCCGATCCGCGCCGGGGAACGGATGCGAGCGCCGGTCCGCGCCGCGCGATGATGCCGCCCGCCGCCATCGTCTTCGACTTCGACGGGGTGATCGCCAACAGCGAGCCGCTCCACCTGCGCGCTTTCCAGGACGTCTTCGGCCCGGCCGGCCTTCCGATCGACGCCGCCGAGTACTACGCGCGCTACCTGGGGTACGACGACGAGGGCATGCTCGATGCGCTCACGGCCGACCGCGGGGTGGTGCTCGACCGCGGCCGGCGCACGGCGCTGCTCGAGATCAAGGCGCGCCGGCTGGCAGCGCTGTTGCGGCAGCCCGATGTGCTCTTCCCCGGCGCGGCGGCGTGCGTCCGCACGCTCGCCAGCCACGTGCCGCTCGCGATCGCGTCTGGCGCGCTGCGGGCCGAGATCGAACTCGTGCTCGATGCCGCCGGCCTGCGCGACTGCTTCCACGACATCGTCGCCGCCGGCGAGACGCCGTCGGGCAAGCCCGCCCCCGATCCCTACCTGCGCGCGCTCGCGCTGCTCCAGGCGCGCGGGCTCGTCCCGGCCGGCGCCGCCCGCCGCACGGTGGCCATCGAGGACTCGCACTTCGGGCTGGCGGCGGCACGCGCGGCGGGCCTGCGCACGGTGGCGCTCACCACCTCGCACCCGGCCGAGGAACTCGGCGGCGCAGACCTGGTCCTGCCGGCGATTGCCGACGTGACCTTCGAGACGCTGGCCCGCCTGGTGGCCGATGCATGAACGTGGAGGACCTCGCCCGCGACCTCACCGCGGCGACCGACCGGCCCGACGCGGGCGGGCTCGTCGCCGGGGCCCTGGCGATCGCGCGCATCGAGCACCCCGCGCTCGACCCCGCACCCACGCTCGCCCGCCTCACGCGCCTGGGGGCGCTCGCCACGGCACGGCTCGAGCGGCTGGAGCCCGGCGCCGCGCCCGACGACCGCGTGACGGTGCTCACGAAGCTGCTGTTCGAGGACGAAGGGTTTCGCGGCAACCAGCAGCGGTACGACGACCCGCGCAACAGCTGCCTGAACGACGTGGTCGAACGACGGACCGGCATCCCGATCACGCTCGCCGTGGTCTTCCTCGACGTGGCGCACCGCGCCGGGGTGCACGCCGAGGGGGTGAACTTCCCAGGGCACTTCCTGGTGCGGTGCCGCGTGGGCCGCAGCCACGGCGGGCACCGGCGCGAGCTGATCGTCGATCCCTTCAATGGGGGCCGCCTGCTCGACGATGCGGGGTGCCGGGCGCTGCTCCGTGAGCACCTCGGCGAGGAGGTGCGCTTCGACCGGCGCATGCTGGCGCCCGCCTCCACGCGGCAGATCCTCACGCGGATGCTCGCGAACCTCAAGCGGCTCTACGTGTCGATGCGCTCGTTCCCGCACGCCTGCGCGGCGGCCACGCTGCTGCTCGCGCTCGACCCGCTCGCGGTGACCGAGCTGCGGGATCGGGGCCTGCTCGCGTACCACCTCGGGCGGCACCAGGCCGCGCTCGCCGACCTCGAGGCCTACCTGCTGGCCCGCTCGCGGGGTGTCGGCGAGGAGGACGACGAGAGCGACGATGCATCGGAGTACAAACAGATCTGGGAGCACGTCAAAGCGCTGAGGCGGCGGGTGGCGAGTTTCAATTGACCCCGCGCGCCGCGCCGCAGCGCCTCGGCGCCATCAGCCTGCCGCTCGAGCGCGAGATCCTCGTCGTCGACGACGGGTCGACCGATGGGACCCGGGAGCTGCTGCGGGGCTGGCGCGACCGCCCGGGCATCCGCGTGATCGAGGCCCCGCGCAACGGCGGCAAGGGAGCGCGATCCGGCTCGCGCTGGCCAACGCGCGCGGCGACATCGTCGCCATCCAGGACGCCGACCTCGAGCTCGGTCCCGCGCAGCTCGCCGCGCTCGTCACGCCCATCCTGCGGGGCGAGACGGGCGTGGTGTCCGGGTCGCGGTTCCTCGCCGGCACGCCGGCGGCGCCCCGGCGGACGGTGGTGGCCAACCGTGTGCTCACCGGCCTCACCAACGTGCTGTTCGGCGCGCGGATCACCGACATGGAAACCTGCTACAAGGTGATGCGCACCGACATCGCGCGATCCCTGTCGCTGCAGGCGAACCGCTTCGACATCGAGCCGGAGATCACGGCGAAGCTGCTCGGGCGCGGGCACGCCATCCACGAGCTGCCGGTCCGCTTCGAGCCGCGGTCGCGGGCGGCTGGCAAGAAGATCGGCTGGCGCGACGGCGTGCAGGCCGTGCAGGTGCTCGTGCGGCACCGCCTGCGCGGATCGCGGCGTCCTTGCCGAGTCGCGCGTCGATTCCCGCGCCGAACCTGAGTGTGGTTGATGGTCCTCGACCGCCAGTCGCCCCCTCGACAGCGCTCGGGCCGCGCGGTGCGCCTCCTCACCTCGCTGGCGCTCACCGCGGCGGCGTGGGCCGCGGCTGTCGCCGTGAGCGGGGGCACCCGGCTCGCCATCGGGCCGGTGCGAATCTCGGCGCGGAGCGTGCTGGCACCCGCGATCGTGGCGGGGCTGGCACTGCTCGCAGTGCTGGTGATGCGACGGCGGCATGGACTCGACGGAGGGCTCGGTGCCGCCCTCGCCTGGGCCGACGAGCGGATCGACGCCCGCGCCGCGTGGTTCGGGGTGGCGGCCGCCGCCGCGGCCCTCGCCATAGGCATCGCCTGGGGCACGGGCGCGGTGGGTGGTTCCGACTCCTACTGTTACGTGGGCCAGGCCGAGATGATGGCCGCCGGCACCTTGCGGCAGCCGCTGCGGCTCGGCTTCGAACCGCCCTGGCGCGACGCGGGCCAGCTCATCGCGCCAGCGGGCTTCGTGCCCTCGCCGGTCGTGCCGGGCGGCATCGCGCCGATCTGCCCCGCCGGGCTCGCGCTCGTGATGGCCGTGCCCATCGGGTTGGGTTGGCCCAGCGGCCTGTTCCTCGTCGTCCCGCTGTTGGGGGCGCTCGGCGTGTGGTCGGCCTTCGTGCTGGCCCGGCAGCTGCGGGACGGCGTGGCCGGGATCGCCGCCGCCTCGCTGGCTGCCGCGGCGCCGGTGTTCCTCTATCAGCTCGTGCAGCCGATGAGCGACGTGCCGGCGGCCGCACTCTGGACGGCGGCGATGGCGTTGGCCGTGCGCGGCGGCGCATGGCGGGCCGCGGGAGCGGGGTGGCTCGCGGGCGCGGCGATCACGATGCGCCCCAACCTCGCGCCCCTCGCCGTGTTCGTGTGGGCGCTGGCGTGGGTGGGTTGCGGCGAGGCCGGGCCGCGAGGCCGGCTGTGGCGCGCCGTGATCGCCGCGCTGGCCACGGCCCCGGGCGTCGGCGTCGTGGCGGCACTCCAGTGGCGCCTCTACGGCTCACCGCTCGCCTCCGGGTACGGCAGCCTGTCGGCGCTGTTCTCGCTGTCGCACATCGGGCCCAACCTCGCGCGGTACTCGCGCGCTCTGCTCGAGACGCAGACGCCGCTCGTGCTGCTCGGGGCGGTGGCACCCTGGCTGGCGCGTGCGCCGGAACCACGACCTGAGGGCTCACCCGCCGACCTGGCTGCGGCGGCACCGGCGGCGCGGCGCCCGCCAGCGTTCGCGGTCGCCGCCCGCCAGGCCGGGCGTTCGGTGATCCCCGACAAACGCGCGCTGCTCGTGCTCGGGTTCGTCGTGGCGTGCTGCGCGCTCTACCTGCCGTACGTGGTGTTCGAGGAGTGGTGGTACCTGCGGTTCCTGCTGCCGGGGCTGCTGCCGCTGGCCGCGCTCCTGGGGGTGACGCTGTCGGCCGTCCTGGCCCGCCTGCCTGCCGCGCTCCGCGCCCCGGTGCTGCTCACCGGGCTCGCGGCGTTGTGCGCCTGGCAGGTCACGGTGGCCCGGGAGCGATCGGTCTTCGACTTGCAGCGGTTCGAATCCCGTTTCGTCGAGGCCGGCCGGTTCGTGAATGCGCGGCTGCCGCGCGAGGCCGTCGTCCTCACGGTGTGGCACAGCGGCAGCGTCCGTCACTACGCGAACCGCGTGACGCTCGTGTGGCGCGCCTTCGATCCTCAGGAACTCGACCGGGCCGTGTCGTGGCTCGAGCAGCGCGGCCGGCCGGTGTACCTGTTGCTCGAGGCGTGGGAGGAGCCGGACTTCCGGGCGCGCTTCGGAGCAGCGAGCCGCGCGGGCGCCCTCGCCTGGCCGCCGGTGGCCGAGATCGGACGCTCGGTGCGGATCTGGCGCTTCGCCGACCGCGAGCGTTTCGAGCGCGGGGAGACGGTGCGGACGGAGCGCCTGCGGAGGTAGGGGGGGTCGGAGCAGATTTCAGAAACTGCGATCCGCTGCGTGGCTGCTGCAGAAACTGAAATCAGCTCCGACCCCCCCACCGCCGCCCCCCACCGCCGCTAGGCGGGTTTCACCGTCGCAATCTCGTCGTACAGATACGCGGACGCCACCACGCCGTTGAAGAAGTTGTCGAGGTCGAGCTTCTCGTTGGGCGCGTGGATCCGGTCGTCGGGCAGCCCGACGCCGAACAGCACGCTCGGCAGGCCGAGCACGCGCTGGAAGGTCGCCACGACGGGGATCGAGCCGCCCTCGCGCATGTACACCGGTGCCTTGCCGAACCCGCGCTCGATGGCGCGGCCGGCCGCCTGCACGAACGGGTTGTCGAGCGACGCCATCCACGGGTGCCCGCCGTGCATGCGCGTGAGCTTCACCTGCACCGTCTTCGGCGCCACCTTCTTCAGGTAGGCCTCGAAGAGATCGCCCACCTTGTCGGGCGTCTGGTCGGGCACGAGCCGCATGGACACCTTGGCCATCGCCACGGTCGGCAGCACCGTCTTCGCGCCCTCGCCCGTGAAGCCGCTCAGCAGCCCGTTGATCTCGAAGCTCGGCCGCGCCGACGCGCGCTCGATCGTCGTGTAGCCCGACTCGCCGAACAGCTTCGGCGCGCCCAGGTCCCTGCGGTAGCGCGTCTCGTTGAACGGCAGCTTCTTGAACTCGGCACGCTCGCCGTCACTGAGCGGCCGCACATCGTCGTAGAAGCCTGGGATCTTGATGCGGCCGCCAC
>Ga0114939_10001643_pt1 | contig 17386 bp, 8 predicted proteins | sample AshMeaCrysSpring_FD_87196 | JGI IMG/M metagenome (GOLD analysis project Ga0114939, IMG submission 87196) | Groundwater microbial communities from Big Spring, Nevada to study Microbial Dark Matter (Phase II) - Ash Meadows Crystal Spring | ecosystem: Environmental > Aquatic > Deep subsurface >...
CAAAATTTATTATTTTAAATAATTATAATTTTTTAAACATTATTTTTATTTTTAATAGTTTAAATAACTTTTATATAAATACGTTATTTTTTTTTTTTAGGAAAGAATTTTTAAACGATTTATTTTTAAAAAATTTACCAAGTTTTTACCTGTACTCGTCATTTTTTTACCTAAATAACCTTTTTTTAACTAAAGATTCTATATTTTTATTAAAAGCATATCGCAAGAATGAGTCTTATTTATTCAATTTAAATCGATTTAAGTTTTTTAAAAAAAGTAAAAGTTCAGTAAAATTAACCACATTATTTAATCATAAACTTTTATTGGGATTAAAAACGGTAAAATTGTTTACTTTATCGAAGGTTCATTGAAAACTTTTTTTACAATCATTAACAAAATACTCTATTCGTTTAGGCACTACTGATACCAATTTTTTTTATTTATCTTTAAGTAAATTTTTCTTTTTTTTATTTTTTAAAAAAAATACTTTTTTTAAAAAATTTAAATCTAAATTCTCGTTGTTAGGTACTTCGGAGTATTTAACGTATTCGTTAATTAAAATTTTAAACAATACCCGTAACTTATCACCCTTAGATCTTTTTGTTAAAAATAAGTTTTTTATAAATAAAAACTTTAAATTTTTTTTCATAAAAAATGTAAAATTATTTACTTTGCTAAAAAAATTAAACAAAAAAGAACCGTTAAAAATTTCTACTTACTTATTAGATGTTACCAACCCGCGTGAATTAAAGAATACTTTTACAAATTATGTAATTAAAAAGCACCAACCTTTATTTTTAAATAACGATCAGTCTAGACACTCACAAAACACATTTTTAACAAAATTCTCCTTTTATGATTTATTTTTTTTATTTTTTAAAACCCCCATGTTTTTTAAATTAAGTATCTTGACAAACCCTTTTAATTTGATAAAATCATTAAATCTCGGAACATCGGGTATTTTTTTTTATTTTTTTAATAATAATTTAATGTTTTACTCTAAACGAGCTGTAAATAACTCAAATTTGATCCCTAAAAACGGTTTAATATTTATAATTCAAAAAAAACTGCTCGAAACTTCTATCTATTATAAATTTCCAATAGATTCGACACCGTATTACTGCACAACTTTAATCGATTTCTTAACGTACTGTTCTGGTCGAAAAGTTGCACTATACTTTACTCCGTTTATTAATAATTATTTAAACACAATTGAAAACTCTCACTGTATTCTATGAGCTCAAAAACTTAAGTTTTTTCGTAAATTACTCGGTCCTCGATTATTTTTAACTGAATCGTTACAGATTATATATTTATGCTTAAAGTTAAAAGATCCTTATTTGCTACTTGATTGATTGACTAATATGATGCGTAAAATAAGCTTTTGAAAATATAAAAGTTTTCTTCGGTATTTGAAATATGTTTTGCGTTTTTTTTTTTGACCTTTTTTTAAAGATTTGGGAATAAAAGGGATCAAATTCCAATTAAAGGGTAAAATAAGTGTTGCGGGTAATGCACGAACAAGAACCGCGTTTAGTTACGTAGGATTCACTAGCCACGCTACCTACGATAATAAAATACTACACCAGTTAGTTTTAATAAGAACTTTTACAGGGGTTTTAGGTCTTAAATTATGACTAGTTTTTTAATTTTTTAAATTGTGATTTTACCGACTGAATATAGTTGACTCCAAACATATTTAGATAACGACAGTTTATGATTAGAAGATTCTCTTAATTGAGAAGAAGCCTTTGATTTAATACTGTCAGATTTTACTATCTACAACTTTTTGACAACTCCTTTTTTTTTTAGTAGCTTTTTTTTTACTGATTCTTTTACTAAACTTTCTTTTATTGATGTTATGTTTTTAATCGAAACTAATAAAACTAATTTTTCACGTGAATTTTATGATTTATTTATCTGAGATCTTGTATCAAATGTCTACAATAAATTTTTACCTTTACAGTTCTTATTTTATACAGATTACCAAGATTATTTAATTTTATTACTTTACTTCTCTCCTGAATTAATTATAGCATTAAATGAGTATATCAATACTTATTGAGTTAATTCTTTTTTTAACTTTACACCAGCAATCGTATTTGATTTATTTAACGATAGCTTAAATACGGCTGTATCAGAATTTTTAGAATATTTTATCCTCTTTTTTTCGTTTGTTTGAGCAATGGTTATATTTATAAATATTTTTAATCTTGTTAAATGAAATAATCCTATTGAAATCTACATGATTCGTTTATTTAACTATCTTTACTCTGTTGCTAAAGAAGCTCGAATTCAATTTGAAGTTTTTTTACAAACATTTTTTTTTTTTATTTTCTACTGATTTATGATGATTTTTACTTTTGACGATGATAAAGAAGAGCTTATAGAACTTTTCGATGTGGGTTTTTTTTACTTTTTTTGTCTTTTAATTATATTTTTACTTTGAAAATACTCTCAACACTATTTTGCTTTTCTTGAAGCATCAGTATCAGAAGGTCGCTCCGTTTCTTTTATAACAAAACAATTTTTTAGAGATTTTATAAACACGTTTGCTTTATTTTTAAGATTTTTCATTCTTTTATTTCGTTTAAATGTTTACGATACCCTTGATGATTTTTACGATTCCTACTACATTTTTGTTGGTGATTTCGATGATGATGAGTATTTTGCCGAGCTATTTTTTTCAATGCATGGTATGTTTTTTTTCGACCCTGATGTTAACGATGATAGAGCCTTTTCGTTAGAAGACGAAAGTGAATTTTTTTTAGATTTCTTTTATATTTATTTTATTTGTTGAGCAAAATTTTTTACCTTTATTTTTTTTATTCTTGAAGAAATTTTACGTTTATCGTTAGGTTTTTATATTTGTTATTTAATTATTTTTGAAGTCCATTCAGTAAACTGTACTTATGTCGAAGATACCTTTATTAAAAACGTACGATTACAAAATGTTGAATTGTTTAATAACCCTAAAAGCTCCACCTCTTTTTTTAAATTTTAAATGAATTTTGAACGACTTTGTAGTCAAGTTTTACGAAATAAACATCGTCTAAGGAATACACGTAAAACTTTAAATTTTTTAAAGTATAATCACCATCTTTTGCAAAAAAAGAAACGTCGATTAAAGCTAGGTGCTATTGTTTTTGACTTTGTGGATATTTATATGCTAGGGTTACCAGTAGCGACAAAAACTGAAATGCGATATATCCGCCAAGACAATACTCGAGAGAAAGAATTAAGTTTAGAATATCGATTACAAGCCTTAAATTGAAAATGAGATGCTAAAAATATTATAGCTTTTTTAATTGTATTTACAATAATTGCTTTATTTATTTACAGTTTTCTATATCAATGGTACGCAAATAACTTACCAAGTTTGGCATATCGTCAACCAGCGTATGATCGACTTATTCACTACAGTTTAAGCTTTATTTTTGAAGATCATTTTTTAAACTGTATTATAAAAACAAAAAGCTTTAATTTTTTTTTACTCGATACTTGTTTTAAAATGATAACAAATTTCAATTTTATTTTTTAAATGATGGTAGAAACTTTAAATCTTTTTATTTTATTTTTTTTTTTAATAATTTTTAGTATTTTTTTAAATTCAAATACCGCACTTCACCTATTACTAACGGCCGAACTTCTTTGAATAACTCTGTATTCAGTTGTTTTATTTGTTGGTTTATTTTACGATAACCTAAATATTCTATCCCTAACTTTTTTTTTTTTAGTTTTTTCTGCAATAGAGTTTGGAATAGGATTAGTTTTACTCCTTTTTCAAAACATAGTCAACCGTTCTATAAATTTGAACGAAGGTGATTCAAATTTTATAAAATTTTCTTACCGGTTTAGAACAAATTTATTGATTAATAAAAACAATTTTTTTTTATAAAGTGCCTAAATGCCAAAAGCAAGTAATTCATTCTTTAAACAATCGTTTTTGTTTAACTTTATTTTTCAATCAACTATGAGAACTTTTTTTTCTAACTTTTCTAACTTTACCTCCTTTTATAAATCCCTTTTTACTATAGCTTTTTGATCAAAAATTCGTGTTTTATATTATTTAAATAATTGAGTCTACACTACTAACCATAAAAGAATTGCAGTTAATTATTTCTGATTTGTAATATTATCAGGAATCGTCGGTATGGTTTTAGCAACTTTAATTCGATTAGAATTCGCTTATCCAGGAGTTGGAATTTTTGCCGGAGATAGTTTACAATACTTAAGTCTAGCCTCCGCTCATGGAGTAATTATGGTTTTTTTTATGATTATGCCTTTACTTTTTGGTGCTTTTGCAAATTTTCTTTTACCAACGCAATTAGGCGTTCACGACGTTGCCTTTCCTAGATTAAATAGTGCAGCTTTTTGATTTTTACCAGGTGGTTTATTGATGTTATGTCAGCTTGTATGCGTTGATCGCCGTTACCAAAGAATGAATTGTTTTAATATTCGCGAGGTTCAATCTTTATTAAAAAGAAAATTTTTTACAGATTTACTAAATACTCACGATTACCGTGAACTTTTAAATAAAACTTCTATTAATTTACGTTTTAAAACACAAAATATTAGTACTCTTGACTCGAATGTTTTTCTTTTTTACAACTACGGGTTAAAATTTACTCCTCAAACCCGTGTCATAAAGTTTACAAACGATGAAATATCATATGGAGACATTAAATTATTTGATAATTTATCGTTTTTTTACTTAATTTCTAAAAAATTAAACAATTCAGTATTTTTTTTTTATTTTAATAAATTGTATATTACTTTATATAATATGTTTTTTTTTTTTCCAAATACTTTTTTTTCGTTTAAAACTTACATAATTAACTTTTACGTTTTTATTAACTACTTATTATCGTATAACTTTTCTGAAGCCTTTATTTTTTTAAACAAAGTTTTAGGGTTAAGTGATCTCTTTTACTATATTTTAAATTCTTTCAAAAGATTTTTTCAAACAATTTACCTTTATACTACCTCACTTTGGTCTAAAACCTTCGCTCTCGTTACTAATTACTTTCGTTCACTTTTTCAAACCCACTTTGGATATGACTCTTATATTAACGATGCTTTTAAAAGATATAATGTTTTTTTAGACTCTATTCGTGATCCCGAAACAAACTCTATTTGAACTAAAACAGCCTTTAATAACTTTTGAAATTTTTTTTTTTCGTGAAATACTATTGATTCTCTAAATTCATTAGCTATGTGACTATATAGAGTAGAAGCCGCCAATGCTTGAAATATGTACGGCCCTTACTGCCAACTTAGCTTAGAGTTGTATAACTACGCAGTTCAAGCTTGAAATTTTATAATTACCATTGAATTTAAAAAAATTCTTTCAAATTTTATATCTAAAGTAAGTTCATCTATTAGTATTTTAGTAGAAACTTCTATAAATGAGGTTAAAAGTTTAATCATCTCATCTGTTAATTTAATTTTTAAATCAGAAACACGTTTTTTATTTAGATTTATTTATCATATTCCTTTGTATATCTCAAATCCAGACATTTTCGTTTCTACTTACTGATCGCCTTTTTATAAATTTGTATCTAACCCATTTGCATCAGTCAATGATTACCTTATTTCAAAACTAGTAAATGAAGAAAGTTCTGACTCTTTCCGTTATCAACGATTTAGTAACCCTATTTTTAAATATGATTATAAAGCTGGAGATTATTTTCCAAAACTTTATAAAGAAGTTTACCCTTACTTATTTACCTCAATTAACGATTTAACAAGTGGTTTAAGAACATCACCTTGATTTTTTTCAGCTAACTTTTTTGATTTATTTTCTGAAAATTTTAATAGTTATTTAAATAACGCTTCGAATTTTCAAAACTATTCTAACGTATTAACTTATAATACGACAAAACCCTTTTTATCCCATACCGATGCGTTTTATAATTTTTTTTATTTATTATCTACCGATAATGATTTTATTAACTCAAAATGAGTTTCTTTAAACTCTTTAAATCAAAAATTTTACCGAATGTTCGCAACTAGTTCAATGCAACAAAGAATTTATTCAAACTGACGTCAGTTAAAGTTTACTCGTGAAGCTTGACGTTGTAAATTACTCGCATCACGACACCAACGAACTTTATTAAAAAGATACGTACACGAGGATGGAATTTTTTGATCAATTGAACGGAATGCTAAAGATTTATTACCCGGTTGAGCTATGATAACACCCTTTTCCTCACGTACTCGTTTTACTGCTATTGGTAAAACTGATATCGGTTTGATGGGAGTTTTACTAGTTCTTAATTCTTCAATCATCAGTGCAGCAAATTTTTTAGTTACGTATCGTTATTTATCAACTTTAAATAATCGTAAAATGCGAGATGCCAGAGCATTTTTTACTGAAGGAATTATGGTTGCTTCATGAATGATGGTTGCAGCTAACCCCATGCTTGTCATAGCTATTATTATGTTACTATCAGATCGTCATTGACAAACTTCGTTTTTTGATTATTCTGGAGGTGGTGATACGGTTTTATTTCAACATATGTTTTGATTTTTCGGACATCCTGAAGTTTATATTATTATTATTCCAACTTTTGGGTTTACAAACACCATGTTATCTTATTATTTAAAAAAACGAGTCTCAGCCCGTGCAAGTCTTCTTTATTCAATGTATACAATTGCATTCTTGGGTTTTTTTGTATGAGGTCATCACATGTATATGGTAGGTCTAGCTCACACAACTCGAATGCTTTTTAGTACTCTTACCGTTATGATTTCAGTTCCTGCCGCAACAAAAATTATGCACTGATGTGTAACTTTAGTTAATAGTTCGTTTGCTACAGAATTACCTCTACTTTTTGGTTTAACATTTATTTTTTTTTTTGTTTCAGGAGGTATTAGTGGTATGTGTGTTGCTCACACCGGAATGGATGTACTATTTCACGATACATTTTATGTTATTGGACATTTCCACGTCATGTTAGCGGGTGCGGGAATGTTTTCTTCTTTCGGAGGTTTTTATTTTTATTTTCCAGCAATTTTTGGTGTTAAATATAGCAGAATTTACGCTTACCTACACTACACTTATTATCTGATTGGTCAACTTATGACCGTTATTCCGATGTTTTGATTAGGTTACGCTGGTATGCCGCGCCGTGTTTTAGATTACCCCGCTTCGTTAGGAGGTTGACATAGTGTCGCTTCAGCTGGACATATGTTAAGCGTTGCTGGTTTAATGGCTTTTTTTATTATGATTTTTGATAGTTTACGCCAAGCTCGAGCAGTTACTCGTAATACTTTTGGTGTAAGTAGATATAATATTCGTTTAAACTTCTATCTTTATGAAATTTCTCGTAATATTTATTTACAACAAAAAACATGATTTTTTTATCGATATACTCATAATTTAAAAATTAAGTCTAATCATCCAAATTTTTCTAATTATGAACATAAAGAGACTACGCTTTTATCTTACGTTTTTATTACAAAATAATCTAAATTATCAGTGTTTAATAATGTTAAATGAATTGTTTTTTCTACAAATCCTAACCCTTGTAGTTTTATTTTTTTTTATAAACACAGTAAACATAATTACCCTATGATACCTTGCAGGTTTATACCTTTTTTCTTTAGGTTTTAACTTACTTATTGACGATGCTGACATCTTTGTTGGTTTTTTATGGGTCATTGATTTCGGCGTTGGTTTAATTTTTTTTATCTTTATTCTCCATTTTTCAAAATTTTTACATCAAAAATCTTTAATTGACTTATCGTCAAGGTTTAACTATTATTATATTACGATATTTATATTTATTTTAATTTTTTTTTATTTTTTTGCAACTCCTACCAATAATAATTATAACGTTCAGTTAAAAAATTGTTGATTTTTTTTTATATCCTGATATAATTATTATTCAATTTTTTACTCATTTCAAATAACTGAGTTAAACCTTTTGCGCGAACTTTATTTTTATAATAACTCTCTAGGTTTTTTTATTATTAATTTTATGTTATTATATGGGATATTCGCATCTATAATCCTATGCTTTCTGATTAAAAAAGTGTTTGTATATTTAAATATTGGTCAAATTAGGAATTATAATTTTTTAAACGAAGTTAGCTCAATATTTTTTATCCGAAATCAAAATTTTCTTAAACAACAAAATACGTCAGCTGGTACTAGGGTTTGATTAAAAAGAAAACTTTCAACTTATAATGATTTTTAAAAAAACATGATTAAGTGTTTCTGATAATACTAACGTACGTTGGGTACAGACTTTTCACTTGTATAAAGGATTTTTTAGAAAATCAACAAAACCTGGTTTTTTTATAAAAAGTTCAGCCCGGGTTGTTGAACCACCTCGTCTTGAGTATAAAGGATTTAAATTTAAATTTAATAAAAAGGGTGATATTTGCCGAGGTTTATTTATTAGATCTTCTTATCCTTCGTTTAAAAATGATGGTTCAGTTTTTTATTTTTTTAAAAATCATACGGTTTTAATTAAAAAAAGGCAAGATGTTAAATCTAAATACCTATACGGTCCGGTTTCAACTAATTTAAAACGTAAAAAATTCCTTACTTTGTTTAAATCTATTCTTTAATTTTTTTAAAAGTGATTTCACCTCAAGTTTTAGGATTAATAAATCAATTTGACTTTTTCTCGAACAACTGTTTTTATTTTAATCACATATTTACCAATACTGATTACCTTTCTATTTTAACCTTTGTAAACTATTCAAATTTTGCTTCTTTTACCACTTCTGAAGAATTTAATTCTCATGTTGAATCAGTTTTATCTTTTCTAAATAAAATTGAAGACTTGGATTACTATCAAAATTTAGAAAACCTTACCTCTATTTACCATTACTCGATTCCAAATACTCGCTTATCTTACCCAGAACCTTTTATAGCCTCAGCTTCGTTTATGCATTCTGATTTATGATTTGTACATATTTTAATCTACCAATACTGATTATGATTTGTTTTTGTATTTATTATAGTTTTTTTTTTTATTACTTTTATATGTACTATACGTTGATGCAATATGAGAGTTCGCCCTCGTCGCGAAACTCGAGGAGTTAGTCGTTCTAAATGTGGGGATTTAATTACCGCGACCGTACCTGTAACCTGAGCAACTTCTATTATAGTTAACGAGTCAACAGATGCTATTGACTATTACGATGGTTTTGGGACTACCGAGTTGGTTGTAGGTATTCGTGCTTATCAATGGGGGTGAGAGTACTACTACCCCAAAGACTTAGACCTAAATTATAATATAAAACCAAACTATTCTAACTTTATTGGAAATTCGTTAAAATACAACAAAGCTTCATCAATTAATTTACACGCATCAAATTTATGAAAATTTTATCAAAATAAAACTTCTGACCAAGTTATTACCCCCGCATATCTTTTAACTATACCTTTAGATAATTCTAAATTACTTAATTTTTTGTCCTTTAATGACTTAGGATCAAACCCTTCGCAAGAAATGAACGCGTTTAAAAAGATTCGTATGTTTTCAAAAACTTTTACTTCAGATTTAACATTTTTGCCAAATAATTTTTCAAAAAAATTTAAAAATATATCAGCTCTTTATTCTAATGATTTAAATTTTATTGACTCTTATTTGTATGGTTTAAAACGCCAACATAATTATCTTTCTTCAAAAGCACTATTAAATAATAGCCAAACTTACTTAAACCCATCTAGTGTAGAAAAACTAATTAATTTTAATTATAATTATAATTATAACCCAAGCTCCAACTCATCGTTGTTTTTTTTTTCTAAATTTTCAAATAATTCTATATCAACCGGTTCGTTTTTAAATAATGATAAGCTGTCATTCTTAAACACTGCTGCGAACTCTTCATCAAAGTCATTTCTATTATTTGAAAATTTTGTAAATACTATTAACGATAATAGCGATAAAAAAACTTTAACAAACCCTATATACAAAATTTTAAACTTAAAGCACTTAAAGCTAAATTTGCACAATAAAACAGATGGTTTAAAATTAATTAGCAACCTTGATTACCTAGTTCCTTTAAATTTTAATGAGAATAAAAATTATTTTTTAAATACAAATTTATCGTTTAAAAATCGAAGCTCATTCTCCCCTAATCAATCAGTAATGCTTACTAATAAAAATTTACGATCATTTACTAACATATCACCTTTTACTAATCACCAAAATTATAACTTAAATTATAATCCCGTAAACTCGACTCTAATTTTACTTAATAAAACTTTGATACCAACGACGTCAAGCTTATCAAATTTATCAAATGCTGATTGATTAAATTTAACCAACTCGCATCGCCTACTTAACAATAGACCCTTGTTTGATTATCCATACTCTCCTATAATTTCAAACGACCCGACTACTACAGCGATTAATTACGATAATTTAAAAAATTCATTTTCTTCTGAAATTCCTTCCCTTTTTCAAGGTAAAGAAGATCTGATACCAGCAACTTTAACTAGCATGTATTGAAACTTTTACTTTCAACACTCAACCCCTGATTTAAGACTTGACAACTTACTACAATTTACCAATATTTCAAATAATTTTTACTTACCAACTTTTTCTTTTTATTACGACTACGATTTCAGAAATTGACAATCTTTAGAACTTTTCGAAGATTCATTTTGAGAATCAATCTATTCTATCTATACATATGACGAATATTTAAATATAAATAAAGATTTTTATAATTATAACTTTTTTAACAAACAAGCTAATTTTTATAATAAATTCGACCGTACTATTACCTTTAAAGATAAAATTTTAGATAAACCTTTAGCGAATATGCAAATACAAAGTGAAAACTTTTACTCTAACGCTATTTACTTAGATGATAATATCACACCGGTAAATATTATAGCATCGAAAAATTTTTTTTTTGTTCCTCTTTTACCAAATGCCTTTTATTTTGACGAATCTTATGAAAATTTTAAAAATTTAAATTATTTTTTTAACCTTTCGAATAAAGTTTCATTAAATTCGAATAAGTCTTACCTTTCCCCACAACCTTATTCACAGGTTTTTGACGCATTCCGTGCAGATTTTGATGATTTTACATGATACACTGACGATCAAAATAGTTCAGATTATCTAAAAAGTTTAGGTAAATTTATTCCAAACCTTGCAACAAACGACTTTATTAGCGAAAATTTAAATTCTGAAAATGTTTTTACAGAAGTAAATGACTATTTAAACGATAAAAACTATCGTTTTAGTAATAGTTTAAATTTACGAAATACTGTAAAAAATTCAATGGTAACTTATGGTGCAATTCAAAAAGTTTTTAGAACCCGATTCGACGAATCTCGATCAAACGCTAAATTAAGTAATTTAAGTGAACTTTATCCAAAACAACCCCTAATAACCTCGTCGAGAATTCCATATGAAAAAATTTTAGGTAAAAATAAAGAAAGTTTTTTTAAAGTAAATTTTTTTAAAAATAATTTTAAAAAATATTTCAATAATTTTTACGACTCTAGTACATCTCTTAATTTTTATTTTTTTGATTTTCCATTTTTATTGGCAATGAAAAGCGATGCTTCTCGTTATTTATGATTTGATTGATTCGCTAAGTGAGGTTTTTACGAAGTTCAACCCTCCTCTTCTTCTCGTTACGCTATTTATGGTATGCCTTATTTATCGAAAAATTTTGAATTCTCAACTACTAATTCAGAATCTCTAAATGAGACTGAAACTTATTTTTTACGATTATCAAGAGCTCGTCGAAATTACCTACCTAACTGAATCTATACTCCATATTTTTACGCACGTTCTAATAATTGATATAAAACAAATATTTTTTTTGATGCTGTAAATTTAAATATGAATACACTTGTAAAAACCCAACTATTTTTAAACGAATACTCCTGATATTGATCAAATATTAATACAGTAAACTCGACTAATGAATTATTTTTTCCATCTAATTCAAATATAACTACTTATAGTAAATCTAATTGAAAACCATCTGCCTCGGTTCAGTCGTATTTTTATTCGGTAAGCACGTTAGTAGATATTTTAACAAAACGAGAATTTTTATATCGTGATCTTTTTAAAAGCTCAAACAAACTTACCAGTTTACCAATTTTTTTGACAAACAGCCCGTCAAATCCTTTTATTGCTGAACTAAAAGCTTCGTTTTTATTTAATGACCCCCTAACCTTAAGTAATGAATACTCTAGAGATTGCTATTATCAATCGTTAAATTTTTTCAATTTTTCGATAAACTCAATTTATAGAAATTATATAGCAAAAACCCTTAACGTAAACCCTTTAATAGATTCGATTTATACCTTTTTTTTTAACCCCAACTCCGTAAATACTTCGCTTTTAGAAACAAATAATGAATTATTTAAAAGTCAATACCGACCCTTGAGAAAAGGAATTACTAGTATGATTCGATTACACGCTACCGGCGCCATTGCTATGCCTATTGAACTACGACTCCAAGTTTTAGCCTCATCAAAAGATGTTATTCACTCGTGAGCTATACCTTCAGCAGGTATTAAAATTGATTGTGTACCAGGTTACTCTTCTCACAAAGTTATGATTTTTTTAGTTGCTGGTATTTTCTGAGGTCAATGCATGGAAATCTGCGGTAGATATCATCATTGAATGCCTATCATTGTTTATTTTATGAAACGTGATTTGTTTTTTCTCTGATGTACTCATTTTGTTTTTTTAAGCGGATCAAACAATATGTGAACTATAAACGATCGCCAATACACCGACTATATTCGTTTTGCGTCATTTGATAAATCAAACTGATTAATGGATTTATAATTTTTTAAGTGCCTAAATTTTAAATAATCAATTAAATACAATATTTAAGTTTACCCCAATTTCGTATTTCGTTAGTAAAAATAGTAATTTTTATTTTTTTATTATTTTTTTTTACTATTTTTTAAAAAATTTAAATAAAAACACCGCAATAATGTTAAATCATTTTATTAAATTTATATGAAAATCAGCACAAAAAAAAAGAATTTTTAAAAATACCATTAACCGAACGCTATTTTTTAACTCTTATGACAAATTCTTATTCTCTACATATGTAGAACATTGTAATTTTAATATTTTTATATACCACAACGGTAAACTGAAAAATTCGAATTTTAGTATTACTTTAAAAAAAAAAACTTTGTATTTTTTTTTTAATTTATGAATACTTAAATTTTTTTACTTAAATTTTTTATATTTTAATAAGATGAGATTTTTTTTTTTAACAATAAATATATTACTTAAGAATTACAATTTTTTTAAAAAAAATAATTTGATGAGTCGTAATTTAAATTTTAAAGAGTCAGCTAAACCTCTAACATTAAACTACAATAATTTGTTACTTTAATTTTTTAATTAATGAAATTCCCTTCACACATTTTCTTAGATTTCAACAAAAGTACACACACTAATACAACCCAATACTGAGTTATTTCGTATTTATTTTCAAAAAACCGATCAACGTATTTTTTAGACTCACTAAACTTACATAAACAACTTTTCTTAAATAAAAAATTTAACTTTGCTAATTATATAACTCAAAACACTCATAAGTTTACCATTTCCTATAAAACTAATACACAATTAAACAATTTACATTTTACACGTTTAACGACGTTTTTTTTACAAAAACCTCAAATTAATAACCGTTTAACTTATTCTAAAAACTCGTTGGTAAACACTTTTTATTCAATTAAAAATCCCCAAAATACCTTTAATACAAATCAATTAGGGTTACTTATTAAAAACTTTTCACTTAATGTTGATAAAAATTTACCGACAACTGCTGTAATTAATTTAAACTCCTATTTTGATATAAATTTTTTGAGAAAAGAAAAAATATATACTAAATTAAAATATTCGCGTGTCCCCCAATATGATATTGTTTCTGGAGGTGTTGCAGCCCTTTTTGCAGGGTTTTTAGGTTTTTTAATTTGTGAAAAATTTGGATTCGAGATGGTCGATTCTGGAGATTTTTATTTTTTATTTATGTATTTAGTTTTTTTATTTTTTTTTTGTAGATTATTTTTGCGTATTATTGATGCAGAAAATAATGCATGATCATTTTTTAGCTTTAAATGACTTTTTTTTTTTATTAACACCCTGGTTAGTTTAGTTTTAAAAAAACTTTATTCTTTTTTAAAATATTTTTTAAATTAGAAATTTTAAATTATGAAAAATTTTAATAATTAATAAATTAGTGTTTTTAAGTAAATCGTAGAATGAAATTATACGATTGAATATTAGAAAATCAATTTTAAAGGCTCTATTATTCAATATTTATAGAGAATAGTAATGTGAATGAAAGGTGAAAAGCTATTATAAAAGAAAAGTTAAAAGACCCTGAAACTTAATGTTCAATCTGTTAAAGCTTTAGCTATAACGTACCTTTTGCATAATGGGCTAGCGAGTTAATATAAATAGCAAGCTTAATTCTAAATAGGCGTAGTGAAGACATAAAAAGTTATTTATATTAGACCCGAAGCTAATCGATCTAATTATGAGCAAGTCGAAAAGTATTGAGGACTGAACCCGTGAATGTTGCAAAATTCTGGGATGACTTGTAATTAGGGGTGAAAGGCTAATCAAGATTAGTGATAGCTGGTTCTCTGCGAAAATTATCTAAGTAATGAAGGTATGATTATTAATTAAAGGTCAAGTAATCTTAAAACAAAACATTTACAATACGTAAAGTTTTTAGAAGCTTTAAATTATAATTAATAAATATACCAATTCAGACGTAATCGCGCAAAGGTGATACGTCGAGAGGGAAACAGCCCAGACTGAAAATTAAGGTATTTAATAATAACTAAGTAAAAAGAAAAAAAATTAATATACTTTTTAGGAGATAGGCTTGGAAGCAGCCACTCATTAACGAAAGCGTAATAGCTCACTAATTTAGTAATGATTTATGAATTAAAAATCAAATTAATTTTTTTTCGATAATGTAGGGATATTAAGTTATTAACCGAAATTTCAGAAGAATATCTTGGTAGCAGAGTGTTTTGTATTTTATTGACGAAGAGTTGTAAAACTCTTTTGAAAAAACAATAGTAATTATGCTAGCATTAGTAACGTAAAATAACATTAAAGTCGTTATCGTTGAAAATTCTAGAGTTTCACTACAATGGAAAACATTGGTGTAAAACCCACTCTCTTAGAAAAAGACAAACGTCGTAAGTTCAAAGAGACATACTATTTTGACTTTTTAAATTTATCATCAAAAATTCAGTTAGTTTTTTGTTAGTAAATTTAAGAACTAGAAAAAAAATAGTATAATTTAAGTGTATTAAAACTGACACTAGTGGATAAGTAGAATATACTAAAACGACGAGAGAATATAGTTGAAGGAACTCGGCAAATTAACTCCGTAACTTCGGGAAAAGGAGGGCTAAAATAGCAACAAAAAAGAGGAGGTAGCGACTGTTTACTAAAAACACAGGACTCTGCTAAATTTAATAATGATGTATAGAGTCTGACGCCTGCCCAGTGCTGTAAGATAAAAAACCTTAAGTAACGCTTATCGTTTAAATCCCAGTAAACGGCGGCTGTAACCCTGACGGTCCGAAGGTAGCGAAATTCCTTGGCGGGTAAGTTCCGTCCTGCATGAATGGCGTAACGACTGCCTCACTGTCTCCAACTATAACTCGGTGAAATTGAATTTTAGGTGAAAATGCCTAAAACGAACAGCGGGACGGAAAGACCCTATGCACCTTTACTAGAATCTTGTACTATTTTAAATTTTTAATTTATTATGGAAAGCCTAGCTGTTAAACCATAAAAATTATTGTTTAATTTTTTTAAAAAAAAATAAATTTTTTTTTTATAATGCAAGAATGCTAGTTTCACTGGGGCGGTGGCCTCCTAAAAAGTAACGGGGGTGTGCAATAACTAAACTAAATATAACTTGTTATATGATTATTGTAATGAATAAAGTTTAGTTTGATTTAAAAACTTACAAGTTTTTAAAGGGTATCTTTTGCCAGCCATAATGACCCGATAGATTTTATTGATAAAGCTATCGATTATCGGATAAAAGGTACGCTAGGGATAACAGGCTAATGACTCCCAAGAGTTCCCATCGACGGAGTTGATTGGCACCTCGATGTCGGCTCATCATATCCTGGTTGAGAATAATCTTCCAAGGGTCGGTCTGTTCTACCGTTAAAATGGTACGTGAGCTGGGTTTAGAACGTCGTGAGACAGTTCGGTCCCTATCTGCTGTTAAAAAAAAAAATTTAAGGACCTTGCCCTAGTACGAGAGGACCGGGATAGATTAACCAATGGTTAAACGATTATTTTAATAAAGTAAGTCGTAAAGCTAAGTTAAGACAAGATAAATACTGAAATCTATATGAAGTATGAAACTTACCTTTAAATTTTTTTTATAAACTTTTTAAAGATTATAAAATTTAATATTTTTTTAATGAACAAAGTGCGAACTTTGGAGTTAAAAAATATATAATGTTTAAGTCTTATATTCATATTAATTATAATTTAATTTAATTTCAACAAACCAACCCTGGCGGGATTACCGGCTCATAACCGAGTTTTAGAAGGTTCAATTCCTTCTGGTTTGCATTCTATTAAACCTAACGTTGTACGAATTAAATTATTTTATTTATTTAATAGTTATAATTTAATTAGTGCGGCTATAGTTTACCCTAAGCGCTAAGGGAATATAGCTCAATTGGTAGAGCAGTGGACTTTTAATCCATTGGTTATGAGTTCGAATCTCGTTATTCTCATTTTTTTTAATAGTTAATTAACTTTAAATTTTATGTTTTTTTTTAAAAGTTTAATTAATAAAATACCAGATTATTTATTACTTGTTATAAAAATTATAAACAGTCTACGTAAACTAGTTATAAATTCAATTTTAATACAAAATATACAAAATTTGATATTATTTTATAATATCTGGTACTGTAATAAATTGATTATAATACAATAAAAGTTATATTTTTATATTTTAAGAAAAACCCTAAAGTATGGTATTTAATACTGAATGACTTCATCGTTATATAAATTTTTTTTTAATAGTTTAATAATTTTGCTTAAACTAGTCTCACGGGATAAAATATTTATGCCCTCAACTTCTAATTTTAAATATATAAAGTTGTCAGAAAAGTTTTTGAAAAATTTAATTATAATGTCCTTTAATTAGTAATTTTAAATATCGAATAAAAAAACATTTTATTATATAATTTTAAAGCATATTTGATTAGAAACTTAAAATAGTAATCACACAGTGCGTCCAGTAGGTGCGGAGCTAACTATTAGTCTATGTACAGTAGGTGCGGAGCTAACTATTAGTCTATGTACAGTAGGTGCGGAGCTAACTATTAGTCTATGTACAGTAGGTGCGGAGCTAACTATTA
>Ga0114939_10001644_pt1 | contig 17382 bp, 15 predicted proteins | sample AshMeaCrysSpring_FD_87196 | JGI IMG/M metagenome (GOLD analysis project Ga0114939, IMG submission 87196) | Groundwater microbial communities from Big Spring, Nevada to study Microbial Dark Matter (Phase II) - Ash Meadows Crystal Spring | ecosystem: Environmental > Aquatic > Deep subsurface >...
GATCGCCGAAGATCGACAGGGCGTGCGCCGCGATGGCGCGGGCGGTCACATGGAAGACCCCCGGCAGCAGCTCGCCTGAGATCTTGTACATGTTCGGGATCATGAGCAGCAGCCCCTGCGAGGCGGTGAACGTGGTGGTCAACGCCCCGGCGGCGAGCGACCCGTGCACCGAGGCGGCCGCGCCGGCCTCGGACTGCAGCTGGCGCACGGTCATCGTCTGCCCGAAGACGTTCTTGCGGCCTCCCGCCGCCCATTCGTCGGCGATTTCGGCAATCGGGGAAGAGGGGGTGATCGGGTAGATCGTCGCCACATCGCTCATGGCATAGGCCACATGCGCCGCGGCGGTGTTGCCGTCCATGGTTTTCATTTTCTGTTTGGCCATAGTGTTCTCCTTCAGTGGTAGGCGCCAAGGGTTCGGGGGTCGGGGTTCAGTGGATTGACTGAGGGGGACTCGTTTCTTCCGCTTGAACCCTCGAACCCTTGTACCCTCGAACCCTATTTCATGATGGCTTCAAAAAAATCGTTGCCCTTGTCGTCGACGATGATGAAAGCCGGAAATTCCTTGACGGTGATCCGGTAGATCGCCTCCATGCCCAGCTCCGGGTACTCGACGACTTCCATGCCGGTGATGCACTCCTTGCCGAAGCGCGCCGCGGTGCCGCCGATCGATCCGAGGTAGAAGCCGCCGTGCGCCCGGCAGGCATCGGTCACGACCCGGGTGCGATTGCCCTTGGCGAGCGTCACGAGCGATGCGCCGTGCGCTTGGAAGGCCGGCACGTAGGCGTCCATGCGGCCGGCGGTGGTGGGGCCGAAGGAACCGGCGGCATACCCTTGCGGCGTCTTGGCCGGGCCAGCGTAGTAGATGATGTGGTTCTTGAAGTAATCCGGCAGCCCCTCGCCGCGCTGCAGGCGCTCTTTGAGCTTGGCGTGCGCGATGTCGCGGGCCACGATGATGGGGCCGGTGAGCAGAAGCGGAGTCGCCACGGGATGTTTGCTCAGCTGGGCGCGGATTTCCGCCATCGGCCGGTTGAGATCGACCGGCACCGCCTTGGCCGCTTCCATCTTGACCTTGGGCAGGTACTGGGACGGGTCCGTCTCGAGTCGCTCCAAGAAAATCCCCTGGCGCGTGATCTTGGCCTTGACGTTGCGATCGGCGCTGCAGCTGACCCCCAGGCCGATCGGGCAGGAGGCGCCGTGGCGCGGCAGCCGGATCACCCGGGTCTCCAGGCAGAACCATTTGCCCCCGAACTGGGCCCCCAGGCCGATCTCGCGGGAGGTCTGGAGCAGCTCGGCCTCGAGCTCGAGGTCGCGGAAGGCGTGGCCAACGGCGCTGCCTGCAGTCGGCAGCCCGTCAAGGTATCCGGCGGAGGCCAGCTTCACGGTCTTGAGGTTCAGCTCGGCCGAGGTCCCGCCGACGACGAAGGCCAGGTGGTAAGGCGGACAGGGCGCCGTGCCCAGGGTCTTCATCTTGCTCGTCATGAAGGCGAGCAGCGCCTTGGGATTGAGAACGGCCTTGGTTTCCTGGAACAGCAGGGTTTTGTTGGCCGACCCCCCGCCTTTGGCGATGAAGAGGAAGCGGTATTCGGCACCGCCGGTCGCGTAGATCTCGATCTGGGCAGGCAGGTTGGATTGGGTGTTGACCTCCTCGAACATGGTCAGGGCCGCGTTCTGGGAATAGCGCAGGTTGCCCAGGGTGTAGGCCTCGAAAACGCCGCGGGCCAGCGCCTCCTCGTCGCGGTCGCCGCTGAAGACGCGCTGGCCTTTCTTGGCGATCACGATGGCCGTTCCGGTGTCCTGGCACATCGGGAAGACCATTTCTGCGGCAATCACGGCATTCTTCAGCAGTTCCAGGGCTACGTATCGGTCGTTGGCCGAGCTCTGCGGGTCTTCGAAAACGCCGGCGAGCAGCTTCAAGTGCGATGCCCGGTACAGGTGGGCGATATCCGTAAACGCCTGGCGGGAGAGCAGGGTCAATCCTTCCGGGGTCAGCTTGAGCACCTCGGCGCCGCCGAAAGAGCCGGCGGAAACATGCTCGGTCGCGAGAAGCCGGTACTCGGTGCGATCCTGCGTCAGTGGAAACATCTCCTGAAAGTTGAATGCAGCCATGGGCGGGTGTCCCTGATCATTCGGGCCCATCCGGAAACGGCGTCCTTCGGACCCTGCCGGTGTTCTCGCCCGGCGCCATCCTCGGCGCCGGCCGACGGCGTCCGCGGTGGCGATACCGCTGCAGCCTGGGTCCGAATCGCAATCCACGCTTTGGGAACGGACGCTTTCGGGGATGGATGCTAAAGAGTTTAACCGTTACCAAATCAGCGCACGGCGTGTCAAGGGCAATTGCCAATAAACAAAGGCTCTTGCAATTCGATACGCAATCGACTATACATTCGGTTCGATCCCCGTCGTTTCGGCGCTTTCGCATCGGAAACGAGCCGTTCCCGCGGTTAGAGGCTTCCCCATGCGATGCCTCAACCGCTATTGTCTTGCGTGCGTCACCTCACCTTCATCAAGGAGTCGGCATGGAACGCGCTGCCCACTGGGACTGGAGTTCTTCCGCCAAGCAAATCCCCCTGTCGCCCTGGCAAGACCGATTCGAATGGATCGAGGAGTTTCAGGCCAGCCCCGATGGTGAAGCCGTAGCCGCCATCGTCAAGGCCGGCGAAAGCGAATTCAACGTCTGCGTCAATGGGGAAACCTGGCCGGATCCCTTCGACAAGATGTGGTATCTGCGCTACTGCCCCGACGGACGTCTCACCGCGATCGTCTCCAAAGACGGCGAATGGACGCTCGCCGTCGATGGCGCCGCCTGGGAGAACCGTTTCGGCTATGTCTGGAACACGCTCTTCAGCCCGGGCGGAACCCACATGGCCGTCGCGTTCCAGCAGGACATGGCCTATGGCGTGGCCTGCGACGACACGCCCTGGGAGCGGACCTTCCCCAACTTGACCAATCCCCTCATCGGCCGGGACGACGGTCAGACGGCGGCGGTGGTCCAGATGGAGCCGTTAAACGAGGCTGAAATCTACAAGTACCAGCAGGGCGTCTACTCGGCGGCCATCGGCGGAGTTCCCTGGGAAAAGCGTTTTATGAACGTCTGGAGAATGGCGTTCAGCCCGGACGGCAGGTCCCTGGCCGCCGAAGTCCGGCTCAATCTCTACGATTACACCATCGCCGTCAACGGAGTGCCCTGGAATCAGACCTTCGGATGCGTCTGGGAGCCGCTGTTCAACCCTGTGACCGGCACGGTGGTGGCTCCCGTGCGGACCCAGGGTAAATGGACCCTCGCTCAGGATGGCCAGGTGATCTGGGAGCGGCGCTTCGTGCAGCTCTGGCATGCCCGGTTCGCGCCGGACGGCGGGCGCCTGGCGGCCATCGTCGCCCCCCAGTTCGGCCGCTGGACGATCGCTGTCGACGGCACTCCATGGGCGATGACCGTCGGGGAAATGCTGACCGATGCGGTTTTCAGCCCGGACGGCAGCCGCATTGCCGCGGTCGCCAAAGACCGTGGCCGCTGGAGCCTGGCCGTGGACGGACGGACCTGGCAGAACACCTTCGACATGGTCGGGAAACCGGTGTTTTCGCCGGATGGTGCCCATGTGGCGGCCAAAATCGAACGCAAGGGCAAATACTCCGTCGCCGTGGACGACCGCCCATGGTCGCGCGAATGCGACCAGAGTTGGGATCCGGTCTTCAGCCCGGACGGCAGCCGGCTGTTGCTGCGGACGATCGAGGCCGGAACCTATTTCCGGCGGGTGGTGCCGGTCGCGGACATCACCGGATAGGAGGAAGGGGTCGCATGGACGAATTATACCGCTGGGCCACCGGCCCGTTCGTGTGGGTGGCCTTCATCATCTTCATCGGCGGAAGTCTTTTCCGGTTGATCCACCTGCTCGCGCTGGTCCATCGCAAGGAAAAGTTCATTTACACCTACATGAGTCTCAAGTTCGGCCTGCGGTCGATTCTGCACTGGCTGACCCCCTTCGGGACCGCCAACTGGCGCCTGCATCCGTGGCTGACCATCGTCACCTTCGCCTTTCACATCTGCCTGGTGCTGACGCCAATTTTTTTGATGGCGCACATCGTCCTGTGGGACGAAGCCTGGAATATCCGTTGGTCGGCGTTGCCCGACGGACTGGCGATCGTCATGACAGCCGTGGTGATCGGCGGCTGTCTTTTCTTTCTCATCCGGCGCCGGATCACCCCGGAGGTCGCCTACGTGACCTCCGCCTCAGACTACTTCATTCTGCTGCTGACGGCGGCGCCCTTCGCGACGGGCCTGATCGCCTATTACCAGTGGTTCGATGTGCGTCTGTTCACGCTGCTGCATGTCCTGACCGGAGAGGCCATGCTGATCGCCGTTCCATTTACGCGGATCAGCCACATGCTCTTCGCGCCGCTGACCCGGGCCTACATGGGAAGCGAGTTCGGGGGGATCCGGCATGCCAGAGATTGGTAAAAAGGCAGGGTTCAAGGATTCAAGGGTACAAGGGTCCGAGGAATTTTTGGCCCCGATTCTTCTCACTTGAACCCTTGACCCCTCGAACCCTGCTGAGCCAGAACCAAATGCCGATGAGGATGAAACCATATGAACGCTGAGGCAAGCAAGCCGAAGGACAAAATGCTCGACGAGGGGTTGGAGCGCGGAGCGGTTGGCCTGACCGAGGATAGAATCCAGAAGGCCATTCGGCGCGTGATCGCCGGGGAGACCGGTGCGCGCCTTAAAGCCTATGTGGACACCTGCATCCACTGCGGACTGTGCTCCGACGCCTGCCATTTTTTTCTTTCCCGCGACCGCGACCCGCGCTACTCGCCGGTGGGCAAGGTCAAACAGACGCTCTGGGAAATGCTGCGCAAGGGCGGCCGGGTGAGCCCGGACTTCATCAAGCGGGCGCGCATCATTGCTTCCACCGAGTGCAACCTCTGCAAGCGCTGCGCCATGTACTGTCCATTCGGCATCGACATCGCGTACCTGATGCTGGTGGTGCGGCGCATCTGCCATCTGCTGGGCGTCACCCCCCTCTACATCCAGGACACCGCCCACAGCCACGCCGCCACCCTCAATCAGATGTGGGTCAAGGACGACGAATGGATCGACACGCTGCAATGGCAGGAGGAGGAGGCCCGCGGCGAGATCCCCACCCTGCGGATCCCGCTCGAAAAAGAGGGGGCCGACATCATGTACTCGGTGATCGGGCCGGAGCCCAAGTTCCAGGCCCAGCTCATCTACCAGGCGGCCGTCATTATGGACGTGGCGGGGGTGAACTGGACCATGCCGGCCACACCGGGCTGGGATAACAGCGACATGGCGATGTACACCGGCGACAACGAAATCATGGGCCGCGTCAAACGCGCCCACTTCGAAGCCGCCGCGCGCCTGCGGGTCAAGCGCATCGTGATGGGCGAGTGCGGCCACGCCTTCCGCTCGGTCTACGACGTCGGCAACCGCTGGCTGGGCTGGAGCATGCCGCCGGTGCCCATCGTCCACGCCATCGACTTTTACCACGAATTGCTGACGGAAGGCCGCATCAAGATCGCCAAGCAATTCACGGACACGGTGACCTTGCACGACCCCTGCAACGTCGTCCGCGGCGCCGGCCTGCACGAAAAGGCCCGCGAAGTCGTGAGGCGGATGTGCACCAGCTTCGTCGAGATGGAGCCCAACCGCGAGCACAACTACTGTTGCTGCGCCGGGGGCGGGGTCATCAACTGCGGTCCGCCCTACAAAAAAGCGCGGGTCGAGAGCAACCGCGTCAAGGCCGAGCAGATCTCCGCCGCCAAGGTAAAGGGCGCCAAAATCGTGATCACGCCCTGCCACAACTGCCACAGCGGCATCGAGGACATCATTCATCATTATGACCTCGGCGTGGAAACCAAGTTCCTGGGGGACATTCTCTACGAGGTCATGGAAAAACCCGCCTGATCGCAGCGCCCCGGCGCCAACGGCCAAGGAGGAACCGATGAAGCAGGAGGAAACGGCATGAACCCGCGCGCGGTGCTCGTTTGGACCCTGGTGGCTCTCGGAACGGTTTTCACGTTGAACGCCCGGTCTCAGGAGGACATGAAGGTCGTTTCTTCAGATGCCTTCACCCGCCCCCAGCGGCCCGAGGCCGTGTTCGTTCACGACGCCCACAACGAGAAAGCCGGGATCGACGCCTGCAACCAATGCCATCATGTGTACACCGACGGAAAACTGGTGGAAGACGAATCATCGGAGGACCGGCGCTGCTCGGACTGCCACGGCCTGGAGGATGCGGGCCGCCAGCCGGGGCTGATGAAAGCCTTTCACCTGAACTGCAAGGGATGCCATCAGGGTGAGAGGAAAGGGCCGGTCATGTGCGGAGAATGCCACGTCCGGCGATGAATCGTTTTCGCCGCAGGCCGCGCGAACGATTCGTTTCTGAACCCGAGACAGGCCCGTCTGGGCCCAGGCCATGGTGGCAACGAAAGCTTCTCTCAAACCCTGTTGGTGACGCGAGGCGGACCATGCCCAAAAAAATCCTGATCATTGACGACGACCCCGTGATCGTCAAGTACCTGCAGGCCGTGTTCAGCGACAACGGCTATGCCACGTGCAGCGCCACGAGCGGCATGGAAGGGCTGGAATTGGTCCGGCAGGAGAAACCGGATCTGATCACCCTGGACATCCAGATGCCCGGGGAGTGGGGGCCGCGGTTCTACCGCAAGCTGCGGCAGGACAAGGAGCTGCGCGACACTCCGGTGATCGTCATCAGCGGCATCGACGGCGATCACGCGGTAAAGGACGCCATCGCCTTCGTCAAGAAGCCGTTCGACCCCGAACGGCTCGTGGGCATCGTCAAGAACACCATCGGTTGAGGGATCGGCCGCACCCCGGTCGCCGCGGCGGTCATGAAGGGCCCGACGGGTTCGATCCGGCCGGCAGGCGCAGGGTCACCGTCGTGCCCTCACGAAGTCGGCTCTGCACCTCGCAGGACCCCCCGTGCTGATCGACGATGCGCCGGACCATCATGAGGCCGAGCCCCGTGCCGTCGGTTCCCTTGGTGCTGAAAAACCCCTGGAACAGCCTCTGCTGGACGCTCTCGTCCATGCCGGCCCCGTTGTCGGCGACGTAGTACTCCACCCCGCCGTCGGCCGCGCGCCGGGTGCCGAGACGCACCTGTTTGGGGCCTGCGGCGCCTTCATCGCCCCGGCAGGCGTCGATGGCGTTCTCGACCAGGTTCATGAGGCAGCGCCGAATGCCCTCGGAGTCCATGGCGATCGGCGCAAGGCCCGGATCGAGTTCCGGCTTCAGCTCCACGCCCGCCGCGGCGGCCTTCGCCGCCATGAGCCGCAGCACCTCTTCCGCCGGTGGCCCGGGGTGGCCGGTGCGGAAGTTGAGCCGGCTGTATTTGCCGAAGTGCAGCAGGTCCAAAGAAAGGTTTTTGATTCTTTCGACGTTCTCTTCGACCATCCGCCAGCCCTGCATCAGGTATTCCTTCTCATCCAGCTCGATGCCTTTGCCCAGGACGAAGATGCTGCCTTTCAAGGCGTTGGCGATATTTTTGATGGTATGAGAGAGCTCGGCCACGGTCTGCCCCACGGCCGCCATGCGCTCGGCTTCGATCAGCTGGCGCGCTTTTTCATCCACCAGCCGCTCCAAATTCTGGGTATACTCCCGCAACTGCCGGCGCAAAGCGATGCGCTCGCCGGCGCGCTTGAGGGCGATCTCCAGGACTTCGTCGTTGATCGGCTTGGTGACGAAATCGGTGGCATCGTATTTGAGGCTCTTGATGGCGAGATCCATGTCGCCGTGGCCGGTGAACATGATCACTTCGGTTTCCGGGCTTTCGGCCTTGATATGCTGCAGCAGCTCGATCCCGTCCATATCCGGCATTTTGATGTCGGTGAGCACGATCGGCGGCTGCAGCCGCCTGAATTTCTCAAGCGCCTCCTCGCCGTTCTCGGCCGCGATCACCTCATAGCCGCTGTCCGCCAGGGCGATGCCGAGCACCTTGCGGATGCCGGCCTCGTCGTCCACCAACAGGATCCGCCGGTCAGCCTGCGCCCGCATGCCTCACCTCTCGGCCGCCGGAAAGCGGATCATGAACGCCGCCCCCTCGCCTTCCCTGGAGTGAGCCCGGATCGTTCCGCCGAAGTCCTGCACAATCTGGTAGCTGATGGAAAGGCCCAGACCGGTCCCCTTGCCGACCTCCTTGGTCGTGAAAAACGGCTCGAATATCTTGGCGATCAGCTTGCGGGGAATGCCCTTGCCGGAGTCCCGCACTTCCACCTCGACAAAGCCGTCCCGCCGGCGGCTGGCCAGATAGATCCGCTTCTCACCCTTCTGATGGGGATGGGCCTGGACTTTTTCTTCGATGGCATCCCGGGCGTTGATCAGGAGGTTGATGAACACCTGTTCCAAGCGGTTGGCATCGGCGCGCACCCGGGGGAGACTGTCCGCCAGGTCCCATACCATGTCGATCCCGCGGGCTTTGAGCTGCTGGCTGAAGATCTCGGAGGTTTTGACCAGGACTTCGTTGACCGAGATGGGATCGAGCCGCTTGTCGCTCCTGCGGCCGAACTCACGCATGTGATTGATGATCTTGCTCGCGCGGTCGACATGGCCGTCGATCTCTTCGGACAGGGTGGCGATGATGTGCTCGGGAATGGGCTCCTGGTTCCGCACTTTTTTGATGAAGAACCGGCTGGCGGTCTTGATGACCGCCAGGGGCTGGTTCAATTCATGCGCGACGCCGGTGGCCATTTCTCCCAGGGTGGCCATCTTGCTGGCCTGGATGAGCTGCTGCTCGGCCTCCAGGCGCTTGGTGATGTCGCTGGTGGTCACCAGCAGCGCCTTGCGGCCGGGGTATTCGACGGGGGATATCCACATGTCCACAAACAGCGTGCCGCCATCCTTCCGGATCTGTTTGGCCTGGTTGATGCTGGACAGGCTCCGCACCTGGGCGGCACCGCGCTCGCGGTCCTCGTCCGGAAACAGGTGCACGAAATTATGCTGCAGGATGTCGGAGCGTTCAAACCCGTAGACCACCCGCACCGCGTCGTTGCAGTCGCGGATTTCCAATGACTCCGCATCCAGGACGAAGACCGGGTTCGGGATGCTGTTGAAGATTTCGTGGTATTTCTTCTCGGAGCGTTCGAGCATCTTCTCGAGCTCCTTGAGGTGGGTGATATCGAGATTCACCTCCATCGCGGCGACGATGTCGCCATTTTCATTGCGGACCGGGGAAGTCTTCACGAGCCAGTAGGTCGGGGTGCCTTCCTTGCTGATCCCGGTTTCTTCGCTGTAGTGGCTCTGCCCGTCCGCGAAGGTCTTTTCGACCGGGCAGTTGGGGCATTTGGAGGAGCGCCCCTTGTAGGCATGGTAGCAGAAATCGCCCGGCCGCGGCGCGAAGAGATCTGCAAATTCGCGGTTGTAACCCACCAGGCGGTAATTGCGGTCCTGCACCGTGATGATGCAGGGCACCATATTGAACAGGTTCTCGTATTCGTCCCGCTGTGCATTGAGCTCGGCCTGCTTCTGACCGATCTCCCGGCGCATCAGGTTCATGGCCCGGGCCAGCTGCCCCAGCTCGTCCATGCGCACCACTTCCAGCGCACCGGAATAGTCCCCCCTGGAGATGGCCTCGGTGCCGGCGATGAGCTTGCGGATCGGCCGTTTGACGAAATGCAGGACAAAGACGAAGATGATCGCCGACGTCACCAGAAAGGCAACCCCGGCCAGGCCGATGACCCCCTTTTCCATGAAGCGGATTTCCTCTTCGGTCTCGGCAAGGGTCACCACGACGTCCAACGCACCCAGCACCTTTTTGTCGGCCGGGTGAAAATGACATTCCTGGGTGGCGCAGCCCGGTTCGTTGTGGATCGGGCTGATGATCCCGAGCAGGCGCACGCCGTTCTCCGCACTGAAGTGACGCACGCGCTCGTCCAGTCCGATGTCCGCCTGGGGGGGGTCCGTGTGATGGCAGATATGGCAGGCTTCGGAACGGATGTTGGTCGTCTGCTCCACTTCCTGGGGGTGGTTCGAAAACTTGATAGCTCCCTCTTTGTTGTAGATCCGGATACTCTGGACTTCCGGCAGGCGGGCGATGTTGTTGATGATCTGGTTGATCTCGTCCCGGGAGTTCAGCATCATGGCATAGTGGGTCCCGAGCTTGATCGTGTTGCTCAGCCGCTCGGTCTGGGAGACCACCTCGTTTTGAAAGCTGCGCCTCTGGTAGGCGATGCTGAAGTAGGACCAGGTCGAAATCGTGGCCAGCAGCGTGGCGCCGACGCTTAGAATCAGCTTGAGCACCAGGCTGCTGCGGATCTTGCTGATCAGATTGGCCATGGACCACCTAGGCTGGCGTGAAACCGTTCCGCGATCGGCATGGAGGTGATTGCATGCCCCCCGGTCCGGCGGCCGGAGGGGCGCGCCTCTTGAAACCGTCACCGCCTGAAGATGTTGCGCCGCCCTCGAATCGGCCTGCGCCTTGACCGCGTCCGTGATTCGAGGGTGTCGGATCACTCCTGATGGCGGCGGGCGGCAGGTCCAACCTACCGGAAAACCGGAATGATGGCAACCGGGGTCACCGCTGGAGGTCGGCGTTCCGTGCTTTCTCGCTGTCCGGAAGCACCCGGGGCAGCCGCACCCGGAACCGCGTGCCCTGGCCGGGCGCGGACTCCACCTCGATGCGGCCGCCGTGCTGCTGGATCACCTGGCGTGCAATGAAGAGGCCCAAACCGGTGCCGGCCTGACCCTTGGACGAGTAAAACAGGTCAAAGATGCGATCGCGGATCTCGGGACGCATGCCGATGCCGTCGTCGGCTATCTCGAACACCACCTCGTCCCTCCGGCCGTCGATCCGCAGCGTTATTCGGTGGGAGGCACGCGAACGGTCTTCGGCGCAGGCATCCACCGCATTTTCGAGAATATTGAAAAGGCCCGTGGTCAGTACCGCCTCATCGGCTTCGATCGTCCCGGGCGCGCCGTTCCATTCCGTGGCCAGCTCGATGGAGTGTTCTCGGATCCGGGGGCCCGCCATTTCCAGCAGCCGGTCGGCAAACGTGCGCACCTCCAGCGACTTCCAGGCCAGCGGCCGTTCTTTGGCGAAATAAAGCACATCAAGCACGACCCGGCGCAGCCGCTCGACCATCTGTCGAACCGTGCTCAGCCCCTCCTCCGCCTGGGGCCGGTTTTCCCGGCGCAGGCCCGACTCGGCGAGATAGACCCCGCCGTCCAGCCCCGTCAGAATGCCCTTAATCCCGTGGGAGACGGAGCTCACCATGAGACCCAGGGCGGTCAGCCGGTCCTGGGTCGAACGCAGCTCGTCCCGCAGGCGCTGCACTTCGGAGATGTCCACGGCGAATTCGAGCACCAGCTCCAACTCGCCGCCGCTGTTGCGGATGGGCACGGTGTGAACCATGACCAGGGAACGGCTGCCGTCCCGGTATTCTATCGTCTGCGGACTGCGCTGGCCTTGACCGCTTTCGATGGTGCGCGCGACCGGGCAGGCGTAAGGCGTGTGGCGGTGGTCGGCATAAATCTCCCAGCTGCGGCGGCCCACCATCTCGCCCAGACGCTCCTCGCAGAGCGGGTTGGCCACCACCACCGTCAGATCCCGGTCGTGGACCGACACAAAGCACGGCATCTCGTTGAAAAACCGGATGCCGCCTTCCAGGTCTCCGGCCATGCCCCGGAACGCGGACGAGATGCCTTCGATGGCCTGACCGACGGCGGCCAGGCGCTCGGCTTCCACCAGCCGGGCGGCCTGCTTGCGCACCAGCCGCTTTAGATTGTCGGTGTACTCGCGCAGCTGCCGACGCATGGCGATCCGTTCCCGGGCGCGTTTCAGGGCGATCGCCAGCGCATCGTCGTTGATGGGTTTGGTGACGAAGTCGGTGGCTTCGAGCTTGAGGCTTTCGATGGCCAGCTCCATGTCCCCGTGGCCGGTGATCATGATCACCTCGGTCTCGGGGCGCTCGGTCTTGATCTGCCGGAGAAGTTCGATGCCGTCCATGCCCGGCATCTTGATGTCGGTGAGCACGATCGGGGGAAGCGCCTCACGGAAGAGCCGCAGCGCCTCCACACCGTTTTCGGCGGTGCACACCTCGTAGCCCGCGTCTGCCAGGGCGATGCCCAGCACCTTGCGGATGCCCTCCTCATCGTCTGCCAGCAACAGGGTGTTGTTCATGACGGGTCCGGGAGCCGACCGGGTGCGGGGAGCACGCGCCCGGGTGCTCGCCGCCGCACTGCCCGGCGGCCGGCAGCACGGCGATTCGGTTCAACGGTCGTGGGGCTCGCGCCCGGCACCGACGGGCGCGCACCCTCCACCGCCGGGATCATTTCAGCAGCCTTTCGATCGTAGCGACGAGCGTTTCAGGATCCAGCGGCTTTTCCAGGTAGGCATCCGGCGGCGGCAGCGACTCATCGATACGGACATTCAGCATGTGGAGATGATGCGAGAAGGCTTTTTCGCTGACGCCGGTGAGCATGATCACCGGAACATGCCTCAGCCGGTCGTCATTCTTGAGTTCCTGAAACAGGGTAACGCCGCCCGCCTGAGGCATCATGACATCCATGATGACCAGGTCGGGGCTGGTGTCGCGCGCTTTCTGAAGTCCTTCGAGCGCGTTGCGCGCCGGAACCGCCTCGAATCCGGTTGTTCGGAGCAACGTGGAGAGGAAGATCCGCATGTTGAGATCGTCGTCGACGAAAAGAATCCTTTTCTTCTCCACGCGACCTCGCTCGTTTCACACCAGATCGACGACCTTGTCGGGGTGGTTGACGCTCGCCACGGGACACGGCGACCGCAGGACCACCTGCTCGACCGTGCTGCCGAGTTCGGCCTCCTCCGGCTCGATGTCGCGGGTGTGATGCGCCATGACGATCAGGTCCGCCTGCCGGTCCCGGGCGAACTTCAAGATTTCGACGTAGGGGATCCCCTCCCAGACTTCGATGCTGTACTTGTCGTAGCCCTTGAGCTTGGGAACCAGGTGCTGCTCGATCCGCCGGCGGGCCTCTTTGATGCGCTGCTCGATGGCGGTCTGGCCGGTCGGCAGGGTCAGACCCTCTGCGGTGATGTCGATGGAGTGAAAGATGTGCAGCTTGGCCCCGACCTCTCGGGCGAGCTTGTAGGCCCAGAGGAATGCCGATTCGGATGCCTTTGAAAAATCGGTGCCTACCACGATGTTGGAAAACAGCTTCCAGCAGGTGGTGCAGGGCCGGTTGACGATCACGACCGCACAGCGGGCCGCCTTGGCCACCTTGCGCATGGTCCGGCCGGCAACGGTTCGATGCCGGGTGGCGCCGACGTCCTCATCGCGCGAGTGCGCGCCCATGATGATCATATCGACGCTTTCCTTGCGCGCAACACGCAGAATTTCGCGATACGGTTCGCCGACGGCGGTCAGGATGCTGGCGTTGCTGTCTTCGAGCAGCTTTCCATAGGTGGTGTTCAGCTCCTCCTTGACCCACTCGACGTAGTCCTGGCTGGGGTCTTCGCGCTCGCCGGTGCGCACGTCGGTAAACTGCAGATTGAAGCCGCGGCCCGGCACTCCCAGCACATGCAGAATGAGAAGTTTGGCCTCCCACTTCACCTCGAGGTCGAACGCCACTTTGGCGGCGTTGTCGCAAACCGGAGAAGCCGTCGTCGCAAACAAAAGTTTTTTAAACATGGGTCATCTCCTCAATGCGCACTCTTTGGGGCTGCGGTGAAAGCTCAACTGCCAGACGATGCCTTCGATGAATTCAAACAGGTTGAAGATGGTATCGAACTCCAGGGCATCCACTTTGTCCCCGAAGACGACGTGTTTCAGCTTGCCGATGCGCACCGGCATGTCCAGCAGGCTGTCCAGCGGAAACGCCTTGATCTCGCAGGTCTCCTTGCCGTCGACCCCGCACAGGGTGTGGTAGATCTCCAGGTGCGGCTCGCCCGGAAAGCCCCGCATCTCGACTGTCTTGAACAGCTCGAGATGGCCCATTCCGGGCGCCAGGCACTCGCCGTCCGGACAGGACCGGTAGAGATCCAGGCATTCGGGGAAAAAGGCGTTCAGCTGGGCGAACACCGGGTAGCGTTCGATCATTTTGAAAAAGCTCCGCAGGGTATAGCCCGGCGAAAGCTCGACCTTGTGCCCGAGGAACCTGAGCGGGTCGGTCGCCACCGGCGTGTCGTCCTGCTGAAGGGCTCCGTCCGATTTGAGTGTAACCGTGTTCATAGGGGATTGGTGTTTGGTTCTAAGCCCTTTTACTCTGCCGGCTTCAAATGCTCCGGCACATCGAGCATGCTGATCAACAGGGGTTTCAAAAAGCTCCAGCGGATGCCGATTTCGTAGACTTCCTCCAGGTCCCGGATGGCGTCCCAGCAGTTGTGACAGGGCGCCACCACGAGCTTCGCGCCCGTGGCCAGGATCTGGTCGCGCTTGACCTTGAGCCCGATGTTGCGCTGCTCCCGGTAGCGGCCGATGCCGTTCAGCCCGCCGCCGCCGCCGCAGCAGAAGTTGTGTTCCCGCGAAGGGGTCATCTCGCGGAAGTCCTCGGCGATCTGGCTCATGATGTAGCGGGCGGCCTCCCACAACCCGCCGTTGCGGATGTAGTTGCAGGAATCCTGATAGGTGACCGGCTCCTTGATCTTCTTGGCCGGATCGATCTTGAGCTTGCCCGTGCGCAGGGCCTCGGCCACCCACTCGACGTAGTGCAGGCTCTCGATGGGCGGTTTGCCGGAAGTGCGCCCGGCCCAGTAGGGTCCTTCGATCACCGTCGCTCGATACGCATGCCCGCATTCGGTGACCACCATGCGCTTCGGCTTCAGCCGTTCCATGGCGGCGTACACGCTTTCCACCTGCAGCTTGCAGGCCTCCCAGTCCCCGGCGAACATCGCCAGGCTCGTTTCCTCCCAGCCCTCGCTCGGCACCGTCCAGTTCTCGCCGGCCACGTGGAAAAGGATTGCGGCCTGGGCGATGTCCTCCGGGTAATGCTTGGGTTCTCTGGCGTTGACGGTGTAGATGATGTCGGCGTTCTCCTTGTCGACCGGGATTTCCAGCCCGGGCCAGTCGTCGGCGTTTTCCTCGGCCATCCAGCTGCAGGTGTCCACCCAGTCCTCGGTGGTGACGTCCATCTGCGCCCGGAAGATGCGGTGCATTCCGGTGCCGATCTTCATCTCCCAGGGGGTGAAGCCCTGAGAGAAGAGCAGCCCGCGCAGGTAGCTGAACATGACGCCGGTGTCGATGCCGAGCGGGCAGTAGATCCCGCACCGCGTGCAGCAGGTGCACTTGGAGAAGGCGGTGTCCATCGCCATCTGCATGAAGGCATTGTCGACCTGGCCCTTGCGGCGGATGATCTGCCCCAGCGTGCTCTGGATCTTGTAGGAGGGCACCTGCTTGGGGTCCTTGCCGTTGGCGAGATAGTAAAAGCAGCTGTCCGCGCAGAGCCCGCAATGCGTGCAGATCTCGAGCCAGGTCCGGATCCGCGACTTGCAAGTCTTCTGGAGGAGGTCCCAGAGCGCCTTGGCGTCGACGTCGAGCGCATTCATTTCCTGGTAGTACTGTTTGCCGCTCTTGTCGGCCAGGAGCGCCTGCAGCTGCTCCAGGGTCGTCACTTTATTTTTGTTGCAGAGAATTCCCTCGGGCATGGCGTTTTCCTTTGAATGGCAAAGTACAGGGTCCTCCCGGGCCGGCCGGACGGGCCGGCGGCCGTTACCAGTTGATGCCGGCGCTCTTCATTCCGCCGCGTTTGATGCCATAGTCCATCCCCAACTGCGCCCGGGTCGCGAAGAACAGCACGAAATGCGAGAGCTTGGTGAGCGGAATGGCGATCAGAAACAGCTCCCCGCAGAGCACGTGGACAATCAGCCAGGGTTCGCTGTGGGAAACGGCGTGGCGGGCGATCAGCCCCGTGACAAAAGGCGCTACGGCGATGGCCAGCATCAGGTAGTCGTAGGCACCGGTGATGATCCGGACCTCGGGCAGGGCGATCCGCCGCATGGCCAGCAGCACGGCGGAAACGATCACCGCGATCGTCATGGCGTCCGCAAGGCCGTCGGGCATGGACCACAGGCTGAAGCCCCAGCGCTCCTGCAGGAAGATGTTGTGCGCGAGCAGGAACACCGGAGTGAAGATCAGTCCGATATGCAGGACGAACACCAGAATGGTGAACCCCGGGTTGTCCCGCCAGCTATGGGTTCCGAAGGGGGTCAGCCAAAACAGCACGGAACGCAAGGCGCCCTTGACGCCATACGACGTGTTCACCGAATAGGTCACGCGGTCGAGCTTCCAGTCCAGCCCCCGAACGTAGAGCACGACGCGCACGATGATCCCGAAGAAAAAAACCAAGAAGGCCAGCCAGGCCAGCGGACCGGTCACAAATTCATACATGGGCAACTCCTGTGAGAGCTCGAAGCTCAACGCTCGATGCTCGATGCAAAAGATTCAAAACGCGATTCGATGCACTCGGCACCCCACCGCGCGGACCGCAATGCCCTCTGTCAGTGGTGATGCTCCTCGGCCCGGTCGGCGCCCAGATAATCACGGTCATCGTCCCGCTCGCTCAAAAAACGCCAGAAAAAGATGAACCCGCACAAGGCCGCGACGATCAGGATGTAGGTGAGGCCTTCCGTGCGAAGCATAAAATCATGCAAGGTGTGGATGGTATCCCCCATGGCTTTTTCTCTCCAATGGATTCCGCGCCCTTCCCCTTTACGGCTCAGGGCGCAAGGCGCAGGGCAAAGAAAGCAATCCATTCCTCCGTGAGCCGCGCGCCATTTTTGTTTTCTGAGTTTTAGGTACGTTAAGCACTTGCAACGTTAGGCACTGCCCCTAATGCGCATCATAGTCCGGATGCGCATACAGGATCGGCATGTGGGTGACGATGAACTTGTAAGCCAGTATCCCGATCGTGACCACGAACACCGATATCCCGATCTCCATCCAGTGCGGGAAGTAGCGCTCGCTCGACGGCAGATGGTAATTGAAGGCGATCAGGCCGACGTTGAAGCGGTTGACCACGATACCGAGCACCGTCCATAGCGCGGTCCGCCGGATGATCGTGAGGTTCTTCTCGCGTGCGCCGATGGCGTAGAAGTAGCACGGCAGCATCACGAACCCCACCATTTCCACCAGGAACCACAGGCCGTAGCCGCTTCCCAGGTGGACCCAGGCGTTGGTCTGGGCGATCCCGATGACCTTGATGATGAAATAGCCCGCCAGCACCCAGGCGGCGGCCTTGGCGAAACTCAGGGCCACTCCGTCCGCCTCCCGCAGGTGCTCCGCATCCATCTTGTCGTGAAAGTGCTTATGGGCCAGGCTGCCCTCGAAGATCACCATGGACAGCCCGGCGACGATGCTGGAAACGAAGAAGTAAAGCGCGAGATAGGGCGAGTACCAGAGCGGGTGCAATTTCGAGGGTGCGATCAGGAAGAGCGCGCCCAGCGACGA